>Ga0066903_100001390_pt1 | contig 17629 bp, 12 predicted proteins | sample PanSoiMetaGPlot1_FD_67491 | JGI IMG/M metagenome (GOLD analysis project Ga0066903, IMG submission 67491) | Tropical forest soil microbial communities from Panama analyzed to predict greenhouse gas emissions - Panama Soil - Plot 1 (version 2) | ecosystem: Environmental > Terrestrial > Soil >... | reverse complement strand
TACGTCGGCTCGCTGGCGTTCGACATCCCGCCCGACACGTTCCTGCCCGCGCTGAAGGAGTCGTTCGACCGGGACGGCGAGTTCAAGATGGCGCGCTACGCGCAGCGCGGGCTGAAGCTCCTCGACCCGCTCTTCCTGGTCAAGGCGCTGCCCAACGGCGGCCTGTGCGGCATCTCGATCCTGCACCAGATCCTGGGCGCCAACACCAACATCACGAACGGCCCTGTGTCCGGTCTGCAGGCGGTGGCCGCGGCGGTGCGCGCCATCCAGCGCGGCGACGCCGAGGTCGCCGTCACGGGCGGCTACGACTCGCAGGTCACGGTCGACGGGGTCGTCGAGCACATGATCGCCGGCCGGCTGTCCAGCCGGCTGGACGACACGGCGGGCGCCTGCCGGCCGTTCGCGGTCGACCGCGACGGGTTCGCGGTCGGCGAGGGCGCGGCGTTCCTGGTGCTGGAGTCCGAGTCGCACGCCAGGGCGCGTTCGGCGCGGATCTACGCGGAGATCGGGGGCATCGCCCAGACCAGCCACTGCGAGCTGCTGCTGGAGCGCGGCGCGCACGCCAACGGGGCCCTGGAGCACGCCGCCCGCCGGTCCTTGGAGCTGACCGGGACCCAGCCGAGCGAGCTGGGCGGGATCTACGGCGACGGCCTGGGGACCCGGGAGCACGACATCAGCGAGGCGTCCGTCGTGCAGCGCGTGACGGGCGACGCCGACGTCCCGTTCACCGCGGCGACGGGCGCGCTCGGCTACTCGGGCGCGGCCGGCGGCGTCTTCTCGCTCGTCCACGCCGCCCTCTCCATCCGCGACGCGGTGATCCCGCCGCTGACCAACTGCCACGAGGTCGACCCGCAGTGCCGGGTCAACGCCCAGCCGCAGCGCCGGCCGCTGGAGCGCGACCAGCTGCTGGTCTGGCAGAGCCACGCCGGCCTCAAGAACGTGTCCATGGTCGTTCGGGGCCGCGATGACTGACGTGGTCGTCGCGGTGCTCCTGGTTCCGCCGGCTCTGATCGTCGGACTGATCGGCCTCTACCTGCTGCGGCTCTTCCTGCGCCAGCAGCAGCTGGTGTTCCGGCCGCGCGCGGAGTCGGATCGCACGCCCTCGGACTTCGGCATGGAGTTCGAGGACGTGTTCCTGGAGTGCGCCAGCGGCGTCAGGGTCCACGGGTGGTGGGTCGCCGGTCCACGGCGGAAGGCGATCATCTACTTCCACGGCAGCGACGGAAACCTGTCGTACGAACTGGCCACGCTGCGCTTCCTCGTGAAGCTCGGCGTGGGCGTCTTCCTCATCGACTACCCGGGGTACGGCCGGAGCGGGGGTCACTGCAGCGAGCGCCACTGCTACGAGGCGGGCGACGCGGCATGGGCGTTCGTGCGCGGGACGCTGGGCGTGCCCGCGTGCGACATCCTCCTCTTCGGCCAGTCCCTGGGAACCGCGGTCGCCACGTACATCGCGTCCACGCGGGACTGCGGCGGCCTGGTCTTCCAGAGCGGCTTCACGTCCGTGCCGGACCTGGCGGCGACGCTCTTCCCCCGGGTGCCGGTCTTCCTGTTCCGGGTCTTCGCCAGGACCCGCATGAACTCCCTGCGCAGGATCGGCAAGTGCCGGTGCCCGGTGCTGGTCCTGCACTCGCGGGGCGACGAGCACGTGCCCCGCGCGCACGCGAGGAAGATCCACGAGCGCGCCGGGGGGCTCACGAAGATGGTCGAGTTCCACGGCGCGCACTTCAGCGGCGAGTGGCGCGCGGACGAGCACGTGCTGGCCGCATGGCAGGAGCTGCTGGACGGCGCCACCAGCGGCTGGGAGCGGCGGGCGGCGCTCGCCGCGGGAGGTGCGCGATGATGCGGACCGAGGTCGGCAGGGCGGCCCTGGCGACGCCGGGGTGGCCGTCGGAGAGGGAGGGGCTCCGGCTGTTCGAGCTCGCCGCCGAGGCCGCCGCGCACGGGCCATGCATGGAGGTGGGCGGGTACGGACAGCGGTCCGCGCTCTACCTCGCGGAGGGCTGCCGGGCGGCGTCCGGCTACCCGCTGTTCTGCGTGGACGCCTACCGGGAGCTGGACTCGCCGGAGGCGGGGGCCTGCACCGTCGACGCGCTGGCGCACGGCGCCCGCGGGGTGGGCCTGGAGGGGCAGGTGGTGGCCCTGGTCACCGATCCGCCGGTCGTCAGCCGCTTCTGGCCGGACGACAACGCGGCTCTGCTGCTCCTCCACGGCGGCGGCACGGCTGAGGAGCTCCAGCGCGACGTGCGGCTCTGGGCCCATATCGTGCGGCGGGGCGGCTACCTGTGCGTCCGGCTGCCGGCCGGGCCGGCCGACGAGGCGGAGTCCGCGCTGCGCGAGGTCGAGGCCGCGCTGCCGGCCCACCGGTGGGAGATCGTCGACCGGGTGGGCGAGCTGGGCATCCTGCGCCGCCGGCGCAGCCTGGTCGGCGCCGGCGCCAACGGCAATGGTCACGGGTCGGCCAACGGCAACGGCCACAAGTCGGCGAACGGGCACGGCCGCGTGGCCTCGATCGTGCGCGACGCGGCGTCCGGGAGGCGGGTGGCGCTCGCGTCGAGCCGCCACCTGGGCGAGGCGCCCGCCGTCTCCGGCCGGGGCTGGAGCATCCTGGGCCAGGACGGCGGCCAGTCCATCGACCTCGGCGACCGGACGCTGTTCGTGTTCTCGGACACGCTGCTGGGGCTGACGGGCGAGGTGGACTCGGGACGGCCGCCGGACGACCGCTACGCGTTCCTGGCGAACACGGCCGCCATCGGCGGCGGCGGCGACCTGCGCTCGGCGCTGGCCGGCGCGCGCTACCTGACGGACCCCGCGGGGTTCCCCCGCGAGCTGATCTCGCCGACGGCGGAGGAGGCGGCCGGGCGTCTGCGCTTCTGGCCGCTGCACGGCATCCTGGTGGACGGCCGGGTCCACCTCTTCTACCTGATCATCTTCTCCGAGGACATCCGCTCGACCTGGGGCTTCGAGAACCGGGGCGTGGGCCTGGCGGTGGTCGACCCCGACACCGGCGCCTGCGAGCGGGTGACGCGCGGCGGCGACCCGTGCCTGTGGCCGAACACCGTCGACGACCTCCACCTGGGCGTCCAGCTGCTCCGCGACGGCGACCACGTCTACGTCTACGGGAGCACGCGGTCCGGTCCGGCGACCGTGAACGAGGCGATCGTCGGCCGGGTGCCGGTGGACCGCCTCGCCGACCCGGACGCGTACCGGTTCCTGGCCGGGTCCGAGTGGGTCGCCGACCCGGCGGCGGCGGGCGGCCTCGGGCCGTGCGCGCCCGACTACTCCGTCTCGTTCAACCCGTATGTCGGGGCGTACACGATGCTGTACGTCGAAGGCGAGTCGAAGCACCTGCGGATGCGGACCGCGAGCTCGCCGGCCGGGCCCTTCACGGCGCCGGCGACGATCGGCACGCTCACGCACCACGAAGCCAGCGAGCTGGTCTACCTGGCCTTCGAGCACCCGGCGTTCCGGGAGGAGGACGGGCGGGTCGTGCACCTGACCTACTCGCAGCCGAGGTTCGCCCGCAACTCGCTGGTGAGGCTCCGCTTCCGATGACGCCGGAGACCCTGCAGGACCTGGTGGCGGTGCTGCCGGCCCGCGGCAAGCGCCGCGCGGTCGGCCTGCGCCTCGACTTCGGCGTGCGCTGGTGGAGCTACCGCGAGCTCTACGAGGCGGCCTGCGGCGCCGCGGCGCTGCTGCGCGACCGGGGCGTGGGCCGCGGCGAGCGCGTGCTGCTGTGGTCGGCGAACCGGCCCGAGTGGACGGCGTGCCTGCTCGGCGCGGCCCTCCGGGGGGCCGTGGTGGTCCCCCTGGACGAGGGCGCCTCCTGCGAGCAGGCCCGGCGCATCGCCAGGGAGGTGGACGCCGTGCTCGTGCTCCACGGCGAGGAGCAGGACGGGCCAGCGCTGGGCGTGCCGGCGGCGTCCATGGACGCGATCCGGCCCGTCGCCGGCGCCCGCCACGACACGGTCGCCGTGCCCGTCGAGCCGGACGCGGAGGCCGTGATCCTGTTCACGTCGGGCACGACGATGCGCCCCAAGGGCGTCGTGCTCAGCCACCGCAACGTCGCCGTGCAGCTGACCGCCTTCGGCAGGGCGGTCGGGTTCGCGCGCTTCGGCCGGATGAAGATGATGGTGCTGGCGCCCCTGAGCCACAGCCAGGGCCTGCTGCTGGGGATCTGCATCCCCCTCTGGGTCGGGGTGACGGTGCTCTACTCCGGCTCGATCGAGCCGACCCACCTGGTCCGGGCGATCCGCGACAACCGCGTGACCTTCCTGTCGACCGTGCCGCGGGTGGCCCAGACCCTGGGCGCCACGCTCCGGCGGATGCCCCTGTCCGGACGCCGCGGGGGCACGATCGACTCGCGGATGGCCCGGGCGCGGCTCGGGTTCCTGCAGGGCCTGGTGCTCAAGCGGAACGTGCACCACCTCCTCGGCAACCAGTTCCGCGCCCTGTTCATCGGGGGCGCGGACCTGGCCAAGAGCGACGAGGACTTCTGGCGGCGCGCCGGCTGCCTCGTCACGCAGGGCTATGGCCTGACGGAGACCGCCGCGATCGTGTCCGTCAACTCGCCGTGGGGCGGCCGCGCCGGGTCGATCGGGACCCCGCTGCCGCACCTCGACGTCGACCTGGCGCCGGACGGCGAGATCATCGTGCGCGGCCCCAACGTGGCCGCGCGCTACATCGGCGGCGAGTCGGGGGACGCAGGCGCGCTCGGCGACGGCGTGCTGCGGACCGGCGACCTGGCGGTCCGCGACGAGCACAACCGGCTGTACTTCGTGGGCCGCAAGAAGGACGTCATCGTCACCAGCGAGGGGTTCAACGTGCACCCCGACGAGGTGGAGACGGTGCTGCGCGAGATCCGCGGGGTCCGCGACGCCGTCGTGATGGGCCAGGAGCGGGAGGGGACGGTCGGCGTCCACGCGGTCCTGCTGCTGGAGGACGGGGCCGACGTCGGCCGGATCGTCCAGCGGGCCAACCGGGAGGTCGAGTCCCACCAGGTCATCCGCTCGTGGAGCGTCTACCCGGACGAGGACTTCCCGCGCACCAGCCTGCTCAAGGTGCGCCGGCGGGACGTGGTCGAGCGCATGCGCAACTGGGCGCCGGAGGAGGACGAGCCGGCGCTGACGCTGGAGGCGATCCTGGCGCTCGGCGACCGCAAGCGGCGCCTGCGCCTTCTGGCCGCGCACCTCGCCACGACGTCGGCGCGGAACCACGCCGGCGACCGCCACCCCACGCTCCGCGAGCTCGGCCTCACCTCGCTGGAGACGGTCGAGCTGCTGAGCCTCATCGAGGCGAGGACGGGCGTCCCGCTCGACCGGGTGGCCGTCTCGGCCGAGGCCGACCTCGGCGACCTGGCCACGCTGGTCACCACCCACGACGCCTCGGCCGTGGCGGAGCGGGAGCAGCTCCCGGTCGGGCCGCCGCGGTGGGCGCGGCGCCCGGGCGGCCGGCTCCTGCGGCGCACGGCGCAGCCGTTCATCGCGCAGGCGTGGGCGCTGCGGTGGGGCCGGCCGATCGCGTCGCGGCCGCCCGGCAGGCTGGACGTGTCCGGCCCGATCATCGTGGCGGTGGCGCCGCACCGGCACTACCACGACGGGTTCGCCGTCTACCTGGCGCTGCCGGCCGCGGTCCGCCGCCGCCTGGTGGTCGTGACCAACTACCGGTTCGACGAGGCGTCGGCGCCGACCCGAGCGGAGGGGCGCCGGCGGCGGGCGCGGGTGCGGCTGATGTACCGGCTGATCCTGCCGCTCAGCTTCGACTTCGTGATCCTGCCGCACAGCGGCACGACGCGCTACGGCCTGTACGACCTCGGCAGGCACATCGACCGGGGCAGCAGCCCGCTGACGTTCCCGAAAGGACTCTTCCTGTCGCCTGACGACCTCCGGCGGCACGACCCGGGGGTGGCGATGATCGCGATCGAGACGCAGACGCCGGTGCTGCCGGTGTGGCTCGTGGACAACGACGGGTTCGACGAGGGCCGGCGCCGGCGGGTCGGCGTGCGGATCGGCTCGCCGATCCCGGTGACGCAGGCCACGACCAGGGAGGAGCTGATCGGAGGGATCGAGTCCGCGTGGGAGGAGCTGGCGCGGTGAGGGTGCTCTTCGTCGCGTACTGCTTCGGCGGCGATCGGGGACAGACGCTGATCGGCGTCTACAAGCGCGGCCTGCGCGTCGCCATGGAGCTGTGCGACCGCGGCCACGAGGTCCTCTTCTACTGCACCGGCCGGGACGGTTACGAGGACGACCTGACCCGGGCCGCGGCCTCGCGGCTCAGGTTCGTCGACATTCCGTACAGCGAGGAGGGTAGTGAAGCGGCGGCGGAGGTCCGCCGCCGCTTCCGTGACGAGATGGCGCGGCTCGAGCCGGACGTCGTGGTCATCGGCGAGGCGCCGCTGGCCGGCGCGCTGCTGGAGGGCACGCTGTGCGCCGTCGAGCTGGGCGTGCCGGTCGTGCTGCTCGACAACGCGTACGACCGGATGGGCGTCTACCGCTTCTGCATGCGGCACGGGGCGATGTTCGACGGCATGGTCCTGACCGGCACGACCTGCCAGCACGTCCGGCTGCCGCGGCCGCCGGACTGGCTGTGCCAGGTCGCGCCCTACATCGAGAGCTCGACGGACGGCGCCCGCCGGCTGATCGCCGGGGCCGGCCTGACCGGCGAGCGGCTGGTCACGATCCTGGCCTACGACCACAAGGTGCAGGAGGTGGGGCAGGCGCTGCTGCGGGGCCTCGACGCGGCGTGCGAGGGCGCGGGCGAGTACCTGTTCCTGGCCCGCCAGCCCGAGGCGGGGCCCGAGCTGCTGGCGGCGCTGCCGGAGCCGGTGCGGTCGAGAGCGGCGGTGGTCGCCATCCCGGCCGACCCCGTCCTGTTCGGGGTGGTGCAGCTCTCCCGGCTGGCCATCGCGAAGTACGGGTACATGCAGGTGACCGAGTGCCTGGCGCTGCGCACGCCGGTCGTCGCCGTGTTCCACGAGGGCAACACGTGGGTCGACGGCCTGCCCATGCAGTGCCAGCGATACGTGTGCGTCACGTCCGCCGCCGACGACCGGACGGTGGCGGAGGCCGCGCGCCTGCTGGCGGTCGAGCCCGACGACATGGCCGAGATCCACGACGGCCGCCTGGGGGCGGCCGCGGCGACCGCGCGGTTCCTGGAGCAGCTGCCCAGAACGCCCCGGTCGAGCACGCGAGACGACACCGTCCAGCTGGGTTTCCGCGAGGCGCGCCTGCGGGGGGCGCTGACCCGCGAGCTGGGAACGGACGATTTCCGGCTGCGCGACCTGCGCGCGATGTTCCTGCGTGACGTGCCGGACGGCGCGCTGTACTCGCTGGCCTGCGCGTGCGAGGTGGGGGAGGAGGAGCGGCTCGTGCGCCTGTGGGCGCGCCAGCTCGCCACCGCCGACGCGGTGGAGCGCGACGCGGCCGGGGCCGCGGGCTCCGAGCGGCGGATCCTCTCCGTGTCCCCGGCGGATCGCCTGCTGATCGAGGCCGACCTCGGCCAGCAGCTGCTCCCGGTGCTGTGATGCCGCGCGAACGACCGTTCCGGCAGCGGATGCGGGCCCGGCGCGAGGCCCGCATGGCGAAGTGGAACCGCCGCGGCAAGGCGGCGGCGGAAACGCCGCGGCTGGACCGTCAGCTGATGGGCCGCATCTTCGCCTACTTCCTGCCCTACTGGCGGCGGGCGCTGCTCGTGCTCGCCTGCATCGTGGTCGGCGCCGGCCTCGGCCTGGCCCCGGCCCTCATCACTCGAACCCTGATCGACTTCCTGGCCCACCCGCATCCCGACTTCGGGCGCCTGGCGCTGATCGTGGGCGCCGGCGTCGGGGCCACCGTCCTCGCCGGCCTGGTCGGCGTGCTCCAGGCCCTGCTGATGACCACGATCAGCCAGTCGATCATGTACGACGTCCGCCAGCAGCTGTTCCGGGGCATGATGCGGCAGTCGATCGGCTTCTTCACGCGCTCCCGCACCGGCGACCTGATGTCGCGCGTCAGCAACGACGTCGGCGGCATCGACTCGATGGTCTCGGACACGGTGTTCGGGTCGATCCAGGGGATCATCGTCACCATCACGACGCTGGGCCTGATGCTGCGCCTGTCGTGGCCGCTGACCCTGGCCGCGCTCGCGCTGATGCCCATCGTCCTGGTCCCGACCCGGATCGCGGGACGGGTGAACTACCGGGCCCGCCGCCGCCTCCAGGAGAAGATGGGCGAGGTCTGGGCGTACATGCAGGACATCCTCAACATCTCCGGCATCATGCTGGTCAAGGCGTTCACCAAGGAGCGCTCCGAGGAGCAGCGGTTCAGCAGGCTGAGCGGCGAGCTGCGGGGACTCCAGGTGCGCACCGCCATCATCCAGCGCTGGTTCAACCTCTTCGGGAGCGTCTTCCAGGCGTCGGGCCCTGCGCTGCTGCTGCTGCTGGGCGGGTACCTGGTGCTGACGGGCAACGCCACCGTGGGCACGCTGGTCAGCGTCGTGATGATCCTGGGCACGCGGCTCACGGGGGCGGTCGGGAGCCTGGCCGGCATCCACGTCAACGTGATGGGCGGGCTGGCGCTGTTCCAGCGCGTCTTCCAGTACCTCGACCTGCCGGTGGCGATCACCGACCGCGAGGACGCGCACGTGCTCGGGTCGGTGCGCGGCGCGGTGAAGTTCGACCACGTCACGTTCACCTATCCCGAGGCGCCGGCGCCCGCGCTGGAGGACATCTCGTTCTCGGTCGAGCCGGGCCAGCTGATCGCGCTGGTCGGGCCCAGCGGCGCCGGCAAGACGACGGCGACCCACCTGGTGGCGCGCCTCTACGACCCGACCTCGGGCTGCGTGCGCGTCGACGGCCGCGACGTCCGCGACGTCGCGCTGGAGTCGCTGAGCAGCCACATCGGCGTGGTGTTCCAGGACACGTTCCTGTTCCACGCCACCGTGCGCGACAACCTGCTGTACGCGCGGCCGGATGCCACCGAGGCGGACATGGTCGCGGCGGCCCGCGCCGCGCAGATCCACGAGTACGTGAGCTCGCTGCCGGACGGCTACGACACGGTCGTCGGCGAGCGCGGGCACCGGCTCAGCGGCGGCGAGAAGCAGCGGCTGGCGATCGCCCGCGTGATCCTGCGCGACCCGCGGATCGTCATCCTGGACGAGGCGACGTCCAACCTGGACACGCTGTCGGAGCAGCTGATCCAGGCCGCGCTGCAGCCGCTGTTCGCGGGCCGGACGGCGTTCGTGATCGCGCACCGGCTGTCGACGATCATGGCGGCCGACGCGATCCTGGTCCTGCAGGAGGGCCGCCTGGTGGAGACGGGCACGCACGCGGACCTGCTGTCCCGCGGCGGCCTGTACCGCCGCCTGTGCGAGCACCAGTTCGACCTGAGCGGCGCCGCCACCGCCTGACCTTCCCCCACCCCGGCCCCGGCCCCTCCCCCCTCGCGGGGAGGAGGCCGGAGGGGGGGTCGCTCAGGCGCCTCAGCCGGCGAGCGGCCGGGCCACGGGGCGCGGACGCGCCCACCACAGCAGGCCGGCCAGCCCGATCATCACCAGGCCGACGACGAAGTACGCGGCCTGCACCCACACGTCCAGGCCGATCATCGCGATCTCCACGGTCATCCAGCCGACCATGACGCACCCGGCCGCGGCCGACGCCAGCGCCTCGATCCGCCGCGGACCGAACAGCGCGATCGTCGCGGCCGCCAGCGCGCTGCCGCCGACGACGAGGCCCAGGAGCAGCGCGGGGATGGTGAAGTCCGCGAACGGCGTCCCCCGCAGCTCGCTGAGCGGAACGTCCATGAACCCGACGAGCAGGCCCACGGCGCCAACGATGGCGCTCACCGCGGCGAACAGGTCCACGACGACCAGGGTGGTTCGGATGCTGCGCTCCTTCATGACGACACCGTCCTCTCCGCGGGCGAGCGGGATGGCTGGTCGCCCGCGGTCTTCGATACCGCGATCTTCATCTCGCAGACCCAGCATCTCGCCGCCGGGGTCGACCGGACAGGGCCGTTCAGCCCGGTGTGTCGGCTGGTTTGTCCCGCTTCCTGGACGTCCGGGCGGCCCATCGGTAGATGCCGCTCGCCATCAGCGACGGGCCCAGCTCCGAGAGGCGCCGGTACACGGCGAACCGCACGGCGTGGGCCCGGTCGGAGCTCGGGTCGGCCTGGACCGCCCACTCGATCAGCTGGGCGGCGATCGCGGGGCGGTCCTCGCCGAGCAGCGCCTCCGCCCGCGCCGCCAGGGCGTCCACGCCGCCGGCCATGGCCGCCATCTCGGCCGCCAGCTCGGCGTCGGGCGGCGGCTTGAGGCGCGCCGGGTTGCCGTCCCACCAGCCGCCGTACCGCCGCCAGATGTTGCGGACGACGAACTCGGGCTCGTCGTAGAGGCCGCGCAGGTAGGGCCGGTCGCGCAGCCCCTCGGGCGGCCGGACGCGCCGGACGATCTCGTCCAGGGGGGCGCCCGCGTTCATCAGCGCGACGACCTGGTCGTGCAGCGCCTCCAGCCACTCCGCGGTCTCGCCCAGCACCCGGACGATCGTCTCGCGGCCGCGCAGCGGCAGGCCGTGGCCGGGCAGGACGAGGTCGGGATCGACGCCGATGATCTCGCGCAGCGCCCGCGCCCACTCCAGCGCGAATCGCTGGCGCTTCTGCGGGTTGCCGGCGTTCGGCGCCAGGCTGATGAAGAGGTCGCCGCAGCAGACGATGTTCCGGTCCCGCGCCCAGACCCACGTCTGGTCGTCGGTCTCGCCGCGGGAGTGGCGCAGCTCGAAGGTCTCCCCGCCCAGCGCCAGCTCCATGCGGTCCCGGTACGTGCGGTCGGGAAGCCGGTACTCGACCGGCCAGTCGGGCGGGATCCCGAACTGGCGATGGTTGATCAGCCCGTTGTAGCCGGCCGTCCGCCGGTAGATCTCGAAGCGCTCCAGCACCGCCTCGTGCGCGACGACCTCGGGCGGCCGGCGGCCGGCGGCCTCGGCCTCGCGATCGAAGGGCCCCAGGCCCATCACGTGATCGACGTGCCCGTGCGTGAGGACGATGCAGCGAACCTCGGCCGGCGACCACGCCCGCACGGCCTCGTGCAGCCACTCGGCGGTCACGATGGTGCCGCTGTCGACGAGCAGGAGGCCGTCCGGGGTGGCGAACGCGGCGACGTTGGCGAACGCCTCGCAGAACAGCACGCCGGGGGCGACCTCGTGCGCGGCGGCGGCGACCGCCGCCGGGCTGCCGGCGATGTGCGCACCGCCGTCGCGCAGTGCCTCCTCCGCACGCTGCCACAGGTCTGTCACAAGGCGGAACATATCACCGGTCGTGTCGATTTGCCGAACGACTACCGTGTGGTAGCATGAGCGGCGTCAGCGAGCTGACATACCGAACAGGATTGAACGTCGCCGGCTGTGTCACACACGGCCGGCGATCGACCCCCTCGCGTGAGCAGAACCATCTGGTCGCCCAGCTCAGGAGGCACACATGGTCGCCGATCGCTCGACGAAACTCGGCCCAGTCAAGAAGCTGATCAAATGGCTCTGTCAGTCATTGATCAACCGGATGGTGCTGCGAACGGCGGGACGCGCGCGAAGCATATGCGCCATCGTGACGCACGTCGGGCGACGGTCAGGGGCTGAGCATCGGAACCCGGTCATGGCCTATCGGGCGGGCAAGTGGTTCATCATCGGGCTCCCGTACGGCGAGGACTGCGACTGGTGCAGGAACGTGTTCGCCGCCGGCGGATGCGTCATCCAGTGGCGCGGCGAGGAGTACCGGGCGACCAACCCGCGCATCCTGCGGGCGGAGGTCGTGGGCCAGCGCCTCCCCGGCCGCCACCGCGCGTTCCTCGGGGCGATGGGCGTGCAGAGCTACCTGATGATGAAGGCCTCGGAGCCGATCGCCCTGGCGTCCTGACCGGCCGCCCCTCGGGGGGAGATCGCAGGGCTCAGCTGACGATCGCCAGCTCGCGCGGGGTGTTGTTCAGGCGCCGTCCGCCGTCCGCGGTCACCGTGACGATGTCCTCGATCCGGACGCCGAACCTGCCCGGGAGGTAGATCCCCGGCTCGATCGAGAAGCACATGCCCGGCTCCAGCGGGTGCGTCTCGCCCTCGATGATGTACGGCGGCTCGTGCGTCGTGAGCCCGATCCCGTGCCCGGTGCGGTGGATGAACCGCTCGCCGTAGCCGGCGTCCTCGATCACCTGGCGGGCGGCCCTGTCGACGTCCTGGCAGGCGACCCCCGGCCGGACCGCCTCGAACCCGGCCTGCTGCGCGCGCACGACGATCTCGTGGACGCGCCGCTCCTCCTCGGTCGGCTCGCCGACGTGGACGGTGCGCGTCGTGTCCGAGCCGTAGCCCGCCACGATCCCGCCGAAGTCGAGGACGACCATGTCCCCGGCCTCGATGACGCGCTCGCCGATCTCGTGGTGGGGATTCGCCCCGTTGGGGCCCGAGCCGACAACCGTGAAGTCGACCTCGGAGTGGCCGTGCTCGCGCAGCAGGGCGGCGAGGTCGGCGCCGATCTCCGTCTCGCGGCGGCCGGCGAAGCGGACCCGCAGGATCGCCAGGTACGCGGCGTCGGCGGCGGCCCCGGCGCTGGCCAGCCGCTCCAGCTCGTCCTCGCCCTTGATCGCCCGCAGCATGGGCAGCGCCCGCGTCATCGAGACGTAGGTCGCGTCGGGCACCTGCTCCTGGAGCCCGAGCGCGTGCATCGCCCACGCCGAGTCGGAGATCGCGTAGCGGCCGCCCGCGTCCACCAGCTTCGCGGCCTTCGCGTAGGGGTCGGACCCATCGAGCCAGTCGACGATCCGCAGCGCCCGCGCGCTCGGCGCGACCTCCGCGTCGGGCCGCTCCAGCGTGGGGACGATCATCGCCGGGTCGCGCCCTGGCGCGATCACCAGCATGGTCAGCCGCTCGGTGATCGCGACCGGCGCGTAGCCGGTCAGGTACACCAGGTCCGGCCCGGGCGTGACCAGCACGCCGGCCAGGCCCGCGGCGCGGGCCGCGTCCGCGGCATGCGTCATCCGGCCGGCGTAGTCCGCCGCGGTGAACTGCCTGGTAGGCGCCGTGGTCATGCCGCTCACCGTAGGGTCGGGCGCGCGGCCCTGCCCCGGCCCGCCGGCGACCGGTTGTGCAAATGGTTGGCGCTACTGCTCATCGGGGCGCGTCATAGGCGCCTGGCGCAGCGCAGGACGAGGAACGTCGGGAGCGGGCCGGCGCCGGGCTGAGCGACGGCCTGGCGGGCCAGCATGTCGGCCGTCGCCTCCGGCTCGGCGGCCTCCTCGATCGCCAGCCCGTGTCGGACGAGCGCGTTGACGTACGTCGACAGCATCCGGTGGTTGGAGCCCACCTTCCCTCGGAAGCCGGGGTTGTCGGCGAGCCACCAGCCCTCCGCGCGGTAGCCGCCCGTCCACGGCCAGCTGCTGGGCGTGATGTCGTCGAAGCCGGGGAAGCACGGGTGGAGGATCGAGAACACGAACCGGCCGCCGGGCCGGAGGACGCGCGCGACCGTGGCCAGCGCCCCGTCCAGGTCGTCGATGTCGGCGAGGGCGTGGTTGCAGGCCACCACGTCGAACGTCTCGCCCGCCAGCGCCCGCGGGGACGTGACGTCCTCCGACCGGTACGCGATGCCGAGCGGATCCTCCGCCTCAGCGGCGCGCGCAAGCGCCAGCAGCACCTCGGAGATGTCGGCGCCGACCACGCGCGCCCCGCCGCGCGCGAGCTCCCGCGCGATGCGCCCGGGACCGCACGCCAGGTCGAGCGCCCGCGCCGCGCGGACGCCCCCTGCCATGGCGACCACCGCGGCCGCCACCGGGTCCCCGGCGTCCATCCCGACGCGGTCCGCGTAGAAGTCGCCGATCAGGTCGTAACGGGCCTCCGCTCGTGGCATGGGCCCCATGATGGCGCTTCCAACCGCGCGTCAGGGCCTCCCGGCGCGAACCCCCCTCCGGACCGCCCCAACCCCCTCCGGCCTTCGGCCTCCTCCCCCGCGAGGGGGGAGGGGCCGCCGCGACACCAGGCCACCAGCCGCGCCAGGCCGGCGTCCAGGTCGCGGGTCGGCTCCCAGCCCAGCATCCTGCCGACCAGGCCGAGGTCGGACACGAAGAAGCGCTGGTCCCCGCGCCGCGGCGGGCCGAACCGGACCTCGGCCACCCGGCCGGTGACGCGCTCGATGCGCGCGATCGCGGTCAGCAGGTCGCACGCGTGGTCCGGGCCGCCGCCGATGTTGAAGACCCGGCCCGCGGCCCGATCGATCCGCTCGATCGCCAGGAGGTAGAGCTCGGCCAGGTCGTCCACCTCCAGCAGGTCGCGCACCTGGCCGCCGTCGCCGTAGACGGTGAGGGGGAACCCGTCCAGGACCGCGCGCGCGAAGTGGGCCACCCAGCCCTGGTCCTCGCTCCCGTTCTGGTGCGGGCCGTAGATGCACGACTGCCGGAGCACCACCGTGGGCAGACCGAACGTGCGGTGGTAGTCCCGCACGTACTGGTCGGCGCACGCCTTGGAGCACGCGTACGGCGTCACCGGATCGATCGGCGCCGTCTCCGGGACCGGCTGGCACCATCCCTCCAGCCGGCCGTAGACCTTGTTCGTCGACGAGTAGACGAACGCGGCGTCCGGCGCCAGCCGGCGCGCGGCCTCCAGGACGGCGAGCGTGCCCCTGGCGTTGACGTCGAAGTCGGCCAGCGGCTCGTCGATGGAGCGGGTGACCGCCACCTGCGCCGCCAGATGGACCACCGCGGTCGTGCCCGCGACCGCGGCATCGAGCGTCCGGCGGTCGTCGAGCGAGCCCCGCAGCACCTCGACGGAGCCGGGATGCGCGCCGGCCAGCCAGGCCGCGTTGCGGACCGATCCGAGCCGGCTGAAGTCGTCCAGCACGACCACGCGATAGCCGGCCCGGACCAGCCGGCTCGCGACGTTGACGCCGATGAAACCGGCGCCCCCGGTGATGAGAACGGTGCGTCTCGCAGCCACTTATTTGCTAAGAAGTTAGACGATATTGCAAAATCGTCGCGTGCGGGCTGAGGCGCCGCACCGGTCGCGCCTCCACGCCGCCGCGGGCCATGGCGAAGGGAGCGTTGTCGGAGCGTGGCGGCGTGGACGTGCCGGATGCGGCATCCACGACTGGTCATCGCGCGCACCGGGTGCGGCATTCGGAACGCCGAAGAATGTCCGCATCTGAGCCCCCGCCAGGCCGCCGGTCCAGCGCGGCGCCTCCCCAGCGGATCGACCGGCGGGTCCTCTGGCAGACGCTGGTCTTCCTGGCCTGCGCCGTCGCCGTCCTGGTCGGGATGCTGGCCGCCGCCGCGCTCGTCAGGGACGCCTTGACCGCTGTGCGCGAGGGATCGATCGGTCTGGGCCGTGTGCTCGCCTTCACCGGACTGCTCATGGGCAACGTCTTCCTGCTCTACTCGCTCAAGTACTACGTGAGCAGCATCGCCGCGCTGCTCGGCGCCGCGCTGCTCTCCGGCCCGCGCAACGGGAATGGGAACGGCGACGGCAATGGCATCGTCCGGATCGCCCGGCGGGTCAACGGGAACGGGAACGGGGACGCCCGCGGGGGCAACGGCAACGGCGAGCTCTACCTGGATCGCGAGCCGTTCGTGTCCATCCACATCGCCACCTACAACGAGAGGCGGGTGCTGGAGCGGCTGCTCCAGGCGTGCGCGGCCCTCGACTACCCCAGCTACGAGATCGTCCTGGTCGACGACTCCACGGACGAGTCGCGGGCCATTCTCGACGCCTGGGAGGGGCGGCCCGGCCTGAAGATCGTCCGCCGTCCGACGCGCGCCGGGTTCAAGGGCGGCGCGCTGGCGGAGGCGCTCCGCCACACCGACCCGCGCGCCGAGTACGTCGTGGTGTACGACGCCGACTCGGTCCCGTTCACCGACTCGATCCAGCGCTTCCTGCCCTACTTCTACGACTTCAACGGGAACGGCAACGGCGTGGCCCGGCCGCGGGCCGAGGTGGCGGTGGTCCAGAGCTACCAGTGGCACATCCTGAACAAGCGCGAGAGCTGGCTGACGGAGGCGGTGCGCGCGGAGTACGCGGGCAGCTACATGGTGGAGCGCGCGTTCCAGGAGACCGTCGGCCTGATGAAGATGGTGGCCGGCACCAGCTACATGATCCGGGCCGGCGTGCTCCGTGAGGTGGGGTGGGGGCACAGCCTGACCGAGGACTGGCAGCTCACCCTGAGCCTGTACGCGCTCGGCTACAAGGTGGTCTACACGCCGTACGCGGAGACGCCGGCCGAGTGCGTGGGCACGTTCTCACGCCTCAGCCGGCAGCGCATGCGCTGGGCCGAGGGGCACACCTACAACGTGCGCCGCAGCTTCGGCGCGGTCATGCGCTCGAAACGGCTGTCGGCGCTGGAGAAGGTGGAGTTCCTCTTCTACGCGGCGTACTACCTCCAGGCATCGCTCTTCGTGGGCGGCACGCTGAGCTGGCTGATCGCGGAGATCGGGCTGCGCGCGCACGTGCCGGAGTGGACCGCGCTGCTCGGCTGGTCGCTGCTGCTCACCAACCTGCTCGCGCTGCCGGTGATGAACTTCAGCGGCCTGGTGCTGGAGGAGGCGCCGCCCAGGGACCTGGTCGGAGTCCTCGGCGCGCTCGCCGTCTCCTTCCTCCTGGTGCCGTTCCAGGCGTGGGCGGCGACGCGCGGCCTGTTCGAGCGGAGCGAGGGCCCGTGGTTCCGGACCCCCAAGACGGGTCGCATCACGGAGTCGGTCAGGCACCTGCGGCTGATGCGGCGCTGGCTGGCGCGCCCACGCGGGCGATCGGGCCGGCCGCCCGGACCCGGCGGCCCGCCCGGGCCCAGCCGCTGCGAACGCCGGCCCCGGCTCGCGGGACGCACCGGCTGGACCGTCACGATCGCACTGGCCCTGGCCGCCGGCGCCGTGGCGGTCGGCGCCATCAGGGCTCCCGAGGCCAGGGCGGACGCCGCCACCAGCGCGATCTATCTCCAGAACACCGCCGGCGGCAGCCCGCTCTTCATCACGTCGAGCCCGGGCACCAGCAACACCGTGTGGCAGACGGGCAACACCACCGTGGTGTGGCCGTGGACGGGCACCCCGGCCACCACGCAGGCCGCGCAGACGATCCGCAGCACGACCGTCTTCAGCTTCACCTACTCGAGCACGGCCACCCAGTCCGGCAATCCGGCCAACACCGTGATCAGGTTCGGCTACTCGACCAGCACCAGCTGCTCACCGCTGACGACGATCGCCACCCAGACGGTGCCCCTGGCCGCGAACGCCAGCAACCTGACGACGGCGAACTTCAGCCCCACGACCGACGTCACGGTCCCGGCCGGCAGCGTCTTCTGCATCACCCTCACCACCACCGTGGCCAACGACTTCATCGACCTCTCCTTCGGCTCGAGCAGCACGCCGACCCGCCTCAACACCTCGCAGACCATCTTCCTGCCGGAGCGCGTCCTGCTCCTGGTCGGGCTGGCGCTCATGGTGCCGGTCGCCGTCCGCGCGCTCAGGGAGGCGCGCCACCGGTGCTGAACGACCGCCGCGGCTCGGCGACCGTGCTGGCCGGCGCCGCGCTGCTGCTGCTCGCCATGCCGCTGGTGGCGACGTTCGACGACCTGCTGGCCGCCGGGGCGGCGCGCACCCATCTGGCCGGGCCGCTGGATGTCGTCGCGCCGCTGGAGGCGCGCATGGC
>Ga0066903_100001388_pt1 | contig 17635 bp, 14 predicted proteins | sample PanSoiMetaGPlot1_FD_67491 | JGI IMG/M metagenome (GOLD analysis project Ga0066903, IMG submission 67491) | Tropical forest soil microbial communities from Panama analyzed to predict greenhouse gas emissions - Panama Soil - Plot 1 (version 2) | ecosystem: Environmental > Terrestrial > Soil >... | reverse complement strand
TCGAGCGCAAGCTGAAACCGATCGTCGCCGACTGGAACTCGCGTCCCAAGATACTCGGCCCCGACGATCAGGAGAGCCCGACGGTCCTCTGGAACGCGATGGTGGCGCCGCTGGCAGGCGTGCCGATCGCGGGCGTCATCTGGTACCAGGGCGAGAGCAACGCCGAGCGCGCCGCCCAGTACCGGACGCTGTTCCCGGCGATGATCCGGGCCTGGCGCACGGCGTGGGGCGATCCGAAGCTGCCTTTTCTGTACGTGCAGCTGCCGGGCTGGGAGCCGCCGGGCGTCAAGGCGCTGCCCGGTGAAGGGACGTGGGCCGAGCTGCGCGAGGCGCAGGCGCTGGCGCTGCGCGAGCCGCGCACCGCGATGGCGGTGACGCTGGACATCGGCGAGGCGCACGACATTCACCCGCGCGAGAAGCGCGAGGTCGGCCGGCGGCTCGCCCTGGCGGCCCTGAAGATGGTGTACGGCCGCGACGTCATCGCCTCCGGCCCGACGTTCGCGGCGGCGATTCGCGACGGCGCGGCGATCAAGATCCGCTTCACGAACGTGGCCGGGGGCCTGACCACCTCCGACGGCGCGCCGCCCAGGGGCTTCCTGATCGCGGGGGCCGACCGCGCCTGGAAGCCGGCCGACGCGCACATCGACGGCGCGGCGGTCATCGTCAAGAACGCGGAGATCGCCGAGCCGATCGCGGTCCGCTACGGGTGGGGCAACGATCCCGAAGCGACGCTCCGCAACCAGGCCGATCTGCCGGCGGCGCCGTTCCGCACCGACGACTGGGCGACCGCGTCGGTGACGGCGACGGCGAAGTAGCCAAATATAATGACCAGTCATATAATGTGGTCATGAAGCGTGTCGCGGCAGCGAAGTTCAAGGAACAGTGCCTTTCCATCCTCGACCATCTCGACGCCGATGGAATCTTGATTACCAAGCACGGCCGTCCGGTGGCCAGGTTGCTGCCGGCAGAACGCGCTTCGGCCGAGCTGATCGGTAGCCTGCGGGGAAAGATTCGCGTCAAGGGCGACATCAAGTCGACGGGGGTGAAGTGGGAGGCGAATGGTTAACCTCGACACTCACTTACTCGTTTTTGCGCTCGACGGCACCGTCACGCCACATGAACGCCGCATACTCGCTGCGAACACCTGGAGCGTGTCAGCGATCGTCTTCTGGGAGCTTGCGAAACTGGGGCAGCTTGGGCGCATCGACGTCGATCTCGAGGACGCGGAGGTCGTTCGCGTTCTGTCGGCAATTCAGGTGTGGCCGCTCGACTTGACCGTTGCGCTGCAGTCGACTCGTCTCGACTTCGCGAGCGATCCAGCCGACGAGCTGATCGCCGCCACGAGCGTGGTTCACAACGTGCCGCTCCTGACTCGCGATCGGCGCATCCGCCGCTCCAAAATGGTTCCGCTGGCCTGACCGACGAGCGACCCGTTCAATTCGCGGGCCGGAGCGCGATCAGGCTGCCGATGCGCCGTCGATCGAGATCGGTGAGCGCGTCCTTGAGGTACGACTTGGGATTCGCGTCGAGGTGCTTGAGCGCCGGCTTGGGTTCGAGCCCGCGCAGCCGCAGAAATATCCCGAGCGCGTAGGCCAGCGTCTGCTCGTTGAGATACCCGAGCCGGCTCGTGCGCCAACCGTGCCACCCGCCTTCGGCCCACTGGCTGTACGTGAAGGCGCTGTTGGCGAGGAAGACGCCGAACCCCAGGAAGACCGCGCAGACGTCGGTCGCCTGTTCCTCCCGCTCCCAGCCGCCCGGCGGCGCGGTCTCGGCGTCGTGGAGCAGGTAATGACCGATCTCGTGCGCCAGCGTCGCCACCAGCTTCTCGGGCTCCGTCAGCAGCTTCGGCGAATACGTGATGATGGACGTCAGGCCGGCGCCGCCGTGGCCGCGGAAGGTGCCGGCGGCGCCGCCGTGATCGCTGCCGTCCATCGCGATGCGGCCGAAAAGTTCTTCGCGCGAGGGGTCGTCCTCGTGCTCCTCGAGCTTCACCGGCCAGTCATCCATCCCCGCGTGTTGCTTGACCTGGTAGAGCAAGCCCGCCGCCAGATCCGGGCCTTCGCCGCCGATCGGAAAGAAGTCGGGCGTCGGGAGGATCAGCCGCGCCTTCGAGAACGGCTCCCACCCTCCGGTCTCGCGCAGCAGCCAGGCGAACGCCAGGAACAGCCAGTCGACCACCTCGTCGGGGGGAACGTCGGGTTTGCCGAAGCCGAACATGCGCGTCAGCCCTTCTTCATCTTGCCACCGTCCGCGGCGCGCAGCCTGGCGAGCCGCTCGGCGATCTCGCCTTCGTGGCCGGAATCGGACGGCTGGTAGTACTTGTGGCCGCGGATCGCCTCGGGCAGATACTCCTCGCGCACGTAGTGGCCGGCGAAGTCGTGCGGGTACTGGTAGCCCGCGCCCCAGCCCAGCTGCTTGGCGAGCGGCGTGGGCGCGTTGCGGATGTGATTGGGGACGGCCAGCGCGCCGTGTGCGTCGACGTCGGCCTTGGCGGCCGCGTAGGTCGTGATCGCCGTGTTGGTCTTGGGCGCGGTCGCGAGATAGATCGCCGCCTCGGTCATCGGGATCAGCCCCTCGGGCATGCCGACGAAGCGGAAGGCGTCGACCGCCGCGGTCGCGACGGACAGCGCGCGCGGATCGGCCACGCCCACGTCCTCGGCCGCGAAGATCACCATCCGCCGCAGCACGAACAGCGGATCCTCGCCGGCCTCGATCATGCGCGCCATCCAGTAGACGGCGGCGTCCGGATCGCTGCCGCGCATGCTCTTGATGAAGGCGCTGACGACGCCGTAGTGCTCGTCGCCCGCCTTGTCGTAGAGCAGCGTCCGCTTCTGCATCGCCTCTTCGATCACGGCGGGCGTCAGCAGCTTCCGCCCGCCGGCGTCGGGGGCGGCGACGGCGGCGGCCGCCTCCAGCGTCACCAGCGCGCGGCGCGCGTCGCCGCGGGCCTCGCGCGCGACGAGATCCCGTACGTCGCCCGACACGTCGAGCGGCTGCGCGGCCAGGCCGCGCTGCGCGTCGGCGAGCGCGCGATCGATGACGACGCGCAGGTCGGCCTCGGACAGCGCGCGCAGTACGACCACCTTGGCGCGCGACAGGAGGGCGGCGTTCACCTCGAACGACGGGTTCTCGGTGGTGGCGCCGATCAGCACGACCGTCCCCGCCTCGACGTGCGGCAACAGCGCGTCCTGCTGCGCCTTGTTGAAGCGGTGGATCTCGTCGATGAACAGCACCGTGCGCTCGTTGCGCTGATCGCGGTGCGTGGCCGCCTCCGCCACCGCCTCGCGCAGCTCTTTGACGCCGGACATGACGGCCGACATCGGCACGAAGCGCGCCCCCGCCTCGCCCGCCAGCAGCCGCCCCAGCGTCGTCTTGCCGGTCCCCGGCGGCCCCCACAGGATCAGCGACGGCAGCTCCTTCGCCTCCAGCGCGCGCCGCAAGAGCTTCCCCGGGCCGAGCAGCTGCTCCTGCCCGACGAACTCGGCCAGCGACGTCGGCCGCATCCGCTCGGCAAGCGGCTGCCCCCGCCGATCCTTGGCCGCCGAACGCGCGAACAGGTCCATCGCGGGGCAGTCTAACTCGGCGCCGCCAGCAAGGCGTCGAGCTCGACGGCGGCAGCCTCGATCGCCCGCGTCTCCCGATCCGCCGCTGTCTCCATCGTGCGTGCCTGGCGATAGATGACACGCAGCTGCCCGAGCAGCTGGCACAGCTTCGCGGACAGGCGCGCCCGCTCCTGCTCGGCGGCGTGGCGGTGATCGAGCGCCGCCTCCAGATCACCGCGCGTCGCCGCCAGCGCCTCGCGATCCGCGCCGGGGGCCGCCGCCGCCCGTTCTAGGCGCGCCATCGCCTGCATCAGCTCGCCCTCGGTCTGCCCTTCCAGCGCCGCGTCCAGATCGTCGAGGCGCGCCGCCATCTGACGGAGGCGATCCAGCAGCGCCGGCGCCGCGTCGGCGGTCCGGTGAAGCAGCTCGGCTTCGCTCGATGCGCCCGCCGATTTCCCGGCGATCTGCTCGGCCCGCCGGGTGAGCCGGTACAGCTCCGTGGCGACGTCGCCGAGCAGCGCCCGCACCTCCGGCGCCCGAACCGCACCGACGGTCTCCGCCACGCGCCCGAGCACGGCCTCCGCCACCGGCCCCGACGCGATCTCCTCGCGCAGCGAGAACACGCCGCGGCTCTGATTTGGTTTCCGCCGATTCTTGAACCATTTGAAGGCGGCCCCCAACCCGATGGCCATGAGGATCAAGGCGCCAAAATAGATGGTGGGGACCAGGGAGTGGCTTCCCTTCACGGTCAGCAGCGTCAGCGCTGTCACCGGCACAGCCAGGGCGACGACCTGCTTCGCACTGACCGCCCCGATCACCTCGCGGACCGAACGGCGGAGCGCCCCGCCCTGGACGGCGCGAACTTCGAGGCCCTCCCGGCGGAAAACCGATTCGAGCGACCGCGCCGTCTCCGCGTCGAGGCCACTGAACATCACCGCCGGCAGGGCGATGCCGGTCTTGATCTCTTCAGGTGAGTAGAGATCGCGCCGGCCGGTCAGAAACTGCAGCGAGCGCTCCGAGTTCTCGGCGATGGGATCGAGGATGCCCAGCAGGCGCGACGCCGCGGCCGCATCATCGTCCAGCTTTTGCAACACGACCTGCCAGCGGCCCTCCGGATCGTGCGTGAGACGCAGGGCCTCGTGGCCGCACGAGAGGCAGCGGGGAAGATCGCGGGGCCTCGCCGCGCCGCACGCCGGACACGTCACCGCCACAGCAACCGCGTCTTCGTCGACCGGGCGACTCAGCCGGGCGAAGATCTCCTCGACGGAGGCCGGGCGATCGGCCGGTGAGAACGCGAGCAGATCGACGAGCAGGGCGGCGAGCGCGCCGCTCGCCTCCTCGGGCGGAGACACCTTGGATGCGCCCGCTCCCGCGAGGCGCGTGAGGGTGTCGGAGCGAGACCAGGGGAGCCGGCCCGCCAGCATCTCGTACATCACGACCCCCAGCGAATAGAGATCAGAACGCGGATCCGCGCGCCCGCGCATGAACACCTCCGGGGCCACGTACTCGGGCGTGCCCCAGGTGAGGCTGGCGCCGGTGACACTGGCGAGCGAGACCACGCGCGCGTTGCCGAAGTCCCCCAGTTTCACGCCGCTGTCGGAGAGGAAGACGTTCTCCGGCTTGAGGTCGCGATGGATGATGCCCCGACCGTGCGCATGCTCGAGCGCGAGACCGAGCGAGTGGAAGATCGAGCGCGCGACATCTTTCGGCAAGCGATGCTCGCGTTCCAGCCGGCGGCGAAGCGTCTCCCCGCGCATCAGCTCGAGCACGAGGAACGGCATGCCCTGGTCCTCTCCGGCATCGAGCACGCGCACGATCGAGGGGTTGTCGAGCATGCGCGCCAGCTCGGCCTCGCGCAGGAACCGCCGCCGCAGCGTCTGATCCGCCGCGAACTGTGGACGCAGCTCCTTGACGGCCACGTCGGGACCGCCGGCGACCTCGGCACGGTGGACGACTGACGTTCCACCGCCCCCGAGCGTCTCGACAAGCGTGTAGCGGCCCGCGACCCGGCGGCTCAATGCTGGCCCTCCAGCAGCGTGGCCACCTCCTGCTCCGATTCGACGGCGAGCGCGATCTCGTTGATCTCGTGCTCGATCCGCGCCGTCCCCTCCGCCGAATCCGCGGCGTCCCTTCGCGCGAGGATCAGACAGATGTCGTCGAGCCGACTGGCGACGCGAAGCAGGTCCGCGCGGAGCACGACCCGGGTCACCTCCTCGCGGCGCAGCTCCGCCTGTGCACGCTCCGCCTCGGGCGACACCGACGCGTCGGCGGCACGCATCACATCCAGGTTCGCAAGCGCATCGACCAGCAGTGCGGCGCGCGCCTGCAAATCGGTGGCGAGATTGTGCCGTCCGAGTGCATCGATGCGCGCCAAACGTTCGAGGATCCGACCGAGGAGCCGGCGATCTTGCCGGCTGCGCAGTCGCGGCAGCGACTCGGCCAGCTGGCGTGAGGCGTCGGCTTCTGCTCCGCCCCCCGACCTGCGCTGGACGAGCGGCCGGCTATAGCGAATGGCGACCGACGCGAACGTCCCAGCCCACAGAAGCACGATTCCCCCGTAGGCGAACAAGATCGCCGGGCGGCCGATGTGCCCCGACAACCACTGCGTGATCTGACCCGAGCAGTAGAAGAGCGCGCCGCCCCCGATCGCGTGCCGTCCGGTCAGCGCAGTGAACTTCTTCCGCATCTGGGGCGACGACAGCGCCCAGCGCGTCTCGATGCGGGCGTCGAAGCCGGCGGCGTTCAGTCGCGCGACCAGCGCCTTGGCCGACCGCCGCGTGATCCCCCCGGCGACGAAAAACGGGAGCCGCGGCGCGCGACGGCGCCCGCGCCCGACCGGTACGCTGCCTGGCGGAAGCTCGTCGAGGATCTTGAACAACGTGACGTGCCGGCGGGCATCGATCTTGTCGCCGGGTTGGCCGGGCCCGGTCACCAGGACAGAGACGCCGCCCTTCTCGGCGTCCTCGATGCGCAGCAGCGCCCCACCGCAGTCGGCGCAGGCCGCCGCGGCCTCGACCAGCCAGCCGCCGCACTTCGGACACGAACGCCGGGCGGGTGTCGCCGCGCCCGCCGCGGGCACCAGCGCCACCGCGGACACGGGCGCTTCATCCGCCAGCGCGCGCGCGAAATCCTCGCAGGTCGCGAAGCGATCCAGCGGATCCTTCGCCAGCGCCCGCGCCAGCGCGTCGTCGATCGCGGGCGGCAGCTCGGGAGCCATTTTGCGTGCGCGGGGCACCTCGACGTCGATGTGCTGGCGCATCAGTTGATAGGGCGAGTCGCCGTAGAACGGCAGCCGGCCGGTCGCGGCCTCGAACAGCATCACGCCCAGGCTGTAGATGTCGCTGCGCGGATCGGCGTGGCCGTCGACGACGACCTCGGGCGCCATGTATTCGGGCGTCCCGAGCACGGCGTTCGCGGTCGTCAGCCCCGACAGCTCGGCGGTTCGCGCCAGGCCGAAGTCGCAGAGGCGCACATCGAGCGCCGGCCCCGGACCGCACAGGACGTTGGACGGCTTGACGTCGCGGTGGACGACGCCGGCCCGATGAGCCGCCGCCAGCGCGCCGCACAGTTGCGCCGCCAGCGACCGCAGGTCGTCGGCCCCAAAGCGTCGCCTGGCCGCCAGCCGATCGGCCAGGTCGCCACCCGGGTGATAGTCCATGACCAGGAACAGCTGCCCGTCGCTGTCGACGACCTCGCGGATCCCGAGCACGTGCGGGTGCGAAATCCGGCGCACGATGTCGACCTCGCGCCGGAAGCGCTCGACCACCGCTGCGCTCTCGCGCAGGTGCGGATAAAGAACCTTGAGCGCGACCTCCTCCCCCGTCTGCTCGTCGCGCGCGCGCACGACCTCGGCGATCGCGCCGCGCCCGACCGACCCGAGCACGCGAAATCGACCGCCCAGCCTCTCCGGAAGACTGGCCGGCAACGCGCCGACAACCGTCACGGCCTGATCATCGCACAAAGCCGCGTCTACGTTTCGCGTATCGTCCGGGCGGCGCGCGCAAAGTAGAACGGCACCCGGCCGGGTGTTAATTTCGTTTGGCGTTGTCCCTGCCCCCCTTCCCTCTCGTGACGGCCCTGGCCGCTGCCCTGCTGGCGGCGGACCCAGCCCCGGCACCGCCGAACCCGCTGCCCGCGCCGGCGCCGACCGAGATAGAAGGGCCGCCGTCGAAGACCGGGCCGCGGCCGCTGCTCGGCGTGACACCGCGGCCCGGACCGTCACCCGATCTCCCCAAGCCGCCCCACGATCCGGCCCAGCGCCGCGAATGGCTGAAGACCCAGCTCGACGAGCTGTTCAACACCAAGGAGCTCGCCAAGGCGAAGGTGTCGGCGATCGTCGTCGACGCCGACACCGGCAAGACGATCTACGCGCGCGCCGAGAAGACCCCGCTGAACGCCGCGTCCAACGTCAAGATCGTCACCTCGGCGGCGGGGCTGTCGCTGCTCGGACCCGAATACCGCTGGCGAACGACGCTGTCGATCGTCGGGCCGCCCAGCGGGCCGCCCCTGCCGGCGGGGGGCGACGCCGCCGGCGATCTCTACCTGCGCGGCTCGGGCGATCCGACGCTGGCGACCGAAGACCTGGCCGCGATGATCGGCGATCTCGCGGCGCTGGGGCTGCACAAGGTCCACGGCTCGCTGGTGGTCGACGACAGCCTGTTCGAGGGCGGCTCGATGCCGCCCGCCTACGATCAGAAGAACGATTCGACCGCCTCGCGCGCGCCCGCTTCGGCGGCGTCGCTGAACGGCAACGTCGTCGCCGTGACGATCGTCCCCGGCGCCGCAGCCGGCGCGCCCGCCCACGTCGTCGTCGATCCGCCGTCGCCCTACTTCACCGTCGCGGGACGCGTCGTCACCGCCAGCACCGGCCCGCACGCGCCGGCCGTCGACACCAAGGAAGAGCCGGCGCACACGCGCGTCAACGTCGCGGGGCGGATCAAGCTGGGCGCCGATCCGCGCACGTTCTACCGGCGCGTCGCGCAGCCGCCGCTGTTCCTCGGCTCCACGCTGAAGCAGCTGATGGAGCGCCGCGGGATCTCCATCGGCGCCGTGAAGGTCGGCCGTGCGCCCGCCCAGGGCCTTCGCGTGCTGGCCGCGCACGATTCGGCGCCGCTGGCGGTGGCGGTCCAGGATCTCAACAAGCGCTCGAACAACTTCGCCGCCGAGCAGCTGCTGCGCACGATGGGCGCCGAGATCGGCGGCCACCCCGGCAGCTGGGACAAGGGCCTCAAGGCGGTGGAACGGTACCTGGGCGGCATCGGGATCAAGGCGGGCAGCTACCAGATGCAGAACGGATCGGGCCTTTACGATTCGAACCGGTTCTCGCCGGAGCAGATCGTGACCATCCTGCGCGCCGCCTCGCGCGACTTTCGCATCTCCGCCGAGTTCCTGGCGTCGCTGGCCGTCGCCGGCACCGACGGGACCATCGCGCACCGCATGGGCGGTACGCTCGCGGAGCGCTACGTCCGCGCGAAGACAGGCACGCTCGCCAACGTCAGCTGCCTGTCGGGCTTCGCGGGCTCACCCGGTCACACGCCGCTGGTGTTCTCGATCATCGTCAACGATGTCGCGAACCCGAACGACGCGCGCCACGCGCAGGATCGCGCGGCCGAATTCCTGGTCGCCTACTTGGAAGCCGACGCGGCCGCCAAGCCGTGAACCTGGGTGGTTCCCGCAGCGCGGCGCCATGGCGCCGCGGGCACAGGCCCGGCGCGCGATAGGTCGCCGTCCTCGTCCCGGCGATCACGGAGCAGCTTCACCCGCTCTTCGGGCGCCAGCCGCTCCCAGCCGCGTCCCCCCATCCCCTCATCCATCGCATCCTTCCAATCACTCGATCGTGGACTGATGTGCCGCAACTGCATGCTGCCTCCCCTGGTGTTGCTCGCCCTATCCGCAACGAAGATTCTACCGAAAAAATTCCGCGGGCGATGCTCGATTTTTTCGCTCCAGCTCTCGATGCTCAGTATGCGGCCGGGATTGTTGTCGCTGTGTTTCCAGGTCGCCCTTTGTTGGTTACTTCGAAGGCGACGCCTGCTTGAATTCCCCGGGCGTTTCTTTCAGGATGTCCGCCGGATGAGACGCACCCCACTCTACGAAGCCCACGTCCGGCTGGGAGCCAAGATGGTGGACTTCGGCGGCTGGGCGATGCCCGTCTCGTACCCGACCGGAATTCTGGAAGAGCATCGCGCGACCCGGACCGCGGTCGGCGTGTTCGACGTCTGCCACATGGGTGAGGTGCACTTCACCGGCCCGGGCGCGGCCGCCACGGTCCAGCGTCTGGTCACCAATGATGTCGGGCGCTTGGAGAACGGGCGCGCGTTCTACACCGTCGCGTGCCTGCCCACCGGCGGCATCGTCGACGATCTGATCGTCTACCGCCTGCAGCCCGATCACTACGTCGCGGTGGTGAACGCGTCCAACATCGACAAGGACGTCGACTGGTTCCAGGAACATCGGGGCGACGACTGCAAGATCGACGACGCCTCCCCACGGACCGGCCTGATCGCCTTCCAGGGGCCGCGTGCCGAGGCGGCGCTGCAGCCGCTCACCAGCCTGCCGCTCGATCGACTGCGGCCGTTCAGCTTCGCCAGCGACGCCACCGTCGACGGGCGGCCCGTCTGGATCGCCCGCACCGGCTATACCGGCGAGGACGGTTTCGAGATCTTCTGCGACGCGCAGGATGCGCCCGCGCTGTGGGATCGGCTGATGACCGCCGCGGAGGGCGCGGGCGGTAAACCGGTCGGGCTCGGCGCGCGGGACACCCTGCGGCTGGAGGCCCGGCTGCCGCTCTACGGAAACGATCTGGACGACGATACGACGCCACTCGAAGCCGGACTCGGCTGGGTGGTGAAGCTGGAAGGCGACGATTTCATCGGGCGGGACGCCTTGCGCGCGCAGCAGGCCGCCGGCATCGCGCGCAAGCTGACCGGGTTCGTGATGACGGAACGCGGGATCGCGCGCCACGGCTATGCGATTCACGACGCCGACGGCGCCGCCGTCGGCACGGTCACCTCGGGTGGCCCCGCGCCGACGCTGACCCAGAACATCGGTCTCGGCTATGTCCCGACCCGACTCAGCGTGACGGGAACGAAGCTTTCGATAGACTGCCGCGGCAAGCGGGTCGCCGCCGAAGTGGTCACGGGTCCGTTTTACAAACGAGGAAAAAAATGAACGCGCAATATCCGGATGACCTCTTCTACACGAAGGATCACGAGTGGGCGCGCGTCGAGGATCGCGACGGCGGCAAGGTCGCGACCATCGGCGTCACCCGCTACGCGGTCGAACAGCTGGGCGACGTCACCCAGGTCGACCTTCCCAAGGAAGGCGAATCGGTGAAGCAGGCCGAGGTCTTCGGATCGGTCGAGTCGGTCAAGGCGGTCTCCGATCTGTTCGCGCCTGTCACGGGCAAGGTCGTCAAGGTCAACTCGCCGCTCGCGGATTCGCCCGAGTACGTCAACGAAGATCCCTACGACGAGGGCTGGATGATCCAGGTGGCGGTCAGCAACGCGAAAGAGCTGGACGGCCTGCTCGACGCCGAGGCCTACCAGGCGTTCCTGCGCGAGCAGGGCGAATAGAAACGGTCAGGACGTAGATGGCAGACTTTCCCGCGCGCCACATCGGCCCCGACGAGACCGACGAGGCGGCGATGCTGCGCGCCATCGGCGTCGGCACGCTCGACGAGCTGGCCGCCGAGACCGTTCCGACTGACATCCGGTTCGAGGGCGTGCTCGATCTTCCGGCGCCGGTCAGCGAGGCGGAGGTGCTGGCCGAGCTGCGTGCGCTGGCGGCAGAAAACGAGATCTGGAAGTCGTTCATCGGCCTCGGCTACTCCGACTGCGTCACCCCGCCGGTCATCCAGCGCAACATCCTGGAGAATCCAGGCTGGTACACCGCGTACACGCCTTACCAGCCGGAGATCTCGCAGGGGCGCCTGGAGGCGCTGATCAACTACCAGACGATGGTGGCCGATCTGACCGGCCTGCCGATCGCGAACGCGTCGTTGCTGGATGAAGGGACGGCGGCGGCGGAGGCGATGCACATGTTGCACGCGCTGGCGCCGGCGCTGGAGAAGGACGACGCCCCCGGTGGGACGTTCCTGATTTCGGACACTGTGCACCCGCAGACGATCGAGGTGGTGCGCACGCGCGCGAAGCCGCTCGGGATCGAGGTGTGGGTCGGCGATGCGACGTCGTTCGACTTTTCGCCCGGGCAGCGCGTGTTCGGCGTGCTGGTGCAGTACCCGGCGACGGACGGCGCGCTGCCCGACTGGCGCGACCTCTGCAAGCGGGCGCACGACGCGGGAGCCCTGGTCGCAATGGCGACAGATCTGCTGGCGCTGACGTTGATCACGCCGCCGGGCGAGATTGGCGCCGACGTTGCGATCGGCAGCGCGCAGCGCTTCGGCGTGCCGCTCGGCTATGGCGGGCCGCACGCGGCGTTCCTGGCGACGCGCAGCGAGTGGGTGCGCAAGCTTCCCGGGCGTCTGATCGGTGTCAGTCAGGACGCGCACGGGCACGTCGCCTACCGGATGGCGCTGCAGACGCGCGAGCAGCACATCCGCCGCGAGAAGGCGACCAGCAACATCTGCACGGCGCAGGTGCTGCTGGCGGTGATCGCGGGGATGTACGCGGTCTATCACGGCCCGAAGGGGCTGCGCGCGATCGCGGAGCGCATCGGGCGGCTGACCGGGACTCTGGCGCTCGGGCTGGAAAAGGCCGGGATCAGGGTCAAGCATCGCCGCTTCTTCGACACCATCCGGGTCGACGGCAGCGCCGCCGACGTCGAGCGCTGGCACAAAGCCGCCGCGGAGCGCCGGTTCAACCTCCGCCGGCTGTCGAACACGGCGGTGACAATTTCGCTCGACGAGACCACGACCGAGACGGACCTCAAGTCGCTCTGGAAGATTCTCGGCGCGGAGACCGGCGTCGCAACTGGCACGGGTCCCGACGTGCCGTGGGCGGGCAGCGAGCGAACGACCCCGTACCTGACGCACCCGGTGTTCAACACGCACCACTCCGAGACGGAGATGCTGCGCTACATGCGGCGCCTCGAAGCAAAGGATCTGTCGCTGACGCATTCGATGATCCCGCTCGGGTCGTGCACGATGAAGTTGAACGCGACCGTCGAGATGATGCCGGTCACCTGGCCGGAGTGGGGGCGGCTGCACCCGTTCGCGCCGGCCGCCCAGGCAGAGGGCTATCGCGAGATCTTCACCAGCCTCGAAAAGATGCTGTCCGTGATCACCGGCTTCGCGGCGACGTCGCTGCAGCCGAACGCCGGCTCGCAGGGCGAGTACGCCGGGCTGCTGGTCATCCGCGCCTTCCACGAGAGCCGCGGCCAGGGACACCGCGACGTCTGCCTGATCCCGTCGTCGGCCCACGGCACGAACCCGGCGTCGGCCGTGATGGCCGGCTATCGCGTCGTCGTCGTCGCGTGTGACGACGGCGGCAACGTCGATCTCGCCGATCTGGAAGCGAAGGCGGCGCAGCACAAGGACGCGCTGGCGGCGCTGATGGTCACCTACCCGTCGACGCACGGGGTGTTCGAGGCCGAGATTCGCCGCATCTGCCGGATCATCCACGACCATGGCGGCCAGGTGTACATGGACGGCGCCAACTTGAACGCGCAGGTCGGCCTCTGCCGGCCCGGCGACATCGGCGCCGACGTCTGCCACATCAACCTGCACAAGACGTTCTGCATCCCGCACGGCGGCGGCGGCCCCGGCATGGGGCCGATCTCCGTGGCCGCCCACCTGGCGCCGTTCCTGCCGCGCCATCCGCTGGTGCAGGTCGGGGGCGACCAGGCGATCGGCGCTGTGTCGGCCGCGCCCTGGGGCAGCGCCAGCATTCTCCTGATCTCCTGGACGTACATCCGGCTCATGGGCGCCGAGGGCCTGAAGCGCGCCACCCAGGTCGCGATCCTGAACGCGAACTACGTCGCCAAGCGCCTCGAGCCCCACTACCCGGTCGTCTACCGGGGCGCGCGCGGGCGCGTCGCGCACGAGTGCATCGTCGACGCGCGGCCGCTCAAGAAGCTGGCCGGCATCGAGGTCGACGACGTCGCCAAGCGGCTGATGGACTACGGCTTTCACGCGCCGACGATGTCGTTCCCGATCCCGGGCACGCTGATGATCGAGCCGACCGAGAGCGAATCGAAGGCCGAGCTGGACCGCTTCTGCGAGGCGATGATCGCGATCCGCGCCGAGATCACCGAGATCGAGGCAGGCAAGATGTCGCGCGAGGACAACCTGCTCAAGAACGCGCCCCACACGGCTGGCGCGCTGCTGGCCGCTGAATGGACGCACCCCTACCCGCGCGACCGCGCCGCCTTCCCGCTCCCTTACCTGCGCGGCGCCAAGTACTGGCCTGCGGTCGGCCGCCTGAACAACGTGCTCGGGGACCGCAAGCTGTTCTGCACCTGCCCGGACGTCAGCGAATATGCCTGAAGCGCCGCGGGCGCGCGTGACAACGCGAGCCGCGCGGTGGCTGACCCTCGGGATCCTGGTCGTGGCGGGCGCCGCGCACGCCGCCGCCGTCCCCAGCCTGTCCGGACGCGTGGTCGACGGCGCGTCGATCCTCAAGCCCGCGACGCGCGACCAGTTGACCGCGACGCTCGCAGCCCACGAGCGGTCGACCAGCAATCAGATCGTCGTGCTGACCACGCCGACGCTGGCCGGTGAACAGATCGAAGGCTACGCCGCGCGCGTCTTCGCCGCCTGGAAGCTGGGGCAGAAGGGCAAGGACAACGGCGTCCTCGTCGTCGTCGCGCCGCGCGATCGAAGGATGCGCATCGAGGTCGGCTACGGTCTCGAGGCGACGCTTCCCGACGCGGCTGCCGGGCGGATCATCAGCGACGTCATGACCCCGCGGTTCAAGGCCGGCGACTACGACCTCGGCGTCAGCGATGGGGTGAACGCGATCGTCGCCGCGCTGGAGGGCCGCCCGGCCCCGCGCGTGTCGTTGACCAGCCGCTTCCACCGCGCCGAGCTGCCCTGGTGGCAGACGCTGCTCATCAGCCTGTTCATCTTCGGCATCATCGGCCTCTTCACGATGAGCGGGCTCATGACGCCCGGTGGCGGCGGCTGGTTCCTCTACGTCTTCTTGATTCCGTTCTGGGGGGTGTTCTCCGCGGCTCTCTTCGGTCTCCCGGTGGCCTGCGTCGTGCTGGGCACCTACCTGGTCGGCTTTCCGATCGTCAGAGCTCGGCTCCCGCGTACGGACTGGTACCGAAGGATGTCGGAGCGGCTCAAGATCAGGGCTGGCGCCGGCGGGCCCGGCTTCGTCGGAGGCGGCGGGGATGGGTCGTCCGGCGGTTCCTCGTCGAGTGACAGCGGATTCTCCGGCGGCGGCGGCAGCTCTGGCGGCGGGGGTGCCTCCGGCAGCTGGTAGGCGGATCGGGGCGACTTCGGGCCCGCGACTTCGTCCGAATAAAGGTGGGAACTGGCGGTACGGCTCTGCTGTCCCTATAGACTAGGAGGCGCAGGAATGAGACGTCTCGGTCGCGGCGTCTGGCTCGGGTTCGCGGTGCTGGTGCTGTCCGCCGCCACGCGGCCGGCGCCGATCTTGATTGAAGGCGTCCCGCACATCCGGCAGGAGCCCGATTTCTGTGGCGAAGCGTGCGTCGCGATGTACCTGCGCAAGCTCGGGTACAACGTCGACCAGCGCGCGGTCTTCGATCGGGCCGGGCTGGATCCCCGTCTCGGGCGTGGGCTCAATACGCCCGAGCTGAAGCGCGCGGTCGAAGCGTTCGGATTCCGGCCCGGACCGGTCTGGCACAACATCGCGGCGAAGAACGCCCCCGCCGAGCTGGCGCGCGAACAGAACGCGATGCTGGCCGACCTCGCCCGCGGCGTGCCGTCGATCGTCTGCATGCATTACGATCGCGCGCCGCGATCGCCGGAGCACTTCCGCCTGGTGCTCGGCTTCGATCGCGCGACCGACGAGATCATCTTTCACGAGCCTGGCCAGAACGAAGGGGCCTACAAGCGGATGGCGAGCGCGCGCTTTCAGGAGCTGTGGCCGCTCAAGTACGGCCGCGACACCTGGCTCGCCATCCGGATCGTGCTCGAGCCTGGCAAGCTGGACGTTGCGGCGCCACCCGACGGCGTGACGCCGGCGGCGCACGCCCAGCACGTCATGAAGTTGAAGGCGAAGGCGGAGATCCCGGACGGCTACGCGACGCGCATCGCGGGGCCGTTCTTCGTCATCGGCGACGAATCGCAGGCGCGGGTCGAGCACTACGCCGAGACGGTTGACTGGACCGTCGGCCACCTCAAACGCGACTTCCACATGCGCGAGCCCCCCAACGTGATCGACATCTGGCTGCTGGGCAGCGCGGAGAGCTACGTCGACAACGCCGTCCGTCTGTACGGGAAGCGCCCGTCGACCCCGTTCGGTTTCTTCCTGCCCGAGCACCAGGCCCTCTTCATGAACATCGCCACCGGCGGCGGCACGCTGGTGCACGAGGTGGTCCACCCGTTCATCGCCGCCAGCTTCCCGGCCGTACCCGCCTGGTTCAACGAGGGGCTCGCGTCGCTGTACGAAGCGGTGCGCGAGAAGCACGGCCAGCTCTGGGGGATACCGAACTGGCGCCTGGCCGGACTCAAGCGCGCCATCCGCGCCGGCAAGCTGCCGTCGTTCGCCGCGATGACCGCCGACAGCGACAGCCGCTTCTACGCCTCCAGCACCGGTTACGCCCAGGCCCGCTACCTCTGTCTCTACTTGCAGGAGAAGGGCCTCCTGCACCGCTTCTACGATCGTTTCTCGGCCAGCGTCGCCGCCGATCCCACCGGATACAAGACGCTGCTCCAGGTGCTCGGCGATCCGGACATGACGAAGTTCGAAGCCGACTGGCAGGCCTGGGCCCTCACCCTCGAAGCCGACTAGAGCGCGTCTCGTAAGTGGCTCGCTCACTCAACTCTTCGGCGGGGGCGGGAGGAACGGCTGTTCGGTCGTCCTCCGCGAGCAAGCTCGGAATCCCGTCGGCCGCAACGATCCAAGCGGCCGCCTACGCTCCGGCCGACCGAACAGCCGTCCCCCCCGCTCGTCTCAGAGCAACGCTTCGCTCCGCCCGGAAACCGCTATCCAGCGAGCGAGGGGTGGCGATTTGGTGGGGACCCGACGAGACTTTTTCGGCGCGGGGCGGGGGGAGCCCGCCCGATCGCGTGTGTGACGGCAAGGTAACTTTGCGTAAGACCACGACTCGCCGAAAAGTCTCGGCGGGGAGGCGGCCGGAGCGACAGGACCCCGCAGCGAGCGGAGGGCCGCCCCGCTTAGAACCCGCGAGCCGATCAATTGAACGTGAAGCGGCGTTCGACGGTCATCGGGCCGCCGCGCGGGCGCGTGAACGTCCACTGGCTCATCACGCGCTTGGCGCAGTCCATGATGCCGAGGTCGACCGGCTGAATGGCGACGACGTCGGTCGACGCGGTCGTCCCGTCGGGCGCGATGATCCAGCGCAGCAGCAACTTGTCCGCCACGATCTCGGCGGGCTTCAGCTGCTTGACGCGCGCGACCTCGATGCGGCAACCGGCGATGTCCGCGAAGTGCCCGGCGATCTCACGATCGAGCACCTGCGGATCGATGAAGCCGGCGGGCCGCGGCGCGGGCGCCCGATCGATCGACGACGCGGCCCGCGCGATCGACTTTTCCTTGGAAGCCGAAGGGAGGGCGTCGTTTTCGATCACGCCCGTCGGCATGGGAGCCGGCGCGACGGCGATCCGCCCCGTCTCGTGCAGCGACGGCCCGTCCATCAGGCGCAGCGGCGACAGCGCATCCGACGACGACGGCGCCGCGGACGTTTGCGGTGGCACCGCTCCACCGGCGCTCGTGTCAGCAGCGGCCGGCGTTCCGGCCGCCGGGGCCGGCTGCCCGGGCTGCGCCCGCGCCGTCCCCACCATCAGACCCGCCAGCCCAGCGGCCAGCACCAACATCCCGCGAGCCCTCCTCCCGAACCCCATCGCCCAACCTCCGCGCGACCTCGACCCCTACGAGCAATTTGTCCACCCCTTGCCCCCTCGCAAGAGTGGTGAGCAACGCAACGTCAGTAGTTGTAACGGAACCAGCGCATCTGCGGCGGACCGTTGAGGTCGAACA
>Ga0066903_100001387_pt1 | contig 17649 bp, 15 predicted proteins | sample PanSoiMetaGPlot1_FD_67491 | JGI IMG/M metagenome (GOLD analysis project Ga0066903, IMG submission 67491) | Tropical forest soil microbial communities from Panama analyzed to predict greenhouse gas emissions - Panama Soil - Plot 1 (version 2) | ecosystem: Environmental > Terrestrial > Soil >... | reverse complement strand
CGCTCTCGCGCATGCTGCGCAACTACGTCGGTCCCATGTACGCGTTGGGCGCGATCATCCCCGCGCCCAAGGCGATGGCCGACCGGCCCGACTACTGGCCGGGCTTCCCCTACCGCCAGCTCGCCAGTCTGGACAACGTGTTCCTGCCCATGGGGTACTACACGTACCACACGGACACCTATGACGAGGCGAAGGCCTACACGCTGGCCAACGTCCGCATCATCCGCCAGCAGACCGGCCGGCCCTCCATGCCGATCCACCCGATCGGCGGCGTGATGAACAATTCATCGCTGGCCCAGCTGCGCGGCTTCGTGGATGCCGTCAACCAGCTCTCACCGCCCGGCAGCGGGCTGCTCGGCACCAGCGTCTACAAGTGGTCGCTGACCACGCCCGCCCAGTGGCAGGTGCTGGCCGGGGTGCACGTGGCCGGCCGGCTACCGGTGCAGCCGCGCACAACGCCGACGATCGCCCAGATGATCGGCCAGAAGCTGGTGGTGGCGATGGACGGCACCACGCCCAGCGCCTCGCTTCTCGACCGGATCCGCACCGGCCAGGTGGGCGGGGTGATCCTGTTCCACCGCAACTTCGTCGACGCCACGCACCTGCGTGCGATCACCGGCAAGCTGAAGGCGGCTGCCGCCGCCGGCAACAGGCCGCACCTGTTGATCGCGATCGACCAGGAGGGAGGCGAGGTCAAGCAGGTGCCATGGGCGCCGCCATCGCTGACGCCCGGCCAGATGGGCCGTTCCGGCCAGGCCTCGATCGCCCTGCAGCAGGGCCAGTCGACGGGCACCGCTCTGCACAACCTCGGCATCACCACCGATCTGGCTCCGGTCGCCGACGTGCCCATCTCGACGGCGTCGTTCATGTACCAGGAACACCGCACGTGGTCGTTCCGGGCCGACGTGACGTCCCGGCTGAGCACCGCCTTCGCCGAGGGGCTCGACTCGCGGGGCACCACCGCCACGATGAAGCATTTTCCGGGGCTCGGCTACGCCACCAAGAACACCGACTACAACGTCGTGCACATCACCGCCACCAAGACGCAGCTGGCGCCCGGCCTCCTGCCCTATCGCAATGCGATCGGGCACGGGCTGCCGATCATCATGCTCTCCAACGCGGGGTACAGCGCGTATGACCGCTACAACGCGGCGGGCTGGTCGTCGACGATCGTGAACACACTGCTGCGCGGTCAGCTGGGGTTCCACGGCGTCACGATCACCGACTCGCTGGACGGAACCGCGCACGCCCGCCGCCTCACGACCAGCTCGCTGGCGATCCGTGCGGCACGGGCCGGCACCGACATGATCCTGTCCACCGGTTCGGAGGCGGCCACGCGCGCCGTCTACACCTCGCTGGTCACCGCAGCCCGCAACGGCCAGATCACGCAGTCCCGGCTACTCGCGTCCTACAACCGGATCCTGACGCTCAAGTCGCGACTGGGCTGAAGCGGGCGATGAAGGCGAGCGTGCGCTCCCAGGCGTCGGCGGACGCGTCGGCGTGCTCCTCGTAGTGCCGGTCGAAGAAGCTGTGCGGGGCACCCTCGTAGATCCGCACCTCATGTTCGACGCCGGCATCCGTGAGGGCCTGGTCGAACTCCTCGACCTCCTCGACCGTCGTCGCCTGGTCGGCGCTGCCCATCAGCGCCAGGATCGGTGCGCGCATCTCGGCGGCCCGCTGGGTCGGTCCGGGCGAACCGTCCCTGCCGGGCCCGGGCCGGCCGTAGAAGCCGACAGCTCCGGCCAGGCCGTGATCGTCGGTGGCGGCCAGCCACGAGTTGCGGCCGCCGTAGCAGAAGCCGACAGTGAACACCGCCCGGCAGTGGCCGCCCTCCTCCGAGCGCAGCCAGTCGACCGCGGCAGCCACGTCCGTCTGCACCTGCTCGGGTGCGGTCTGGGCGACGTGCTCCATGTAGGGAAACTCGTCGTCGCGCGAGGCAACGCCGGCGGTGCGGCCGAAGTAGTCGATCGCGACGGCGTGGACGCCGCGCTCGGCGAAGCGAAACGCGAGCTCGCGGTAGAAGCGGTACAGCCCGCGCACGTCGGGCAGGACGACGACGCCGACAGCGTCCCCGTCGTCAGGCGCAGCCGAGAAGGCCGCGAACCGGTTGCCGTCGGCTGCCTCCAGGACGAGGTCCTGGTGGGAGATGGCCGCGCCGACAATCGGCGGGATGGGCGGGTCGGAGTCGAGGTCGTGGCACAACGTGCCAGGCACTGTAGTTGCATCGGAATCCCGCCGCGTGTGAGCGACCGAGGGGATGCAACAAAAGTGCCTGGCACTGTTGTTGCACCTCCCCGGTGACTCAGGCTGGCATCACTGCCGGTTGCGGGGCCACGGTCCCGGCTAGGCGGCCGTCGCGCATGCGCACCACCCGCGGGGCTGCGGCGGCGATCGTCTCGTCATGGGTGACGAGGATGACGGTGTGGCCGCGTTCGCCGGCGAGGCCGATCAGGATGTCGAGGATCTCGCGGCCGATCTCGCTGTCGAGGTTGCCGGTCGGCTCGTCGGCCAGCAACACCCGCGGCCGGTTGGCCAGGGCCCGCGCGATCGCGACCCGCTGCTGCTCGCCGCCGGACAGCTGCGAGGGCAGATGGTCGATCCGCTGCTCAAGCCCGACGGCGGCCAGCAGCTCGTGGGCGCGGCGCCGCATCTCGTCGCGGCCGGCGCCCGCGGGAGCCATCGCGGCCTGGACGTTGCCGGCCGCGGTCAGCGTCGGGATCAGGTTGAACTGCTGGAACACGAACCCGATCTCCTCGCGCCGCACGCGGGCCAGCTCGCCGTCCGAGCAGGCGGCCAGGTCGGTGCCCTCGAACAGGATCCGGCCCTCGCTGGGCCGGTCGAGCGCGCCCAGCAGCTGCAGCAGGGTGGTCTTGCCCGAGCCACTGGGCCCCGCGACCACGACCACCTCGCACTCATCCACCACCAGGCTCAAGTCGGCCACCGCCGTGACGGTGCCGTAGCGGCGGCCCACCCCTTCGAGCCGGTACAGGGATGCTGTCGTTCCGTTGCTGTTCATGTGGTGCTCCTGACGGTCAGTCGAGATGGCGGAGGGCATCGGCGGGGCGGAGGCGGGACGCGCGCAGGCCACCGACCGAGCCGGCGATGAGGCCGCCCAGCACGGCCAGCCCCACCGCCAGGCCGATCAGCCCGAGGTCGACCGGGGCGCCGAGCGCGACGGTCGTCGAGCCTGCCACGGTCTGCACCTGGCCCAGCCCGAACGGACCGCCCGGCCCGCCGTTCTGGGCGGCGCCGTCAACAGTCGCCTTCAGCGTCGGCCCGTACGCAGCGATCAGTCGGGCGGCGCCGAGCCCGAGCAGGGCGCCGAAGACGCCGCCCAGCAGGCCTTGCGCGAGCGACTCGCCGGCCACCTGGCCGACGACCATCCGCTGCGGCCAGCCGATCGCCTTGAGCGTGCCCAGTTCGCGGGTGCGCTTGGCGACGGAGGCCAGCGTCAGCAGGCAGGCGATCACGACCGCCCCGGCAAGGCCAACGAGCTGCAGCGCGGTGCCCAGCTTGTCGGAGAGGTTGCGGGCATCGCTCAGCGAGCCGCCCACGCGATCGGCCAGGTCGGCCGCGGTCGTGACCTGGGCCCCGTCGAACTGGGACTCGATCCGCTTCGCCACGGCCTGCACCTGGCCCGAATCGCTCGCCCGCACCTGGATCGCGTTGACGCGCCCGGCCCGGTCGGAGAGCTTCTGCAGCACCGTCAGCAGCACGTAGATGTCGGAGCTGGTGCCGCCCAGCGGCGCCGAGGAGATGCCGACCACCGTAAACGTCTTGCCACCCAGCTTCACCGTGTCGCCCACGCCCAGCTTGTGGCGCTTCGCATACGAGCTCGACAGCACCGCCTGGTAGCCGCCCGCTGCCGTGAGGTAGCTGCCCTTCACGATCTGGGAGGGCGTGACCGGGGCAAGGTCCGGCTGGGTCTGGTCGACGCCGGTGACGGTGAGCGGCTGCACGCCGATCGGGTTCGGCGGCGGCGTGCCGTTGGTGGGCGGCTGACCCTGCGTGACGACGCCGCCCCCGCCCTCGCTCTGGGTCGGCACCTTGCCCGAGATATGCAGCGAGGTCAGCGTCAGCGAGCCCGCCGCGCTCTCCACGCCGTCGGTCGCGGCGGCCCTGGCCACCTCGTCCTGCGAGAAGCTGAGCTGGGCCGACACGAAGCTGTCGCGCTCGAAGTGGCTGCCGGCCTTGCCCTGCGCGTTCAGGTTGAAGCGGCTGGGGCCGTTCTCCTTCTGCAGCTGTTGCTGCTCCTTCGGGGAGAGGTTGCCGAACGGCCCACCCCCGGTGCCGCTGCCGGAAACGGTGATCGGCCGGGTGACGGTCATATCGGTGCCGACGCCTGTGAGCGGCTTCAGCACCTTCGACTGGGCCTGGTCGAGGCCGGCGGAGAGCGCACTGACCGTCACGACCAGCGCGATGCCCACCCCCAGACCGAGCGCGGTGAGCAGCGTGCGGCCGCGCCTGCGGCGCAGCTCGGCGGCGATGAAGGACAGCTGAAACACTGGCGCGACTCCTGGTCGTGGTCGGATCGACGCCCGGGTGGCTGACGCAAGCGCCCCCCGGGCGCATCACGCATCTGAGCCCACCAGCCTGAAAGCCCGCTCAACGGCGCCTAAGTCTTCGATAAGAGCGGCCCGGCCCGGCGCCCGGCGGGGGCATACTGAGGCTCATGCAGATCCTTGTCGTCGACGACGAGCCCTCCGTCCGCTCCTCGCTCCAGCGCGCCCTCGCACTGGAGCAGTACGACGTGGCCGAGGCCGCCGACGGCGAGCGGGCGCTCGAGCTGATCGGTGCGCATGAGCCGGATGCCGTGATCCTTGACGTGGCCATGCCGCGCCTGGACGGGCTCGAGACCTGCCGCCGCCTGCGGCGCAGCGGCAGCCGCGTGCCGGTGCTGATGCTGACCGCCCGTGAGTCGGTCGGCGACCGCGTTGCCGGCCTGGACGCCGGCGCCGACGACTACCTGATCAAGCCGTTCGCGCTGGAGGAGCTGCTCGCCCGTCTGCGTGCCATGCTGCGGCGGGCAGGCGCCGATGAGGACGAGCTGCGCTTCGAGGATCTCGTGCTCGACCTGCGCACCCAGGAAGCGCGCCGCGGCGAGCGCGAGTTCGAGCTGACCAAGACCGAGTTCGCCCTGCTCGAGCTGTTCATGCGCAATCCGCGCCAGGTGTTGCCCCGCGGGACGATCTTCGAGCGGGTGTGGGGCTACGACTTCGGCTACGCCTCGAACTCGCTGGATGTGTACGTCGGCTACCTGCGCCGCAAGACCGAGGCGGGCGGCGAGCCGCGCCTGATCCACACCCGCCGCGGCGTCGGCTACAGCCTGCGAGAGCCATGACCTTCCGCACCCGCCTCACCATCTCGGCCGCGGTTGCAGTCGCGATCTCGATCGCGCTCGCCTCGCTGACCGCCTACATCATCGTGCGCAACGACCTGCAGGATCAGATCGACAGCTCGCTGCGCAACCGCGTGTTCGACCTGCGCAACTTCGGTGAGCACTTCGAAGGACAGCCGCCCGGCAGCGTTCCGGCCGACGGCACCGGGTTCGGCGACCAGCCGTACGTCCAGATCGTGAGCAGTTCCGGTCGGGTGCTGCTCACGCCCGGCCAGACCCAGCAGCTGCCGGTTACCGAGGAGGCCCGGCACGCGGCCGGCAGCAGCGACACCGATGTCGACTACGGCGACATGACCGTGAACGGCACGCACGTGCGCGTGCTCACGGCCCCGCTCGGCAACGGCTTCGCGGTGCAGGCGGCGCGCCCGCTGGGCGAGTTCGACAGCACGCTTTCGTCGCTGCGCCTGGCGCTCTTCCTGATCGCCGGCACCGGCATCGCCCTGGCCGCAGCGCTGGGAGCGCTGGTCGCGAACCATGCGCTGCGGCCTGTGCGGCAGCTGACCGACGCAGCCGAGCATGTGACCGAGACGCGCGACCTCTCGAGCCGGATCGAGGTCGAGTCGGATGACGAGCTGGGCCGGCTGGCCGGCTCGTTCAACACCATGCTCGCCGCCCTCGACGACTCGGTCGCGCGCCAGCGCCAGCTCGTGGCGGACGCCTCGCACGAGCTGCGCACGCCGCTGACCAGCCTCCGCACCAACATCGAGGTGCTGGCGTCGGGAGCCGGGCTCGAGCCGGACGCCCGCGAGCAGCTGTTGGGCGACGTCAAGGAGCAGCTCGAGGAGATGACCGTCCTTGTCGGCGACGTCGTCGACCTGGCCCGCGGCGAGGAGAGCGACCGCGACATGGAGGACGTGCGGCTCGACCTGCTCACCGCCGCGGCGGTCGAGCGTGCCCGCCGCCACGCTCCCGCCACGACCTTCACCACCGATCTCGAGGAGACGGTGGTGCGGGGCGTGGCGCAGCGGCTCGACCGGGCGATCGCCAACCTGCTCGACAACGGCGCCAAGTGGAACGGGACCGGCGGCAGCGTCGACGTGACCGTGCGCGACGGCGCGGTGACCGTGCGCGACCACGGGCCGGGCGTGGCCGAGGCGGACCTGCCCCACGTCTTCGACCGCTTCTACCGCGCGCAGGACGCCCGCGGCATGCCCGGCTCCGGGCTGGGCCTTGCGATCGTGCGCCAGGTGGCCGAGTCGCACGGCGGCACTGCCACCGCCGGCAACGCGCCCGACGGCGGGGCGGTGTTCACGCTCGGCTTCCCCGAGCCGCCCGCCGAGGCCTGACGCCGCCGGGCCGGCCGTGGGAGACTGCGGCCGTGACCGCCCTCGACGACTTCAGGCTCGAGGTCTTCTTCTCCCGCTGGGAGTTCACGGCACGCCACCACCTCACGGCCTCCGACATGGAGACGATGCGGCTGGCCGACCTGCTGGCGCTGGCCGGGCCCGAGGAGCTGGAGGCGTGGCAGCGGCTCGACCTCGGCTACCGCCCGACCTGGGGCGATGCCGAACTGCGAGAGGCGATCGCGGGCACCTACGAGGGCGTCACGCCCGACCACGTGCTGTGCTTCGCCGGCGCCCAGGAGGGAATCGCGTGCGCGCTGCGGGCACTGCTCGAGCCGGGTGACCACGCGATCGTGGTCACGCCGAACTACCAGTCGCCGGAATCGATCGCGCGCTCGATCTGCCAGGTCAGCGGTGTGCCCCTGGACGAGAGCCGTGGCTTCGCCCTCGACCTGGATGCGATCACTGCTGCGCTGCGCCCCGGCACCCGCCTGATCGCGATCAACTTCCCCAACAACCCGACCGGCGCGGTGGCCGACCGTGCCGCCTTCGCCGAGCTGGCCGAGCTGGCCGACGGGCTCGGCATCTGGCTCTTCTCGGACGAGGTGTACCGCGGCATCGAGCAGGATCCCGCCGTCACGCTGCCACCGGCGGCCGACCTCACGGAGCGCGCCCTCTCGCTGGGCGTGATGAGCAAGGCCTACGGCATGCCGGGGCTGCGGGTGGGCTGGATCGCGTGCCGCGACCACAGCCTGCTCGAGCGGATCGAGCGGGCCAAGCACTATGGGTCGATCTGCAACGCCGGGCCGAGCGAAGTGCTGGCGCGGATCGCGCTGCGCGCGGGGCCGCAGATCCTCGAGCGCAACCGGGCGCTGGTGCGCGACAACCTGCTGCTGTTCGACGCCTTCTTCGCCGACCGCTGCGACCGCTTCGAGTGGGCGCACCCGCAGGGCGGCTGCGTCTGCTTCCCGCGCTACCTCGGGCCCGAGGGGGCCGAGCGCTTCTGCGCCGGCGTGCTCGAGCAGGAGGGCGTGCTGCTGCTGCCGCCCTCGATCTACGCCTCGCCGCTTTGCGCGACGCCCGCCGACCGCTTCCGTGTCGGCGTTGGCCGGCGCGACCCCGGCCCCGCCCTGGAGGCGCTGGGCCGTTACCTGGCCGCGGCCTAGCGCCCCGGCGAGGCGCCGTTGCCGCGGTCGCCGCGGCGGCGGCGCTTGTGGCTGCGCATCGAGTGGGCCGCACGGCGCACGAGGTGGCGGGCGCCCTCGCCCTCGGCCGCCTTGATGATGCCGAAGGTGACGCCGCCGCTGAGCTTCGCCACGCCCGGGGGCAAGGGCTGGCGGGCGAACGCCTTGCGGATCTTGGCAGCCCGCTTCTTGGCCTTGCCGCGGCCGGCGCCGGGAAGCACCACCACGAACTCGTCGCCGCCCAGGCGGGCCGCCATCTGCCCCGGCCGGGTGGTCTGGTGCAGCGTGCGGGCGACGGTCTCGATCAGCTGGTCGCCATGGTCGTAGCCGAGCGTGTCGTTGACCACCTTGAGGGCGTCGACGTCGAACAGCAGCAGGCACAGCGGCGTACCCCGCGAGCACAGCTCCTCGAGCTCGTGGTCGAGCGCGCGCCGGTTCGCAAGGCCCGTCAGCTGGTCGGTGAGTGCGGCCCGGCGCAGCTCGTCTCCACGCAGGGCGGCATACAGCCCGGGCGATGCCAGCTCGGCGTAGCGCACCAGCTGGGCTCGCTCCTGGGCGCCGATCCAGCCGCCCGAGGCACGGGCGATCACGAGCTCGGCGAGGCGCTCGCCGTTCACCCCGAGCGGCGCCGAGACCTCCACCCCGTCCACCCGGAAACTGATCTGGTGCACGAGGTCGTGCGGGCCGGGCTCGGGCACGCCGGGCTCGAAGATGCGTCCGGCCAGCACGCGCTCGTCGAGATGCTCGACGCGGGCGCCCACGCCGGGAATCAGATCCTCCACGCCGCGTGCGATCGCCTCCACCACCACCGCCGTCGGGCGCGGGCGCAGCACCTCGGCCAGCGTCACGGGCAGGCGACGGTGGAACGCGAGATCGGCAGCCTCGTCCCACGCATCGTCGTCTGCCGGCACAGCGGCAAGGGAGCCCGATGCATGCATGTGTCGACTGTACGCGTTTTCGCGCAAGCGGAAAAGGTCACCCGGCCCGGACAGCATGCCCGGGCCGGGTGCGTTGACCGCAGACGCGGGCAGCCGGCCCGCGATGCGGTCAGTAGCCGCGGCTGGAGTCGGTCACGGCGGCTGCGGAGCGCAGCGTGTCGACGACCTGGTCGCTGGTCATCGGCAGCGAGAACATCGGGTAGTCCTTGGTCGTGGCCGACGACTGCTCCTCGGGGCTCGTCGCGGCCGTGCAGTCGGTCAGGGTGATCACGTCGTAGCCCTTCTCGTAGGCCGAGCGCATCGTCGACTCGACGCAGCAGTTCGTGAGGAAGCCGCCCAGCACGACCGTCTCGATCTCGCGGCTGCGCAGCACGAAGTCGAGGTTCGTGGTGGCGAACGCGTCCAGGCCGCGCTTGCCCTCGACCACGATGTCGTCCTCGGCCGGTGCCATCTGGTCGCAGATCTCGACGCCCCACGTGCCCTTGACGAAGGCGTTGGAATCGATCACGCCCTTGAGGATGCCGTACACCTTGTCGGGATCCCCCAGCTCGCCGTAGCCGGGCGCAAACGAGATCGGGGCATGGATGATCGTGGCGCCGGCAGTACGTGCCTCATCCACCACCTTGCGCGAGTTTTCGAGCATGCCGGTCTCGCCCATGACGCCCTTCACCGCATCGTGGAGCGCACCGCCCTCGGTCGTGAAGTCGTTCTGGTACTCGATCAGGACGACCGCGGTCTTGTGCGGATCGACATCCACGTCACACCTCCCTGTCGGGCGCGCAGCCCCCTGCCGCGCGGGATTCGAGTCTAATCCTCTGCGGTCACGCGCAACAGGATCCGGCCGCGGCCGTGGCCGGTCTCGCTGAGGGCGTGCGCTGCGGCCGCCTGCTCGAACGCGAACACCTCGCCGACCCCGATCAGCAGGGAGCCCTCCGCGGCCAGTCCCGCGATCCTGGCCAGCCGCTCGCCGGTCACGGTGCCCTGCGCGGACGCGGCCCGCACGCCAAGCTCGGCCGCCGTGTCCTGCGACGGCTGCCCGGCGATGCTGACCAGGATCGCGCCCGGGCGCAGGACGCTGAACGACCGCTCGAGCACGTCGCCGCCGACGGTGTCGATGACGGCGTCGATGTCGTCGACGACGTCCTCGAAGCGCTGGGCCTGATAGTCGATCACGGTGTCCGCGCCCAGCCTGCGTACGAACTCGCCGTTTGCCGCGGAGGCTGTGGCGGAGACCTGGGCGCCCTTCCAGCGGGCGAGCTGCACCGCGTTGTGCCCGACACCGCCGGCGCCGCCCTGCACCAGCACGCGCTGCCCCTTCCTCACGTCGGCCACGTCGAAGACGGCCCCCCAGGCCGTGCCCGCGCCGACCGGGATTGCCGCCGCCTGCTCAAAGCTGAGCTCGGCGGGGATCAGGGCGGTCTCGTCAGCCGAGGCGACAACGTGCTCGGCATACGTACCGGCTGCGCGCCCGAACACCCGCACCCCCGGCTCGTAGCCGGCGACATCCTCACCGACCTCCTCCACCACCCCCGCGAAGTCGTGGCCGGGCGTGAAAGGCAGCTCGAGCGGCATCCACTCGCGCAGCATGCCGCCGCGCAGCTTCGTGTCGATCGGGTGCACGCCGGTCGCGTGCACCTCGACGACCAGCTGGCCCGGCTCGATTACGGGGCGCTCGACTCTGTCCAGGCGCAGCACGTCGGGCGGCCCGTACTCCGCGAACCGCACGGCCCTCATCGTCCCCGCCATCGCCGAGCCCCCTTCGACGTGCTTGCCAGTCCGGGCAGCACCGTAGCAACCTCTCGCCGCAGCTCGGGCGGCGCCGCTCACGTCCCGCAGGTTGGGTCAGCGCGCAGCCGGGGCGTCGTCGCCGAGCTGGGCCGCCAGCTCCTCGATCTGCACCACCCGGGCTGCTCCATCGCGCACACCGCCCAGCGCCTGGCCGGCCAGGTAACAGGTCAGCGGAGCGGAGCGGCGGTCGCCGGAGGCGTCGGCCACGACCTTCGCCAACCGCAGCAGGGCGTCGGCCTCGCCGGGCGCGAGCGCGTGGGCGCCGATCAGCGCGGCGACCATGCCTGTGACCTCATCGTAGGGCTCGCTCATGCTGCCGGGTTCGCGCTCGGGCCGCGCGTCCCTGCGGCTGATACGGTCCCTCGGCCCTTGGTGAAGGTCGACGTCGTCACCACCACCACGATCCGGCGGCCGCCCGACGAGGTGGCCGCCTACGCGGCCGACCCCGCGCACGCGCCGGACTGGTACGCCAACATCGAGTCGGTCGAGTGGGAGACCCAGCCACCGGTCGCCGTCGGCTCGCGGATGGCGTTCGTCGCCCAGTTCATGGGCCGCCGGATCGCCTACACCTACGAGGTCACGGAGTACGTGCCCGGCGAGCTGCTGCGCATGCGCACTGCCCAGGGGCCGTTTCCGATGGAGACGACGTACACCTGGCGGCCGACCGGTGACGGGGCAACCGAGATGAGTCTGCGCAACCGCGGCCGCCCCGCCGGCTTCTCGCGGCTGGCCGCACCCTTCATGGCCCGAGCCGTGCGCCGCTCCAACAAGAAGGATCTGGCGGCACTGAAGCGCCTGCTGGAGGACGGCGGCTAGACCGCCTGGGCAGAGCTCCGCACCTCGACCAGCGCCGGCCCGTCGCTCACCGCCATCGCCTCACGCAGCGTCGCGCCCAGCTGCTCACGCGACTCCACCCGGAACCCGCGGCCCCCGCAGCTCTCGGCGTACGCGGCGAAATCCGGGTTGACGAGGTCCGTCTGCCACACCGGGCGGATCGCAGAGATCTGCTCGCGGCTGATCTTGCCCAGCTCGGAGTTGTTGAGCAGCACGTGGGTGATCGGCATGCGGTACTTGACCGCGGTGGTGAACTCGGCCAGGTACTGGCCGAAGCCGCCGTCGCCGGTGACCGCGACGACCTTCCGGCCGCGGCCGCCGGCCCAGGCGCCCATCGCGGCCGGGAAGCCGAACCCGATCGATCCGAGGTAGCCGGACATCAGCACGTCCTGGCCCGGCTTGCATTCGAAGTAATGACCGAAGGCGTAGGCGTTGTTGCCGACGTCGACCGCGATCGCGGCGCCCTCCGGCGTGGCCTCCGAGAGCGCCTCGAACACCGCAGCCGGGTGCATCCGTCCGGCGCCGTCGAGCAGCGCGGCCCGGCGCGCCTTCTCGGCCCGCCAGCGTTCCGTGCGGCGCGCGATCACCGCTCGCTGCTGGGGCCGGTCGGCCACACCCAGGCGCGCCGCCAGCACCTCGAGCGCGCAGCCGATGTCGCCCCACAGTGGCACATCGACCGGGTGGAACTTGCCCAACGTCATGCGATCGAAGTCGACCTGGATGGTCGGCACGTACGTGGCGATGCCCGTGTGGTTCGAGAACGAGGCGCCGAGCACCAGCAGGCAGTCGCTGCGCGCCATCACCGCCGAGCCCACCGGCGTCCCCGAGCGGCCCAGCACGCCGCATGCCAGCGGATGGCCGTCCGGAACCAGGCCCTTGGCCTTGAAGGTCGTGATCACGGGCGCATCGATCCGCTCGGCCAGGGCCAGCACGCCGTCCCGGAACGGGCGGGCGCCGTTGCCCGTGATGATGACGGGCCGTTCTGCCGCCTCGAGCATCGCGATCGCGCGCTCGAGCTCCTCCATCGGCGGAGTGATTCGGGCATCCGCCACCCGCCCGGCCCGCGGCCGTGGCTCGGGCTCTTCCACTCCCGGGTACTCCTGCACCTCGTCGGGGAAGATCAGATGAGCGACGTCACGGTTGACCACGGCGTGCTTCACCGCAAGCGCCGCCAGCTCGGTCGCATTGCCGGGAGAGAGCATCGTCTGGCTCCACTCGCTGACGGCGTCGAAGGCGGCGGCGAGGGGCAGCTCCTGGAACGCGCCCGGCCCGAGCACCTGCGTCTGCACCTGGCCGGTCAGGGCCAGGATCGGGGCGCGGTCGACCTTGGCGTCCCACAGCCCGGTGAGCAGGTTCGTGGCCCCAGGACCGGCGATCGAGAAGCAGGCGGCCGGCCGGCCGGTCAGCTTCGCGTAGCCGGACGCCGCGAAGGCGGCGGCGCCCTCGTGGCGGATGCCGATGTAGCGCAGGCGGCCGGCCTGCTCGGCCCGGCGCAGCGCCTCGGCCAACCCCAGGTTCGAGTGACCGACCATGCCGAAGACGGTGTCGATGCCCCAGTCCGTGAGCACGTCCACAACCTGGTCCATCAGCGAGACCCGCTCCACCGGGAGCGGTAGCTCCACGTACAGCCCGTCGTCGCGCTGCTCGACCGGGTACCCGGTGGCGGCGTCCGAGAAGCCCTCGGGTGGCCTGCCGGTGCAGGGGTTGTACTCGTAGCCGTGCCACGGGCAGATCACGAATCCGTTCTCGATCTGGCCGTCGCCGAGCGGCCCGCCCTGGTGCGGGCAGCGGTTGTCGAGTGCGCCGAAGCCTTCCGCCGTGCGGGTGATGCACAGCGCCCGGCCGGCCGCGACCACGGTGGTCACGCTGTCGAGACCAAGCTCGCCCGGGTCGATCCGGTACCACGCGGTCTGGGTCTCTGTCGTGCTCATACCACCCACTCCAGGTCGGTCCGCCGCGCCAGCTCGGCGTCGAGCGTGGCCAGGTCGGAGCGGCTCAGGTCGGCGAGCCGCTCATGCCCGCAGACACGGGCGAAGTCCACCATCATCGAGGTGGCGCGCCTGAAGAACTCGGTCAGCCGCCGGGCCGACTCGTCGATGTCCAGGCGCCCGCGCAGCTTCGGATTCTGGGTCGCGATCCCCACCGGGCAGCCGCCCGAGTGACAGGCCCGGTACTGCTGGCACCCGATCGCCATCAGGCTGGCGGTGGCCAGGGCGACCGCGTCGGCGCCCAGTGCCAGCGCCTTGGCCATCTCGTCGGGCGATCGGAACCCGCCGGTCGCCACCAGTTGCACGTCGTGCACCCCCTCGCCCTCCAGGAACCGGCGTGCGCGGTAGAGGCCGAAGGCTGAGGGTATGCCGACGTTGTCCTTCACGTGAACGGGAGCGGCGCCGGTGCCGCCGCCCAGCCCGTCGATCGTGATGTAGTCGGCGCCGCACTCGAGCGCCGCAGCCACGTCACGCTCGACGTCGCCCGCCGCGAACTTGATCCCCACCGGCACGCCGCCCGTCATCTGCTTGATCTCCGCGACGCGCGCGGCCAGCTCGGCCTTCGAGTTGATGTCGGGGAAGTGGGCCGGGGAGTGCACGTCCGTACCGGGCTCCACGCCGCGCACCTCGGCGATCTCCGCCGTGACCTTCGAGCCGAGCAGGGTTCCTCCCAGGCCCGGCTTGGCCCCCTGCCCGATCTTGATCTCGATCGCGTCGGCCCGGCAGATGTTCTCGTCCCGCCAGCCGAAGTAGCCGGACGCCATTTCGAAGATGTAGCGGTCGGCGTTTTCGCGCTCACGCGGGTGAGCGCCGCCCTCGCCGCTCGCGATCGCGGTGCCGGCAGCCGTCGCCCCTCGCGCCAGCGCCTCCTTGGCCTCCGGGCTGAGCGCGCCGTACGACATGTGGCTCACAAACAGCGGGATCTCGAGCCGCAGCGGCTTCTCCGCCCGCGTGCCGAGCACGACCGACGTGTCGACGGCGACGTCACCCAGCAGCGGCAGGCGGTCGATCTGGGCAGGGCGGAACACGATCTCGTCGTAGGACGGGTAGGGCCGGGCGTGCATCCCCGGCTCGTTGCGCTCGGAGCCCATCGCCTCCACGAAGGGCCCGCCGCCCTCGGCCAGGTGGTGCACCAGGTACATCCCTCTGTCCGTCGCCCCGCGCCGCGTCCACTGGCCGAGGTACACACTGGGCCGCGCGGGCGCGGCCGGCACCTGCTCGGCGTCGACCTCGACCTGGCCGTCGCGCACACGGGCCGGGTAGGTGGGCAGCGTGTCGGCAGGGTTGAACGGTGAGATGCCAGTCTCGAGATCGAAATCCCAGGCGTGCAGGGGGCAGATCGCCTTGCCGTCCTCGACGTGGCCGTCGCCGATCTGGCCGCCGCGGTGAGGGCAGAGGTTCCCCAGCGCAAACACGCGGTCACCGTCGCGCATCAGCGCGATCTCGGCGCCGTTGACGACGCGCACCAGGCCCCGTCCCGGTTCGATCTCGTCCAGCTCACACACCGCCGTCCATCCGCTGCACGGATTGCGCTCGCCCATCGGGACGCGCTGTCGCCCGCCTCTGTGCCGCTCCACGTACGCCATCTCGCAACTCTCCCCGGGATCGGTGACAGTCGTACCGTCAGCCGCGGACGCGCGGCGTTACAGCTCGCCTGTAACGATTCGCGCGAGCCGCCCGACTGGCCCTGCGTGGAGGCAGTCAGCCTGACCAACCTGGCGATCGTCGCGGCCGTCTCGTTCCTTGCCCCCCTGCTGCTGGGAATGGCACCCGGGCTGCGGGCACCGTCCGTGCTGATCGAGATCCTGGCCGGCGTGATCCTGGGCCCGTCGGTGCTGGGCTGGGTGGAGGCGGACACGGCAGTCGACGTGCTGGCCCTGATCGGCGTCGGCTTCCTGCTGCTGCTGGCCGGCCTCGAGATCGACTTCAACCAGCTGCGTGGCCGCACGCTGAGCGTGGCCCTGCTCGGGTTCGCGGCCTCCTTCGCACTCGCCCTGACCACGGCCTATGGGCTCTCGGCGGCGGGCGTGGTCAGCGCACCGTTCCTCGTCGCCGTGATCCTCTCGGCGACGTCGCTGGCGGTCGTGCTGCCGCTGCTGAAGGACTCAGGGCTGATCGAGTCGCGCTTCGGTCAGATCGTGATCGCAGGCGCATCGGTCGCCGACGTGGCCACAGTGCTGCTGCTCTCGCTGTTCTTCTCGGGCCAGTCCACCTCGCTCGAGGACCGGCTGGTGCTCTTCGGCGGGTTCGCGGTTCTCTGCGGGCTGGCAGCGCTCGCCATCCTCGGCGGCGGCAGGATCGGGCGTGTCTCCTCGACGCTGCTGCGGCTGCAGGACACGACCGCCCAGATCCGGGTGCGGGGCACCTTCCTGCTGCTGCTCGTGTTCAGCATCGCTGCGCAGCGCTTCGGCCTGGAGGCGATCCTGGGCACGTTCCTGGCCGGCGCCATCCTCAAGCTCTCCGACCGCGACGGGATGATGACCCACTCGCATTTCCACGCGAAGCTGGAGGAGGCCGGGTTCGGCTTCTTCATCCCCGTGTTCTTCGTGGCCAGTGGGATCAGGTTCGACGCCCAGGCGCTGTTTGCCGACGGGTCGACGCTTGCGAAGGTGCCGGTCTTCCTCGCCGCCCTCTATGTCGTGCGCGGCCTGCCGGCGCTGCTCTACCGGCCACTGATCGGGAGACGCCTGACGCTCGCCGCGGGGTTGTTACAGGCGACAACGTTGAGCTTCGTGCTGATCGCTGCACAGATCGGCCAGGACCTGGGGCTGCTCAGTGCGGCCACCTCCGCCGCGCTCACCGCCGCGGCCCTGCTCTCGGTGCTGATCAACCCGATCATCGCGCTGACCCTGCTGCGCGAACCGGCCCAGCCGGTCGCCGCGCCGCCGCTTCCGCACGGCGTCGGCTGAGCCCCCGGCGCCGGTGGTAGGGTCGGCGGCGGGTGGTCAAGCGAAGGAACGGGGGCCAAGCATGTCGGGCTACGCAGTGGTGGACGTGGCGATCGGGCTCAGCTTCATCTTCTTCCTGCTCAGCGTCGTGGCGACCGCGATCGTGGAGGCGGTCGCCGGCGTGTTCAAGTACCGCGCGCGGGCGCTCGAGGGCTGGCTCGCGCAGAGCCTGGCCGGCGACAAGCCCAGCCCTGGATCGATGACCGAACGCAGCGAGATCGCCGGCAAGGTGCTCGCCCATCCCACCATCCACGCCATGACGAAGGGCACGGCGCCCCCCTCCTACATCTCCGCCGACCAGTTCGTGATCGCCCTGCTCGAGTCCGGCGGCGATACCCGCCACAAGCTGGCGACCGCCGCGGCCGGCGAGGTGCCGGAGTTGATCGCGAAGGTCCCGGATCACGAGATGAAGACGGCGCTGGGCACGCTCTGGAAGCAGACCGGCACGGTTGAGCGGTTCCGGCCGCAGCTTGAAGGGGTCTGGCTGGCCCATGCCGACGCCCTGGCCAAGACCGAGATGCTGGTCAACGACCTGCCCGACGGTCCGCTCAAGCAGGCCATGACGAGCCTCTGGCGCAAGGCGGGCGGGGACGTCGAGCGCTTCCGGGCCGAGGCCGAGGCCTGGTACGACCAGGCCATGGACCGGCTCTCCGGCTGGTACAAGCGCCGCACCCAGCTCTGGCTCTGGATCATCGGCTTCACCTTCGCCGTGGCCCTCAACGTCGACACGCTGGGCGTGGCCCAGAGCCTCTGGTACGACCAGACCCTGCGCCAGCTGCTAACCGACCAGGCCCAGAATGCCGCCAGTGCGCACGTCAGCGTGAACCAGGCCACGCACCAGCTGCACGACCTGCCGCTGCCGCTGGGCTGGGGCGGGGCCGCCGGCGGGCTGCCCAAAACCGTGCCGGACTGGGGACTGAAGGCGGCCGGGGTGATCCTGACCGCGGCTGCTGTCTCAATGGGGGCGCCCTTCTGGTTCGACTCGCTCTCGAAGCTGTCGCAGCTGCGCAACACGGGGCCGAAGCCGGCCCGGTGAGGCAGCCCGCGTGACGATCCGCCGGCGGCTACCGCCGCTGCTGCAGGACAGCGTCTTTCGCCACTACTGGTCGGCGGCGACGATCTCGCTGCTGGGCGACCAGGTCACATCGATCGCGCTGCCGCTGACCGCCGTGCTGACCCTGGACGCGAGCCCGACCCAGATGGGCGTGCTGACGGCGGTCGTGTGGCTGCCGTACCCCCTGTTTGCGCTGCACGCCGGGCTCTTCGCCGATCGTCGCACCAGCCGCCG
>Ga0066903_100001386_pt1 | contig 17651 bp, 26 predicted proteins | sample PanSoiMetaGPlot1_FD_67491 | JGI IMG/M metagenome (GOLD analysis project Ga0066903, IMG submission 67491) | Tropical forest soil microbial communities from Panama analyzed to predict greenhouse gas emissions - Panama Soil - Plot 1 (version 2) | ecosystem: Environmental > Terrestrial > Soil >... | reverse complement strand
CAACCCTGGCTGGTGGGGCGCGCCGTCTTGAAAGACGCCACCCATAGTCGCTCGATCGCCGCCTGGTTTGTCGTCGCCACCTTCACCGGCAGTCTCACCATCACGATCACCTCGAGCGCCACCAGCCATAACGGGATCGCGGTCGCGCTCCATCAGGGGCCGAGCGCGGGCGTGCTGCTCGATGCGAGCGCCGCGCAAACGATCGCCGCCTCGGTGGCGCAAAACGGCCAAGCGACCGGCAGCGTCACGACGGCCGCGCCCTCGGAACTGGTGCATTCCTGCATCGCCGACGTCGTGCCGGCCAGCGCCGGCGGGAGCCTGTTCACCGACGACACGTTCACCGGCACGGCCGGCTCGAGTCTCGCCGCGCATACCGGCGAGCAGGGCGCGATCTGGACGCCGCGGTCCTCCTACGACCCGACCCCGATGCTCATCTCCTCGGCGGGGCGCATCTACAGCGACCTCGGATCGACCGGATCGCTGATCGCCTCCGGCGTGCCCGCGAGCGCCGACTACGATGTCGTCGGCTACTTTACGCCCCAGTCGGACCCGACCGACACGCATAGCCAGATGGCGATCGGCGGCCGCAGCACGGACGCCGACGACGGCTATCTGGTTGACTACAACGGCAGCGCCTGGGAGATCGTCCTCGGCGGTACCGGCCCCATCAGCGGGGCGAGTTACACGCAAAGCCTGACGATCGGCCAGACCTACAAGGTCACGCTCCGCCTGGCCGGCACATCGATCAGTGTCTACATCGACGACGTGCTCCGCATTGGACCGATCACGAACGGCACGTGGACCGGCCTCGGGCGCGTGTCGGTCGGCGGCTACAACGGCGGGGTGGCGACCGATACCAGCGGCTGGCAGCTGGATCGCGTGCAAGGGATCAACGCCGGCAGCGCGGTCGCGACGCAATACACGCCCGGCACCGGGTTCGCGAAGCGCGCCGCGAGCACGCAAGATCCGGCCACTGATGTGTTCGCGGTCGAGGACCAGATCAAGGCGGCGCCCGGCGCCATCAATCCCACCTGGTCGGCGTTCCGCTCCGAGGCGGCGATCGGCCTCACGCTGGCCTTCCGCGTCTTCGGCGGCTCGAGCGCGGTCTCCTTTGCGGCGACGGGCGGCCCGACCCCAGGCGGTAGCGCGACGCTCAGCGCCACGGGCCTCAGCGCGACGGGCGGCCCGACGACGGGGGGATCGGCCGCGTGGAGCGTGCTGGCCCCGCTCGGCGCCGTGGCGGGCGGCCCGGTGACCGGCGGCAGCGCCGGCGCGATCACGACCCAGGTCGAACTGACGGCCGCCGGCGGCCCACTCCCGGGCGGCTTCGCGGACGTCCTCATCCTGCGGCCCGGCGATCTCGGGACGGCGAGCGACGGGCCGATCACGGGCGGGATGGCGATGTTCACGGTGACCGGCCTGCCGGCGGCCTCCGACGGCCCGGTGACCGGCGGCCTCGCGATCCTCTGGGTGACCGGCGCCCAGGGCATTCTCGTCGCCCAGGTGAACGACCCCACGCCGCGCGTGATCGACCTGCAGCAGGGCTGGAGCGTCGACGTGCCGCAGAACGGGGTCGGGCGCCTCAGCGGCAGCGTCGTCTCTGAGGACGGGAGCTACGTGCCGCCGATCGATGCCGAGATCACCCTGACGATCGACGGGGTGCGCGTCTTTGGCGGGTTCGTCCTGGAGCCGCGGACCCGCGGCGTCGCCAACGCCGGCCTCGTGCCGATCCGGACCGAGATCTCGGCCCAGGACTTCAACACGCTGGCCAACCGCCAGTACATCGGGATCAGCATCCCGGCCGGTACGCTCAAATCGGTGCTGCAGATTGTCGTGCCGTACCTCGAGGGCGTCAGCCTCGACCCGGCTCAAGTCGACGGGCCCACGCTGCCCGAGCGGCCGGCGACGATCTGGCGCGTGAATGAGTTCCTGGATCAGCTCGCGACCGACAGTGGCGGCTACCTCTGGGAGATCGATTTTTACAAGGTCCTGCGCATGTTCCTGCCGGGCTCGAAAACCGCGCCCTGGAACATCGCGCCCGGCAGCCCTGACGTGATCGGCGACATGGTGGTCACGCCGAGTCGCACCGGCTACGCCAATACGATCCTCGTGTACGGCACCGGCGTCGTGTCGATCGCGACCGATGACGCGGAGATCGCCGCGCACGGCGTCTACCAGGACCTCGTCCTGGCGCCCGACACCCACACCCAGGCCGATGCCGACGCGCTGGCCGCGGCGGTCCTGGCGGCGTCGATCCCGACCCTCAAGCTCGTCGAGTACTGGACGCGCACGCCCGGCCTACAGCGCGGGATGGCGCAAACGATCAACCAACCGACGCGGCAGCTGAATAACCAATTTCTCCTCACCGAGATCCACGCCGAGTCGAGCACGGCCGGCGTGCGCTATAAGATCACGGCGCTCGAGGGCCTCGTGTGGGTGCCCGGCTGGCGCGACACGTACAAGCAGTGGGCCGGCACCAGTGCCACCAGCATGACCGGCGCCGGCGCGAATCCCTACGGCACCGGCGGGACCACTTACATGTTCCTCGGCGGCAGCGGCGTCGAGGCGGTGAGCAGCCCCACGGCGACCTGGACGCCGGCATCCGCGATCGAGGTCGTGCTGAACACGATCGCGCGGCGGACGAAGCAAGCGAAGGTCACCGTCCGCCTCAAGGTCCTCGATGCCGGCGCGACCGTCGTCGCGCGCCTCTTCGATACGACGGTCGGGAAGGAGTGCGCCGGCCAGAGCGCGCCGGTCTCGAGCACCGATTGGACAACCGTGACGTTCACGGCGACACTGCCCGACAGCGGGCCCGATGCCCGCTCGGTGCGGCTCGAGCTCCTGCCGAACGTCGCCAACGCGCTCGTGGCCGCGACCGGGTACCTCGAATAACAATGGGGTAAGAATGGGATTCTTTCCGGGTCGATTCCGCGCGCTGCTCCTGGCCGCGGCGCTCCTCGCGCCGAGCGCGCCGGCCGCGGCGCAAACCCTGACCGGGAGCGCGCTGCGCCTCACGACCGGCCCCTGCACGCTCTCGAGCGGCGCCGGTCTCCCCGAAGGTCTCGTCACGGGCAAGGTCTGCGACCGCTACCTTGACACCACGACGTCGGTGACCTGGGAGAAATGGAGCGGGACCGCGACCACCGGCTGGCGCGTCGGGTTCAACGCCAACGCGATTCTGAACGGCGACACCGCGGCGGTGGGGAACATCGGCCTGCCCGGGTTCGTGTCGCAGCTCAGTGGCTGGCGGATCGACCAGACCGGCGCCGCGGACTTCCGGTACCTCTTCACCGATTCGCTGCACGCGAAGGCCTTCGTCGCGGACCTCGAGCAAGCGCTCGCCGGCGGCCAAGTGATCTCGAAATCCGTCGCGGTCCTGTCCTTCCCGTTTACCTGCCCGCCGCTCGGCGCCCCGGGGAACCTCTCGGTCGAGGACCTCCCTGGCGCGAGCGGCATGCTCGTCTTTGAGAACGGCGACAGCGTCGTGCTGCGAAATTTCCTCCGGGTGGGCGGCGGTCTGGTGATCGGGGACTGCGTCGGCACGGTCGTGAGCGCCGGCCCGTCGGCCGGCGGCGTGCAGGCCTGGACGTTCACCCGCGGCGCCGGCGTCGCCGGCGGTCTCATGCCGCCGGGCACGACGATCCCCGTCAAGGGCCTCGCGATCGATTATGGCGTGTCGGGCAACGGCTACGTCGAGACGAACGCGATCGACGGCGTCTACGGGATCAACTCGCCCTATACCCAGGTCGTCACCTGGACCGGATCGCCCACCGGATCGGTCGGCGGCGGCGCGCGCACGCTCCGGACGCGCATCGGGAATCTCCGTGGCGTGACGGGCCAGGCCGAGTTCGGCGCGCTGCTCGGGACCTACGGCGCCGACACCAGCCTCGCGTACGCGCGCATCAGCGATCGCGCGAGCGAGCTCCACAACCTGGACCTCTCGATCTTCAGCGGCGGCACCGAGACGATCCGGCTCGATCACGCGGTGCCCTCGCTGGCGATCGGCAGCGCCGCGCAGGCCCTCAGCTTCTCGGCCGGCACCGGGATCTGGGCGGGCCGCGACAGCGACGGCGTCTACAAGTTCCGGCTCGGTCTGGCGGGCGGCGCCGGGCTGTCGTGGGACGGCGCGTCGCTCGTGGTCCGCGGCACAGCCGGGAGCGGCACCAACATCATCCGGAACAGTGAGTGCCGCGCGAGCGCCGAGGACTGGCAGGCGGCGACCTCGAGCACGCTGACGCCGATCCTGGGCGTCGCCTCGAATTTTTCGTTCGACTACACGCTGAACGGCCAACCGAATACGTGCTTCGTGGTCCTCGGCGGCCCCACCGACGTGCCAGCCGCGGGGACGAACACCTGGGCGGCGCTCGTCGGCCGGCGGATTCCGATCCGCGCCGGCGCGCGGTATGAGCTCTCGGCGTACCTCGGCGTTTATCGGGCGAGCGTCGGCTATGTGCAGGTGAATTGGCTCACCACGAACGGCACGCCGGTCGCCAGCCTGGCGGGGTCGGGGTGCGGCCCGACCGATATCGCCGTCCCGGGCGGCTCGGATTTGTCGCGCTACTGCCGATCGACCCTCATCAGCACCGCCCCGGCCGGGGCGACGCTCGCAGACGTCTACATCGTCATGGCGCACGACGGGGTCGGCGCGAACCCGTTCGTCTTCTGGGTCCGGAGCTTCTTCGGCGAAGCGACGTCGACGCAGACCGAGGCCTCGCCCTGGGGCCCGGCCGGCCTCACCGAGATCACCGGCGGGATCATCCGCACCGGCACGATCACCGCCGACCGGATTCAGGCCGGCTCGATCACGGCGACCCAGATCGCGGCGCGGTCGATTACCGCCGACCGCCTGAGCGTCACGACCCTCGACGCGATCAGCGCGAACATCGGCAACATCGTCGCCGGCACGTTCAATCTCGCCAACGGGAACTTCACGGTCGACAGCGCCGGCATTCTGGGGGCGCGCGTCGCGAACTTCGGCGATGCCTCGATCGGCGTGCTGAACGCCGGCGCCGGAAGCGTCCAGAACACGCTGGTCGTCGGCGCCCTCGGGATTCAAGATTTGACCGGCTCGAGCAACCGCGCCGTGTGCGTCACGCCCAACGGCACGCTCTACGCGGCGGCGGGGTTGTCGTGTTGAGGCGCCTCGCACGCATCCCGGCGGGCGGGCCTGCGGCGATCGCCGGGCTGGTGCTCGGGGCCCTCCTGGCGTTCGTCGTGATCGCGGCGCCCCAGGGGCCGAGTCTCACAGAGGTCCAGCGGCTGCAGATCCAGAATCTGACGCAGCGGCTCGAGCTCGCGCAGCTCCGGGCCCAGGCCGCGCAGCACGACTTCGATGAGGCGCGCGCGGCGCTCACGACGCTCCTCAAGAGCCTCGAGGTCGACGGCTACGACCTCGACGTCGGCACGCTCACGTACCGGAAAAAGCCGGACCCGCCCAAGGGCCCATAGCGGAGGCCCGCATGGCCGACGTCGATGTCCTGAACCGTCCGATCCGCCCGCGGCCGCCGGCGCCGGCCGCGCCGCTCGAGGCCGCGCGCCTCGAGGTCGAAAGCCAGGCCCAACACGCGGCGAACGCCGACGCGATCTGGCGCGCGACGCATCGGCCGCCACCGTTCACGCCGCCCCGCCGGCGCCGGACGTTCGGGCACCGCGACCAGCGGGCGCGCCGGCGGGCCCTGACGGCCGCCTGTGGCGCGCTCCTGACCACCCGCGACCCGATCATCGTCCAGCTGCGCGCGCGCATCGCCGAGCAGCTCGTCGGGCATTCGCCGGCGATGATCGAGCTCAACACCCTGCACCGCATCCACCAGGCGCTCGAGACGGCCCGCGCCACCGGCCACACCTGGGCCCAGGCGGCGACCGCGCAGTGCGACACCTATGACCAGCACCCGGAGCGCCAGCCCCTCATCGGGATCTGACAAGGCGGCCGCGGCCCACACCCGGCCGCCGCGGGCCCTGGACGGCCCCAGGGACGGCGCGCGCGCCCGCCGGGCGCTGCTGCCCCTCGCCCTGGCCGGCGCGCTCGTCGCGGGCCCGTCGTGCGACCGGCGGCCCATCCTGGTCCGGCTCACGCCCGAGGGCCCGACCGCGCTCTGCCAGGCGCCGAGCGACGGGCACGTCTACATGTGCGTCTGCGAACCGAAGCTGGTGCGGCTGTACTGATGGGGTTCGGATCAATGCTCACGCCGAAACCGAAACTCATCACTGAGACGCCGCCGCCACCGACCCCCCTGACAGCTCAGAACAGCTGACAGCTCAGAACAGCGGGAACAGCGTCGGCTCGCGCTCAGGCGCCGGCGGCGTGCCGTGGTACGCGGCCATCGACCCGCGGACGGCCTTCGCCATTGCCGTCGAGGCCGGCATCCGCGCACACTTCACGCGGACGGCGAGCGGGCACGACACATTGAACGTCCAGGCGCCGCGCGCGTCGCGCCGGATGGGGAAGATCGATCGGCCGCAGTGCGCGCAGTCGACCTTGAGGCGGAACACCGACGCCGGCGCGTCCTGGCGCACCTCGATCCGGTGGCGCGCGCCGTTGACGCCGGTCGCGCCCCGCCGGATGTACAGGTAGGGGAGGAGCTCGCCCCAGAGTGGGTGCTCAAGGATGGTCACGCGATCACTCCTCGACGACAGATCCCCACACGGCGACCCGCACAACAGACCTCGATGTCACGCCACCACGGGCGCGTCACCACGGCGGCTCGCTACACGCCTCGCCGACACGACACGGCGCTGCCGCGCCCCTCATGCCCCGACAGTTCACTACTCGGCGCGCAGTTCCAGCACACCCCACGTACGGTGCACACCACCCCTCGCCGCCACACCACGACGCGGCTCGACCCCTCGCATCCCGACACTACTCGCCGTCAGCCCACTACCCATCGCGCTCGCGACGCTACTCGCCGGGACGCTACTCGCCGGTCAGATCAGATCGGAACCGAACCCTGCAGAACTCGCCGTCACGACAGGTCTCCTCACGGCACAGCCACCGCGATTCGCATCACGACACCGCTCGCCGTCACGACACTACGCGCCCCACCACCTCAAGGTCGCGCAACAACACATCTCGGCGTCACTTCTCGCCGACGAGGCCGCGGACGTACGCGCCATCCGTCTCGGCGGGCTGTTCGCCCAGGCCGATGATGTTGCGGAGCAACGGCGAGCGCGGGACGAACGCGCGGCGCCCGAGCTTCGCGGCCAGGCTGTGGAACTGCATTTCGAGACGAACCACGTTCACAATCCCCTTGAGCGTCTGGTTCATTTGCTCGGCGATCTTCCCGTTGATCGCCTGGCGCTCGAGCGCGTCCTGGATCTGTTCGTGCTTCTGAATGATCGCGTCGGCCGTCCGAATCTGCGGCGCGTCAGCGCGCAGCATCGAGGCGGCTGATCGAGTAGACGTACCGCCCTTCGCCGGCGCCCCGTTCTCCTGCGTAGCCATGAACCCCTCCGTACTCGAATAGATGCTCCAGGTCGACATCCGACACCGAGCGCCCCAGGACGTTCAACGTGAACTCGAGGACCGCGGGGTCGATCCACTCGAACCGCTTGAGCGCATTGATCGGTTGGCCGCGCGGGCCGCGCGCATGCACCGGGCGCTCGAACGCGCCATCGGCCTTCGTCACGCGGCTGCCGTCCGGGCGAAGAATCGGCAACCAGTACTCCGCATTGATCGGATAGACACCGTTCGCGACGCGGGTGCTGAACGCGCGCTCGCCCTCGATGCGGCCGATGAACTGCGCCGACAGGACGCGCGCACAGTCCTTCAGATGGGCCTTGACGGTCGCGGCGCGCATCACCAGGCCGCCGGCGTGCTGCTGGAACACCAGGAGCGAGTACTCGTCGTCGGGCAGCCCCTCGCCGCGCTCGATGCTCGCGAGGACCTCCTCGTTGATCTCTTCGATCGAGCGCGCGCCGGCGGGGCGCACGCGCGGCTGCCGGGCCTCGAGCCACTTCTCGATGATGTTGGGGTCTGCCGGCGTCGAGGCACAGAGCTTCGTCACGAATTCCCACCGCACGCGGTACTGCGTCCAGAGTGGCGGCGGGGCTTTCTCGTCGGCGGGGGCGGTCGGGGTCGGCGCGCGGGATGGTCGCGGCATCAGGGAACCTCCGCGCTACAGCATACTGCCATGACCACGGCTCACGTCGGCGGCGGCGTGCCGAGGACCTCCCGATCGATGATGGCCCGCCACGTCCGATAGCGATCGGGCATGTCGCGCGGCCCATCCTCGTCGGCCTCGCGGGGCCGGAAGATCTGCATCACGAACGCGCCGACCGCCGCGACAAACGGGCGCGCGTCGCCGTTCTCGTCGGGATAGCGCGCGTACCACCGCTCGAAGGCCGCGTGGAGCTCGTCGAGCGCGGCCTCGAAGCGCGCCGCGCCCGGGTCGGCCTTTAGGCCATCGTCGGTCCAGACGTCTGGAGGGCGCGCCGATACGAGCGGGCGACGGTCTCGAGGGCCTCGGCCAGGACCAGGCTCGGCTCGCCGACGACCTGCACGGCCAGGCTCGCGTCCGGCAGCCGGAACACCGCACAGAGCAGCTCGCCGTGCTGCGTCGCGTCGGCGACGACCGCCTCGACCTTGGCCGGCGAGTAGGGGAGCAAGTTCCCCTTGGCGTCCAGCGCGACCGCCTCGCGCCGCGGGCTCACGGGACCAGCCGGCGCCGATCGCCGCCGTAGGACCGCGTGTGGCCGCAGACCGTGCAGCGCGCGGCGTCGCCGGCGACCATGACGTGGGTCTGATGCATGAGGCGGCGCCGGAGCGCCGACGCCTGGCCCGAGAGCAGCTGGTCCTTGCCGGCCCAGGCCGCCTCGAGGCGCTTGAGCTCGCCGATCCACGGCTCGTTGCAGCGGCCTTCACAGATGAGGAAGTAGACCGGGCCGCTCGGCTGCAGGTACGCGCCGCTCGCGCTCGGGACCAAGTCGAGGTCATCCGACATCGGGGGAGACTCCTGGCACCCGGCGCCGGCGCCGATCGGGGGGCACCGCGGCCAGGCGGGCGGCCGGGCTCAGCGCGCGAATCGTTCCCCAGAGCATCCCCTCGTTGCCGAGCTTCGTACAGACCGCGTGGGCCAACCGGGGATCATCATCGGGGATCGGCTCGCGGCAGATGATGCAGAGGCCGCGGGCGCGCACCTGGTGAAAGTAGACCGCGCCCGTGGCGATCGAGCGCCGGCGGCCGGCCGTCGTTCCCGTCATACGGGCTCAAATTTCGACCAGTGGGCGGTCGCCTCATAGCCAGGCAGGTCGGGCCAACGCACCGCGATCACGCCCTCGAGCGGCACCCACCCCACGGCGTCGGCGAGCGCGACCGGCATCACGACCCGATCGACCACACCGATCAAGCCTCGGTAATAGGTGAACGGCGGATCGTCATCCCGCCAGCGCACGCGGTCCCCGATCGTGAACGGGACTTGTTCCAATTAACAGAATCTCCGTTATCTGACACACGCCGCTCTACGACCCGCGCCGCCCCACCCCGGCCGCAAAGACCTGGTCGACGGTGTCGACCGCGTGAACGGAGGCGCGCAGTAACTCGATCATCGCGTCGAGATCGACCAACCCATCGTGGGCCAGTCGCGCCAGGATGTGCACCGCCACGATCGCGCCCTCGAGCGGCGCCAGTCCCCGATCCTGGAACGCCACCAAGGTCGCGAGGGTGGCCTGGATGATCGGCTCCGGCCTCGGTTCGATGGCCTCAGCAGGGGGAGTGGGCATGGCGCGCCGGATGCGCGCACGATAACACGGCGCCGGACGGTCGAGTTCCCTGACAGAACTACCAGGTAGCGCGACCGTGGTTCACACGGCGGTGGGGCCCGACCGTTCGATCTCATCGGCGACCTCGCGCAGGATGGCCGGCAGCCGGAGCGTCAACTCGGCCGAGAGCTGCGCCGAGAACCCCGACCCCTTTGATCCGTTCACGACAATCAAGAGCACGCCCTCCGCCGCGGTCGCGGTCCGCGCCACGGTGGCGGCGTCGTCGTATTTCCCTGGTCCGATCATCGGCCCTCCGGCGGTTCGTTCATGGCCTCCAGCTCGCCAGCGGTCAGCGTCCCGGCCAGATCGCGATCGCAGAGCGCACACCGATGGCGTGCGGTACGCCACTCACCGCAGTCGTGGGTGCCGCCGAGCGCGACCAGGCGGCGGCCGATCATGACGTTCTCATGGAACAGGTGGCAGCGCGGGCAGTAGCGGTGCTCGAGGTCGCCCGGCAGCCGCGTCTCACATCCGCACAGGTGACAGACCAGGACCGCGTCATCGCCCGGCCCCAGGCGGATCTGACAGCTCGGCGCCCAGAGCGGCCTCATGACGTCGGCCGCCGCGACAACTCGAGCGGCATGCCGTTGAGCGCGGTCCAGGTCTCGTCGAGCTCTTCGAACGCTGGCAGCGCGCCGACCCATCCCCCGAGCACCCCCTCGAACTTCAGGATGACCGACCGGCCGTTGGGCGACGCGACGTCGACCATCCCCGCGAGCTCGCGGCCCCCGGCCCGGATGATCACGACCTCGCCGCGGGTCAGCGGGGGCGTCATTGGACCCGCGCCGGCCGATCGCCGGCGTCGGTGGGCGTGTGGACATGCGGCCCCCAGAGCAGCTGCGCGCGCGCCTGCGCTGCGAGGGCCCGGCCGGCCCGGAGAATGGTGGCGCGCCGCGGCCGACAGAGCCGCCGGGTGATCATCCCCGGCGGCGCCGGCAGCGGCCGAAAAGACGCGTACGGGTGATTGGCGACCCAGACAACGTAGGCGCCCAGGCGCGCGACCTGCGGCACGGTCCACCCGGCCACGACCTCGAGCGGCTCGAAGGGCCGCCCGAGCTCGAGACACGCCGCCAGCTCCGCCTCCCAGGCCGGGCAGTACGCGGACCCCTCGTCCTGGAACCAGCACTCCGGGTGGACCAGGACGTCGACCGCCTCGGCGATCGCCCGCCTGACGGGCACGTCGGCCGGCGTTCGGGCACCCTGATGCACGGTGTGGTCGGCGGGCCCGAGCACGCGCATCGGCGCCCGGTGATACCCGCGACGGGCCACCTCGAACGCGATCCCATTCGCGAGCGCGGCGATCCCGTTGATGAAGACCTTGCCGAGCTCGCCCTTGGCGGCTGCGGTGATCGCGTCCCATCCCAGGACCAGCGCCAGCCCCCCGTTGACCATCGCGGCGCCCACCGCGAGGCGGCGCAAGATCACGGCTCACCCGGTCCGTGATGGACCGGCGGCGGTTCCCTCAGCTCGAGCCGGCCGGCGGCGAGATCGATGAACCCAAAGAACCGGCTGTCCCGCTCGAGCACCAGCTGGCCTTCCGGGTTCACCGACACCAGCACGTCGTCTGGCACGCGATCGAACAAGTGGCGGAGCACACGGGCGAGTACGCGAGGCGGTTCGTGCATCAGTCCTCCTTCCAGGGCGTCGGCGACGGCCAGACTGGCGCCCGCCGCGCCGCGGGCCTCCGAGCGCGCGCCGAATTCGTAGGCGACCAGCGGCGATGTGACGCAGACGGCAAACCGCGCGCCGCCCTCGGTACGGATCGCGAGGCCGAGATCGACGGCCGCCACCAGAACGTGCGTGCGGAGCGGCCCAGGCGCGAGATCGAACGCCAGCCAGGTCGGGTAGGCCTCGCCCGGCAGCCGCGCCGTATCGAGTTCGCCGGCCGCGCTCATGTGGGATACACCGTCCCGCGCGACCCCTGCCGGAGCTCGCGAAAATCGAGCAGCGCCGCCGCCGCGGCCTCCGGCGACAAGCCGACGCGGTCGGTCAGGAACTGAAACAGCATCTGATCGGTGACCGCCGCCTCGATCGCGCCCTGCAGCATCCCGACGACCTCGCGGGCCTTCGGGAGATCCATCTGCGTCAGCTGGCCGTTGAGTGCGAATTCGACGCGGCCCTCGTGGGTACGCGACGAGAGCAATGTGCTCACGGTGATGTCGGCGCCGGCGGCGTCACGGCCGCCGGCCGCGGCTTTGAACGCCAACCCCTGTAGATCGATGACGTCGCCATCCAGGCCGCCGTGGATGACCGGCACGCGAGTGAGGACGGTGCGCACCGCCGCGAACACGGCCGCCGGCAGCTCCACGATCCGGATGGTGGGTTTCATGCGACCACCATCCTAAATTCCAGCGCCTGCGGCGGGAGCGCGATCTGGTCCCCCGGTTGGAGCGGGTGCGTCGCGGCGGTGGCGACGCGAATCAGCAGCCGGTCGTCGAGGTACACCCCGATGCCGTCGACGGTCACGCGCCGCGTCGCCTGCGGAAAGCTCACGCGGCGGGTGTTGATCACCCGGCTCGCCTCGACGACCCAGTCCTCGGCCGTCGTCGTGATCGCGCCGAGATCCTCGATCCACGCGCCCCACGGATCGAACAGCCGGAGACTGAATGGGGGCGCCGGCCGCACCAGGGCGACGGCGAGATCCTCGAGGCCGGCCACCGAGCGCGCCGCGACCGCCGTCGACGCCACGGCGCCGGCGAGCAGCTTCACGAACTCGCGTCGATTCATCAACTCACTCCTCGGGCGGAAAGATGATCCGCCGGTTGTAGACGTGCCACTCGCCGCAGACCGCGCAGTGATACGGCGTCAGATGACAGCCCGGGAGCACGCGCCCGGCGGTCATCATCCGATCGGCCGCCGTCAAGGCCTGCGCCTCGGTGTGGTAGCCGCGCTTCTGGGTCGTACACCGAATCACCCCCATCAACTGGTGCACGCCGCGGAGATGGAGCCGCGTGCGTCGGCCCACTGCCCACTACCGCGCGTCGCCCCAGAACCCGCGCGCGAAGGCGGCCGCGCAGCTCAGGGCCGCCCCGTGCAGCACCTGACAGTTCTGGCCCTCGCCCCAGGCCGAGTGGAACGTGCCGCGCCGGCAGATCGAGGACGCCCGGCCCATCTGCCAGGCGATCCCCGGGTCGTAGCCGTAGTCGGACGGCTTGCCGGGCTCGTCGTTCCAGCAGTCCTTCCCGGTAAAGAGCACCGCCTCGTAGGCATTGCAGTCGTTCACCTGGTGGTGGCCCCACCGCTCGCCGTGATAGGTGACCTTGCGCCAGAGCAGCGGGCCGCCGCCGGAGACGCCCCAATTGATCTCGGCGCCGCTCGAGGCCGGCCAGTCGGTCGGCTCGCTGAACGCCGACCAGTCGAAATGATTCTCGGGGAGATACAGCTCGTTCCCGAGCTCCTCGAGGCCGTTGGTGATGCCGGCGCGCGCGCTCCGACACCGCGCGACGAACTGCTGCTGCAGCGCCGTGTTGGCGACGCAGGTCGCGTACGGCTTGCCCGCGATACAGACCATCTCGCCGCCCAGACCGAACGAGCGGAGCCGCTGCCAGAACACGGGGATCTCGCTCCAGAACCGCTCGCCGTACGGCTCGGAGGTAAACCCGATGTTCCCCCAGTTCATGAACACCCGGACCCAGGTGAACCCGAGCTGACTCACCTGGGTGAGCGCGCTCTCCGAGAGCGTCCCGTCGAGATGCTGATGGAACGCGTCGAAAAACGTGAACGAACACATCGCGGGCCCGCCCTCGACGGGCGGAATGATCGGCTCGGGCGGCACCGGGATCGGCGGCGGCGGTACCGGCGTGAGCGCCGGCAGCTGCACCTGATCGGAGCGCGCCGTCCCGGACGGCCCGACCACCACGTCGATGTTCCCGGGCGGCAGGGGAATCGCGCCGGGCTGTGTGGCGAATCCCTGCTCGAGGCGGTAGTACCCCTCCGCCTCGACCCAGAGCCAGTCCGGATACCCGTCCGGAATTCCGGTGTCCAGGAGATACCCGTCCGGGTTGGTCGCCAGCCAGTTCGCCGGGTTGTCGGGCCCGCCGGCGCTCCCGCGCGCCGGCGTCGACACGTACACGCGCGCCTGGGTGATCGGGGCGCGGTTGGTTCCAAACACGACGACACCGAGGTTGCGCGGCATAGGGCCCTCCGGGGCCCCAGGATACTCGCCGCCGCTCGCGCCGGCCATCAGGGGCCGATCCCGGCTCGAGTGTCACGAGCGGAGCTCGGCGGCCGGATGGTGGCGCCGCTCGATCCAAATCCGCTCGTGATCGTTGGCGACGCCGCGCCACCCGAGCACCCAGGCGAGGGCCTCGGCCGACGTCGGAAACGTCGCCAACGTGATCACGGTCCGCCCGCGCCGGCGGTGGTCGCAGAGTTTCCGCACCCGCACGCGCGGCCTCACTTCTTGGCGCCGGCGCGGCGGCGCCGACCCTCCGTCGTGCGTGCGGCGGCCGCCGGCGTCGTCGTCTTCGGCGTCGGCGCGATGACGGTCTTCGCGAGCGCGCGAAGATTCACCTTGTAGCGCCGCGCAATCTTCTGGAACCGAGACAGATTCACGTCGTGCCGGAGCACGTCGACGATCCCAAGGGCGCGCCCGAACGTCTGCGCCGTGATCGGGCCACCGAGGTAGGCGACGACCTCGGCGCCCGAGCTGCCCGCGTCGCGCGCCTGCTCGGCGACGACGTCGGCCAGGAGCGCATTGTTCAACGGCCGCGGTTTGACTTTGGCGATGACGGCCTTCACCGCGACCGGCTCGAGCTTCGTCCAGAGATCGCGCTCCGCCTCCCACCGCGCCTGCTGCTGCGCGAGCGTCGCCTGCCGATCGCGCGCGGCCTTCGCGGTGACGGCGGCCGCCTGTTTGGTCTTGCCGGCGGCCCGGAGCCGCAGCGCCTTCTCGTGCGCGACGATCTCTGCCTTCCAGTGCACGCGGCAGCCCTCGCGCGCGACGCAGACCTGGCGCGTCTCGCCGTAGTGCTCGGTCCCGACCGTCACGACCCCGAGCACGGAGAGATCGCAGGTCGGATTCTTCTTCGACCCGTCCGCGAGGCGCCAGGCGAGCGGGCCGTAGGTGTAGGGTTTCCCGTCGACCTGCCCGACATGCGGATCGAACGTGATCGGCACGACCGCGGCGCGGGTGATGGTCTTCGCGCCCGGCCGGGCGCCCGCCGGCGGGGGAGTGACCTTCCCGGTCACCGCCTCGACCTGCTGCGCGGTCGTCTCGTAGCGGAACGGATCGGCCTGGCCGGCCTGGCTGGCATCGAACCGGACATGGTTCTTGATCCACACGTCGAGCTCGCGGACCGAGACGGCCTTCAGCCCCGCGTACGGCGATCGGTCATCGCTCAAGAGCGGCGTGCGTTCGCCGGTCCAGAGGCCGCCCGAGACGTGCAGCCCGGGCCGATCGCCCTTCGGACCCGTCGCGGCGATGACGCGCTGCTGGTCGGCGGACGCGAGGCGCGCGATCAAGATGGCGTGCCCCGCCGACATCCGATCGGCGCGGAGCAAGGCCTGCGCCTCCGGTACCAGGTCGAGCAGCTTCATGCGGTCCCACACCCACGCCGGCGACTTCTTCAAGCGCGCCCCGATCGACTCAGCCGAATGCTTATCGGGATTGCTGTCGATGAGGGCGCGAAAACCCGCCGCGTGCTCGAGCGGCGTCAGATCGCGCCGCTGGATGTTCTCGATCAACTGGATCTCGAGCACCGCGTCGTCGCTGAGCACCTGCACCATAGCCGGGAGCTCCATGAGCCCGGCCAGACGCGAGGCGCGCAACCGACACTCGCCCGCGACGACCTCGAACCCGGCCCCCCGCGGCCGCACCAGAATCGGCTGCAGCACGCCCTTGTCGGCGATCGACGCCGCGAGCTCGCGGAGGTACTCGTCGGGAAACGACGTGCGGGGGTTCGTCGTCGACGCCTCGAGCTGCTCGATCGGAATGCGTTCGAACTGCGGCGGCCGCGCGACGTCAGCGGTGAGGACGCCCACGGCGGCCTGGGCCGCGACGCCCTGCTCGACAAAGTTCGCGACCACCTCGAGGCCGACATCACGCGTGAGATTCACGATGGGGGCAGTGGACTTCTTCGACATAGACATCACTCCTCAACTCGGGCCAAAGCAACCAGCGTGCGGGGATGCACCCGGTCGAGATCCAACCCCCCGAGTAATTGGTGGACCTGGGAATCGTCGGCCCAGACCCGGGCAGCCGTTCCGGCGTCGAGCACCAGCTTCAGCAAATTGTCGACGTCGACGCGTCGCCGCGTCGGCCGATAGAACCAGGCCGCCAGCGTCAAGGGCCCGCGCTCGAGCGGCCGCGCCCGCCACTCGTGCCGCCACGCCCAGGCGAGGTCGCGTTCGGCCTGGCGCGTCGCGGGGCTGGTGATCGCGGCGAACCGACCGCGCCGGCCGACCGCCACGAACCGCGGCCGCTCCTTCGGCCAGGGACACCCGTCGACGACGAACCGCACCAGGACGTTCGGCCCGCGGCCGACCAGGCGGTCGATCCGGTCGCGCTCGAGCGTGGTCAGCGGGCGCATCGGATCACCGCGGACTAAGCTTCGCGAGCAGCGCGCGCAAGTGGTCGCGGATCGTCGCGGCCTTCCCACCCGGCCGCTGCTCGAGGCGCGCCTGCAGCTCCTCGAGGCGCTCGAGCTCCTCGAGGCGCACGGCGACGAAGGTCGCCAGCCAGGACCGCTCCTCGACGGTCAACCGGATGTCGATCTGGCCCGCCTCGAGGGGCGGCGCCGGCGGATCACCGACACTCACGCGGGCGCCGGCCTTCAGCGCGAGCAGGGTATCGGCGATCGCGTACGCGGCGCGGCCGACCTCCTCGCGGCGAAGGTCACCCGCGGAGCCCACCTCGAGCACCCCGTCGTCGGCAAATAGATCGATCACCGAGTGCAGCGCCTGGCCGACAAACCAGTCGCGGAGCGACATGCCCGGCTCATAGCGGTAGGAAAGCTGATCGCTCGGCAGGAGCAGAGGAAACGCAGCGCCGCCGTCCCAGGGCCTCGGCATAGGATGATTAGCCTTTCTCGCCCAGGAGCCGGGCGGTGAACAGATCGGGCGTGAACGACCAGCGCGCCGGCTCGGCCCTATCGTAGGTCAGCAGCGCGCCCAATGGGGGAGAACCTGCACAGGCGACGCAGCGATACAGATGGCGGCTGAACCGGCGGCTCCGCACGATCACCAGGACCGGCTGCCCGGCCCGGACCAGCACCGGCTCGGCGTGCGGCCCGCCGCACCAGAGATCCCGCGGCGCCAGACACCAATCGGTCATCACGCCCTCCCCCCCGCGGCGGCCGCGAGCGTCTCCCGGCGGCCCTCGGCGATCGCAACCAGGCAGGCCGCGTAGGACTCACAGTGCGGCTCGTGGAAGCACCCGCCGTTCGCGTGCCGGATCTGCTTGGCCTCGTCGAGCTCGCGCCGATTGAACGGCAGCGAGGCCTGGCGCAGCACGGGCGCGGCCACCAGACCGCGGCGCGCCGCCTCGGCGGTAATCGCCTGGGTGATGAACGGCCCCTGGTTGCGATCGGGCGCCCAGGACTCAGACGACTGGAGTTCGCCGTCGAGCTGCCGCCAGTAGGCCGGCAGGTCGAACGCCGCCGCCTGGTCGCCCAAGAGCTTCACGGCCAGAGCCTCCGAATATGGCCAGATGACCAACCGGACGCCGGCGTAGACCGGCCGGGTCCGCGGCGGGAGATCCCGCACGCGCGAAAACGCCGCCGCGGTTGTTGTTGTTCTTTCTTTCTCCGTACGTACGGATCTCTGTACAGAGAGGGGAGTAGTACTAACAACAACAACAGGGGGCGCGGCGCTGTAACGGATGGAAGCCGAACCCTTGCGCGGTGAATGATTTACGGGCGACGCGGCGCCGAGATCTGTTACAGCTGGCGTGTAACGGA
>Ga0066903_100001385_pt1 | contig 17651 bp, 25 predicted proteins | sample PanSoiMetaGPlot1_FD_67491 | JGI IMG/M metagenome (GOLD analysis project Ga0066903, IMG submission 67491) | Tropical forest soil microbial communities from Panama analyzed to predict greenhouse gas emissions - Panama Soil - Plot 1 (version 2) | ecosystem: Environmental > Terrestrial > Soil >... | reverse complement strand
GGCCGGCAGTCCCTTGGAAAATACCCCCTCGCCGTCGAAAAGGGTGCATATATCCTCGAGCGTTGCGAGCTCGAGCTCATCGGCCGCGCGCCTCGAGCGAGGCCTCGAGCTCTTGCTGCACGCGCCGCGCTTGTTGCTCTGCTGTCAGGCGCTCGCTCGCGCCGTGGCGCACGCCTTGGTAGTAGCCCAGGCGGAAACCCTCGCGGTAGCCGCGCTCGTAGGCCTCGGCCGCGTTGAGCTCCAGGCTCGGCTCTTTAGTGCGGCGTGCCATTGCGATAGAAGGCCCAGGCCTGGCGCACGAGCCCCTCGACGTGCTCGGCCTGTGTGTGCTCCTCGGGCCGATGGCACTTCGATAACCATAGGCCGGCGACGAGCCCGTAGATATACGCCTCGCGCATTTGCCGCGGGAGCTCGCGGCCGGCTCGATAGCACTCCCAGGCCTCGAATACGAGCTCGAGCGCGTCGCTCTCGAATGCGGGCGTCACGGCGCGCGCTCGACTCGCTCGGGCTCGTCGACGCGCACCGATTCGCCCTCGATAGGCGGCGCGCCGAAATCAAGCCAATATTGCGTAGGCGGCGCCTGTAGCTCGCGGAGCACTGGCGCTTGCTCAATCCGCACGGCCAAGTCGGCCGCGCGAAACGGATCATTGCGCGCCATCTGAGCCGCGCGCTCGGCCGTGAGCACGCGGCCGAAGCCCTCGAGGAGCCGCTCGCTTATCGTCTTTGCGCGTTGCCGGCCAGGCTTTCCGCCCTGTCTCATGCCGCGGCCCTCGGCGTTAGTCCATCGCCGGCCGAAATTCGGATGGCGCGCGCCGTGGCGCGGCCCGAGGTTAGCGAGCGTGCCGTCGGCGCGGAGCGCGCGCCCGAGCTCGTCGCGCGCGTAGGGCTTACGCTCGGGCGCCTTGCGCGGCCGCCCGTCGCGGTTGAATGCGCGCCCTTGTTCATCGCGGCGTTGCTTGCCCTTGTTCACGCCGGCGGAATTGCGGGGGCTCGAGCACGCACGCCGAGGCGCGCGCGTGATAGAAGGCGTTACCCCGGAGCGCGCACCGGATCCAAACGCCGGCGCGCGGCCGCGGATTGCCGTCGACGTCGGCCAGGTGCACAGGCGAGCCGTGCACGCATAGGTCGCAACGGCCGCGCTCGAGCTCCTCGGCCGCGCGCGCGCCAGGCGCGAGCTCGCCGAAGTCGAGCGTTGTTTGTGTCCCGCGGAGCCCTCGAGCCGGCACGCCTTGAAGATCCTTCCAAGGTCGGCTCGAGAATGTGCAGCCTACGCTCGAGCTCGCGGCCTGTCAAAACCTGGGCCTCGGCCGGCCCGAATCTTGCGCTTTTTTCCTGGGAGCGCCGTTCAACGCCGGCGCCGGCGAGCTCCTCGCCTAGCTCGAATCGTTCCGGCGTGGGTTTTTGAGGCGCGCGCGCGCCGCGAGTACCGCGGGGCTTTCGCGCGCGCCTGTTATTACTCTTTCAGAACAAGAGGCTTTTACTGCTACGTCGAGGTGACATAGCCCAGGGGCTCGAGGCCGGCGCGCGAGCGCGCGCTCGAGGAGCTCGCCGACTTCCCGAGCCTCTTTCACCGGCGGGCGCCAGGTGCGCCGCCGGCGGATAGGCTGCCCGCCCAGGCGCTCGAATGTCATAGCCTCTTGCCGCGTCAGGAGCACGCTGGAGCCCCGGCGCCAGTAGGCGACGGCGCCCGCCCAGGTGAGCGTTATCTCATTCACGGCGCGCCGCTCGCGGTGTTTGTCGTAGCCCCGCCTGACCCGCACAAAGCCGGCCGCCTCGAGCTCCTCGAGACTGAGCCGGCTTACCGTTTGGCGGGCGCACCTGGCGCGGCTCGCCCATATCTCTTGCCGGATCCCGCGGACGGTGCGCGGGGTGTAGAGCTCCCGCGTTCGCTCCCCCCAGGGGATGTTATGCAAGCCCGCGGCTCGGGCCATGGCCTCGAGGAGCCGAAGCGACGTTAGAGAGGTAGTGTACGCGGCCTGGCCGCTATGATAGGATGGCATCGGATCCCAATCCGAAGTAAGAAATACGACGCGCCGGGGCGGCAAACCCCGGCGCGTTTTTTTTCCAGTGGAAGTAATCCCCCGTGCAGGAGTGAGCGAGTTAATCGACGGGGGAATCGCACAACGGCACCCACCATAGCACGCCCCCCCGGCTAACACAATAGAAGGTATACCCGCGAGGCCGCACCACTAGGGAGGGTATACCCCCGCCGAGCTCGAGCGCGCGGGCCTGGCCCGAGCTCAATTTGTCAACCGGGGGGGTTGACAAACCCCGCTCGCCGTGTCATGCTGGCCGCGGTTTTCAACCTGAAGGGAGCTAGTAACATGGATGGGATCAGTCACTATGAAGCCGAGAGCATCGCCGAGCGCGCGGCCGCAAACGCGCAACGCGAGGCCGAGCGTAACGCCGACTTTGAGTTGCAACGGGCGATTCGGGATCTACGAAACGAGCTCCTCGCCGAGCTCCGGAGCGCAATCCGCGAGCACGTCGGGAGCTATCACTCGGGGGACGCATGAGCAAAGCCCGGATGCACGTCGACGAGCTCACCCCCGAGCTACGTAAGCGCCTCGGGATCCGGACGCGCCGCACGAGTTTCGACAAAGAAGCCGTGCGGCGCTACGCTATCCGCTGTCTCGCCGAGATTGCGGAGCTCAAACAGTCCGACCGGCGGCGCGTGCTCGAGCACGCGCTCAAGGTGAACAAGGCCTAGCCGTAAACCTGGGGGGTTGACACCCCCCAGGCCTCGCCCTTAGCATCGCCCCCGCATGGATCAAATTCAAGTAATCCTCGACGCCCGCCGGCGCCTCGCGCGGATCCAGAAACTCCGCGACGCCGGGAAAACCCTGCAAGAGATAGCCGACGCCGAGGGGTGCACCCGTCAGCGAGTGCATATCATCCTCGCGCGCGCCGCCTCGAGGCGCGCACTCCCCGCCCGACTCTGCCCCGCGTGCGGTTTCGCACGCTCGAGCCCCGTTCATCGCCGCGAGTGCGGCGCCAGGAAGAAACGCGCATAATCCGCCTCGCGGGGGGTAACGAAACCCTGGGGGTTGACATGGCACTAGCAAAGGTGCGCGAGCTCCACGTTCGCCGCGACGTCGCGCAATACGAGCAACGCTACACCTGGAATAGAGAGAGCCGCGGCGAGGCCGTGCGCCCGTTCAGGCTATGGGATGCCGTGCACCGTCGCAACATCCAATGGAGATACTACAGTGACCCGAAGCGCGCGCACCTGGGCGCGTTGATCGAATGCCGATGGAGCCCAATAGGCCACTCGATAGAAGTCTACGATTGCCGCACAGGGCGACTACTCGGGCAATACACGAGAAGATTGCACGCCGTCCAATTCACAGAGGGCTAACAACATGGCGAAAGCAAGGCGCGACTTCCCACTAGCGGCCATCCCAGGCCGAAAGAAAGGCAACAACGGAAAGAATTACCCCCCCGAGTTTCAAGTAAAGGCCGTCGAGCTAATGAAAACCTCGCCGGCGGCCGAAGTCGCTAAGAAGCTAGGCGTAACGGCCTCAATTCTCTACACCTGGCGCAAAGCCCTAGATCCCTTGCACGAGCTCCGCGAGCAAGTCGACGCGGAGAAACGCACGCGCTTAACGCGCCTCGAGCACGCCGCCTATATCCTCGAGCTCGAGGGCCATCAAGGCGCAAACATCGCCGCGGCAATCCGCGCGCTCGCTCGAGGCGAGCAAGTCAGGGCAAGATTTGAAAAGGCGAGGCCTCGCCCGAAGTGAGCTCGAGCTCGCCGCGGCGCTCTTGCTTAACGAGAACCATAATCTTAACGGCGCCGCGATGAAAGTTAGCCGTGCCGCGGCGCGCCTTGATCGCCTTGTGACCTTTCACGAGCACGAGGCGCTCCGGATCTATTTCGACGATGAAGTGCGCGGCGAGTTTCTCGCCGTCGCGGAGCGCACGCTGCACGGTGAAATGATGTTTCACGCTCGGCCGTTGTTTGCTGGCGTTCCCCAGGGGAGGGCCGTGCTCGAGCTCTGTAGGCTCTCGAGCCGGAAAGTCGCTACGAGCAAGGGCGCGAGCCCCGCCCCTGGCGGAACAATGGGGAACATCTGGCCGAGCTCCTTATTCCGCGCGCCTCGTTCGCCGTTGTCAATCGGTGGGCAGGGCGGGCAATCGCAACGCGCGAGCACGCATATGCAACGCGGCGTCGAAATCGTGCAGCCGGTTAGCCCGACGTAGAGCAGCGCGAGCACGCCGGCGATAAGCGCCCACCCGAGCGCGCTAAACGCGAGCGCCCCGAGACAGGGCCAAAACCCAGGGCGGGGAGGAGGGTTTGCCCCGGTAGTGGGATCCCTGACCGGGGCGCAATCGTCGAGCCTGGCGCATCCTGGCGCGTTTTTTTTCACGGCATGAGCCCCGGCGCTTGGTAGCCGAGTTGCGCGCCCAGGTGTCCACCTGGGCCGGCGCCGGCGCCGGCGAAGCGCACGAGCGCGTCGCCGAGCTCGCGGTTTTTAAGGGCCGTGAGCGCGGCGTAGCGGGCCGCGGCCGCGATTGCGACGTGCGGCCGGTGTATGGCGTTGCCCAAAACATCCCCGGCCGTTTCGGCGAGGCCTGGCGCCTCGACGCCCTCGGCGAGTTTCTGAGCGCCGCGCACGGCGCGGCCGCCGAGCGAGGCCTCGCCTAGATCCATCATCGCCGCGCGCGCGCTCGCGCCCTGGCCGCGAATCAGATTCGCCGTTCGGCCGGCCAGGCTTCCCAGGCCGTAGCCGGCGCCGGCGAGGAGCGCGCCGGTTATCGCGTCGGCGCCCTGATCGCCGGAATACTTCGCCCCGCCGAGCGCGCCGCCGACGGCCATGCTCGAGGCGAGGCCTCGGACGCCGGTCGCGCCGACGCCGAGCGGCGCCGTCGACAAGTACGGGAGCGCGCGCCCGAGTTGCAACGCGGCCGCGGTTACGCCGTGCGAGCCCTCGTAGGCGCCGGAAAAATGCCGCTCCTCTTGTTGCTCTTGCTCGGCGATTTGATCCTGTGTCGCTTGGTCGCCGGTCACTTTCGCGTAGAGATTCCGCACGCCGCGGCCCATCGCCGTTAGCTCGCGGCCGGCGCCGACGGCGAGCGCGCCGGCGTTTGTCATGCCCTCGAGCGCCATTTTCCCGGCGAGCTCCTCGCGGTTAGTCGGCACCCATTGGTCGCCCTGGAGCTCGAAAATTTCGCCCGTTGCCTTGTTGATCGCGCGCGGCATGGCGGCCTCTCAGTCGGGGAGTAGCACCGTCCCGCGCGGGGGCGGGGGCGCCGCGAGCACCTGGCGCGCGCCGCGCGTCGCCTTTAGGCTCGGCTGTTGCTCGAGCGGCGCGGGGTTGAATCCCGGCCAGTCTTGCGTGATGTTTTGCGACTTCGTAAATTCATTCTGTAGAAACTCGCGGAGCGCGCCGTAGCCGGCGAGCATGGAATCGGTGCGGCGATACTTGCCGGCGTGCCAATCCCCCGGCTCCGTAACCGCTTTCTTGAGCTCGTCCATCTTGTCTTTCGAGTAGCGCGAGCTCCCGCCCAGGGCGTTGAGCCCCTCGAGGAGCCGGTTATACGCGAAGGCCTGGCGCGCGCCCGTCGGGCCGCTCGAGCGCGGGCCGCTCGATTGTACCGATTGCGTGAGCTCGTTAAGGTCGCCGTAGAGTTGCGTGAGGTTATCTTGATGGCCGCGCTCCTCGTTCCAAGGCTTTGTCCCTTGCAACGGGACGCGCCGCGGCGCGCCGCCGGCCGTCGGAATCTGCAAGTAATCCCCCTGGATTGACGGCACGAGGCCGAGCGCCTGTTGCGTGGCGAGGCGGCGTTGCTCAATGCTCGAGAGCACGTTGAGCCGCTCCGTTTGCGCGCGCATCCAGTCGAGCGCGTAGCCCTGGCCGAACTGTTTAACCTTTTGGTCGAATTCCTTAGCGAGCCGGTCTTGCTCGGAGCGGAACCGCTCGCCGATGCCGGCTTGCTCTTGCTGGAATTGCGCGCCGCGTTGCTCGACTTCCGCGCGCCGTTGCCCGAGCTCGGCGCCGGCCTGGGCCTGGGCCTGGGCGCGCGCCATGATAGGCCCGAAAGCATTTACGGCCGCGTTGCGTTGCGACGGCCGAAGCGACATGAGGTTATTCATAAATTCGAGTTGCCGATTCGGGTCCGACGGATCCGCCATCAGGCCCGAGCCTGGCGTTTGAACCGGCGGGCCTTGCTGCGCGTCGTCGCCCTGGCCGCCGGGATACATGAGCCCCGGCGCCGAGCCGCGCCAGGCCTTTATTTTTTCGGCCGCATCCTCGGCGTCGGCTTGCTGAATGTAGCGCGCCCCGCCCATCAAGAGCGGAGCTAGTGCGAGTAGCGGGAACATGGTTAAGCCCCCCCGCCGGCCATTTTCATGCCCTTAGATTGCTGATCCGTCGAGCCCGCGCTCGAGCTCGTGCCGAGCACCGTAGGCGAGCCGAGGATTTGCGCGAATTGATTGAGGTTCGACCATGGGAGCGAGGCCTGTAATTGCATGAGCGCCGGCGACATTCCGAGCGCGGCCGTGCGCGCTTGGTTCGCCTGATCCATCGCGCTCGACCATAGGTTAGTTCCCATCGTCTGAGCCTGGCGCGCGACGTCGCCCGCGGCGAGGCCTTCCGCGATGCCCTCGCGGTCGCCGCCGGTCGCGCCCGAAGATATCGCGCTCGAGCGTAGCGCCGGCATGACGTTCCGCGAAAAGTCGAGCCCGAGTTGCTGCGTCGCGTTGCTTATCACCTGGCCGGTTGCGGGGTTGATTTGCCCCGAGAGCGCCGATTGCCAGGCGCTCGCCGTGTGCGGATCAAACCCGACGGCGGGCGCGCCCGCGAGCGTTGCGCCCTGGCCGTAGAGCTGCTCGAGGTAAGGCGCCTGGGCCGCCCATACGTTTTGCGTGCTCTGCGAGCTCGTGCGGCCTGTCCCTTGCGACTCGTTGCCCTCGAAAGATCCGTAACCCATGATTCACCCCCGCACTTCGTAGTCGACGCAAACCTCGCGCACCTTGCCGCGGCCGCGGATCCATCGGAGCCAGCCGAGGCGGCCCGTAACGCGTATCGAATCGGCGCCGAGGCCTCGCGCGATAAACTGAATCGCGCGCCATAGGACAGGGCCGGTATAGCGGAGCGTTTCGCCCCGCTCCCCGCCGGCGGCGACAACGGCGAGGATCCGCTCGCCGCGGAGCTCGACAAACTCGAGCACGACGGCGGTAACTAGCCGATCGCCAATAGCGCCGACGAGCAAGCCCCATCGCCGCCGGCGCAACCTCGAGCGCGCCGCGGCGAGGCTCGGCCGCAAACGCGGACAGGCGTCGAAGGCCTGGCGGATCCAGGGAGCGACGCGCTCCCATACTTCGCCCAGGTGCTCGGGCGCAATCAAGCCGACGCCGACGTGCTCCCGGTTTAGAGTTGCGTCCATGCGCCGCCGAGAAAGAGATACAGGCCCGCCGGCGCGCCGACGCCGGCGAGGCCCGCGGCCAGGCAATACACGTAGCCGTCCTGTGAGTTGCCGGGGAGCGTGTGCCAAACCTTGAATTCGAGCCGGTCGACGCCTGGCGCCGTGAGCGCGTGCGAAATGCGCTCGAGCTCGGCGCGCACGGTCGAATCCGGAACGGCGTTCGGCGTGTATCTCATACGCGCCCCTGTTCGGAAAAGTCGAGCCGGAAGCCCTCGAGGCTGTACGGATTCACGCTCTCGACGTGCACGGCGGCGTAACGCCCCGAGCTCATGCAGTCGAGCCAATCGCTAACGCCAATCGTAAAGGTCCGGTCAGGCTCCCAGGCGACGGCATCGCCGGCGGCGTCATGCACGCCGATTCGCACCGTCACCGTATCGCCAGTGCGGCCGTTAATGCGCGGCTGCACGCGCTTTAAGAGCGCGCGCCGGCCGTCGGGGAGCATCGGGATCCCCATGCGCTCGAGCGTTGCAACCGCGGGGATCCCGGCTATCGTCGTGCCGGCGTCGAGCACGAGAAATTGCGCGCTATCGGCCGCGCACGAGAGCACGGCCAGGCCCGAGCCGCTCGAGGCCTGATCGCTCCACCTGTCGACGGCGAGTTGCCAAGATTCCGCCTCGCTCGCGTCGCTCCATAGGCCGCGGTAGATCCCGACTTGCGAGGCGAAAATGCAATTCGAGCGCGTCAGATCCCGAAAGCTAATCTCGTCGCTCTCCCGATTCCAAATCAAGGCCTCGACGAGCGCGCCATTCGAGCCGACAACGGGATAGGCGACGTTTATTTCCTCGCGCTCGAGATCCTCGGCGATGTAGCAGCGCGCGAAGTACGCCGGATCTATCGTGTTGAAAAGGTATTTCCGCGCGCGCCCCTCGAGGAGCGACTTACGTTGTATGCCGTTGTGCAACACTAGGTCGCCCAGGGTGAGCACTAGGTTTTGCTGGCCGAGTGAATAGACGGCGTGCGGCCCGAGCGCGCCGGGGATCCCCGTTAGCAGCCGAAGCCCATTCACATACGGGCCGCCGACAAACGAGAGCGCGAAACAGGCCTGGGCCTTGTAGAGCGCGAGCTGATCGTCGCCCAGGGCGCACGCCGCGATTAGTTGCCCTGGCGTTTGCGTCGCCTCGAGCAAGCCGGCGTCGTTTGTCGGCGTCGCTACCCATTCGCCGGGGAGCGTGCCGGGATCCGCCGAGGCGCTCCATCGCACCGTCGAATACTGAAAGCCGGGGTTAGGCGTCATCGCGCCCAGGGCGACGAGAAACGATTTAAACGACGCAATCCCCGCGCACGTCCAAGTCGCATCCCATCCCGGCAACGGGTTAGCGACGTCGTGCGATAGCGGAATGTAAATTGGCGCGTTCGGGAGCGCGTTGATTACCGCGAAATCGTTAAACACGATGCCGGTAACATCCTCGGGCCGCATGACGCGATGCCATCCCGCCGGCGTGAGGTTATGGTGCGCGCCGTCATAGCAGCCGATGTACGTAGTCCCGACGTAGAAAACGACGGGAACCCCCCGCTGAATTCCCCACCTGGCCCAAAGCGCAATATAGGGGAGCCCCGAATAGGTCGGCGCTTCGCCCGCGGCCGAGTATCCGGCCTGGGCGACAAAGCGCACGTTTTTCCCGTAGCTCCATTCGCTTTGCCCCTCGACGCCGAGGCGCGTAGGCGGCGCGTCGCGGTTGATCGACTGCGGCGAGAGTTGCAGCGAGCGAAGCGCGCCCATTAGCTCGCGCGCCCCGCGAAAATGCAAAAGCGCAATGCCTGATTTTTCGGGCGCGTTTCCTGGCCGGCGCCCGCGGCGAGCACATTTCCGGCCGCCGGTCCGGTCATGCCCCCGAGCGTTATTCCCGTCGTCGTCGGCACGTCATGGTCGCTCGCGTTGTAAACCTGGGAATTTGTCCCGCCCGAGCCCGGCATTCCAAGGTCGCCGGTTCCCCCGTCTGTGACCGGCTTTTTATGGTCGGACGTGAGCCAGTGCGAGTGTGTCGGATCCGTGAGCGAGTGCGAATGATCCGGCACGGCCCAATCCTGATAAACGCCGAGCCCGCGCCCGGAGTCGAGGCCGCGGCCGTCGTCGAAGCCGCGGAGAAAGACGCCGCGGAAATCGGGAAACTTAAGCCCGTTCGCCGGATTGTCGCTCGGGTAGCAGAAGAAACCCGACGAGCCCGCGTTGTAGCTCGCCTCGGGAACGAGTAGCGCGCTCGGATTCGCTTGCACCCAAGCCCAAAGGTCGGGGTACATGGTCGGGAGCGCGAGAGTCTGAGCCTTGAGCTCGAGCCAACCATTCGGCACGAGCAGAAAATAGTTCATCATCCCGATTAGCGTTTGCTGAAAGAGCACGTACCCCGTCCCGCCGAACGGGCCGGCGATAGGCCCGAAGGTGTTGAGCAGTACGTTTTTGATCCCGCGTATGTGATCGTCGCCCTCGTCGCGGAAATCGTCGGGCGTCGGGTTTGTAGCGACGAGCGCCGAGAGATACTTGCTCGGGCCGGTTAGATCCTCGAGTGCCATGGTTGCCCCTTAGTCGATATCGGGCTCGGCGATTTGGTAGGGCCGCGAGAGTTGCTCGGGCGTGCCGCGGCGTTGCCCCGAGTTGGCGAGCGCGAGCGCGCGTTGGTAGGCATCCTCGGCGATGCTGGCGCCCTCGGAATCCTCGGCCCATATGCGCGCCTCGCGGAGTAGCGCGTAGAACCAAACCGACGGAACCGCGGCCGAGCTGGTGTCATCCCATCCCGCGGCCGTCGTGTCTACGTCGTCCAAGTCGCCGGCGATACGGTCGGCGGCGAGTTGCCAAAATTCCGCCGTGTGCGCCTGGCCCTTGTCGTTATGGAGCCAGGCGACTACCTGATTTAGCATGGTCGCATTCACTGGCGCACCTTTTTCCCGCGGCGCTTGTGCTCGCGTTGCTCGTGCTCGAGCGAGGCCTGGCCGACGCCGAGCTCGAGCTCGGCGTCGGGAGGCAACGCCGGCAGAGTCGGCGGATCCTCGAGCAACGGCTCGAGGTTTAGCCCCCTCGGGCTATGTGAAAGAATTTTCGCTTTGCCGCTCATGAGAACCCCGCTCCGGATCCGTAGAGTGTCCAAGTCTCCCCGTTAAGCCCTGTGCACGAGAGCGCGCCCGCCGGCACTAGGCTTGCGTCGAAGCCGGCGAGGATTGCCCCGCCAATCGGCGAGCGAAATTCGTAACGCTGAATGTATCCATCCCAGCAGCGAAAATCCGCGGCATTGACGCCGCCGACTCGAATCGGTTGCGTCGATACGCGCGTCCCGAGCAATGCGAAGGTCTGTTGCGCCATTTGCGTATAGGTCACGTTATCGTCTGACCAGTAACCCGTTGCCTTCCCGGTCGCGGGGTCGTAAGTGAATTTAAGCCAGTGCGCGGAACCATTCACCCATACCGGCGGCGTATAGCTCGGCGCGTTGCTCGTTCCCGCCGTGTTGATTTGGTTCATTCCTAGTTGGCCGGTCGGCTGGAAAAAGGTGAAATACCACGACGAATCCGAAAGCCCCGAGCCGGGCATGACCTTCCCGCCGAACATTTGCGATTGCGTCGGGCTCTGCCAATGGTTATTAGCGAGATGAAAGCGTTGCTCCCAACTCGTCGCCATCGCGGCGTCGATTGCGGCCGTCGTCGGCGTTGAAATCCCGGCGCCTGGCAGCGAGCCCGGCAGGGTTAGCTTGGTCGCTAACGGGATCCAGGGGTGCAACGTGTTTTTCCCGAGCGCGACGATTTGCTTTTTCCCCGGCACGACGTAGCGTTGCGTCGGGTCGCCGGCGTACCATCGCACGAGCTCGTTATGTCGGCCCATTAGTGATATCTCCGGACTAGAGCGCCTACGCGAAACTCATCAACCTCGCTCGAGGCGAGGAGCGCGCGCCAGGCGCGCACGCGCTCGTCGCGGTCCTGTGAGTTGAGAGCCGGCCGTTCGCGGAGCAGCCGGTAGTAATCCTCGAGCGGGATAGTCAGCACGCAACGCCCGAAAGTTAGATCGCGCACGCTCCCCGGCATCGCGCGGAGCTCGGCCGCTTGCTTCACTACGGCCGCGCGCTCGTCGGGATGTTGCATCGTGTCGACGCGGAGCACGCCGCCCTCGTAGTGCCATCGCTGCCACCACTCGCCGACGTGTCGCCAGAATTTCACTTTCTCGCCCCCGAAAAAAAACGGGGGCGAGACTTCCGGCCCATCGGCCAGTCGCGCCCCCGTTCGCCATCGCTTACGAGTTGGCGCCAGTGTGCGCGCCCCCGTATGCCATTGTCAAGCCGTCATGGTCGCCGTTTCGTCGATATCCCTGTAGGCGCCGTGCGCTTTCTCGACGAGCACCTTTAGCGTCCAATCCTCGACCATCATCCTCGAGTCGGCCGTGCCGGTCTTGGCGAGCGGCTCCGTCCGGATCCCTTTCATGTCGCTTTTCATCAGGTAGGCCGGCGTGATGATGTACGCCGTCGACGCGCCCGCGGCCGTCGTTTGCATGAGCCGGTCCGGAACGAGCGAGAGAGTCACCCCGAAGTCGGTTACAAAGACATTCACGGAGCCCTTAGCAACGCTCGGGCCTTTTTCCTGGCCGACGTCGGTAAACAACGTCGCAACCTTCGCCGTCGTCGAGAATAGATACTCGCTCACCTTCCGCACCACGGCCGGCCGCGCGAGCCAAACCGTCGGGTCGCCGCCGTCCTGATAGATCGCCTGGCACAGATCCCGAATGGCCGCCTCGGAAAGCGCGCGTTTCGTTCCGTTGCCTGGCGCCGCGACAATGCCCGTCGACGTGTTGAATCCGCCATTCGAGCCGGTCGCCCCGTTGTTTGTGTGCGACGTGAGCCAGGCGCCCAGGCCCGCCGACAATCCCGGCAACGTGCCGTTATCGGCTTGGCTCGCTTGCTGCGAAACCATGATCGCGTCGACGTCGCGCCGGAGCTCTTGCTGTCGCATTGTCACCTGATACGCGAGCGCGTTGCTCTGCCCGATCACGTCCGAGCCTTGCGCGCGCTCGGACACCTTCACGCGCTTTACGCTCTGCTGAGTTTGGTTCCCGACGCGGTTGCCCATGTTCGTGTTGTCGGTAACGACGTCGGCGCCGTCGACGTTGCTATTCGACACGTTCGGCGCCTGTAGCGCGTCCTGTGTCCACTCGGCATACGGGTTGACGTGCGAGCCCGAGCCGATTAGATCCTGAAACGGTAGCGGGATATGCGAGATATCCCAAATCTGTTGCATGACGTCCTCGTTAATGAGGCCGCCGAACGGTTGCGCTAGTAGCGTTGCCGCTGTAATCCCTGCCATGATCGAATCACCTTTCCCGCCTCGGGCTCCCGCCCGCGGCGTGCTCTCTGAGGAGCGACGCAACGGCCTCGATTTTGCCGGCGGCCGTCGGCGCCGCCTTGCCTTGTTCGATAATTGAGCGCACGCGCACGGCCAGGCCTGACGGACGATTGCCCGCCGGCGTCGGCCGTTCCGCGCTCGCGCCCCCTGTTTGTTTGGCTTTGCGGCTTCGCTCCTCGGCATCCCGTAGGCGCCGCGCGCCTTGCATCATGTCCCGCACGAAACGGGCAACGCGATGATCCTCTATCGCTGCGACGTCCGACGACGTAAAGCCCCACGGCCTTAGATAGTCGATCATCGCCTTACGATCCGCGGCGTGTTTCGCCGCATCTTTCCACTCAGGAATAGCCGCGTACATGAGCACGCGCTCGCGCTCGAGGCGGGCGGCCTGATCCTGTTGAACGATTCCGATAACATCCCGCGGCAAGTAGGGCGCGAGCGAGTGCGCGATTCGCTCGAAATAGCGCCGCGATTGCATGGTTTCGAGGCTCGAGGTTTCGCGCTCTTGCTCGAAGGCCTCGCGCTCGGTCCGGAGTTTCTCGGCGCCGACGTAGCCGCGGCGCAATTCGCCCAGGGACACGGCGCCGCGCGTGCGCTTGCCGTCGGCGTCGGTTTGCTCGACGTCGATTGACAGATTCTCGAATAGCTCGCCCTCTTTCACCCCAAGCGCCTTAGCGAGCTCTGCCTGGCCGATTCGTTCGCCCTTGCTTTCCTCGTCGTGCTCGAGCTCTCTATCCGGATCCTGTACGCCGTCGCCGCGGCCCTCGCCGCCGGCGTCGGTATCGTGTGCCAATCGCTCATGCGCTTCGCCTTTGTCCGGATCCGCTCCGTTACCCTTGTTCCGTGCATCGTCGTCGCCCTCGCTTTGCGCTTTGTCGTCGCCGGCGCCGTTGCTCGAGGCCTTCGCCTTGTCGCCCGCATCCGGGCGTTTCGGTTTTTCCCCGCGCAACAACGCGCCGACGTCCTGAACCGCTTGCGTGTAGCTCGCCGGCCCTTTCGCCGGCATCGCTGCCGGTTGCTCTTTCTGATCCATGGATTACCCCCGCCTCTTGATTGGTGGAGTGCCGAGCTCGCGGATCCGCTCGAGCACGGCGCGCGCCCCCTCGAGTTGCGCCCATACTCGCGCGCGCGTCGCGGCATCCTCGCCGCTCGCTCGCCACTGTTGGAAAAATTCGCGCTCGAGCACATAACCCAGGGCGTCGAGCCCGTCAGTCTCGAGCGCGATTTGCGCCCATTGGCACGCCTCGAGGAAAACCGGCTCCTCGTAGAGCGCGCCAGGCGCCGCGTACTTATTCCGGCGCGGCCGCGTCGCCATCCTCGCCCCCGTCCATCATCCCCGGCGCGGCCGCCGGCGCGGCCGCTCCGTTGCCCCCGCCGGCGCCGGCCAGGCGTAGGGCTTGCTCCTCGGCCGGCGATTGCGCCGGCGCGCGCGTCGCCGCGGCGACGAGCCCCTCGAGTTGCAACCGCTCGAGCTCCGTTGTCGAATGCCCTAGCACCTTCATTTGCTCGACTTCCGCCTTGAGCACGGCCTCGAAGTATTTAACGCTCGCGTCGAGGCGCTTTTCCCAGGCCGTGAGCGCCACCTGAATAGCGGCCATCTTTTCCATAAATTGAGCCTGGGCCATCTGTTGAGCCTGGGCGCTCTGGGCCTTTTGCCGTTGCGCGTTTTGAGCGCCGGCGCTCGCCGGATCTATCCATAGCCGGTCGATTTGCTCGAGGCCTCGAGCTCGGCCCAGGGCGAGGAGCGTTTGGTACACCTGGGGAAGATCGACGAGCACGCCCGATTGCCCTTGTTGTAGCGCCGTGAGTTGCTCTTGCAACGTCGCCGTGAGCGATTGCACGCGTGCCGTCATGGCGGATCCCGAGGCGCCTACTGTTACCTCGGCGAGCTCGCGCTCGGGCCACTGGCCGGGGTGCGCCTGGATCCACTCGCCGCGGTATTTCCCCGTCAGGTTGCCGATGCAATACTCGCGGAGCGTGCGGTGCGCGAGCAAATAGACGTCGCGGAGGCCTGTCTCGCTGAACGTGCGGAGCATGAGTTGCGAAAGCATCTCTTTCGCGGTGTATTGCCGCTCCGTCCCGCGCCAGGTGTCGGCGCCGGCCTGGCCGCTCGTTTGCAAGTCGAGCGAGGCGCCGCCGGCTTCGTTCCGCGCCTTGTCGAGATAGTTGAGCGCCGCGAGCGCCGACTGCGAGGCATCCGGCCCGATGATGTATTGCACGGCGTCTTTTTGCTTCGCGTCGAGGATCCCCCCCGGTTTGTTGTTGTCGGCGAGTTGCCGCGCGTTCGCCAGGCCTTGCACGGCGATAATGCGGCCGTTGTTGAGGTAGGCGAGATTGTCGAGCCACTGGCGGAGCACTTCGCTTTTGCTGTATTGCGTTTGCCGTAGCTTGTCGGCCGCGCTCTTGCCGAGGAAACGGTGCGACTCGAGGAGCACCACCCCCGAGCAGTAACAGTGGAAAGGAACCTCTTTCGGCTCCGTCAGGAAAAACCCAGGGCCGGCCGTCGCCTTGCTCGACTTCACGGCCGCCTCGGACCAAAGCGCCGTGTACGTTTCGCCCTCGGCGCCTTGCTCGAATTCCGCCCGGATGTATACGCGCCAGATCACGACGGGCTCGAGCATGGGATCCGTCGAGCTAAGGCCGGCGCCGGGGAGCGCGCGTCGCGCCGTTTGCGTCATGTCGCCGACGTAGAAACGCGCCGGCACCTGTAGCGCCAGGCTTTCCGGCACCCCGAGCGATAAGAGCTCGCCGCGTTGGTAGCGATGCCGCTCCGCGACAAACGGGCAACCGCTCAACGTCGGGAATTGCCAATCGCTCCACTTGCGGAAATCCTCGGGCGCGATGGCCTCGACGCGGAGTTGTTGGTGCGTCTTTGTAATCCGGCACCTGAAATGCTTGTAATTGCCGTCGGCGCCGCGCTCCCCGAGCTCGCCGAGGAGCTCGCGCGATTCGGTCGGATCCTGCGACACGAGCAACGCGCTTGCCGTCGCGGGGTCGACGTCCCGGTAGTCGCGCGTGTCGACGGTCTTGTGCTCGTCGATCCAGACCTTAAAAACGCACGTCCGACAAACGAGCGCGTCGCGTAGCGCCGACGTGATCGCTACGAAATCCTGGCCGTTGCGCGAGAGCTCGCGGTAAACAAACCATGTTTCCGCGTCGGCCGCGGCCTCGTCGCCGGCGCCGGCCGGCTCAAAGGTAATCGGCGAGATACCGGAAAAGGCCGGTTGCATTTGCGCGATGATCGCCTCGACCATATCGCCGACGTCGGGCGAAATCACCCCCGACAAGTCGGCATCCTCGGGCGGATCCGGCAAGTTGCCCTCGTAGAGTTTCACGCCCTCGACGCGCGAGGGCTCCCATTGCTCGAGATCCCAGGCGTTAGCGCGCGCGAGCTCCGACATGACGGCTTCTTGCAGGGCTTCCCGGTCCATCGTTTCTAGCTCCCAAAGTGAGCGCCGGCCGTGGCCCGTCGGCTGCGCGAATAGTCGACCGGGAGCGCCTTTGTCACGCCCCGGAGCTCGTAGCCCTCGCCCTCGCCGATAAGCGCGTAGGCGAGCGCCTCGCAAACGTGCGAGTAAGAATTTTTCTCGGGCGCTTCCGTGTAACGCTCGTCGACGCCGGCGACGTTCAGGCGCCGATAGCGGTAGGCGCCGCCCATGCCGACTATCAGCACCTTGCACGTCGGCGACACGTAGAGCCCTGGGTAGCCGTCGAGGCAAAGCATCCCGAGGAGCCGCGCCATCGTTTCGCGCCGGTAGCCCTGGGCGTTACCACCTGGCGCCGGCAACGCGGCGATGCCCTCGCCCTCGAGCGCGTCGAAACACGAGCGCATATCGTTTTGCGAGCGAGTGCCGCCCCCAGGGTCGCCCCAAATTTTCCACTCCTCGCACCACGGATAGGCGCGCATCGCCTCGCGGAGCAACGGAACGAATTGCTTAACGCCGGCGCGCTCCGTGGTGACTTCCGCGAGCACGTTGTAGCCCCCGGCCGTGCGTTGCTGCACGATTGCCGCGGCCGGCGTCAGGCCGAAGTCAAGGCCGACGACGAGCGGCCGGCCCTTGACGGCCTCGAGCGCGCGCGGGGCGACGTGCACCCTATCGTTAAACTCGGGGAGCACGGCCAGGCCGTCGCGCGCGTAGCCCCAAAGGCCGCGCACATAGACGTTGATCCAATCCTCGCTTTTGCCGGCGACGAGGCGCCGGTAGTAGCCGGCCGGGAGATTTTCGATATTCTCGGCCTCGGCCGAGAGCCCGTCGGGTTGCAGAAAGAGCGCGTAACCCTCGGGCGGCGACTCCGCGAAAAGTTTGTAGAGCCAATGGAGCCGGTCGCTCGGATTCGAGTCGAGGATCACGCGCGGCTCGACGCGCGCGCCGAGCGACGCCGGCGGGAAGCGCCCGAGCCGGCCCGTCAGCATGTCGAAAATCGGCCGCGGGAGCTCGCGCGCCTCGTTTAGCCAGGCGTGCGTGAGCTCGAGCGAGAGCAATTTGCGTACATCCTCGGGCGTGTCGAAAGATCGAAAGATGAAATCGGCCTCAACCTGGCCCGAGCGCACGGAGAGCGCGAAATCCTGTCTCGAAAAAACGCCGATTCCCTCGGGGATCCAGTGGCGGAACGTGGCGAGCGTGGTATCGCGGAGCTCGCGGTAGGAATTTCGCGCTATCAGGGTGCGCGAGCGCACTACGCCGTCGGCGCACGCGCCCGCGGGATCATTCGCCAGGCGCCAGAGCTCCATAGTCGAGCCGCTCGACTTGCCCGAGCCTATCGGCCCGACGACGGCGCGCGCAAACGCCGGCGAATGGTGAAAGCGCGCGAGCGTAGGCGAGGCCTTGTAGCGGATCATGGGGAATTTTTTTTCTGGCGGGCCTGGCCGTTGCCTATTTTTTGTGCACACCCCCCCCTGGGGTCCATCA
>Ga0066903_100001383_pt1 | contig 17657 bp, 11 predicted proteins | sample PanSoiMetaGPlot1_FD_67491 | JGI IMG/M metagenome (GOLD analysis project Ga0066903, IMG submission 67491) | Tropical forest soil microbial communities from Panama analyzed to predict greenhouse gas emissions - Panama Soil - Plot 1 (version 2) | ecosystem: Environmental > Terrestrial > Soil >... | reverse complement strand
TGATCGAGCTCGATCGCCTGCTCGGCGAACTCCGTATCACCCGCGAGCAGCTCGTGGACCTCGCGATGCTGGTCGGCACCGATTTCAACACCGGCATCAAGGGCATCGGTCCGAAGAAGGCGCTCAAGCTGGTGCAGGAGTTCGGACGAATCGAACGGATGCCAGAAGATATCCGCCAGGCGCTGTCAGATCTCGATGCCGTGCGCCGGATCTACCTCCAGCCGGACGTGACCGATGAATTCGACGCGACCTTCCGGGAGCCGGATCTGGCTGGCATCGTCGACTTCCTGTGCCGCGAGCACGAGTTCTCGCAGGATCGCGTGAAAGCGGCGCTGGATCGCGCGTTCGGCGCGCCCACCTTGTTCTAATGTGTGCGTGTTCGGATCAGTCGCCGCGCTTTCAGAATTGTCGCGCGGCGCGCCGCGACAGGGTCCTCGCGGGTGTAAGTGCTTGTGCAGAACGGCGGTGAGCGGCGCGTACCTTGCTGTGATGAACTCATGCCTCTGGTGACAGCGAAAGTACGGTTCTGTGCCGTTGTCGTCGCCGCGTGCGTCTGTGCCGAAGTAGTCCTGTGGGCGGCCTCCATCCAGGGTGGCGCGCTGCCCGCGCCGCTGCCGCTCTTTCCGCCCGACAACTGGTGGAACCTCGACGTCTCGGCGGCGCCGCTCGATCCGTCGTCGGCGAGCTACATCACTTTCATCAACAACGGAACAACGCGTCGCCTGCATCCCGACTTCGGCGGCGAGGCGTCACCCGGCAGTGTCCAGATCTACGGTTTTCCGTACGCGGTGGTCGACGGCACCCTCGCCAAACAACGCGTGGAGTTCGACTATGCCGACGAAAGCGACGGTGTCGATCACGCGACGAACACCAGCATTCCGTTCTATCCGATTCCGCCGGAAGCGATCACCCAGCCGCACTGGATCGAAAGCGGCGAGCCGGGCAACGTCGATCTTCGCAGCAGCAGCGATCGCCACCTGCTCATCGTCGATCGCGACAACCGCAAGCTCTACGAGCTCTACAACGTCTACTACGACGGCGTGACGTGGCGCGCCGGCTCCGGCGCCTACTTCGACTTGAACACCAACGGCCGGCGGCCCGACGGCTGGACCTCGGCCGACGCCGCCGGCCTCGCGATTCTGCCGGGCCTGGTGCGCTACGACGAGGCCTTCGGTACTGCTGAAATCCGCCACGCCTTCCGCGTGACGGTGCGATCGACCAACGGATACGTCTATCCCGCGTCGCATCGCGCCGGCTCGACGACGGGCGCGCTGCCGATGGGTGCGCGCCTGCGCCTCAAGGCGTCGAAGAGCCTGACCAGCTACACCCCGGAGGTGCAGCGTATCTTCCGCGCGATGCAGAAGTACGGCCTCGTTGTCGCCGACAACGGTTCCGACATGTACGTGAGCGGCACCTTCGACACGCGCTGGAACAACGACGTCCTCAATCCGGCGTTCAGCTCGCTGACTGCCAGCGATTTCGAAGTCGTCAAGCTCGGATACCGTCCTACGGTGGTGGCGCCGCCGACCAACCTGAGGATCGTCAGGGGGTCCGGCGAGTGAACTCGACCTTCCCGCCGACGATCGTGTAGAGCACCTGCGTCGACGGAATCTCGTCCTCGGGGATCGTTATGATGTCCTTCGAGAGGACGGTGATGTCGGCGAGCTTGCCGGGCGTGAGCGATCCCTTGATCCCCTCGTCGAAACCGGCGTAGGCGGCGTTGATTGTGTAGGAACGGAGCGCTTCCATGCGGCTCATGCGCTGGTCGGGATAGAACACCGATCCGTCCTTCAGCTTACGCGACACCGACGCGTAGAAGGACGCGAGCGGATCGATGTCCTCGACCGGCGCGTCGGTGCCGTTGGCGATGGTCGCGCCGGTCTTCATCAGCTTCTGCCACACGTAGGCGCCTTCCTCTGCGCGTTTCGGGCCGAGTCGCGCCAGCACGAACGGCGCGTCGGAGGTGGCGTGGATGCCCTGCATCGACGCGATGACGCCGAGCTGTCCGAAGCGCGGGATGTCGCGCGCGTTGAGGTGCTGCGCGTGCTCGATCCGCCAGCGCAACTGCCTGCCGTCCTTGTCCGGGTGGCGCTTGAAGGTCTCCTCGTAGATGTCGAGCACTTCGCGGTTGCCGCGATCGCCGATGGCGTGCACGCACACCTGGTAGTCGTTGACGACCGCCAGCTCTGCGGATCGCCTGACGTCTTCCAGCGAATCGGTGTTCATCCCGCTCGTCGTCTGCAGGTCGGTGTAGGGCTCGAGCATCCACGCGCCGCGCGACCCCAGGGCGCCGTCCACCGCGCGCTTGATCGCGCGGACGGTGAACCGCTTGTCGCCGTAGTTGACGACGCGGTATTTCGGCATGTCCACGGCGAGCCGGTCGGGCGTCTCGCGGAGCATCATCCAGACGCGGAGCGGCAGCTTCTTCTCGTCAACGACCTTCTTCATCAGATCGATCGTCGCGGGCGGTGACCCGGCGTCGCTGACGGTCGTGAGTCCTTTCGACAGGCTCTCCTCGGCGGCGAGCTGAATCTCGGCCCGGAGATCCGCCTCGATCTGCGCGCGCGTCCGCCTGTCCCGATCCTTCGCGAGCGCGTCGCCGATGATCGACTGCGCCCGCTCGTTGAAGAGCCCGGTCGGATTGCCGTTTGTGTCCTTCAGGATCTGGCCGCCCTTCGGATCCGGCGTCGTCTTCGTGACGCCGGCCGTCTCCATCGCCTTCGCGTTGGCGAACCCGGCGTGTCCGCTGGCGTGTGTCAGCCATACCGGATTGTTCGGCGACGCCTTGCTGAGGAGATCGTGCAGCGGAAAGCCTTCGACGTTGGGCGACGGCCCGGGCGTCCATTTCTCCTGGTGCCATCCGCGCCCGAGAATCCATTCGCCCGGTTTCGCCTTCTTCGCGGCGTCCCCGACCATGCGCACGATGTCGTCCCAGTTCTTCGCCGTACCGAGCTTGAGGTTTCTCGCCGCCTGGCCGACACCGGTGAAGTGCACGTGCGCGTCGATGAGGCCCGGCACCACGAGCGCACCTTTGAGATCGATGACCCGCGTGGCCGGGCCGATGTACGGCTGAATCTCGGATTCGGATCCGACCGCGGCGATCGTGTCGCCGTTGACGGCGATGGCTTCGGCCGCCGGACGCCGGTCGTCGACGGTGACGACTTTGCCACCGCGCAGCACGAGATCGGCGGCCCTGATACTGCTGCCAGCCGGCCGCGTCTGCGCGCGCACGTCGGCGATCGACGTCGCGGCCACCGCGAGCGCGACGCCGGCCAGCACACGAACGAACGACTGCATCGCGTCATTGTATCTGACGCTCGGCTAAAGCCTCGCGCTACGGCGGTTGCGGTTGTAGCGCGAGGCTTTAGCCGAGCGGAACGTCATGGCAGAATGACGGCTCATGCGCGGCGTACTCCTTTTATTAATAGCTGCTGCGATCGCGACCCCGGCCGCCGCCCAGGACCCGGCGCATCCGGCGATGGGCATGGTGGAATCGCCGAACGTCAGGGTGTTGAAGGGCCTGAACGTCCGCGAGTTCGAAAACGAGATGCAGTTGATGAACCAGGCGCTCGGCGTCGGCTGCGGCCACTGCCACGTGCGCGGCAACTTCGCGAGCGAAGAGAACCCTCGGAAGGCGGCCGCGCGGCGGATGGCCGAGATGACCCGCCGCATCAACCAGGAGTTCTTCCGGGACTTCCAACCGACCGAGGGTGCGTCACGCCTCGGCAGGGTGACCTGCTTCACCTGCCACCAAGGCTCGGACAAGCCGAAACCGCCTGAATAGTGATGCCCGGCCCAAATCGGTCCTGGATAGCAGGTATCCGGTAACCTTCACACTGTCTGTGTAATATTTCGCCGTTTTCGACCATGGAACGCCTAGGGAAGAGGTGGGTGTGAATCTTGATAACACCTGTCAGACCCTTCTCAGAGAGGCCCCCATGTCCCGGATTTTCGTGGTCACCAACGACAACGCAGACCTGAAGGCAACGCTCGGCGTTCTGGCAAGTGCCGGATACTCGGCAACCGGCGCCACGACCTTCGAAGAGGCGCAGCGGCGGGTTGTCAGCGAGTCGCCGGACCTCGTGATCGCGGACGAGCGCCTCGGGGCATTCAACGGGCTGCACATCGTGCTGACCGCTCGTGCGGAGCGGCCCAATACCTGGGCGATCGTGACGACGCCTGTCGAGAATCGCGGTCTCGAGGCGGACGCGCGAAGCCTCAACGTGCAGTGCATGCTGAAACCGCGTACGCCGTCCGAGTGGCTGGGGCCGATTTCGCGGCTGCTGCCGGCAGCCTGCGTCGCGTAGCCCGCGCGTCAGGTCACCGGCGCCTTGCCCAGCGCGGCGACGACGTCGACGAGCGATCGCGGCTCGATCGGCTTGCTCAGATGCGCCTGAAAGCCCGCGTCGCGCGCCTTCTCCCGGTCATCGTCGCGCGCGAACGCGGTAAGCGCCGCCGCCGGAATAGACGCGATCGCTGACGAAGCCGAGGCACGCAGCTTTCGAATCAGCGTGTAGCCATCCTCGCCGGGCATCGCGATATCGGCGAGCAGGACGTGCGGCGGATTCTGGTTCAGCAGCTCCAGCGCCTCCGCCGCCGACGCCGCGGTCGTCACCGATGCGCGGTGGCTGGTCAGATACTCCGCAGCAATCGCACGGCTCTCGGCATCGTCATCCACGATCAGCACGCGAACGCCGTCGAGCAGCGCGTTGTCCTCCGCTGCCGGCGCCGGCGCCGCTTCGCTCGCGCGAGCGGCCTCGGGCGGCAGCGCTGCCAGCACCGGCGTCGGCAGCGCAACGGTGAAAGTCGTTCCGCGATTCTCGCCTTCGCTCGCGACCTGGACCCGGCCGCCGTGCGCCTCCACCAGGTGCTTCACGATCGAGAGACCGAGGCCAAGTCCGCCGTGCCGGCGCGTCGTCGATCCGTCGCCCTGACGGAACGGCTCGAACACGAACGGGAGAAAGTCGGACGGAATGCCGCGGCCGGTGTCGGTCACGGCGATCTCGATTCCCCGGCCCGAGCGCCGCACGCGCACGCAGACCGCGCCCTCGTCCGGCGTGAACTTGACGGCGTTGGTCAGCAGGTTCCAGACGATCTGCTGGAGGCGCGCGCCGTCGCCGTGAATCGCGCCGATCGCGGGGTCGGCGTCGACGATGATCTGAATGCGATGCGCGTCGGCGACGGGCTGCACGATCTCGAGCGCGCGGCGGATGGTCTCGCGCACGTCGACCGGTCCGGTTTCGAGGCACAGCTTGCCGGACATGATGCGTGCGACGTCGAGCAGTTCGTCGATGAGCCGCGCCTGCGAACGGGCGCTGTCGTAAATCGCCTGGAACGCGCGCTCGTGGCGCCGCTGGTCGATGGCGCCGCGGCGCAGAATATCCGCCCAGCCGAGAATCGCGTTGAGCGGCGTGCGGAGCTCGTGAGAGACGATGGCCAGGAACTGATCCTTCAGCCGATTGGCCTGCTCGGCGCTGGCGCGCGCCGCGCGCTCGCGTTCGAGCAGCTCGAGCCGGCTGATGAAGACTTGATAACTGCGGAAGGTCAGGTACACGGGCGCGAGCATCAGCACCGCCAGCCATTGCTGCCCACGGTCGATCACGACCGCCGCGATCGCGCCGGCGGTGCCGGCGACGATGAAGCTGGTGCCGCTCCACAGAAAGTCGTCGTGCCACACGCGCCAGATCCGCCGATTCGTCGAGAACGCGATGGCGCCGGCGACCAGCCCCGTGTTGAACAGGAAGTAGGTGAGAATCGCGGCGAGGAGCGGCCTCGCCAGCGTGGACACGACCGGCGAGCCCCACGTGCCGCCGAGCGACGTGTAGACGATGCCGGTGGCCGCCATCGTGACCGCTTCGGCGCCCATGCTGAATACGGTGCGATACAACGGGTACTGCTGTTTCACGTTGACCGTGCACTGCGTCAGCACGCCGGCGACGGCGACGAGCATTGCCTGCCGCGGGCCGAGAAGAAGCAACGCCGTGAGATCGGCCGCGTACGAGACCGAGAGCGTCGAGCCGCTGGTCAGCGCGATCGGAAGGTTGACCTTCCAGATCGAGGTGCCGCAGCCGGCCGCGAGCAGCGTGGCAAAGAGCAGCGGGTGGGGAATCGACAGCGGAAAGAACGCCACGAGGGCGCACACACCGGTGGCGATGACCGCGGCGACGTACAGCCGTGCCGGATGCGGTAATGAAATCCACCGCAGAACTGGCTGCGCTGTCATGGATTGCTACAGATCACACTGTGCGATTGCGCAGGAGAGCAATGCGCGTGCCCCGAATTCGTCAAGTTGCATAGAATCGGCGTGAAGCGGCTGGAGGGATCGATGCCTCGAAAGACGATGACGCTGCTGGCCGGTTGTGTCGTGATGGCGACCATCGTGGTGCAGTCGCAGTCCCGCGGTTCACGAGGAGCGGTCGTCTATGAAGCCGCGCGGCTCATCATCGGCGACGGCAGCGGGTCGATCGAGAACGGCTCGATGCTCGTCCAGAACGGACGCATCGTGGCCGTCGGCCGAACAGGCGTGGTTACCGTTCCCGACGGCGCCACGCATGTCGTTTTTTCTGGCAAGACAGTGATCCCGGGTATGGTGAACGTGCATGTCCATATTGGGTACGAGGGATACACAAGCTGGGGAGCCGAGAACTACACGCCGGCAAATGTGATCGATCACCTCGAGCGTGAGGCGTTTTATGGCATCGTCGCGACCCAGTCGGTCGGCAGCAGCCCAACTGAGCCGTCGCTGCAGTTGCTTCGCGATCAGGCGGCCGGCAGGCTGCCGCCGGCCTCGAGGTTCTTCTTCATGCCGGGGATGGCGCCGCCTGGCGGCGGACCCGACGCCGTACTGCTGAGAGGCACCGCCGCGCTTCACGCCGTCTACGAGGTGTCGACGCCGGAGCAGGCGCGCGCCGCCGTGCGGACCATGGCCGGCAAGAACATCGCGAACGTCAAGATCTGGGTGGACGATCGGCGAGGCACCTACCCGAAGATGACACCGGAGGTCTACGGCGCGATCGTCGACGAGGCGCACAAGCATCGGATGAAGGTCCATGCGCACGCGACAACGCTGGCGGATCAGAAAGCGGTGGTTCGGGCGGGCATCGATGTCCTGGTGCACACGGTGCAGGGCGAGAAGCTCGACGACGAGTATCTCGCGATCCTGAAGGAGAAGAAGCCGTACTGGACGACGGTCATCGGGCTCGGCGATCGTACCGAGGTGTGCGACAACGATCCGTTCGTCGATCAGACACTGCCGTCCCGCGTCGCTGCCACGATCCGCGCGACCGTCGAATCTCGTCCGCTGGCGCCGAGTTGTGGTCCGCCGTCGCCGAACGCGGCGCGGCGCGAAGAACTGCTGGCCTACAACTTCTCAAAGATGATCGAGGCCGGCGCGAGGCTCGTGCTCGGCACCGACGCCGGCATCCATCCCGGATACACGTTCGGCTCGGCCGATCACCACGAGATCGCGCGGTGGGTGCAGTTCGGTCTGTCGCCGTCCGATGCGATCGTCGCGGCGACGAAGCGTCCGGCCGAAGTCATCGGCATCACCGATCTCGGCACGCTGGCGGCGGGCAAGAGCGCCGACTTCGTGGTGCTGGACGCGAACCCGCTCGAGAACATCCGCAACACGCGGCGGATCTCCGGCGTCTACGTGCGCGGCGTCAAGCTCGATCGCGACGCGCTGCTCGCGAAGTGGCGGAAGGCCGAAACCTCCCAATAGTTTTCCCAGGAAAGATTCAGGCAATCGTTACAACTGAGCAACCGCGCGCGGGTAGTGTGTCCGAGGCTGCACGAGTTGCTGCCGGTTGTGGCGTTCGCGAGGTCGATGGGCGTGGGGGCGTCCTCGAGCGCGGGCGCCGCGACCGGCCAGCCCCCACCTTGGTCCCTGGTGCTTGGTTCTTGGTTCTTGGTCCGAATCCCTAATCCCGAATCCCTAATCCCTATCGTTGTTGTCCAGATCGCCCTCTTCCCGCTGGCGCCGCGTCCGGCCGGTTCGCGAGCGGACCGACCTCGACCTTGCCCTGCGTGTTCGCGAGCGGGCCGAGTTCCGCGGCGACGCCGCGCGCGATCGCCGCCGTCTCGCTGCCCGCCTGGAAGCAGGTGAAGTCCGGACGATCGCGCCACGCGAACGGTCCGCACAACCGCTTGCCCGCCTTGATCGCGGCGTCGTGGACGATGTTGATCGCGCGCTCGTAGTCGGGCGAGCCCTGACGGTAACCGGAGAAGTTTCCGAGGTCGCCGCTTGCCGCGAACACGGCGTCGACCCCGGGGACCTTGGCGATTTCGTCGGCGTCCTTCAGTCCCTGCAGCGTCTCGATCATCAGGATCAGCACGACGTTGTCGTTGATCGTCTGCCGGTATCCGCCCGGCACGCCGCCCCACATGCTCGGATCGAACGCCTGGCCGCCGCCGTTGCTGCGACGTCCGAGCGGCGGGAAGTAGGTCCAGTTCCGCGCCTCGATCGCTTCCTGAAGGCTGTCGATCGTCGGGACGACGACGACCAGTGCGCCGGCGTCCAGGGCGTGCTGGATTTCGCGCTCGTCGGTGTAGGCCACGCGCACGCCGGGCACCGCGCGTGCGTACGGGCAGGTGCGCCACATGCGCGACACCGCCTGCCAGTCGTGCTGGTCGTGCTGCATCTCGGTCCAGATGAAGTCGTAGCCCGCGTTCGCCATCGCGCAGTACGTCGCAGGATCGGTGGCGCTGAAGAGCGTGCCGCCGGTCACTTTGCCGCCTGCCTTCAGCTTGGCCTTCACCGGGTTCCAGACTTTCGATCCCGGCGGCGGATCGAACGCCGGTCCGTACTTCCAGTTGTTCGGATCGAACGGACCCGAATTGATCGCGCCGCTCGGCGCCGAGCCCTTCGCGTTGCTGTCCTTGCCGGCGGCCGCGGCGAGCGGAAATTCGGTGGTTCCGGGCGCGGCGTTGTTCGCGTACGGATCGGCATTGGGCGTTGTCGCGGGCGGCGGTTGCGGCGGCTGCTGCTGCTGGGGCCGAGCCTGCTGGCCGAATACCGCGATGCCGAGCGCCACGCTGACTACCGTGACGAGTAGCAGCTGTTTCATCGTTGTTCTCCCTGTGCGACGCTGCGCACAGCGCAGACTATGCACTTCAACCTCGTCTAGAGCAAGTTGGACCGCGCTTCGGACGGTCGGGGCGGCCGGCGGAAAGGACGAGCGCGCCGCTATCCCTCATGTTGTGTATCCGTTACAAAAAACGACATCCCGAAAATGCCGCGGATTCGGGTGTAAAATTTGCGCCCGGAGTCATACGACTTGAAACGTGCCGTCTTGATTCTCGCCACGAGTATCGTGGTGTGGCTTGGCGTTGCCACCACCAGCGGCGTCGCACAGAGTGCTCGCCCGGCGCCGGTCGCATCGCATCCCGCAACGAACACTCCCGATTACAACGCGGTCGTGAAACGCTACTGCGTCACATGCCACACGGAGGCGCGCAAGCCCGGCGGCTTGTCGCTGGCCTCGTTCGACGTCGCGCGCGCGGCGGACCACGCGGAAACGACCGAAGCCATGATCCGCAAGCTGCGCGCGGGCATGATGCCGCCGCCCGGATCGTCGCGTCCTGACGCCGCGACCTATACCGCGCTCATCACCGCGCTCGAAACCAACGTCGACGCCGCCGCGGCGGCGAGGCCGAATCCGGGGGTGCGCACGTTCCAGCGCCTGAATCGGCCGGAATACGCCAGCGCGATCGAGGACCTGCTGGACCTCCATGTGGACGCGGGCAACTGGCTGCCGCTCGACACCAAGAGCGCCAATTTCGACAACATCGCGGACGCGCAGTCGCTGTCGCCGACGCTGCTCGAGGCCTACCTCAACGCCGCGGCGGCGATCAGCCGTATGGCGGTCGGCGATCGCAACGCGCCGACGGTCGATTCGACCTATACCGCGCCCGGCTACGTGTCGCAGCATCCATGGGATCACGTCGACGGCGCGCCTTACGGCACGCGCGGCGGCATGGTGGTCGAGCATGTCTTCCCGGCCGACGCCGAGTACGTGTTCGAGATCTCGATGGTGTCCGGCGCCAACGCGCGCTTCGAGGACATCGACATCTCGATCAACGGCGAGCGCGTCGCGCTGCTCGAGTACGAACCGGGGCCGGCCGGCGGCGCCGACGGCCGCGGCGGCCGCGCCGTCCGCACCGAACCGATCGTCATCCGGGCCGGGCAGCACCGCGTCGCCGCCGCCTTCGTGCGCAAACTCGACGGCCCGTACGAGGATCTGATCCGCCCGCACGACTGGTCCTTCGCCGGCGGCGGATCGGGCGGTCCCGGCATCACGACGCTGCCGCACGTGCGCGACCTGACGATCAAGGGGCCATTCAGGATCACCGGCATTTCCGACACGCCGAGCCGCGCGAAGATCTTCGGCTGCCGGCCGACGCTGCCGAGCGAAGAGAAGGTGTGCGCGCGGCAGATCGTGTCCCGCCTGGGCGGCGAGGCCTATCGCCGGCCGCTCACTGCCGGCGAGATCGATCGGCTGATGCCGTTCTACGAAAAGGGTTCGGCCAAAGGCGGCGGATTCGAGGGCGGCGTGCGCTCGGCGCTCGAGGCGATTCTCGCCAGCCCGTACTTCATCTTCCGTCTCGAGAAGGAACCGGACATCGCCAAGCCGGGCGGCAGCTACCGCGTCGCCGACGTCGATCTCGCGTCGCGGTTGTCGTTCTTCCTGTGGGGCGCGCTGCCGGATCAGGAGCTGCTGAACCTCGCCAACAAGAATCAGTTGTCGGCGCCGGGCGTCCTCGAGAAGCAGACGCGCCGCATGCTGGCCGACCCGCGCGCCGAAGCCCTCGGCGTCCGCTTCGCGGCGCAGTGGCTGCGGCTGCAGGACATCGACAAGGTCCACCCGGATCCGAACAACTATCCGAACTTCGACGACAACCTCGCCAACGACATGCGGCGCGAGACCGAGATGTTCTTCAACAGCCTGGTCCGCGAGGATCGGAGCGTGCTCGATCTGTTCCGCGCCGATTACACCTTCGTCAACGAGCGGCTGGCGCGGCACTACGGATTCCCCGGAATTTCAGGCGAACCGTTCCGCCGCGTGCAGTACCCGGACGACACCCGCCGCGGCCTGCTCGGGCAGGGCAGCGTCCTGGTGCAGACCTCGCTCGCCAACCGGACCTCGCCGGTGCTGCGCGGGAAGTGGGTGATGGAAGTGCTGATGGGCACGCCGCCGCCGCCGCCGCCGCCGGACGTGCCCGGCTTCGACGAGACCGCGTCGGCGAAGAACGGCCGGATGCTGACGACGCGCGAGCGCATGGAGATTCACCGCGCGAATCCGACCTGCAACTCGTGCCATCGCTTCATGGATCCGATCGGTCTCGCCCTCGACAACTTCGACGTCACCGCGAAGTGGCGCGAGCGTGAGAACGGCGCGCCGCTCGACACCAAGGGCGAGTACTACGACGGCACGCCGATCACCAGGCCGTCAGAGCTGCTCGCGGTGCTGATGAAGCGGCCGGCGCCGCTGGTGCGGACGTTCACCGAGAACCTGATGGCCTACGCGCTCGGCCGCCGCGTCGAGTACTTCGACGAGCCGACGGTGCGCGCGATTGCGAAGGCGGCCGAAGCCAACGATTACAAGATGTCCTCGTTCATCCTCGGTGTGGTGAAGAGCGACGCGTTCCAGATGAAGCGCGCCGAGCCCACGACCACAGACGTTGCTGTTCGATAAAGGAGACGCGCGTGGAATTCATCACTGGAAAGCAGATCCCCCGCCGCACCTTCCTGCGCGGTGTGGGTGCGACAGTGGCGTTGCCGTTCCTCGATGCGATGGTGCCGGCCGGGCGATCCGGCGTCCAGGCCGCGGCCGCCGATCGAACGCGTCTGGTCTGCATCGAAGAGGTGCACGGCCTGGCCGGCTGCAACAACTGGGGCGCCACCAAGTTCCTGTTCGCGCCGGAGACCACCGGCCGCGATTTCACGCTCGTCGCTGACAACCCGCTCAGCTCGCTCGAGAAATTCCGCGACCACATGACCATCGTCAGCAACACCGACGTGCGCAATGCCGAGGCGTTCCTGCTGCCCGAGATCGGCGGCGATCACTTCCGCTCGAGCGCGGTGTTCCTGACCCAGTCGCATCCCAAGCAGACCAACGGCTCGGACCTGTGGGCCGGCACGTCGCTGGATCAGATGTACGCCAGGCGCTACGGCCAGGCGACGCCGATGCCGTCGATGCAGTTCTGCATCGAGAACCTCGATCAGGCGGGCGGCTGCACCTACAACTACTCGTGCGCCTACACCGACACCATCAGCTGGGCGTCGCCGAACGAGCCGCTGCCGATGATCCGCGATCCGCGCGTCGCCTTCGACATGCTGTTTGGATCGGGCGCCAACACCGAGGATCGGCTGGCGCGCCGCGAGGCGCGCAAGAGCATCCTCGACTGGATCGGCGGGGAAGTCGAGCGCGTCCGCCGTCAGCTCGGCAGCGGCGACCGCCAGCGTCTCGATCGCTACATGGACAACGTGCGCGAGATCGAGCGCCGCATCCAGGCGGTCGAAGCGCGCAACCGCAGCGGCGAGCAGCGCGAGCTGCCCGACGCCCCGATCGGGGTGCCCGACTCGTTCACCGAGCACATGAAGCTGATGTTCGACATCCAGGTGCTCGCGCTGCAGACGGACATGACCCGCATCACTTCCTTCAAGACCGGGCGCGACGCACAGAACCGCGTGTTCCCGGAGTGCGAGTCGAAGCAGCCGTTCCATCCCGCCTCGCACCACGGCAACCGCGAAGAGCGGATCATGGAGTTCAACAAGATCTGCAAGTTCCGCGTCGGCCAGATGGCGTACTTCCTCGACAAGATGAAGACGACGATGGACGGGGATCAGAGCCTGCTGGAGAAGACGTTGATCATCTGGGGCTCGCCGATGGCGGATCCGAACATCCACAACCATCGCCGCTGTCCGCTCGTGCTCTTCGGCCGCGCCAACGGCATGCTGAAGGGCGGCGTCCACCTCAAGGCGCCGGCCGACACGCCGATGGCGAACGTGATGCTGACGCTGATGCACAACCTCGGGCTGGACGACGTCAAGACGTTCGGCGACAGCACCGGCGAATTCTCGCTGTCGGCACCGGCGTCGACCGCGGCGGTGTAGGACGGCGGCCCTGAAAGGGCCGCCCGACGAGTACGTGTCGGCCGGGCCTTTCAGTCCCGGCAGAGCGAAGCGGAGTCACCAAAGATGAAACGGACGCTGAGCGTGAATCTCGTGGTCGCCCTGGTGACATTGACGCTGGCGGCGGGGCTGCGCGCCGCCTCCTCGTCGTCGCCAGTCGCCGACGCGGCGATGCGCGGCGATCGCGACGCCGTGCGCAACCTGCTCAAGCAGGGTGCCGACGTCAACGCGGCGCAGGGCGACGGCATGACGCCGCTGCACCACGCCGCCGAGCGCGGCGACGCGCAGATGGCCGAGATGCTCATCTACGCCGGCGCCAACGTCGGGGCGATGACGCGCATCGGCCAGTACACGCCGCTGCACATCGCCGCCCAGGCCGGTAACGCCGCCGTCGTCCAGGCCCTGCTGAAAGCGGGTGCGAACGCGTCAGCGCGCACGACCAACACCAGCGTCACCGCGTTGCACCTGGCGGCCTCGGCCGGCAACCCCGACGTCGTGAAGATGCTGCTCGACGCCAAAGCCGACGCGAACGCGCTCGACGCCACGTGGGGACAGACGCCGCTCATCTACGCCGCGGCGCTCAACCGTGCCGAGGCGATCAAGGTGCTGCTCGCCGGCGGCGCCGACCCGAAGATCACGACCAAGACGATCGACATCCAGAAGCAGGGCGCGCTCGACCGCGCGGCGACCGAGCGGCAGCGCAAGGTTCTCGAAGCGTCGGTCGTGAAGGGTGAAGCGCCCACCGCCAGCCAGGTGCAGGCCGCGATGCACTCGTCGCGTGAGCTCTTCGCGTCGGGCAAGGTCCCGCCGCCCGACACCAAGGAAGGCGCGGCGGCCAACGATCGCGGCGGCGCCGGCTCCAACCAGAATTTCGATCCGGAGGAGATCAATCCGCCGGTCGCCACCAAGGGCGGGCTGACGGCGCTCCTGCACGCGGCGCGGCAGGGTCACCTCGAAGCGGCGCGCGCGCTCCTCGACGGCGGCGCCGACATCAACCAGCCGGGCGCCGGCGACGCCACCACACCGTTGCTGATGGCGACGATCAACGGCCAGTTCGACATGGCGACGTTCCTGATCGAACGCCAGGCGGATCCGAATCGCATCGCCGCCGGCAACGGCGTCGCCCCGCTGTGGGCCGCGATCAACACGCAGTGGCAGCCGCGCACGCGCTTCCCGCAGCCGCAGGAAATGGAGCAGCAGAAGGCGACGTATCTCGACGTCATGAAGGCGTTGCTCGAGGCGGGCGCGGATCCGAACGCGCGCGTGCGCACGCATCCCTGGTATCTGGTCTACAGCGGCTGCGGCAACCGGAACTGCGGCCTCGCCGACACCGCTGGTTCGACCGCGTTCTGGCGCGCCGCCTATGCCACCGACGTCGACGCGATGAAACTGCTCGTCGCCTACGGGGCCGACCCGAACATTCCGACGGTCGCGCCGCCGGTGCCGATCCGTCGCGGCGGCGCGAACGCGCCGCCGCTCGGGGCCGGCGGTCCGGTCGCGCCGACTGCCGGGGCGACGCAGGCGAAGTACGACGCGCCGCCGATTCCGCCGGGCGGACCGGGTGCCTTCGCGATTCACGCCGCGGCCGGCGTCGAGTACGGCGAGGGCTTCGCCGGCAACGCGCATCGCCACGCGCCGGACGGCTGGATGCCGTCGATCAAGTACCTGGTCGAGGAGCTCGGCGCCGACGTGAACGCGCGCGACAACGACGGCTACACGCCGCTGCACCACGCCGCGGCGCGCGGCGACAACGAGATGATCCTCTATCTGGTCTCGAAGGGCGCCGACGTCACTGCCGTCGCGCGCAGCGGGCAGACCACGGCCGACATGGCCAACAGTCCCGTGCAGCGTCTCTCGCCGATTCCGGCGACGGTGGCGCTGCTCGAGAAGCTGGGATCCAAGAACAGCCACAAGTGCGTCGTCTGCTACTGAACTAGTTAGGGCGGCGGACATGACGTCGGAGTTCCGTTACGCGGTCCGCCTGCTGCTCAAGTCGCCCGGCTTCGCGGTCGTCGCGATTCTCGGGCTGGCGCTCGGCATCGGCGCGAACGTCGCGTTGTTCAGCGTCGTCAATACCGTCTTCCTCCGCCCGCTTCCGTATCGCGAACCGGATCGACTGGTCAGGCTCAGCTCGACCAACGAATCGCTGCGCCTCACTCGCGTCGGGTTCTCCTATTCTCGTTTCCTGGCAGTGCAGCAGACGCAGCAGGTATTCAGCGACATGGCGTTGTCGATCGGCAATGCCTTCACGTCGACCGGCCGCGGCGACCCGGAACAGCTCATCGCTCTGCAGGCGTCGGCCGCCTTGCTGCCCACGCTGGGACTCGAAGCGCGGATCGGCCGCAATTTTTCGGCGAGCGAGGATCGGCCTGGCGGCGCGCAAGTTGCGCTCATCAGCTCGTCGATGTGGCGGCAGCGTTTCAGCGGCGATCCCTCGGTGCTCGGCCAGTACCTGACCCTGGACGGCGCTCCGTACACCATCGTCGGCGTCCTGCCCGAGGCCGCATCGGCGTTTCCGCTGAATCAGATCCAGGTCTGGGTGCCGCGACCGACCGAAGTGTCTTTCTTGATCCCGTCGCAGGTGAATAACGGCTACTTCTTCCAGGTCATCGCCCGGTTGCGGCCGGGCGTCTCGCTCGCGCAGGCACGTGAGGCGATGAAGGTTGCCGCCGCCAGCTATCGGCAGGCTTCTCCCGGGAACCTCGACGCGCCGTCGGAGATCGAGGTCGTTCCGGTTCTCGACGATGCGGTCGGCGACCAGCGGCAAGGGTATCTGCTCCTCTTCGCCGCCGTCGCCTGTGTCCTCCTGATCGCCTGCGCCAACATCGCCAACCTGCAGCTGGCACGCTTCGCCGGCAGGCGGCTCGAGATCGCCGCACGCTTTGCGCTGGGGGCGAGTCGCGCCGACGTCGTGCGCCAGCTCGTCGCCGAAAGCGTGATTCTCGCCGCCAGTGGCGGCGCATCCGGCGTACTGCTGGCGAACTGGGGGCTCGCGGCGATCGCGGTGCTCGGCGCGAACCAGATTCCACGAGTGCTGGAACTGAGGATCGACCGCCTCGCCCTCGGTTTCGCGCTCGCCGTGTCACTGCTGACTGGGTTGCTGGTCGGACTGCTGCCGGCGTGGCGTGCGACGAGGGTGAACCTCCAGGAAGTGCTGAAGGAAAGCGGCCGCGGATCGATCGGAGCCGGCGATCGTCTTCGGGCGGGCCTGCTGGTCGCGGAAGTCTCGCTGTCGCTGGTTCTGCTCATCGCTGCCGGTCTCCTCCTCACCAGCTTCGCCCGCCTCCAGCGGGTGCAACCGGGGTTCGAGCCCGCAGGTGTGTTCACCGCCCAACTCGCGCTCCCTCCGCAGCGCTACAACCGCGAGAAGCTCGTCACCTTCTACGAACAGCTGTATCGACGACTGGCGGCGTTGCCCAACAGCACGGCGGCGGCATTGACCGATCGCGTCCCGCTCACCGGAGCGCAAACACCCGCGCCGGTCGCGGTGATGGGCCGTCCGCTCGCGCCGATGAGCGAGCGGCTCGCCGCGAACCGTCATCTCGTGTCGCCGGGGTATTTCAAGACGCTGGGCATCCCGATTCGTGCCGGCCGCGACTTCGACGAACGCGACAGCCCCAGCGCGCTGCAGGTCGTCATCGTCAACGAGACCTTCGCCCGCCGGTTCTTTCCCGGCGAGGATTCCATCGGCCGCACCTTGATCACCGGCGTGGCGCAGCGGCCGTCGCAGATCGTCGGCGTCGTCGCCGACGTCCGCAGCGCCGGCCTCAACGTTCCGCCCGCGGCCGACTATTTTCTCCCCGCGCTGCAGCGCCCGGAAGGGTTCACCAATATTCTCATCCGCACGAACGTGAGCGCGGCGGCGATGGCGCCGGTCGTGCGTGAAGCGCTGCGAGCAGTGGATCCGGATCTCCCGCTGCTGCAGCCGCAGGCGTTGACCGCTCGAGTCGCACGGACAGTGGCGAATCGCAAGCTGGCGCTGCAGATGCTGGAAGCGTTCGCCGTTCTGGCGCTCGTTCTTGCGTCGCTCGGCGTGTACAGCGTCATGACGCACCTGGTGGCGTATCGCACCGGCGAGATCGGACTGCGCATGGCGCTCGGCGCCTCACCTGGCGCGGTCATGCGCATGGTGCTGGGTCACGGGCGGCGATGGACGCTCGTCGGCATAGCGCTCGGCGTCGGCGGCGCGCTCGTGGTCTCGAGGCTGATGCAGCAGATGCTGTTCGAGGTCCAGCCGGCAGATCCGACGATCTATCTCGCGGTGTCGATCGTCCTGTGGCTCGTCACCGAGTGCGCCTCGTGGTTCCCGGCGCGGCGCGCGACGAGGATCGATCCCGCGATCGCGCTTCGTTCGGCGTGAACGGTCGTCGCCAGGCCCGGAGGAGTCCGTGCGGACATGGGACGGGCGCGTCCCAATTCCGGGCGCAAACCGAAGCGACTTCCTTGCGGTCCTATGAGTTACGGGCGCCTCGGGCCGGCACGATTGCTGCCCGCCGGGAGCGTCAGACCCGATTCTGCGAGGCCT
>Ga0066903_100001382_pt1 | contig 17657 bp, 14 predicted proteins | sample PanSoiMetaGPlot1_FD_67491 | JGI IMG/M metagenome (GOLD analysis project Ga0066903, IMG submission 67491) | Tropical forest soil microbial communities from Panama analyzed to predict greenhouse gas emissions - Panama Soil - Plot 1 (version 2) | ecosystem: Environmental > Terrestrial > Soil >... | reverse complement strand
CTGTAGTTGCCGCTATCGGAAGAGCCGGCTGTTTTCAGCAATCGCTCGAGTAAAGGGAAGGCCTGGTCCTTTTCACCACGACGCGCATAAATCAGCGCGAGATAGGAGCTCATTAACACCCCATCCAAAGCGTCCGCGGACTCCGGTTTGAGCTCTACTGCGCGACGGCCTTCGCGGATTGCGTCCTCTCTGCGTCCCACAAAAGCGTAGGTCAATCCAAGACTGGCGTGTCGTTCCGCGCTGTTCGGCGATTCTTTGACTTGGCCTTCCAAGGCAGGGAGCGCGGCACCGAAAAATTTTACTGAGCTATTAGAGTCGCCCTGGGCAAGCGCGATGCACCCGTAAAGGTAGCTCCGGGGTGTCGGTCCTGCATTCGTGTAGGAAAACTCTTTCAGTGGTGATGCATCGATGGCCTGTTTCGCTGCGGCGAAGTCACGTTCGATCATGGCCACATCCCAGCGGCAGGTCGTGACGACGCCATCTGGATCGGTTTCGGCAGGAATTTCAGCGAGAAGCGATTTCAAACGACTTGTGTCGCCTTTCCACCAAAACTCAACATAACCGCTCTGGGCTTTTGCGACGATCGAGGCCGGCGCCATCGCGCGCATTCGCTCGGCTGCTTTGGCCGCTTCGGGCCATCGCCGCATCGCGGTGTAAGTAAAGAGGAGATTACGCAGGAGGTTCGGATTTTGCGGATCGAGCCGACTGATTCTTTCATAGCCTTCGAGCGCGTCTGGCCATCTTCCCTGCCGACGTTTGATGGCCGCCATCAAACCGCCAACTTCGGTGTTATTCGGCGCGAGACGCGTCGTAGTCTCAAACTCGGCAAGCGCGCGAGTGTAGTCCTGATCCAGCCAATAGGAACATTGACCCAGCGCCAAATGCGCTTCGGCGAGGTCTTGTTGCAGCTTCAGTGCGGTTTCCGCTTCCGAGCGGGCCTTCGTTTTCCATGAGTCGAGCGGTTCATAATAATGAAAGATCGCCGCGCGCGTGGAAGCCAGGCGCGCGTGGGCCAGCGCAAATTTTGGATCGAGTTCAATTGCCTTCAAATATAGCTGCTCCGCTTTTTTGTAATCCTCCAGGAGCGTGTCGGGATTTCGCTCGATTTGATTGGCTTGCAGATAGACCAGATAGGCGTCGGTGTTTTCGGTCGGCTTGGTTTCGATCCGGGACTTTTCATTCGGACTCAAGGTGACCTGTAGTTCATTTGCGATAAGGCCGGCAAGCTCGCCCTGCAGACCTAACGAATCGGCGAGTGTGCGTTCATAGCGTTTGGCCCAGAGGTGCCGATCTTTCAGGGCGTCGATTAATTGGACGTTGACGACAATTTTGTCCCCTTCCCGACGGACGCTGCCTTCCAGCACGTTGGCCACACCGAGAAGTTTCCCGATCTCGCGCAAATTGTGCGCCCCAAGGTCGCGAAATTGCATGACCGAAGAGCGACTTATTACGCGCAGATCACTGAGCTGCGCGAGACTGGTCAGGATGTCGTCCTGAATGCCGTCGGCAAAGAACCCGTTCTCCTTGTCTGCGCTCATGTTCGCGAACGGCAAGACCGCGATGCTCTTTCCCGGAATCGCCTCCCCGCTCGAACTGCGGGACGGAAGACGTCCGTAAATCAACACCCCGATTAACAGCAGAAGAATTCCGATGATGACGAAGTCCCACGCCCGGCGCGCGCTTTTCTTGGCTTCAGGATCGATATTCTCCTCCAAAACAAATCCTTCGCCGGTGAATTCGTAGAGCCAGGACAACAGCATCGCGATGGGAAATCCGATGAACAGAACGACAATAACGAACCGGACCGCGGAGTTGGGAATGTCGAAGAACGGAAAAACCTGCGTCGCAATTTGGGTGAGCAGCCACGCGACCATCGCATAGGCGACGGCCGCGCGATAAACATGGCGGCGCTTCAGTTCGGAGAAAAAATGAGACAAATTCACGGCTCAGGGACGGCTACACTTTTCCGCTGGCCTTTCGCAAGCGCAACCGTGCTAAATACCGGAATGCACGCACGGACGAGGAAAAATACGCTGACCCGACGCCAATCCATTCGCCGTGTCGTGGGGTTCGCCGTCGCAACTCTCGCCGCCCCGATGTTCAACCGCGGGTGGTTTCAGCTTTTCGCCCAGAGCGCTACAAAATATTCCTCGCGGGCAATTGATCTCCTTCAGCGCAGCACGACCATCGACATGCTTGATCCGTTCACCCTCGTGGGAGTGCTGGCGCCGTTCAAGGGCGACAAGCGACCAACCTGGTTTACCAACCCGGAGACCTTCACCGAAAACGATTTCCAGCGTTTCAAAGCGGCGCACGTCGACGTGATGCACATTGGCGTAGGCACAAGTGGCCCTGACGCCTACGAGCAAACAACGGGATTTATCGGACGATGGAACGGCTTTATCGCGCACAACGGCGATCGTCTGCTTCGTGTCGATGAGCCCGGTCGCATCGATGAAGCGAAAAAATCGGGTAAAATCGGGATCATCCTGGGCGTGCAAAATTCGGAGCATTTTCGGACGCCGAACGATGTCGACTCTTTTTACCAATTGGGGCAACGCGTTTCGCTTCTGACTTACAACAGTCGAAACATGATCGGGAACGGCAGCACCGAACGGCGCGATGATGGAATCAGCGATTTCGGTGTGAATATCATCGAGCGCATGAACAAAGTCGGAATGGCCGTCGACACCGCGCATTGCGGCGACAAAACAACGCTCGATGCCTTCGAAATATCCAAAGTGCCCGTCCTGATTACCCATTCGAATTGTCGCGCGCTCAATCCGGATCATCCGCGCTGCAAGACGGACGAAGCCATCCGGAAGATGGCCGAAAAGGGCGGCGTCATGGGAATCACCGGCGTGCGCAATTTCGTCTCGAACAAGGAACCGACCAACATTGAGACACTACTCGACCATTTCGATCACGTGGCCAAGCTCGTTGGCGCGCAATATCTCGGCGTGGGCAGTGACTACGATCTGGACGGCTACGACGCGATGCCGGACGACTACAAGAAATGGCTGCGCGGCCTCTACAAGGCGAGCTACGGGTTTCGCGACAAAATGGACACCGACGGCTTCAATCATTATAAGCGCATGTTTGATCTTACCGACGGACTGATTCGCCGTGGTTACTCCGACGCGGATATTGAACTGATCCTCGGCGGGAATTTCCGGCGTGTGCTCGGAAAGATTTGGAGCGCAAAAACTTAGTCTTCCGGGTTGCGGCACCGCTAGGCATTCCCGAAACACGCTGCTAGATTGCCGGATGCCGTTTCAGCTCGAGTCCGACTACAAGCCACGCGGCGATCAAGGACAGGCGATCTCGAAGCTGATCAAGTCGGTCGAAGCGGGAAATCGCCACCAGACCCTGCTCGGCGTTACCGGTTCGGGCAAAACTTTCACCATCGCCAACGTCATTCGCGAGCTGGACCGGCCGACTCTCGTGATCTCGCACAACAAAACGCTCGCCGCGCAGCTTTACTCCGAATTCAAACAATTTTTTCCAAAGAACGCAGTGGAATACTTCGTCAGCTATTTCGATTATTACCAGCCCGAAGCCTACATTCCGCGGACTGACACCTACATCGAGAAAGACTCTTCCATTAACGAAGAGATCGAACGTCTTCGTCTCGCCGCGACGAGTGCTCTTTTGACGCGGCGCGACACGATTGTGGTCGCGAGCGTTTCCTGCATTTACGGAGTTACTTCGCCGGAAGATTACGAGCGAATGCTCCTCACGGTGAAGCGCGGCCAGCACACCTCACGTGAAGCGGTGCTCGGGCGACTGGTCGATATGCTTTACGAACGCAACGACATCAATTTTTCGCGGGGAAAATTTCGCGTCCGCGGCGATGTCGTTGAAGTTTATCCCGCGACGGCCGACGAAGAAGCAGTCCGAATCGAATTCTTTGGCGACGAAATCGATGCGATCACGCGTTTCGATCCGCTAACCGGCCATGCGCGCGAGTCGATGAGCGTGCTCACCTTCTTTCCGGCAAAACAGTTCGTTACGCCGGCTGACAAACTGAATCGCGCGTTGCAGACGATTCGCGCCGAGCTCGAGGACCGGATCAAGGTCCTGGAATCACAAAACAAGTTGCTCGAAGCGCAGCGCTTGCGCATCCGGACCGAGTACGACCTTGAGATGTTGCAGGAAATGGGATTTTGCAATGGAATCGAGAACTATTCGCGCCACCTCTCCGGTCGGCCGCCCGGCTCGAAACCTTATACCATTGTCGATTTCTTTCCGAAAGACTTTCTCGTCGTAATCGACGAATCGCACGCAACCATTCCGCAAATTGGCGGAATGTACGAAGGTGACCGGTCACGCAAGACCGTGCTCGTCAATTACGGCTTTCGTCTGCCGAGCGCACTCGACAATCGCCCGCTCAATTTCGATGAGTTCATGAAATTGACCAACCAGCTGATCTACGTGAGCGCGACGCCGGCGGAGTTCGAGATTCAAAACAGCGTGGTTGGAAACAAAGGCTATGCCCCCCACAAACGGCAGCGGATCGGTGAAGAAGAACTAGTCCCGTTCGTTTTGCCCGGTGAAACTGTAGCGGCGGTCTCGGACCGTCGATCCAAGGCCAACGGCGCTCAGAGAGCGCCACTACAGAAAGGCCATATTTCGCGGACCGATGAGCCGCCCGAGAAATTCGACACGAAGACGGCCGGCGCACCGCTGGTCGTCGAACAAATTATTCGCCCGACCGGGTTACTCGATCCGAAAATTACACTTAAGCCCCTCAAGAATCAGATCGACGACACGATCGAGTATTGCCGTCAGCGCGTCGAACGCGGCGAACGCGTTTTGATTACCACGCTGACGAAGCGGACTGCCGAAGATCTCGCCGATTATCTGCGAGACGTCGGATTGAAGGTGCGATATCTCCACAGCGATATCGATACGATCGAGCGGGTGGAGATCTTGCGAGGCCTGCGCGCAGCCGAATTCGATATTCTCGTCGGAATCAATTTGCTCCGGGAAGGTCTCGATCTTCCCGAAGTTTCACTTGTCTGCATTCTTGACGCGGACAAGGAAGGATTTCTGCGCAGCCAGACTTCGCTCATCCAAACCGCCGGTCGCGCGGCGCGTCACATCAATGGTGAGGTTGTTCTTTTCGCGGACCAGGTCACGCAAAGCATGGAAGCGCTCATCTCGATCTCTGAATATCGCCGCGCAAAACAGACGGAATACAACGAGAAGCATGGAATCACGCCGCAAACAGTCCGGCGCGCGGTCCAGGAAAGTTTGCACACCATCCTTCGCGGGCGCGAAATCGAATCGTCCGTAATTCGTGAAGCCGGCGGCAATTTCGATCTCACTGAATTGTTGCGCGAGCTGGAAGAAGAGATGCAACACGCTTCAGCCAACCTCGAGTTCGAGCGCGCGGCGCTCTTGCGCGATCAAATCATGGAAGTAAAAAGCGGCGCCGGGATCGACAAAATCGAGCCGAAGCGGCGGCCGGTGAAATACACGCGCAATTCCGGGCGCCGGAGATCCCGCGTGTAAGCCCTCGCTCGCGCTCTGGATGACGCGCGTGCTCGGACGATTGCATCGCATGATCTCGCACAGAACTCGCTTCATTTAGCAGGTATGCGACGCTTGTTTCTCTTCACGATTACTGTCTTGGCCGCGGCGTGTGCATTCGCCCAGCTCAACGAGTCCAGCTCTTTGCCGGAAATTGAGTTTTCGCAGCTGAGCGAGCGCGATCCGAACCCGCTGGGCGAGAAGGCCCTCGCCATTCATCCCGAGCAGTGGAAACACGCCGAGACCGAGCATTTCATTTACCATTTCGTTCATAGTTACGTGGCGACGCCGGTTTCGGTCGAAGCGGAATTTCATTATCGGGTAATCGCAAAGGAACTGGAGCGCGAGCACACGCCGAGCGACATCAAATCGAACATCTACATTTTTGAGCGGCCGGAAGAATGGCAGGAATTTCAAGCGTTCGGGAAGCTGGAGCCCTGGACAGGAGGGATCCATTCCGCGGGAAGTTTGTTCGTCCAACGGAATCCATCCTACCGGTTTAGCGACAACTCACTCGGTCACGAGATCGTGCATCTCGTCCTCCATCGTTTTTATACCGACAGCATTCCGTGCTGGCTGGATGAAGGTTTCGCGCAATTCATTTCCAAGGATGCACATGCCAGTTACGAGCGCGCCCGCGGATACATTTCGAAGCCGCATTCGGATTCAATTGCGCCGGGAGACCTGATGCCTCTCAAGGTTCTAACGACGGCAACTCGTCCGCCGTCCGACCGCGTCCGTCTATTCTACGATGAATCGGAGCGCCTCGTCCGATTTCTCGCCACCGCGGACAGGTCGAGTTTTTTGAGTTTGCTCGACTCGCTCGCTCGTCATCAACCACTGGAAACTGTCCTGCCTCGGCTTTATTCGGGGCGATTCTTGAACATTATCGCCTTGGAAGAAAATTTTCGTGATTACGCGTCAAAAGATTTCGGCTCTTCTCTGCAACAGGCAAATAATTAGATGGTACGCGCGCGTTGACGATTTCACCACGGCGAAGCCGTGCATTCTTTGACATCGAGCGACGGAGCGCTCGATCCACCTTGTCGATCCTCTTTCAACGTGCGACAAACACTGAATGCCGAAGGCCAAAGCCAAACCTGTCGCTGTCGCAAAAATTTACGCCGTCGTTGGCTCGGATGATATCGAAGTAAAGAACACCGCCGCTGCTCTGGCCGAGAAGCTGAAACCAAAAGACGCCGGCGATTTCGGTTTGGAAACAATCGATGGCGCGGCCGACAACTCCGAACAGGCCGCTGCGCGCATTAGATCGACAGTCGAAGCGCTGCGAACGCTTCCTTTCTTCGGCGGGGAAAAACTTGTTTGGCTCAAGAATGCAAATTTTCTCGGAGACGATCAAAAAGCGCGCTCGGCGTCGGTTCAAACCGCGCTCGAGGAGCTCACCGAGACGCTCGAAGCCGCAATCGGTTCGGAAATCACGTTTTTGATCAGCGCAATCGAAGTGGACAAGCGACGATCGTTTTACAAATCGCTCGCAAAACGCGCTGAGCTCCAGATTTTCGACAAACTCGACTCCAGCCGCGGCGGTTGGGAAGAGGAAGCGACCGAGCTCGTCCAGGCGCGCGCAAAAAAAAGAAAACTTCAGTTCAGCGATGACGCGCTCGAGTTATTTGTTTTGCTGACCGGCGGTGATACGCGCGAGATCGAGAACGAATTGGAAAAGATCGACGTCTATCTTGATAAAGGGCGCGCGATAAGTGCTGATTTGGTCCGCGAGCTGGTGCCGCTAACGAGAGAAGGTGTCATCTTTGATTTGAGCAATGCACTGGCTGAGCGCGATCTCGAGCGCGCGCTCGAAATGGTCCGCCAATTACTCGATCAAGGCGAAAGCGCGATCGGAATCTTGCTCGTCGCGGTTTTGCCAACGGTCCGAAACCTTCTGCTCGCGAAAGATTTGATGGAGCAGCATCGCATCTCGCGCCCGCATGCGCCTTTCCCATTCATCTCGGTCGTGAATCGATTGCCGGCGAACGCCACGGCTCATCTGCCGAGAAAAAAAGATGGAACGATCAACGCCTGGACGCTGGGGCTTGCTGCGCAAAACGCGCACCGGTTCACGACCGAACAGTTGATCGCTGCCATGCAGGCATGTCTTACCGCAAATCTCCAGCTGGTCACAACGCAGCTCGACCACGAACTGGTCCTAACCGAGCTCGTCGTGAAAATTCTTGGTACCGGTGATTGAACTAAGTATCCGCTGTAGCGGCGGTCGCTGACCTCCGTTTTCCACACCCGGCGCTCAGTGAGCGCCGCCCGAAAATTAACCGTCGCCCACCTGTTTCCGCGCAATCGGTCCGACGTAGGGAATGTCCCACCGCACGCCGCTGAATGCCTTCACCGTAGCGATGATCCAGAGAACAACGAACGCGATATGCACAATCGCGGCGATGATCGCCCAAAAGAACACCAGCAAACCGCCGATGGCCGGGATCGATCCGAAAATCGAGAGGAGAATTTTGGAAACGATGTTGAAAAAGAGCCAGGCCGCGCCGAAGACGATCGATTGCATCGCGTAAAAGCGGACGAACGAATCGTGTTTTTCGAGGATATAAAAAACGATGCCGCCGACGAGAGGAATACAGGCGATCGCGGCCGCGATGTTGGGTGGGAGTCCGCTTGATCTCGGCGAGTCAGAGGCGGGCGGCGGAGGCGGTAGTTCGTCCGGCATAAGCTACTTACACAGGAACGTAGCCGGTTTTGTCAACTCCGAAAGGCTTACCGACTCGACGGTTTTTCTTTTTTGGGCGCCGAAAACAAATATTGTTCAGAGCATGACCTCGATCCAAGCGCGCGCCGGCGCCCATTCCTATTCCGTCTTGATCGGATCGGGATTGCTCGCGACCATCGGCGAACGAATCGGCGAAAAACTGCGACCGCCGAAGCAATGCGCAATCATTTCCGACACGCATGTTGCGCCTCGTTTCGCTGAGGAAGTTGAGAAGAGTCTGAGCGCCGCCGGTTTTCAACCAATGCTCGTCGAGGTTTCGGCCGGCGAGCAATTCAAGACGCTTGAGCAAGCCGGATCGATTTGCGAGCGAATGCTCCATTCCGGCCTGGACCGGCAGTCGTTTGTCGTTGGATTGGGAGGCGGGGTCATCGGCGATCTTTCGGGATTCGTGGCGGCAATCTTTGAGCGAGGTGTTCCGCATGTGCAGGTCCCGACTACACTCCTGGCGATGGTCGACAGCTCGATTGGCGGCAAGACCGGCGTGAATACGACCGCTGGAAAAAATTTACTCGGGGCGGTCCATCAACCGACGCTGGTAATCGATGATATCGATACTTTGAAGACCTTGCCGCGACGCGTTCTGCGTCAGGGCTTCGCTGAAATTATCAAACATGCCGTCATCGCCGACGCAAAAATGTTCCAGGACTTGAAGAACGAGACGGGAAGCGCTGCCGTTTCCCTGCAAACACTCATTCAGCGCAATGTCGAAATTAAATCCAATATCGTGGCGAAGGATGAATTCGATAGGACTGGAGGGCGTGCGGTCTTGAATTTTGGCCACACAATTGGTCACGGAATCGAACGCGCGAGCAATTACGAAATTCTACACGGCGAAGCGGTTAGCCTTGGGATGATTGCGGCCTGCATGATTTCAATACAGAAAGCGGGCTTGCCCCAGGGCACGCTGGCCGCGCTGGCGGATCTTCTTCAACGCTTCGGGTTACCAATTCGCTTGCCCGAGCGCTTTTCGCATCAACGGATCCTCGACGCGCTTAAATTCGACAAAAAATTCGAAAATGGCGAGATTCGTTTCGTCGTCACGCCAAAAATCGGATCGGCGCAACTCTCGCGCGATGTCACAATGGACGACATTCGAGAAGCACTGCAAGCGTTGTAGCTGCCGATGTCCCTATCGGCAGACCTGCCGTCAGAGACGGCGACAGCTACAATCCTCTGGCCTTTAAATAGTATTCTCTTAGCCCATCCGCGACACTGTTGGCATATTCGCGAAAAATGCTTTTTCGCTGAACACCATTCACGTCTTTGCTGCCTTCGTAGTCGCCCGCTTGAATTCGGGCGAAACCATCTTTGCTGTTCATCACGTACGGTTCGCAGTAAACGACCGGGCACCGATACAAGCGTGTCGCGAGGAGATTGCGCGCATAAACGTAACCGCTCGTGCCGACCTTTGTGGTCGTAAGCGTGGTTGGATATTGAAACGGCGGTAGCTCCGTCGCTTTCGCCATCGCGGCCGCGACCGTGTCTGCGATTGGAAGCTCTTCATCGTAAGCGCGACTCAGCAGACGCCGAATCATTTCAAATCGTTCGTCATCGAATTCGAGCTCGTCTTGCAAATACGAGCCGTTCACAAGCAGATGCAGATGGTTTGTGTCGACCAAAGTCGGATTTGTCGGATCGCCCCATCCTTCGGCGTTGAAATGAAGACAGACGACAATATCGGGATGCAACTTGTTATTCACTCGTAGCGCACGCTGCCGAATTTCGCTGTAGCGATAGAACAAAATCTCGCTTTGGAATTTTATCGTGCCCTCCTTCTCCGGGTCCTTTGGATTCAAGACTTCGTCGCGGGGACGCGGCACCCCGTTCTTGATGAGGGTTTTTCGCGCGAGCTCTTTGAAATCGTCCGGACGCTTCGAAGTCGCCGGTTGCGTGCTGTTGCGGACGAAGAACACGGTTGCACCCAGCTTTCGCAAGCGTGTGGCGAGCATTCGGGAGACACGCAAGGTCAGGTCTCCTTCTGTCACCGGCTTGCTCTCGCCCACTTTGAACCAGCGCTCCTCCATCTTCGCCCATTTGCCGCCGAGATGTCCGGGGTCCAGCGCGACCCGCAAACCGGCGAGCGGTTTGTTCGATTTTGGATCGGGTAACAATTTAGCCGGCCGCCACAGGCGCGGAAGCCGAGTCTTTGAATCCGCATCCGGCGCAAAGTGAAGCGTGAAAATTTTCCCCGACTCGCGGTTCGTCACAATCTGCGCGCTCTCGTTGTCAATCTTGATTAAGTCGGCCGGAATTCCGTGCGTGCAATAGACGTCATTGATCAGATGCGCGAATTCGTCGCGCATGATGGTGCCTTGATAATGCTCGAGCACCTCCCATTTCGGTTTGCTGCCGAGCACGCCGAGATTGTCAGCTGCGGAAGCGGACCGACTGAAAGTCGAAAAGCACAGCGAACCTAACAACCAAAGGACAAGCGACGGACGAATTAGCATCGACGTTTTGAACCTGTTCAATACGATCCTGTTCAATGCTAACGGTTCTTTTTCTCGGTGACATCGTCGGACAACCCGGCCGCAATGCGGTCATCGCTTGTCTCCCGAAACTCAAAGAGCAGCACGGCGTCGATTTTGTTATCGTAAACGGCGAGAACGCGGCCAGCGGACGCGGCATTACAGGGAAGATTACGATCGATCTTTTGCGGGCCGGGGTTTCGGTGGTGACCACCGGCGATCACATTTGGGATCAAAAAGAGATTTTCACCTTCATCGATATCGAGCCGCGCTTGTTGCGGCCGGTTAACTATCCACCGGGCGCTCCCGGAAATGGTTCGATTGTTCTCGAAACTCCGAAGGGAAAGGTCGGCGTGATCAATGTTCAATGCCGCACTTTCATGCAACCGATTCTGGACAATCCGTTTCGCGCAATGGAAGAAACCGTGGCCACGGTTCGGAAGGAAACGCCAAACATCATCGTCGATATTCACGGCGAAACCACGAGCGAGAAGATCGCGATGGGGCGTTTTTTGGACGGCAAAGTTTCAGCGGTTCTGGGCACGCATACACATGTGCAAACGGCGGATGAACAGATCCTTCCCGGCGGCACCGCATTTTTATGCGACGCGGGCATGTGCGGGCCGACGACCTCGATTCTCGGACGCGCGGTTGAACCGATCCTGAACCGGTTCGTTTCCAACATGCCGGCCGCATTTCCGGTGGCTCCGGGCGAGGTTCGGTTGCATGGCGCGGTTGTGGAGATTGATGAAAAAAACGGACGGGCCCAGCGAATTACGCGAGTGGATGAAGCGGGCCCTTCCGAGGGGCAGGGCGAAGCGGAGGCGAAGATCGACAGCGAACAGTCGCCCGGGCCGGAGCAAACCTAACCGGCCCATTCGGGCTTGCACAATTGTGGTCGTCAATTTTGAATTGTAGGGTCAACGTGAACGTCAACATCGCTAACGTATGAAAACATTCTTTGCACTCTGCCTCACGGTCCTGCTCGGAGTCTCACTCGCGCCCGCTGCCCAGCAGGAAGGAAATCCTCAAGCGGCGAAGCTCGCGCGGGAAGCATCGCAAGCGGCCAAGGACCAGGACTGGGACAAAGCCCTCGACGGTTTCCGCAAGGCGGCCGAAATGGACCGGAAATACAAGGAGAACCTGGCAATCACTTATCAGCAGCGTGCCTATTCCTACGCGAAGGACCAACGCTTCCAGGACGCTCTCAACGATTTGACTGAATCGATCAAAATTAAGCCCGATGCCCGTGCCTATGAGCAACGCGGCGCGATTGAAAGAGGGATCAACGATTACGACAAGGCTTTGGCCGACTTTGCCGAAGCGAGCAAGCTCAATCCGGACGAGATCAAGTATCACAATTATCGCGCTTATATTTATGAGATGCGCGGCGATTTAGACAACGCAACCGCCGAAAACGAGGCCGCGCTGAAGATCAATTCGAAGAACAAGGAAGCGCTCGATCGCAAGGCGCGCCTGCAAAAGATCAAGGCGAGCATGGGGCCACAGCAGCCAGCAAATGCGCCCGGGGTTCCGGCCCCGCCGAAGAAACCGTAGCGCGCTCGCGCGGACGATCTCAGGATTTACTGGCCGTTTGCGGAATCGGCGGCGGCTTCGACTTTCTCTTTCGCCGGCGGGAGGAAACGCCGTTTCCGGCGATTCGCCGGCAAAGGCGTTAAGGTCATGGTGATGTTGCGGCCGGTAATCTTCGGTTCCATCTCGACCACCGACATTCCGGCCAAATCATCGCGCACACGTTCCATGAGCTGCATTCCAAATTCCTGGTGCGCCATTTCACGGCCGCGAAATTGAAGTTGCACCCTCACTTTATTGCCGCGGTCGAGAAACTCCTCCCCATGCCGGATCTTGGTCAGATAATCGTGATCGTCGATGTTAACGCGAAACTTAATTTCTTTAAGCTTCGCGCCGCCTGGCTTGCGATCCTTGTCGTGCTTGGAAAGATCGTAACGGAACTTTCCAAGCGAAACGATTTTTCAAACTGGCGGATTGGCGGTTTGAGCGACTTCGACCAGATCGAGTCCACGGCCTTGCGCTTCACGCAAAGCGTCGGACAACTTCATTACACCAAGCTGTTGGCCGCTCGATCCCAAAATGACCCTCACTTCGCGAGCGCGAATGCGGCCGTTTACACGAAATTGTGGTTGCAGATTCTGTTTATCTCCAAGACGACGAAGCGGGAGTGCGCCATTTCGCCGTTGTTTTCACTGATCGCAATACCGACATCCACCGCAGCGGATCCCGATGCACCCTGGTTCGCCGCGGGCGCGATCCACCGCGTCGAAAGACCCGCATCAATAGTTGCGGGTCGGAGGGCAAGGTGTGACAACATTTCAATACTGGCAAGACGAATCTCCATTAATGCAGCAGGGTGCGGGCCTGCAAATTGACTCATTTCGCGGGCGGATCGCCGAAGTGCGCCTTATGGGCCGCGTAGGACTCCGCGTCGTCGAGCATGCTCTCGATCGTGGCCGCGATCGGTTCCAGCTTCACCACACCGGAAAAAATCGCGCGGTCGCCAATCACCGTATCGATAACGAAGGTCGGCCGTTGCGTCACCTGCATCGCGTGAAATTCCGCGGTACTCGCACGAATCCGTTTTTCAACCGCGTCCGACTTGGCAGCCTGGAGCAATTTGCTCTTGTCGAGCTTCGCCGCGCCCGCGGCCACTTCCGCCGAAACATCCCAATCCGCGACTTTCTTTCCTTCGCGCAAGGCGGCAATCGCCAGGGCAAGCCGGACCCGATCGTCCTTGATTCCGAAATCCTTTGCCGCTTCGGCGACGCAATTTGGCGCGAGCCATTCCTTCTGGCTGGCATCGTACCAATCGGTGTTGAGCATAAAGGGGGAGCGATTCATCATCCCGCTCCGCCGATAAAACCATTGTTCCTGTTCGCGTGAAGTGGGCAAACCGCTTGGATCCATCAGCGCTATCTTCCATTGGAACGCAACCCGACCTTCATATCGCTTCTTCAGCTCGGCCCAGGTCGGTTCCGACCAAAAACACCAGGATGAGATAACTTCGAGATAATCGGTGATGGTGATTTGCATAACGTAAGATCGACAATAACCGTTGAGCTCTTACGTCCAAATCCAAAAGTCGAAACCAAACTGTCTGCTGTGGACCTCAATCATATTCTCCTTTTTCTCGCGCTGGCGACGCCATTGCTGGTCTTGGCCAGGGCATGGCGACCGGGTGGTGTCTTTCGCGGCTGGCGGGTGGCGGCAATCATCGTGCTCGCGATCACCGGCCTGACGTGGCTGTTCTTGCGGGACTACGCAGGTTATGTTGGCGGCGGCGCGTGGTTCTTCCTCTTGTTTTTGCCAATGCTCGGACTCCGGCGGGCATCGCAACTCGCAGCGGAAGGCCGATACGAGTCGGCTGTGCGAATGACCCGCGCGCTTCGAATTTTACATCCGACCTCGCAACTGGACGAGCAGGTTCAAATTTTCGAGAACTTGCAGGAGCAAAATTTTCCTGCTCCGCAAATGGATTCGAATCGTTTGCCCGAGAGTATTTTTCGGCGGCTGTGGGGCGCTCCGGCGGTTCTGCTCCTGATCTTGCTCAACGTTGCCGTTTACGTCATCGAATTGCATCGAGAAGCGCTGAACAACCCGATCGCGTTGCATCGTCTGGGAGCGCTCGATTTTCTCGCCGTCGTCAATAAAGGAGAGTTTTGGCGGCTCTTTGCCGCGCTCTTCCTTCACTACAATCCCGCGCATCTCATTTTTAATCTGCTCGCGCTCTACGTCATTGGTCCGCCGCTGGAGAGGACCATCGGCTTCATTCGCTTTACTGGCTGCTATTTTATCGCCGGAGTCGGTTCGACCGCGGGCGTGATACTGCTCACCCTTGCGAAAATCATTCAGCCGTCGGTCCTGGTCGGCGCATCCGGCTGTATTATGGGAATCGTCGGCGTCTGGGCCGGCTTTCTTCTGCGTCATCGCGACGCCTGGCAGGCAAAACAGCGACTCCTCAATATTTTGATGATCATCGTCGTGCAGGTCGTTTTCGACGTCCTTACGCCGCGGGTAAGCACGTCGGCGCATTTATGCGGATTGATTACTGGGTTCGTGCTCGGGCTCTCGGTCCGGCCAAAGCCAGGCGCATTTCAGGCCTGATCGATCACCGAATTGGCGCGGGTTATGCAGTAAGCCTTTGTGCCAACTTGCCGCTCAGGAATTTTTGGACAATTTCACTCGCTGCCGCTCATGCCGACGTTTCACGTTTATAACGTAATTCCCACGCTTCCGGCCGCGCTCGAGCCGCTCCGGGAGGTGAGTTCCAACCTTTGGTGGACATGGGAACCGTCGGCCCGACGGTTATTTCGCCATCTCGATCCCGATTTGTGGAATCGGACGAATCACAACCCGGTGCGGATGCTTCAGCTTTCGCGACAGGCGCGGCTTGAAGAACTCGCGCAGGACAAGGCGTTTCTTCGTGAACTCAAACAAGTCCACGATGCCTTCAAAGGTTATCTTGCGCGCGAGGACACCTACGGCAAAACCGGAGCGGGGGCCGCGATCAAACGCCCGATTGCGTATTTCTCAGCCGAGTTTGGCTTTCACGAGTCAATTCCGAATTATTCCGGCGGTCTCGGCATTCTCGCGGGCGATCATTGCAAATCGGCGAGCGACCTTGGACTGAACTTCGTCGCAGTCGGTCTGCTTTATCGCCACGGATATTTCCGGCAGGAGATCGACAAAGACGGCGCGCAACAGGCAATTAGTCTGAATCAGAATTTTCATCACTTGCCGATTCGTGAGGTCCAGCGCGACGGCGCAAATCTTCTTGTGCCAGTCCGCATTCTGGACCGGGAGGTGTTTGCCAAAGTTTGGCAGTTGCACGTCGGCCGGATCAATCTGTTCCTGCTCGATACCGACATTCCCGAAAACAACGCCGAAGATCGTCTCATCACCGCCGAGCTTTACGGAGGCGACCAAGAAATGCGGATGCGCCAGGAAATCATGCTCGGGATCGGCGGCGTGAAAGCGCTCAAGGCGATGGAGATCGATCCGGAGGTTTTCCACATGAACGAAGGCCATTCCGCGTTCCTCGCGCTGGAACGGATCCGCCGGAAAGTTGTGGAAAAGAAGCTCGATTTCTATTCCGCGCTCCAAATCGTTGCCTCGGCCAATATCTTCACCACTCACACACCCGTCCCGGCGGGCAATGATTCTTTTCCGCGCGAGATGATGCGCAAATATTTCGGCGAGTTTTCGAAAGAGCTCGGAATTCCGTTCGATGAACTCTTCTCATTCGGACAAACCCGCGTCGATCGCTCGGACCCGTTTAGTATGACGATTCTGGCCTTGCGCATGAGCCGACACTCCAACGGTGTGAGTAAATTGCACGGCGACGTCAGCCGCGCCCTTTGGAAAGACGTTTGGAACGGCGTGCCCATTCAAGAAGTGCCGATTACGCACATCACGAACGGCATTCACACCAAAACGTGGATGGCGCCGGAGTTTTCCGCGCTCTATCTAAAATATCTCGGTGATTGGGAGGAACATGTAACCGAGCCGGAGTTTTGGCGTGGCGTGATCGACATCCCGGACGCGCAACTTTGGGATACGCACCAACAGTTGAAGCGACGGCTGGTCGATTTTGTGCGCGAAGAGGTTCGTGCGCGCCGGGAACGCCTCGGTGAATCGCCGGAAGCAATTCGAAACGTCAGCCGAATTCTCGATCCCGAGATTCTTACGATCGGGTTCGCCCGCCGCTTCGCGACCTACAAACGCGGCGCGCTTTTGTTCAGCGACAAGGAACGCTTGAAACGTTTGCTCAACGACACCACGCGTCCGGTCCAGTTCATTTTCGCCGGCAAAGCGCATCCGCGCGACGAGGGTGGTCGCGCCTTGATCCAGGAAGTTTACAAATTTAGCCGTGAAGCCGGGTTTGAAAACCGCATCGTGTTTTTGGAGGATTACGACAGCTACATCGCGCGCCGGCTCGTGCAGGGTGTTGATCTGTGGTTAAACAATCCGCTGCGGCCGATGGAAGCGAGCGGAACGAGCGGGATGAAATGCTGCCCGAACGGCGGAATTAATCTCAGCGTGCTCGACGGCTGGTGGCTCGAGGCGTTCAATGGGAATAACGGCTGGGCGATCGCCCCGGAAATCAAAGACGGCACGGTTGAATTCCAAACTTCAGTGGACGCGAACAGTCTGTATCAATTGCTCGAGAACCAGATCATCCCCCTCTATTACGCGAAGCCGGATGGCAAACTCCCCCTCGCCTGGCTGCAGCTGATGCGGGAATCGATCCGCAGCGTAACTCCGGTGTTCAACACCCACCGGATGGTCAAGGAGTACACCGAGCGACTTTACCTTCCAGCCGCGCATTCACATGAGAATTTCGCGCAGAACGGGTGCGAACCGGCGACGCAATTGAGCATTTGGAAATCACGGATGCGCAAGGATTGGCCGCAGGTGCGGATTAATGACGTGCAGGTCGGCAACAAGGACCGGACGAACATTCTCGTTGGCGAATCACTCGAAGTGAGCGCTCACGTTTTTCTCGGCGAAGTCGATCCCAATCATGTCCGTGTCGAGGCCTACCACGGCGAAGCCGAGAACGGCGGGATCAAAAATCCATCGGTGACTGTTTTAAATGCGAGCGGCCGCAACGGGGACGGCAGTTATCTGTATCAAGGATCGGTTCCCGCGTCGGAAAGTGGCGCCTACGGATTTAGCGTCCGCGTTGTTCCAAGTCATCCAAACATGATGCAAGCGCACGAACTGCGCCTCATTGCCTGGTCATAAGTTCTTCGGCTTCAACAAACCTGCTCGCCGGAAAGGCTTATATTGTTGCCTTAAATTCGGGTGCTGTGTGAAAATTAGCTAGCCATGCGCAAGCGCCGTACGAAAAGGCAAAAGGCAAAAGG
>Ga0066903_100001379_pt1 | contig 17675 bp, 17 predicted proteins | sample PanSoiMetaGPlot1_FD_67491 | JGI IMG/M metagenome (GOLD analysis project Ga0066903, IMG submission 67491) | Tropical forest soil microbial communities from Panama analyzed to predict greenhouse gas emissions - Panama Soil - Plot 1 (version 2) | ecosystem: Environmental > Terrestrial > Soil >... | reverse complement strand
GTGAAGTTCAGTTTCTTGAGCTTGCCCTGCAGCACGATTTCTTTATTCAGGTCGTACACGCCAGCCACGGCATGATGCGCCTGCAGCCCGACCGTGACGCCGGCCACCAGGAATCCGGATAGGACGACGAGTCGGGCGAGCGGCTTTTTCATAAAGTGGCTACTCCAGTGTGTGGGCCGACCAGGGAGCAGGATCGTAGCATCCCTCAGCCCGTACGGTCGAGCAGGTCGCCGATCAGGCCGTAATCACAACGCGGGCCCTGGTGAGGCGGGAACGGAAAGGTCCTGGCCGTCGCCGAGACTATATACGCGTGCGTAAGTTGCCGCGCCGGGTTGGTCCCGCCGTAACAGCCTTCGCCACGCTTCTGGCGGCCGTCCTGCCCGCAGCCGGCTGCCGGGAGTCGCCGCACGCGTCTCCTGCGAGTGCGCTGTCGACGTGTCGGCTCGAGGGCTTCGCCGAAGCGGCGCAGTGCGCGTCGATTTCCGTTTCAGAAAACCGCACTGTTTCGTCGGGCCGGCGCATCAGGATTCGCGTGGCTGTCATTCCTGCGCTGGCGCGCACGCCTGCGACCGATCCCTTCGTGATACTGGCCGGGGGCCCGGGGCAGGCTGCCACGTCGTACGCGCCATGGGTGGCCTCATTCTTTGCCAGGATCCGGCGCGAACGCGACATTCTGCTCGTCGATCAGCGAGGGACGGGCGCGTCGCACCCGCTGCCGTGCCCATTGACCGAAGCCGAGGGCGCCGTGCTGCCGCCTGCTCCCTCGGAAGCTGCCGTACGGTCGTGCGTCGAATCGCTCGATGGCGATCTCCGTCAATACACCAACGCGCCGGCCATGGAGGATCTCGACGAGGTTCGCGCGGTCCTTGGTTATCCGCGCGTCAATATCTGGGCGGGCTCCTACGGCACGCGCGCCGCGCTGGTTTACATGCGCGCGCACCCCGACCGCGTGCGCGCCGTCGTGCTCGATGGCGTGACTCCCTGGAGCTTGCGCTATCCGCTCTACACGGCACGCGACGGGGATCGCGCGTTGCGGCGCTTGCTCGACGACTGTGCGATCGACCACGACTGCTACGCGGCCTTTCCCGCGCTGGAAACCCACCTGACGCAGGTGCTCGAGAGTCTCGCGGCGAGGCCGGCGGCTCTCAGCGTCCGTCATCCCCGCACCGGCGAGCTCACCGCGTTCACCGTCTCGCGCGATCTGTTTGGCAGCGCCCTGCGTACCTTCCTGTACGTCCCCACCCAGGCGAGCCTCGTGCCCCTCATCATCGAACGCGCGCGTGTGGGCGACTTCGGCCCGTTCGCGGCGATGGTACAGGCGGTGGCCGGCTGGGCCTCCGACACGATGAGCCTGGGCATGACGATGTCGGTGCTCTGCTCGGAAGACGTCCCGAGGATTCGAGATGAGGAGATTGCTCCGGTGACGCAAGGCACCGTCGTTGGCGGCGGGGAGATCGCCGCGTGGAAGGCGGCTTGCGGCGAATGGCCCCGCGCTGAGATCCCGGCCACGGCGACGACACCAGTCACCTTCGCTGGGCCCGTGCTCATTCTGTCAGGCGATCTGGATCCCGTCGTGCCGCCGTCGTGGGGTGAAGAAGTCCACGCGACGCTGCCGCGCGCCAGGCATCTCGTGGCGCCTGGCGTCGGCCACAACGTGACGCCTTACGGCTGTGCGCCGAGTCTGATCGCTGAGTTCGTATCAAAAGGTGCGGCGGAGGGGCTGGATGACTCGTGTCTGAAGACGCTGTCCCGGCCGCCGTTTGTGACATCGCTCAGCGGGGCTCGGCCGTAATGATTGAGGTCAGCAACCTGTCGAAGCACTACGGAGATCACCGCGTCCTTGATGACGTGGAGTTCGTCGCGCGCGACGGCTCCATCACCGGCCTGATCGGCCCGAACGGCGCGGGGAAGACAACGACGTTCCGGATCATCTCCGGGCTCCTCGCCGCAGGTGACGGGCGCGTCACGATCGACGATCTCAACGTCGCCGATCCATTGAGCGTGCGGCGCCGCCTGGGCATTCTGCCGCCGGTCCACGGCCTCTACGGACGCCTGACTGCCCGCGAACACATCAGGTATTTCGGAGCGCTGCACGGCCTCACGCGTCCGCGCATCGACGCGCGCGTGGAGGCCCTCCTCGGGTTGCTCGGGCTGCACGAAGTAGCGGACCGGCGCGCACACGGGTTCTCTCAAGGAGAACGCGTCAAGGTAGCCCTCGCATGCGCGCTCGTTCATGAGCCGCGGAGTCTGGTGCTGGACGAGCCGACTGCTGGCCTGGACGTGATGACCGTACGGGCGTTGCACGCCCTGCTGCGGTCGTTGCGCGCGGCCGGCGCGTGCATTCTCTTCTCGAGCCACGTGATGGAAGAACTGGCGTCGCTGTGCGATTGCATCGTGATACTGAGTCGCGGCCGCGTGATCGCGAGGGGCGCGCCCGAGGAACTGCTGCGCCTGCATGGACGTCCCTCGCTGGAAGACCTGTTCGTCGCCCTGGTTGAAACGGGCACGGCGCGGGGAAGTGCGTCATGACGCGCGCCGCGCTCGTGGTTGCCGCCAAGGAGGCGCGCGACGGCCTGCGCGATTCTCGGTCACTCGTCTCAGCCTTACTGGCGACGCTCGCCGGCCCGCTGATTGTCGGTGTCGCGGTGATCATGCTCGCGAGCGATCGGGCGATCGACAGGCCGCTGCGTGTGGCTGTGACCGGCGGTCAGCACGCACCGGCGCTTCTTCAGTATCTGCGCCAGGCCGGTGCCGTCGTCGCCGAGGCTCGATCGGCGGTCGAGAGCGCCGTCCGCGAAGCTGGCGTCGATGTCGCGCTCGTCATTCCAGACGACTATGCACGGAAGTACCTGGCGCTTCGGCCTCCCTCGGTCCGACTCGTTTCGGATCCGACTCGCCCGGCTTCGCGCGATGCCGGCCGCCGCCTTCGCCAGATGTTGAGTCAGTACGCGCAGCAGACGGCCGCCCTGCGGCTCATCGCACGCGGGATCAATCCCGACATCGTGGCCCCGTTCCGCCTCGACGATGTGGACGTCTCGACCGAACGGGCGCGGGCAGCCGTCGTCCTGAGCATGCTACCGGTGTTCCTCCTCTGTTCGGCGTTTGCCATGGGGATGAGCCTGGCGATCGATACGACGGCTGGCGAACGCGAGCGCGGGTCGCTCGAGCCGTTGCTCCTGACGCCGACTCCGACAGTGGCCCTCAGTATCGGCAAGTGGTTGACGACCGCCGGGTTCAACGGCGCCGGACTTGTGCTGACGCTGATCGTCTCGGGCGCGATCCTCGCCCGCATGCCGCTCGAGGATCTCGGGGTCCGCCTGGGGTCGTTTGGGTCGCTGGCCGCCGGCGTGCTGATTGCCGGCCTCCCGCTGGCGCTCCTCGCCTCGGCGCTTCAGATTCTCGCGGCCACGTACGCGCGCAGTTTCAAGGAGGGCCAGACGTACCTGACGATGCTGGTCTTCCTGCCCATGGTGACGGGCATGCTGTTCGAGTTCTCACGCGCCAAGCCCGCGTCTTGGCGCCTCCTGGTGCCGATCCTCGGCCAGCACCAGGTGCTGTCGTCCGTCTTGCGGGGCGAATCGATCGCCCCGGCCGCGTTTGTCGTCCCTGGCCTCGTGGCGATCGTATCGACCTGTGCGCTCGTCCGACAGCATGCCGCGCTCCTGACCCGTGAAACCATCGTCTTCGGGCGCTGATTCGGACGCGAGGTTTGAGCGACTGCTGGAGGAGCTGGGTCCGGCCCTGAGGCGCCTGGCCGCCAGCTACGAACCCGTGGCCAGCCGCCGCGACGATCTGTTTCAGGAGATCGCGCTCGCGCTATGGCAGGGGCTTCGGCGGTTCAGGGGCGATTGCTCGCTCCGCACGTTCGCGTTCCGCATCGCGCACAACCGCGCGGTGACCTATGCCTGGCATCGTCGGCGGACTGCGGCGTCGGACCTTGCAGAGGCCGAGCGCGTCCCCGATCCACGAGAAGATGCCGCTTCGACAATGCAGCGAACGCAGGCACGCGGGAAGCTCTACGCCGCGATTCGGTCGCTGCCGATCGTCCATCGTCAGGTGTTAACGCTCACGCTGGAGGATCTGTCGCAAGCCGAGATTGGCGCCGTGCTGGGCGTGAGTGAGAACGCTGTCGCCGTTCGGCTGACGCGTGCGCGCAAGGCGCTGCGCGTGGCGCTGGGGGTGTCGACATGAGCGGAAGAGATCGCGAGCTCGAGTCGTGGTGGGCCGACTGGGCGTCGAGCGAGAGCGCAAGGCAGGAAATCGCGGGTTCGGCGGACGCGGGCGAGATTCGTCGAATCATCGCACGCGGGAAACGGCGCTTCGTGTTTCAAGTGGTTTCGTCAGTCGTCGTTGGCCTTCTGTATGTGGGCCTGGCGCTGGCGCTGGCGATCGCCCGGCCACGTCCGACGATTCTCGCGCTCTCCGGTGGCATCGTCGCGCTGGTCGCGGTGGCATTCGGCTTCGATCTGTGGAACAGGCTGGGCGCCTGGCGGCCGATCGGCGAATCAGTGCGCGACTTCGCCGCGCTCGGTGCGGAGCGCTGCCGTCGCGAGCTTCGCGCGATCATGTTCGGCTGGTGGTTCATGGCGGTCGAGATCCTGCTGCTGCTTGGGTGGATCGCATGGGCCAGAAGTGAGAATCCCTTGCCGGAACTGACGGGGCTGCGCGGCGGCTGGATGCTGCCGCCCCTCGTGGTGGCGGCGATATCGGCCTGGCTGGTGTGGCTGGGCCGCCGCGCCCGCACTGAGCTTGCTGCTCTCGAGCAGATACTCGCCGCGCTCGACGACTGACCGGACTACCGGTGCGAAGCGTTCCAGTTCTGAACAACGGTGATGGGTGACGGATTGCGTGCTTCGAGCGGCATGCGGCTGTTAATGAGAAACCGCTGTCCGTCAGGTGACACGTCATAGGTATGACCGCCCGCGCCGCCCAGCCCGAAGACCTGCGTGGTGAATAGCGGGACCGGCGCGCCCAGCGAAACGGTCTGGCGCTCGGAATCGAGCTGGATCGGAACCGCCATTAACTGATTGTCGAGAGCGATGTAGAAGAGTTCCTTCCCACGGCGTGACCACCGAGCCTGTAACCCTCCGCCGGTTGACACGGCAAACCGGGTTCCAGGACCCGGAAACGGCCGAACGTAGATCTCGAACCGTCCCGACTCGTTCGACTGGTACGCCATCCACTTTCCGTCCGGAGAGAACTGGCCGCCGTTTTCGTCGAACGGTGTCTGCAGCACGACGAACGCCTTCTTCGGATCAGCGACGGGCAGGGCCCACAGATCGAACCGTGTGGTCACGTCCTGGGCCGAGTACAGAATGAACTGACCATCAGCCGACCAATCGAGCGTGTTCTTGTTGAGCGACGTCGCGAGCAGCAGCGCTTCACCGCCGGTGCCGTCTGTCGTCTTCTGATAGAGGTCGCCGCCCACGGCCGGCCCAGCGTCGAACACGATCCGGCGATCGTCCGGAGACCAAATCGGATCGGCGCCGTTCCGAGGGCCGGACGTCAACCTGCTGAGCACGCCCCGCGCCGTTTCGAGCAGCCACACGTCCGACTTCCCGTCCTCGGTTCGAACGAGCGCGACGTACCGGCCATCGTGTGACAGCGACGGCATCAGCATGTTGTGCGCGTCGGGAGATCCGACAGCGCCGATGCGGCGGCCCGACCGATCGAACCATTGCAGCTGGCTCGGCGGTGGCGGCCCTGCGCGATACACGAAGAGGTCCGTGAACGACGCGGAGACGGCGGCGGCGCCAGGGACACCCGGATTGACCATGATTGCGGGCGCGACGGGAACCGGCGATCCGCTCACTGTCAAGCGTTCAGGGTCGAAGTGCTGCGCATACATCGTCCGCTGGCGAATGAAGAGCAAGTACCCCGAGCCCACATACGCGCCGGCGACGTCTGCGTCGACGATGCGGCGCGGCGCGGTCCCGTCGATGTCGCCGACCCAAAGGCCGGAGGGCGTGTCACCGCCCTGTTCGAAAAAGACGAAATGGTGTCCGTCGGGAAGAAACTGCGGAAAGCGATGACTGGTGAGCGGAGCAGGCCGCGTGACCTGCGTGCGCTCGCCCCCGGATGCCGACATCCTGAAGATGGGGCCTGACTGGGGAGCGAAGAGGATGACGTCCGCGCCGTTCCAGGCGCCGCCGCGGCCGGCCGTCGCGTTTGTGAGCACCTGAACCGATTGCGTCGCGAGGTCGATCCGCTTCAGTTTGCCGTCAGCAAAGAATCCGAGCGATTGCGCGTCAGGGGACCAGAACGGGGAGTATGCCTGGTCGGTTCCCGCAAGAGGCGTCGCTGACACCGAGTCGAGCGTCCGGATCCACAAGCGTGACACGCCGTCCGACAGGGACTGGAACGCCATCTTGCGGCCGTCGGGCGACACGGCGAACGAGATCGGGTCGTTCGTTGCGGGTGTCGTCAGTTCGAGGCGTGTCTCGCGAGGTGCCAGCGATGCGCCTTTCCACACGAGCGCGCCGAAGGTTGTCGCCGCGAGCACGGTAACCGCGGCGATCCACGCCGCGCGCTCACCGCGCCGCGACGGCGTCGGCGCACGCCGCACTTCCACGTCCGGGCGGCTGATCGCCTCTTCGATGTCGAGGCGTGCATCGGCGATATCGTGAAGACGCTGCCTGGCGTTCTTCGTGAGGCAGCGGCGCAGCAGGTCGCGGACACGCTGCGGCGTCGCCGCCGGGAGCGCGGCCCAGTCCGGCGCCCGTTCCAGAATGGCCGCAATGGCGTCTGAAAACGTGCCGCCCGGAAACGCACGTTGGCCGGTCAACATTTCGTACAAGACGCAACCGAACGCCCAGATGTCTGTTCGCTTGTCGACGTCGAGCCCTCGGGCTTGCTCGGGCGACATGTAAGCCGCCGTCCCCAGGACAACGCCCTCCCGAGTCGCCATGGCCGCTCGCGTGGTGGTCGCAGCGTGTCTGAGGTCGGCGCCACCCCCCTCCTCCTCGAACGCCTTTGCCAATCCGAAATCAAGCACCTTGACGGTGCTGTCAGGCCGGACCTTGATATTCGCCGGCTTGAGATCGCGATGGATGATCCCTCGCTCGTGTGCCGCCTCGAGCGCGTCGGCGATCTGCCTGGCAGCGACGAGCGCATCGTCGAGTCGCAGGGGGCCTTGCTCGAGACGGTTCGCAAGGGTCGGTCCGTCGATCCACTCCAGCACCAGCGCGTTGAAGCCGTCCGCTTCCTCAACGCCGTAGATAGCCGCGATGTGGGGATGATTCAGAGAGGCGAGGAACCTGGCTTCCCGCTCGAAACGCGCGAGGCGATCGCCATCGGCTGCGAAGATCCGCGGCAGCACTTTGATGGCGACGTCGCGCCCGAGCCTGGTGTCGCGCGCAAGATAAACGTCGCCCATCCCGCCGGCGCCGATGCGCGCCTCGACCTGAAAGACGCCGATACGACGACCGGTCAGGTCTGCGTCGTCCATGTCATGGGGTGTGGCCGAACGGGAGGCGCGTCAGCCGCTTCGGTCGAGTATGTACCCGATCAGGCCGGTTATCACGGCCACGACCACGACGACGATGGGGACAGTCGTGCCTGGCAGCATCAGAACGCGTGGCCGATAAAGGGCAGCATGCGGCCGCAGTAAAGAGCAGTCAGCCAGGCAAACATCGACACGTAGGCCATGGCCTTGTCGGCGTCACTCGCGGTCCATGCCCCGCGCGTGTCGGCCCACGCCTTCCTGAACACGGTCAGGTAGAGGAAGTTCGCGCCGGCGATCATCAGCATCACGATCTTCCAGTAGAACGGCGAGCTGTCGATGTACTGCCTCGGCTGTCCGACGAAGAACAGCATCCCCGTGATGAGATTGAGGCCGAAGCCGAGCATGCCCCACGGCAGCAGCCGATGGACATCCGCAAACGGCACTTGTTTCATGACGCCGAGAATCCTGAAATTGATCGCCATCAGCACGCCGAAGGAGAGCGACAAGCCGAGGAAGTGCACGGTCTCGGAGGCCGGCCACGCCCAGGGGCTGTTGACCATGACGTCGCTGATCTTCGACGCGAGAAAGTCCGCCACCGGGATCGTCACCGCGGCGCTGCCAAGCTCCGGATGCCGGATGTCGCCTCCAAGGTTCGCCGCGCGCGCCATGACGATGAACGACACGATCAACAGCACGAAGGTCGTCATCACGAGCTCGCGTGCGGCGCGCCCGTGGCGCCGCGCCTGCCACAGGGCCACCCAGCCGATGAAGCCGGCGAACTCCATCCACGTGAAGCCATAGAGCGCCACATCCTGGTGAAGCCTGATCGCCGCGTCGGAGATGCCCGGCTGGCCGCGCAGCTTCGTAAACGCCGCGACGCCGGTCATGTAGGCCGGGAGCGTGAGCAGCGCGATGGCAAACAGGACTTCCAGTCCGACGAGCTTGAGCCCTTCGTCACGCCGAATGAAGGCGACGACGAACAGTCCCAGCACGACGACCGAGCCGATCGTCGGCACGTGGTTCAGCAGCAGGTGCACGTGCTCGAGGTTGAACGACGTGATCGAGGGGATCGACGACATCAGGCCCCGGCGACCGTGTAAGCGAGGAGGCGGCCGGCGGTGATCGCCGCCGCCCAGGTGGCGATCGAGATGAGGGCCAGCCTCTTCGCTCGGCTGTCGACCTGGCGCTGCTCCGGGTCGCTCTGAAGTACGTAGTTGCGGATAGGCAGCAGCGTCGCCGCGCTGGCGATGACCAGGAGAATCTTGAGCAGAAACGGAAACGCGGTGCCCCAGAGGGATGCGCGCGCCATGAAGAGCAGCACGCCGGTGACGACATTCACGGCGAGGCTGACGGCTACGGCACGAAACACCCACCGGAACGCGGACAGCGGAACGTTCGGGCTGATGCCGAGCAGGCGCAGATCGAGCACCCAGCTCGCGCCGACCAGCACGCCCATGCCCATCGTGTGCAGCGTCATCACGGTCGGCTGCGCCCAGATGGAGGGCGATTCGTGCACCCAGACCGAGAGCGGAAGCGATTCAAGCCAGACTAGTAAACCCATGTTGGTCAGTGAAGGCGCCTAGTATACCGCCACGTCAGAACCTGCGCGGTACGTGCAGAGCTTCGTTTGGTTCGCACGAGCGCGTTCGTGGACGTGGGCTATTGCTCGATCGGCTGGTACGACACGATCTTCCACTTCCCGTTTTCGCGCGCCCACAACAGGCCCAGCACCCCGCCGCCCTCGATGCGGAACTGAAAGAGGACGCCGTAATACTGGGTACCCGCCAGCGGCGCCGTCGATTGACTGCAGAGATACTGGCGCGCTTCGGTTTCCGGCACGGGCCCCAGCAGGAACTCGCGTTTGAACGCGTGATCCGTGACGGGCCGGTTCGGGTTCCGCGGCGGAATCGCCGCGATGGCGCTCGTCAGATCCGGACGCACGCCGATTGTCCGGCCCGCCAATTCCATGATTCGCAGGAGCTCCCGCCGGGAACCGGCGGCATCGAGTGCCTGGCCGCGCGCGTCTTCGTTCAGATTCAGGCAGGCGAAGGCCTGTGGCGACAGGAACTCGAGGGCCTGATCGTATTGGTGCCTGACCAGCCAGTCGGTGAGAAACTCCTGGCTCGCGTCTTCAATCTTCTCGGGTGAGGCGCCTTTCGGACGATCCGGTGGCAGCGGAGTCGGCGCCGCGTCCGGCCGCTGCAGGTTCAGGACGTCTGCGGTGCTGGCCGACGAGTCCTTCAGACTGCCGAAGAGTTGCTGCCACCAGGGAACGAGCCCGCTCCACCGGGCGCTGTGCAGCTTCGGATTCTCTCCGGCGCGCACGTCGGAGTTGGCGGCCGTCAGGTGTCCGTTGAACAACGCCTTCGGGCTCTTGTCCGATCGATAGTCGACATCGATGTCGGCCCCCAGCCAGTCGTTCGACACCGAGAACTGGAGCGTGGGCGGCTTGCCGGTCTGACGGAAGGAGTGAGGAAATCCAATGTGATAGACGGTGTTCTCGTGATCGCGAAAGAATTCCCGGCTCTTCTCGATGACCTCCTGCGTGTCAGGCTTGAGCGTCACGTAGAGGCGAAACTGTTCGTCGCCGCCTTTACCGGCGTACTGTCCGGCGATCCGCTCGACCGACGCGACGCGATCGATGGCCTTGCCGAGAGACGCGCCGTTGGCGTCGGTCAGGTCGCTGTTCAGGAGCGCATGTGTGTGGCCGTAGAAGGTGGTCTGTTCGGAGATCGTCAGACGCGCGAAGACTTCTTCGGGTGTGAAGCGGGTGCCGCGTGCTTCGTTGTACCGCGTCGTGTACGTCGCGAACAGTTCCTGCTGACGAGGCGCGAGATCTGAGTAGACGCGTCGATCGGCGTGCGGAGGTGGCGGAGGATACGCGACGATCTTTCCGGGCCACGATCGATCGAGGCCGATCACACGGAAGGTACCGGCATCCCGCCGCAGGTACGCCGTGACGCTCATGGAGGCGGCGCCGGCATGAATGTGCGCGGCGACATAGGATCCGGGCGGAAGCGCCTGCGCCACCGGTGGTATGTCGGGCCCTGAGCCGATGACGTCGGACAGCGCGTCCTTCGCGTTGTCGAAGGTGTGCCACTCGATGACGTACGTGCGAGGCGGGGAGACGCCGCGGATCACGCCGAGATCGTCGAAGGCGAGCGTGTTGCCTTCCAGCCGAATGCGATCGAGAGGCAGCACGCGGCTGAAATACACACGTCCGATTCTGTCGCGCCGCTCGACGAGCGCGTTCGTAATCCAGTCCTCGGCCGTCTTGCTGTACTGGCCGGTCTGCACGAGGGCGCGAATCTCCTCGTCGGTGAACGCCACCACCTGTTTCGCCGCCCAGAACGTGTCGTCCGGCAGCCGGTTGATGAACGGCACCATCGGGTCCGTCGGGGTCCACGCCTCCGGGTCGAACGCGTCGCTCCCGAACGCGCCGACTTCTTCCAGATCAGGATGTTTTTCCTTCATCCACGCTGGCGTCACGAGGCCGAGCCCGGCGATGTTGTGGCCGATCTCGCGGGCAGGCGGCAGGATGGTGTCGTTTCCCTCCCAGGCGAGTTTGGCGCCGTCGAAGGCGCCGCTACCGAGCGACTTCGTGAAGTCGACCACGAAGTGCCTGATTCGCTCCACGCCGCCGGCCGTGGTGACGATGTCCTGCGTCGTCACGGCTCGGGCGCCGGTAAAGTTCAGCCACGCCGCAAACACGTGCATGCCGCGAAGGTCGCGTCGGTGTTCGTGGAGCACGATGTCGTTCGGATCGTCGCTCCTGCTGCCCCATGCCTGGTATGGACCCAGCAACGCCTCGCGCGCTTCGGGCAACCGCGTTGCCACCGCTCGGTACGTCTTTCCGGCAACCTCCGGCACGTTCCGCAGGAACCGCTCGATATCGTCGGCCTCCAGCGCACGCCGCCGCCCGCCGCTCGACACGGCCTCTCCCTGCTCGTGCGCCACGAGGCGCGATCGATCGAACCCGACGATGTAGTTCTCGCCAACGTAGTAGCCGAGCGCATGGAAGAAATGCGAGGTCACCATCTGCGCGCCAGTTTCGAGCCCCAGGTGACCGCGAAGATCGAAGCGCAGGATGTACAGATCGTTCTTCGCGTCCGCAATCAGAATGCCCGGGTTGACGCCAAACGGCTTGACGATGAGGACCTGCCATGGCTTGCTGGCGTCAGGCGCACGATCGGTCCCGCTTCCGCGCTGAAGCTCCGCGATCGTCATCCGATGGCTTGCGTGGCGATTGACGTACCAGTCGCCGTCCATCACTTCGCCGAGGCTGTTGACGCCGTCGGCCGGGATCACGCCGCCGGCCGGGTGCCGTTGTCCACGCGACCTGAGATTGCTGTTGACCGTTTCGAGCACGGCGCTGAGCGCACGATGCTGAAGGCCCGTAACCGGCAGCGGCGCGGGCTCGGCGACGAGCGGGTCGTCGGCGTAGAAGCGCGGCCCGCGTGACGGCGACTGAGCATGAAGGACACCCGCCACGAGCAGGGCCGCCGGAACGATCAAGAGGCCGCGCGTCATCGTTATCTCCGCGGGTTGAACGCTTCGCTGAACGTCCAGATCATGCGAAGCCCTTCGCTCGACGCGGCGAAGTCGATGCGGCTGATGATGGCCGAGCGGAAACGGAAGCGAAATCCCATTCCTCCGCTGTAGTGAAGGTCCGTCGGCGTGAGGTCGTGCTTGAGCCGGACGACCTTCCCCGCGTCCGCAAACAGGGCCATGTCGAGGAAGCTGAACGCGTACCAGCGATGTTCCACGCTCACATTCGCCGAGTGATAGTCGCGGAAGCGGTACGGCACGAACCCGCGAAGCTCGTCGCTGCCTCCGAGCGTAGGCTGAAGGTAAAACGGGACCGCGTTGCCTTCCTTGGGATACGAGAGCACGAGCGACCCGCGCACCGCCACGACGCGGCCCTTGTTGAAGTAGGGGAAGTAGTGCTGGGCCTCGAACTCGGTCTGGCGGAACGCAAACTCCCCCCGTTGCACGTCCCAGTACTCCCGGTAGCGCGCGCCATAGAGGCCGCCGCTGCGTGCGCCGGTCTGCGAATCGCGCGAATCGAAGTAGCCGAAGAGCCCGATGCGCGTGTAGTGCGTGTCCTGCTCGAACCCGAACAGCGCAAGCGGTCCAAACGCTTCGTCGATGGCGGGCACATCGTCCTCGCCGCTCTGCGCGGTGTGTGCGTGAAAGTAGCCGCCGGTCACGCCGACGCTCAGGTTCCGAACCGGCTTGAACGCTGCGTTGAAGTCGCTGGAGAAATCGTCGTAGCGAAAGCTGCTGCGGGTGTCCTTGGACGTGGCGTTCCCCGCACCGAAGTAGTCGATTTCGGGCGAGTGCTCGAACTTGGTATACCAGTTAACAGAGGTCCGCTCGGTACGGAGCCCCGAGAAATCGAGCTCGAAGTCGAGCATGTACGCGCCCCGGATCGTGCCGCGTGCGGTGCCGCGATACCCCAGGCGCTCGCGAAACAGGTCCGAGCGCCGATAGCCCATGCCGACGCTCAGGCCTTGAGCGTCCCGCATCCCTCCAAGGACGATCTGCGGGCCGTTGGCACCCTTGCCCGAATCGAGCCCCTCCTTGAGGCCGCGCTCGACCATTCCATCGACGACGTCGACCATCGCGTTCTGTCGTTCGGGCCAGAGTTCAGCAACCTTCTCGGCCCGCGCCGCTGCGATGGCCTCGGCGCGCGTCGTGGGCTCTTGGCCCTGAGGCGCCTGATCCTGCGCGTAGACGGTCCCGACGCACAGCATCGTCATGAGCACACCGCAGACGTGGCCGTACCAACGAATCACGGTAGTGGTGCTCAGGTGGCAGGAACCGTGCCACAAGCCCGCGGAGAACGGTGTCCGACGGCCCCGTTTTTGTTCGCAGATCAGTGAGGTGGGCGGCGCCGCACACGTGGCTTGCCGGTCCGCCTCCGTTCGGTCGGAGGTGCTCCGCGGAAGCGATTCAAGCGAAGCCGGCAATCCCATAGACTGTCTGTCAGTCAGAGCCCTCGATACTCCATGAAGGACGGCATAAGGGGTGTGCTCTTCGACATCGGCGGTGTGCTGGTCACCCTCGACGGCGTGCCGTCGCTGGCGAAGCTGCTGAGAATCGAGGCGTCGCACGAGGCGATTCATGCGCTCTGGCTGTCATCTCCGTCGGTCGTGGCGCATGAAACGGGGAAGATCTCTATGGAGAAGTTCGCTGCCGGCGTCGTCGCCGATCTACATCTTCCGATTGCACCCGACGCGTTCCTCCAGGATTTCTGTGCCTGGCCTGGCGCAGTGAAGCCGGGCACGTTCGAACTGCTCGACGCTATTCCGGACCGGTATCGCGTCGCCGCGCTCAGCAACACGAGCGCCGCGCATTGGGATCGCATAAAGACAATGGGCCTCGCGCGGCGCTTCGAACGCACGTATCTCTCGCATGAGACGGGATGCCTCAAACCGGGCCACGAGGCCTTCTGGTTCGCGTTGAACGACATGGGGCTGTCGCCGGCCGACGTCGTCTTCCTGGATGACAGCGCGTCCAACGTGCATGCGGCGAGAGCCCTCGGCATCCACGCGCATCTGGCTCGCGACCCTCAGGAGGCGATGGCGGTACTCGAGGAGTACGGCGTCACACGCTGACGGTTCAGGAGATATCCGTGCCACGGATTCGCTACCAGGTGGCGATGAGCCTCGACGGCTACATCGCGGGGCCCAAGGGTGAAGCCGACTGGATCACCATGGACCCCGCGATCGATTTCGAGGGGCTGTTCGCCCAGTTCGATACCTTTCTGATGGGCCGCCGCACGTTTGAAGTGGCGGGCGCTGGTGGAAGCCCAGGGGCCAGAACTTTCGTGTTCTCGCGTACGCTTCAGCCCGGTCATCACCCTGGCGTGACGATCGTTCGCGACGTGACCGCGGAGACGGTCGCGCCCATTCGAGCGCAGGCCGTCAAAGACATCTGGCTGTTTGGCGGAGGCACGTTGTTTCAAAGCTTCCTGGACGCGGGCCTCGTCGAGACCGTCGAGGTGTCGGTGATGCCCGTGCTGCTCGGCGGTGGCGTGCCGCTCGTGTCTCATCCCGCCCGTCGGGCCATGCTCACGCTCGCAAGCCACCGCGCCTACGCCACCGGCATCGTGTCGCTGGAGTACGCGGTGAAGCCGGGCCAGACACGTGTCAAACGGCGATGAATCATTGAGGTGAACGTATGACCGTGACGCTTTCGGCGATCTTGTCCTTCGTCGTGCTCATGCACGCCGCGTTCGCAAGCGCGCAGGCGCATACGCCGCCCAAGCCGCCGGCGTCGCTTCGGCTCTACATCTTCGACTGCGGCGTCATCCACACGACCAACGGCGACGCCTACTCGCTGAAGAAGGAAGAGATGAAGTCCACGGAGATGTCCATTCCGTGCATCCTCGTCGCGCATCCCAGGGGGACGCTGATGTGGGACAACGGCTACATCCCGGATCGCGCGTTTCCGCCCGGCGGCGGACAGGCCAGTTCCGGCGTCGTCACGCAGGACAAGCCGCTGCTGCCGCAGATGGCGGCGGTCGGGTACGCGCCGGGCGACATCACGTATCTTTCGATGTCGCACTACCACGGCGATCACGTGGCCAACTCGAACAGCTTCGCCGGTGCCACATGGCTGGTGCGGAAGGTCGAACGCGATCGGATGTTTTCGGACGAGCCGATTCCCCGTTCCGATCCGGCCAACTACAGCGCGTTGAAGACCAGCAAGACCGTCCTGCTCGACACGGACGAGTACGATGTGTTCCGCGACGGCACGGTCGTGATCAAGTCCACGCCAGGCCATACGCCGGGTCACAACGTGCTCTTCCTCAAGTTGAAGAAGACGGGCCCGGTCGTGTTGAGCGGCGATCTCTATCACTATCCCGAGGAGCGCACGCTCAATCGTCTGCCGGTGGCGGACTTCAACAAGGATCAGACGGCAGCCTCGCGCGCGGAGCTCGAGACGTTTCTCAAGAAGACCGGCGCGCAGCTCTGGATCGAACACGACATCGTCGCGAACGCCCGGCTGAAGAAGGCGCCGGCGTTCTACGACTAGCGCGGGCCGCGCCGCCGTGCCCGATTCGTTCTACGAGCCGCTTGCGCCGGAGACGTACCGGTCGACCGCCGCGACGGTTGGACCATGGGACGCCGGCCTGCAGCACGGCGGGCCGCCCGCCGCTTTGCTCGGACATGCGCTCGAGAACGCTGGTAGTCCGGCGGGTTCGCGCATCGCGAGAATCGCGTTCGACTTCTTCAGCCCCGTGCCGGTTGCTGACCTGTCGACCCGTACCGAGGTCGTGCGCCCCGGCCGGAGGATCCAGCTGTCGGCGGCGACGCTGCGCGCGGGCGGACGCGTCGTGCTCCGCGCCACGGCGTGGCATGTGCTCGCGGAAGCGGGACGCAGCCCGGACATCGCTTCCTCGTTCGTCGTACCCGCGCTGCCGGCACGCGAGACCGAAGCGCGGTTTCCGAACGGCGAACGCTTCGGCTACGGCGACGCGCTCGAATGGCGCTTCGTGCGCGGCGGCTTCGGCGAGCTCGGCGCCGGAACCGTCTGGACGCGTGCGCGCATGCCGCTCATCGCCGGCGAGCCGCTGAGCGGGCTCGAGCGGGTGCTCGTCATGGCGGACGCGGCCAACGGCGTGAGTGCCGCGCTGCCGCTGCTCGAATGGACCTTCGTCCCTATCGATCTGCTCATCGTCGTTCAGCGGTTGCCCGCGACTGAGTGGGTCGGCATGTCCTGCGAGACGACGATGGGCGCCGATGGGATTGGAACGACGGAAAACACGTTGTTCGACGGAGAGGGAGCGTTCGGCCGCGCGCTGCAGACCTTGTACGTCGAGAGGCGAGCATGAGTACGGAAGGTGAGTCGTGCGCCGCGCGGCTCGCCCGCGTGGGCGCCTCGGTGCTGATCGCCGTCAGAGTGATGGCCGGCCTCCATGCTCAGTCGCCAGCCTTCGACGTCGCGTCGGTCAAGGCGAGCCGATCGGTGGCCGAAGAGTCGTCCAGCGTCGTGATGCCGGGTGGCCGGTACAGTGCCACCAACGTGACCGTTCGCATGCTGATGAGGAGCGCGTATGGCGTGCACGACACCCAGATTGTCGGCGGCCCGAGCTGGATCAACACGGAACGATTCGACATCGAAGCGAAAAAAGAAGGGCGCACGACCGCCAGCGGCTTCAGAGACGAGGCGCGGCTGATGATCCGGCCGCTGCTGGCCGATCGCTTCAAGCTGGTCGTCCGGCGCGAACAGCGCGACATGCCGGTCTATGCGCTCGTCTTCGCGCAGCCCGATCGCCGGTTCGGGCCGCAGATGCGTCGCTCGGATCCTGGGACCTGCCAAGGGCCGGCGACGCTGGCGACGGCTCAGGGCGCGGCCGAGCCCGCGCTGCCGCTGCCGTGCGGCGCCGAGGTGTATCGGCCCGGCCACCTGGCCGGTCGCGCGGTGACGCTCTCGCTCTACGTCCTCAACCTCGCGCGCTGGACCGACCGGGTCGTCGTCGATCGAACGGGACTCGATGGCACGTTCGACTGGGATCTCCAGTGGACGCCGGACGACGCGCCGGTGGACGGCGCCATTGCGCCGGGCAACCCGCCGCTGCTGACGGCGCTTCGCGAACAGGCCGGCTTCACCCTTGCCCGCCAGCGAGCCGCGGTTGACGTCCTGGTGATCGAACACGTGGAGCCGCCGGATCCCGATTGAGCGGTATCATCATGCCGCGTGGCTGATCGACGCTCGTTCGCCATCGCGTGCATCCTCGCGGGCACGGTGCTGTCAGCGCAGACCGGCCGCCCGACGCCGGCGGCCCCGGCTGCCGAGATCGACGCGATCTACCCGGACCTCGACGCGCTCTACATCGACCTTCATCGCAATCCGGAGCTCAGCTTCCAGGAAACGCAGACGGCGGCCAAACTGGCGGCGCGCGTCCGGGCTTTGGGCTTCGACGTGACGACCGGTGTCGGCGGCACCGGCGTGGTCGCCGTCATGAAGAACGGGCCTGGTCCGACCGTCATGATGCGAACGGAGCTTGATGCGCTGCCGGTCCAGGAGAAAACCGCGCTCCCGTTTGCCAGCTCCGTCGTCGGTCGCACCGCGAGTGGCCAGTCGACGCCCGTGATGCACGCGTGCGGGCACGACATCCACATGGCGGCGTGGGCCGGCACGGCGCGGCTGATGGCCGAACACCGCGATCGCTGGCGCGGCACGCTCGTGATGGTGGGGCAGCCGGCGGAAGAAGGCCTCG
>Ga0066903_100001377_pt1 | contig 17680 bp, 37 predicted proteins | sample PanSoiMetaGPlot1_FD_67491 | JGI IMG/M metagenome (GOLD analysis project Ga0066903, IMG submission 67491) | Tropical forest soil microbial communities from Panama analyzed to predict greenhouse gas emissions - Panama Soil - Plot 1 (version 2) | ecosystem: Environmental > Terrestrial > Soil >... | reverse complement strand
CACCCCTCGTCCCCGGAGACGCGTCGTGAGCCGGCCCCGACTGCTCGATCTCTTCAGCGGAGCCGGAGGCGCGGCCCGCGGCTACCAACTCGCCGGCTTCGAAGTGGTCGGGGTGGACATCCGACCGCAGCCGCGGTACGCCGGAGACCACTTCCACCAGGCCGACATCATGGCCGTGGGGCTGCCGACGCTCCTGCGCGAGCTGGGACCGTTCGACGCGGTGCACGCGTCGCCGCCGTGCCAGTTCGCGAGCCGGGCAACCGCGTGGCGTGGCAGCCGGGATGCGCATCGCAACCTCATTCCGCCGACGCGAGCGCAGCTCGTGGAATTCGAGCTGCCGTACATCATCGAGAACGTCCAGGATGCGCGCGGCTGGCTGCGCAATCCCGTGCTGCTGTGCGGCTCCATGTTCGGGATCGCCGTCCAGCGGCATCGCTACTTCGAGGCGAACTGGCCGCTGTGGCAACCGGCGGCGTGCGCGCACATCGGCCTGCTTGCCTTCGACCACGGCGGAACAGCGACGGAGAGTCAGTACCGCGACGCGATGGGCTGCGAGTGGATGACCGTGCGCGAGGCGCGACAGGCGATTCCTCCGGCGTTCACCGCCGAGATCGGCCGCCAGCTCCTCCGCCACCTGACCCCCACCCCCACCCCGCGCTGCGAGGCGCGGCCCGCCGGAAGGGCGGAGAGGAGAGAGCGATGAGCTGGGCCATCTGGACCTACGCCCGGACTGCGAGCTGTGCGCCGGCGCGGTCCCGGTACCGGGTCACGGTCACGCTCGACCCTGAGGACGACCGGCGGGCGGCGGGGGCTGACCGATGACCGCCCCGACCCCCGGCCTCGACGTGGTGAAGCTGAGGAGGCTCGTGGACGCCATGAACGAGGGTGGGCGCCTGATGACGTCGACACCAGCATCGAGCCCCGAGCGGGGCGCTGCGGTCCGTCAATGGCTCGATTCCCGGCGGGAGCTGAACGGCATCCTCATCGGCCTCTCGGAGCACGTGGTGGCCGCCCTAGAGGAGCGGGAGGGCCTGCGGCTGCGTGTCGAGCAGGCGGAGGGCGAGGCACGCCAGGCGAACGCGCTGCTGCGGGTCTACAAGGGGACCAACGGGCGGTTGGCGGCGCGCACCGAGATGGTGGAGCAAGCGCTTGTCGCCGTCCGTGAGCAGGCCGGAGAAGAGGACTGGTTCGTCGAGGATCGGCCCATCTCGTTGATCCACCTCGGGCACCTCCAGAAACCCAACCCGGACTGCGAGCTGTGCGCGGCGAGAGGGAGGAGATCTGCGCAGCCATGATCCTGCATATGAGGGTCATCCTCTCCGATCCCTACGCAGATGCCCCCGCGACGGTGCGCGATTTCACCCTTGAGATACCGGATCGTGATCTCATCAACTGGAAGCTGGCCAGTGATGCCGAGCTGCTCGGGGAACTGTCACGCCGCGCCGCAGCGCGCCATCCCGAGGATCTCCCGTTCTGAGGAGATAGACTACGGCCATGAGATTCCGCGTGATCTTCGCCGAGCGCGAAGCGGTCGAGGTCGAGGCGAATCAGTTCGAGTTCACGGCCGCGGGGGGGTTGGTCCTGACCTGGGTAGAGACCACCGAGCAGTACCAGCAGACCCCCCAGGGCATGGTCAAGATGCGGATCCCGGTCTCGACGGAGGTCCGCGGCGCGTGGTCGCGGGACGCACGCTGGGTAGAGATCCAGGACATCACGGCCGAGTCGGATCCCGAACCCGCCTCCGATCCCATTGTGGCGCCGGTCGGCGCCGTCCCCATCCTGAGCAGAGGAGAGCTGCAATGAGCTTCGCCGATGGCGCCACCCAGCACGATCTTCTCCGGCACATCATCCGGTCCTTCCACTGGCCCGACGAGGAATCGCAGCGTGATGCGCTCCTCATCGTCGAGGGCAATGAAGCCGGATACGAGACACTGGGGGAGTACCGCGCCGAACTGAAGGCCCGGGCGGACGCGGCGCGGCAGGAGCAGACCGCGCCCGGCGAGGAGACGCCGGCCCAGGCGATCGCGCGGTTGCAGGCTGAGAACCTGCGCCTGCGCCAGCAGGCCATTGCCGCGGCTCCGGCGCCCACTTCGCCAGTGGTGGGCTGATCCGTTCGATCTGCGCGCACCGACACCGACGAGCCGCCCTCGATGCGAGCACCGCATGGTAAGGGCGAGCCGATGAGATCCCGCGCGCCGTCGGGCTTGAGCGAGTAGACTGACGAGGCCGGCGCCACCCCGGACGCCGGCCTCTACGGCTAACCTGACGAGGAGGTCAACCGACAAGTGAACGATACCCTACGGCGCGCTTGGCGATGGCTGCACGCCGTCGACATCGATGCCATCGTGGTCCTGTACGTGCTGGTGACCGTCGCCGCGGCGGACGGCTACGCCATCGGACACGGTGACGGCCAACGGGATTGCACCCGATGAGCGCCCTGGCGATGATGGCGCTGGCGGGCGGGATCCTGGCGGCCGGCGTCGGTCTGCTGGTGTACGCCTGCATGGCCCGTCGCGCCGAGGTGCGCTGTGGCTGACGTCATGACGGATCCTGTCACGATCGTCGTGTCCGGCCAGGGCTATTCGGCGTTCGTCTCCTGGATGGATATGGCCGCCGGCCTGCACGCGCTCGGACCCATGACGCGAGAGCAGGCGGAAGCGCTGGCGGCCGGGCTCCAGAGAGCCACGGTAGAGAACGAACTCGCGCGCGGCCATCGGGAACCGCGACAGGTGGCGATCTCCCGTGTCTGAGCCGCGCATCGCCCTGGCCATGGTCGGGCGACCCAGCGTCTCCAGCGAAGTTCTGAAGCACTGGATCGAGATTCTGCGACACACCCACTGGCCAGGCCCGACCTTCCACCAGCCCGACATCTACGCGGCCGGTGCCTGGATCGGCGTCACGCCGCTGCGCAACCTGCTCACCTACCGAGCGCTTCAGCAAGAGAGCTGGGATGCGATGCTCTGGATTGACTCGGACCACATTGTCCAGGTTGGTCTGTTCGAGCGCTGTGTCGAGCACCTCAGGGCCGGCCGCAAGCTGACAGGGGGTCTGTACTTCCTCCGCAACTACCCGTTCGAGGTGCAGTCGATCGGCCTCGGGCCGACCAGGGAGGAGCACAGCCTTGGCAAGCTGCGGCCGGTCTCCGCTGAGGTCCTGGTGCCGAAGCTCTGGCCCCCGGTGTCCGAGGTCATGGAGGTGGCCGGAGTCGGCACCGGCTGCATGCTCTACAGTCGCGATATCGTCGAGCGCATCGGCGCGATCCGCGGCGCCGGGGATATCTGGCACGTCGACAAGGTGCCTTGGGAGGAGCAGATCGCCCTGCTACAGTCGGGCCAGGATGTGTCCGGCGTCATGACCGAGGATTATCTGTTCTGCGTCGACGCCTGGGAGCTGCTCAGGGAGCCGACCTGGCTGGATCTCGATCTCCGCATGGAGACCGGCCACCGCGGCGAGGAAACGCGCGGCCGGCGGCATTATCTCGCCGCCCACACCGTGCCGCCCGGGATCGACATGACCAATGTGAAGCTGCCGGCTGGCTACGAAGCCGTAAGACACGCGGGCACCGTGAATAGCGAGCGTGAACGGACGCGCAATCAGCGGCGACTGGATCGCCACGTCCAGCAGGCGGACAGCGAACCATGAGATCACTCCCCGCCGGACAGCCGCGCTCCGAAGACTTCTACGATTTCCTCGAAGGCTTGGTGCGACGCGTCCCCCTGGTGACCGAATATGTGGATGACGAGGATCCGTCCTCGGACGCAGGTTGAGCCGTGCGACTGCTATGGCGGCGGCATGCCTGCGCTCCCATCGACGACGAGGACGCACGCCTCCAGCGCGTGGCCGACATCGCTCGACGCCATTGCGCGGCCATCGACACAGCTCGCTGGCTACGCACCCTGCCATCGCCAGTGGAGCTGTGGCGGTATTCATGGGAACCGATACCCATGGCCCTACCGCATCCGGCCAGGATTCTGGCTCTACTACCGGTAACGACGCCCGTCATGCAGCACATCCACTTCGAGGCGCTGGCTCATGCATGGGGAACCACGACCGACGAAGCCATGAGGCGCTATGACCGGAACACCCACCGAGAATGACGCATGTTCCGCCCTTCCCATATGATCTGGCAATGGAATACTATACCGAGCTCGCCGAGTTTCAAGCCCGTTACCTGATCGGTGTGCACGTACCGGACGGCGTATCGGTGCGCCTGACATGCGTCAGTACGCCCGAGCAGTACGACGTACTCCGCGGCGATCGACTCATCGGGTACATTCGTTTCCGCCATGCAAAGCTTCGCGTGCAATACCCTTATGTCGGAGGAGAAACGCTGTTCGAGGAGCAGTGGCCCGGCGATGAGTACCGCAGCGAATGGGATACGCAGGACCAGCGGGCGCATGATCTATCGCGGTTCCTTGAAATGCTCGTGAAGCGCGATGACCAGCGCTGAGTTTCCACTCCCCTCGGGGATCCCGACGTATATCACGCTGCCCGAGATGCGACTGCTACAGCATTATGCGCACGAGGCGCAGACTGTGCTGGAGATCGGCACACACTACGGTTTCTCAACGATCGGCATGGCGCTGGCGGGCGCGCACGTAACGAGCGTGGATCCGCACATGGGTGGCCCGGCGGACCGGCCGGATACCTGGGAACCATTCCTCGCCAACTGTCGGCGCAATGGATTCGATCCAGGGATAGTCGCTGCCATCACGCCAATTCGCGCGACGATCGAAAGTCAAGTGCAGTACATGCAACACTCACGCTTCGGCCTCATCTTCATCGACGGGGACCACACACACCCGGCGCCGATGCGGGATGCCAGGATTGCGCTGGCGCATCTCACGGCGCCATGGTACGTGGCGTTCCACGACGTCACCCCGGGATGGATGGACGTGTGGCTGGCGACGCGCCAGCTCCTACGTACGGGCGCGCTGGAGCTGGTCGAGCAGGAGCGCTATCTCGCGATCTACCGCGCGGGATGGCGGCTGGTACCGGAGGAGGTCTAGTGCCAGAGCGGAGCGCCCGATTGGTCGGGCACATCGAGGATCAGGGCGATGGCGTTGTACTGCGTGTTGGCGGCCAGGCCGGATCCCCCGAGCAGCACGTAGAGCTGCTCTTGCGGGCGCACCTCGCCGATCGACGGCATGCCGACGGGCGGCGGTGGGACCGCCTCGCTGGGAATGATGATGTCGCTGACGAGGACCGGAACGTTCGCATTGGCCGCGTTGTAGATCTGGGACTCTCCGGCCGGACAGCGGCCGGCCATGATCGCGCAGTTCAGGTTGGCCGTAGTGCCGGCGGCAACCGAGACGCCGACCCAGGGCACGCACCACTGAACGATCCAGAGGTGGCCGTCGGGGGGCCGGCCGACGAGGATGGCGATGGGGCCGGATCCGGTGAAGCTGGGTCCGGTGGATGCGTTGCCGTTGCGGCGGAATAGCCGGCCGTCCCGGCGTCCGAGCTTCTCCAGCCGATCGGCCAGCTTGGCCATGCGCTCGTCGAGGCTACGGATGCCGGCCGAGAGATCGAACTCCAGCGGTCCCGCTTCGATGCCGATGTCAACCGACGCCATGAAGGGTATCCTACTCGCGTGCTGCCCAACTGGACGCGGATCGTGGACATCTTCGAGCGCTTCGTGGTTGCTGCGGAGCGCCTGGCGTCCGCCGCCGAGCAGCGCAACCGCATCCTGGCCGGCGCCATGGAAGACACGGCCGAGGACACTCGGCCTGTGATGGAGGTCAACGGCCATGGCCGGACGTGAGAGCGCAGAAGACAAGATCCGTCGAGTCTTCGGCGAGATGCTGGATGCCCGTGATCGCGCCGCGGCTGAGCAGAAGGACCCCAAGATCCGGTTCGATCGGGTCATGGGGCGGCTGGAGGAATTCCTCAACGCCGTGGAGGACCGCGGTGACCGCGGCCGGCGTGCATCATCGCGCAGCGACGACGACGAGGACGAGGACGATGGCAACAGCCTGGGCAAGATCCTCGGGTTCTGACGTGCCGTGCCCTACAAGATCACCAAGACAATCGGCGGCTTCAAGGTCGTGAACGTGGAAACGGGGGTGGTGCACGCTGAGCACACGTCGAAAGCCAAGGCCCTACGTCAGGTCCGGCTGCTGAACGCGGTCGATCATGGCTACCGGCCATCGCGTCGGAGGAAGCCATGAGTGAAGCCACGGGAACAGAGAGCGCCGCTGCTAACGAGCGCACCAAGCGGGCATGGTCACCGGCGCGCCGGGCGGCGGCCGAGAAGGCGGCCCAGGACCGGGCGCGGCGCAGCGCCGCGGAGAGCACGCGCTCCGATGTGGAGCTGGTCGCCGAGGACCAGATCGCCGAGGCCGTGGCCAACATCACCGCGCTCTGCGGGCTCATGGCCCCGCTGGCGCCCTACACGGCGTACACTCTCGCCGGCGTACCGGGGGAGAAGCCGGGGGAGTGGTACGTCCTGCCCCGGGCCGAGATGGCAGGGCGCGTGCTATTGGAGCACGCCAAGCGCAACCGCCGCGTGCTGGCTGCCGTCGCGCGCTTCAACCTGATGTTTCGCAACGTCGAACTCGTCGAGGTTGCCGCGTCGGTGGTGGCGTCGGTGGCGGTCGACGCCAAGCTCGTGCAGCCGGATGCTGCGGTCGCGCTGCCGGGCGGGCGCCAGCTCCCGATCCTCACCCCGGCGATCGGGGACACGATCGCGTTCATGGCCAGCCAGGGAGCCACACGGACCGTGAGCGCCGTGCACACAGAGCGCCAGGCCCGGCGCACCACGAGCGACGACGGCGTCACCGAACCGGACGCGCCGTGGGGGTCCACCGCGGGCCAGTCCGAACCGACGCCGGAGCAGCTCGCGACGGCGCACCGGCTGCGCGAGGAGCGGCGCCACCGCGACGAACGGATCGCCAACGGATCGGAGCCGACCATGCGCCGCGAAGGGCAGGTCATCGTTCCGGGCGGCGTACAGGACACATAGCAAGCCGTTCCATCTAGGAGTGCCGGGCAAGCTGAGCCGATATGTGTGAGGGCGCCGAGGGTTGAGAGCCGGATCAAGTGTGAGCACCATATCATCAGAGCCGAGTGCACTGAGAGCGCCAAAGTACGAGAGCCATAGATCGGGTGAGTGCCGACCGAATTGAGCCGTAGCCAACATGCAGACACGTGATGATCGCACCGACGCCATGCGCTTCCACAGCGAATTCACGGAGGAGGATCTTCGCGAGCTGGAGGAGGGCGTTCCACATGTCTCATGGGATGAGATGCACGAAGTGCTGGGCGATGGCTACGAGCATGATGGCGGATTCGTCGAGGGGTGGGGTGCCGGCCAGCACTTCGCTATCTTCTCTCCCACCGAAGGCGGCAAGTCGCACCTGATCCGGCACGGGCTACTCCCGCTCTGGCAGCGCTACCCGGTGCTATGGTTCCGATTCAAGGCACGCGATGACAGCACGCAGGGCTTTGGCACCAGGGTCGATCGCTATCCGATTGCTGAACGGGTCAAGTACCGGATGCGTCGGCGCGACTCGCCCGCATGGGAGGACGATCCCGAGTGGTTTCTACTCCAACTCGGGGCCTATCGATTCGACTACACCGCACGCGACGACAAGTCCGCTACCTGGCAGCACGCGCGCCAGGTCTGCGGCGAGGCGCTCGATCGCTGTTTCCGTGAGGGCGGCTGGGTTGTGCCAATCGACGAGATCCAGGCGATCAACGGCCGCCGCCCGCCGGCCCTGGATCTGGAACCTGCACTGGAGAACGCGTACCAGCGCGGACGCACCCAGCCCATCACCATGATCTCGGCCAGCCAGCAGCCGGCATGGAACGCGCCCAGCGTCTACGATCAGGCGCGCTGGGTGGCGCTGGGCCGCACGCTCGACGAGGCGCGCTTCGAGCGCATCGGCCAGCTCGGGGGCTCGCGCGAGCGCATTGAGGCCGAGCTGCCACATCTCCGCGGCGCGCGCCCGGGGCCGCCCGAGTTCATCATCGTGGATCGCTGGACCGGGGCCATGTGGATCACCAGCGCGCCGCCGGCACCGCGCCGCCGACGCTGACTGTCACGTCCATGACAGACACGGTGATGCATTCCTGATAGCATCTATGGTCCGTGCTCAAGACGAGATGGGCGCATAGTGGAGATGACAATTCATCATGACGACCGAAGCTGACACCCCGCAGCAGACTGACGGCCGATCGACATGGAGCCCTGCGCGCCGGGCCGCGCAGGAGCAGCGCAACGGCGCTAGGCCGGAGCGACTCACTATCCCGATCGTCACGCCGCGCGGCGTGATCGGAAGCATCGAGCTGCCCATCGACATGAGCGACCGGGATTGGGAGGTGACGCTCCAGCTCATCAATGGCTACCGCTACGCGATGCAGATGCCCACGTCATGATCCGAATGATGCTGGAACTGGCGGCCCAGCAGCACGCGCCCGCGCAGCATGCCGGTGATCCGGACGCGGTGCGGCGCATCATGCTGGAGTGGTGCGGGATCGCCTGGTACGTCGTCGGGTTCGTCTCCTATCTGATCTGGGAGGGGAGGCACCGGCGCTGGCTGGAGAGGCGGTACGTGCCGCGGCGTGCCGCGTTCTTTCCACCTGTGCTGCCCGGGCTGCTGCTGGCCGTGACCGGTCCGCTGCTGGCGCTGGTCGGGTTCATGACCGAGCGGGAGCGGGAGGCGCGATCCCGCAGCCAGGTCCGCGGGCGGGCCGCCGAGAGCCGCACCTACGTGCCGCCTCAGCATCTCCTCGACGAGGACGAACAGGCCGAACAGGAGCAGCGTCCAATCCGCGTCGCGCGCTGACCCCTTACCGAACACCTCCCCGCGCTGCAATAGTTGCGGGCCGGCATCTCTTGCTGGCCCGCAATTGCCGCGCTACAATGCCCGCATGCATCGGCATCCAACGGTCCAGCTACTGACCTTTGCCGCGCTGCTGATCGTGCTCAACTTCGCCGTCGACGTGCTCTACGGCGGGTTCCCGAATTCCTCACCCATCGCCGGCCTGAAACAGGCCGTGACCGGGGCCTGAGAAGCGCGGAGGGGGTAGAACATGGCAGGTCGCACCGCTCGGCGGATGCGTCGTGAGCTGCTGGAGCGGCTCGCCCAGGCGGCCCGGGAGGGCGCGCCCTTCGCGGTGGGCGGCGGTGCGCCGACCGGCACCGCGCCCAATCCTCAGGCCCAGACCGTAGGTCGCCTCCCTCAGACCACGCAGGGTGTCCCGGCCGGTGGCCCGTTCATCCGCTACGCGGAGGAGAGCGTAGCCCTCGCGTACGATACCGCGGGCCTGGCGTTCGGCGCCGTCAGCAACCTTCCCCTGACTGCGGTCCCGGGCTTCCTGCGAGCGCTGATCGTCAAACTCACCGCGACCGGGGGATCGGGAGCCACCGTCCCCGGCGCCAACGCCGATGCGCCCAGCAACGCCATCAGCCAGCTCACCCTGCGCGACGCATCCGGCCAGCCCATCTACCCGGCGATCGACGGGTTCGGGCTGTTCCTCATCAATCTCTACTCCTGCCAATCGCTGGTCGGTCAGGGCGGACGCCAGGACCCGACGTCGTCCGGCTTCCCGAGCTTCGCCGCGATCACCGTGACATCCGGATCCGGCGCCGGCAATTTCACCCTGAAACTGTGGGTGCCGCTGGAGTTCAACTCTAGCGGTTACTGTGCGCTGCCAGCCGACAACTCGGCCGAGCTGCCCAAGCTCCTGATCCAGCTCGCGACCTCCGCGATCGTCTACCAGACCGCACCCGCCACCCTGCCCACGATCGATCTGCGCGTCGAGGAAGCGTACTGGTCGGTGCCCAACAACATGCCCGACTTGGCGCCCTACGACGTGGGCGCGTCCTCGCAGTGGCTGCTCACCACATCGGGCCAGAACCCGCCGTCGAGCGCGTACATGCGCGTGCTGGATCAGGGGGTAGGGCAGTTCATCCACACCAAGATTTTCGTGCTCCGCGACAGCACGAACGCGCGCATCACGTCCATCCCGGATCCGCTGGAGCTCTGGATCGATCAGTTCCAATACCGGCTGGAGGCGCGCGATACGCGGTTCGATGAGATGTGGAAGCGCTTCGGCGTCACGCGCCCTACCGGCATCTTCATGCACACCTGGCGCAACTCGATCCAGGACGAGGTCAGCAACGCCGACGACGCCGAGAACATCCTCGTCACCACGGGATCGACGAAATTCGAGGTGGGCGGCACGTGGGGGAGCATCTCCAACCAGCCGGCCCAGCTCACCGCGTACACGGGCATGGTGTTCCCGGGTCCGAGCGGGTTCCCGTGGGGGTCGCAGTCGGGATGACCGAGCTGCGCTCGTTCCTGACGATCCTGACGATCGGCGCCATCGGCGCGATCATCTTCACCGCGGTCACGCACCCGGACGGGATCCGCGCTCTGTTCGGAGGCATCGACAGCCTGTACAAGACGGCCCAGGCCGGATCGCTGGGCCAGGTTGCGTAGATGAGCGCACCGCGCGGGCGCGTGCTCCGGTATGGCGGCCAGGTGGTCGATCCTCAGGGCGCAACCGCGCGCACCGAGGGGCCGCCGAATGCGCCCATCACGAGGCCGGCGTATCGGATCTCGCAGGGCGTCTCGCAGCCAGCGGGCGTCGGCGGGCCGGCCGCGCCCGCCTGGCTCGACCTGTCTGGGGTCCCGTTCTGGCGTCTGGTGATGGTGGCCAGCGCGGTGCTCTGGCTGGGCGTCGTGTGGGTCAGTTTCCGCGGCGGCATCTCTGGAGGAGTGCGAGTCTGATGGGCATCATGGCGCACCTGAAGTCGGGCGCGTATTGGTGGGGTGTGGCCACGGTCCTCGTGGGACTCTGGCTGTTCAAGAACTACGGCGATCGCCTCCCGCGACTGCCGATGGGAAGTGGGGGATAGGCCGTGCTCACCGACATGCGGTTCTGGATCGGCGTCGGCGTCGGCGTGATCGCGGTCATGTTCGTGATCCCGTGGGCGCGCGGCACCATGGCGGCCCGGTCGGCGGGCTGACGCTGACGTGCTCCGGTCCGGCGCGTTCTGGCTGGGCGCGGCGGTCGGGGCCGCGGTCACGTGGTGGCTGCGCCGCTCGCGCGAGCAGCTTATTGCCGTGGCTCCGCACTACGTGAAGCCGCTGACGCGTCGCGGGCGCATGGGCCAGGGCTGGCCCGGCGGCCAGGGGGGAGGCGCGTACCGCTGATGGTCATCGTGGGCATGTGGATCGCGATCGTGGGCTACGGCGTCGCGTACGCGGGCGTGGTGACGCTGGGCGGTGGCCAGTGCGGTCTGATCGACGCGTTCCGGGGGAAGTGCGCGCAGGGGTCGACACGCCAGACCAGCACGGGTCCCTCGCAAGGGGTGACGATATTGGCCAGCCAGCAGGCCCAGCAGGCTCAGCAGGCCGGGATGATCGGCGCCACGCCGATCCAGCAGGCATGAGCCGCAGGTCGGAAGCGCACCGAAGACGATGAGCCGCACATCGAGGGAGCGCCAAAGCCTATGAGCGGACCGCAGCGGGTGGTGCTGGGCGCCTGGCTGGCGATGATCGGTCTGGCCACGGCGCGCAGCCTGGCGCGCTCCCAGGGCCTGCCCCAGCCGAGCACCTTCCTGGCGTCCGGCGTGCTATTCACGATGCTGTACGGGGCCGCCGCGGTGGTGGGACCGCTGGCTGCGGTGTTCGCCGTGGGAACGGATATCGCGGCCCTGGCGCTGCCCTACTTCAAGGGAGGCAGCACCGGCCCCCTCGACACGCTGGCGGCCGGCCTGGCCCGCCTGACGGGCGACACGACCCAGCCGGGCGGCGGATCGGGTAGCTTCACGCCATGAGCAGAATGGTGCGCCGGCCCCCAGCGACGCGTTTCCACCTGGCGCCTCAGCAGGGGCCGCTCACGGCCAGCCAGCAGGCGCCGAGCACCGCCCGGGGGCCGTACGGGCGCGGCCCGAACCGCGACCTCGGCCGCCAGACCTACGGCGCCGTCGATCAGATCAAGGCGTACGGCGGTGGCGCCGGTGGGGTGGTCGACACGCTTCCGATCGATTACGCCTGGCAGGACCGGATCCAGATCAACCCCGCCCACGAACAGCCGCGCCTGGACTTCACCTCGGGCGCCCAGCCGCTGATCCGCTGGGGGCTCCTGCGACGGTACACGCGCACGTACATGTCCGCGTCTCCCCGCTTCCGGGGCAGGTGGTTCTACGTGGGTCTGATCCAGCGCCAGTACGCCGACCGGGCGCGCATGACCGGGGTGGCCACCCGCCAGGGGACCACGTACATCCCGCCTCGCGTGGTGACCGGGCCGGGGCCGCGGGCGATCCCGCTGGGCGGCACGCGATGAATATGTCGACGCTGACCCAGAAGATCGGGCCGTTGCCGGCCTGGGTGTGGGGCGGGCTCGCGGCAGTCGGCGTGTGGTACTTCCTGATCCGCGGCAAGGCAGCGCCGGCCAGCACCGCCAACGCGGCCGCGTCCGGATCCCAGCTCTCCAGCGGCTACGGGCTGGGCTACGCGCAGGGATTGCAGGCGTCGCAGGCGAACCAGCCCTCGACATCGACGAGCAGCTCAACGTCGTCAAATCCGCTCCAGCGTCTCGTGGCCGGGGGTAGCCCCACGGGCCTGTTCGCGGACCCCTCGACATCCCGCCAGGTCACATGGGTGGCGGCGAACACGTCGCTCCAGCCGGCGGGCGCGCCCGTGGCCGGATCCTATCCCTTCGGTGCCACGAGCGGGTTCTGGGCGCAGAGCAACTACTGGCAACCGGTGACCTACCAGGGCCAGACGCTCTACGTGTGGGCGCCCTTCGCCCAGCCGGCACCAGGCGCCGGCGTAGGCGGGCCGGGCACCTCGCGCAAGCATGCCAGCGGGCGGCGCTCCGCGGTGCTCTGGAGCGATGCTCATCCGCTGGTCGGCGCGCGCGTGCGCTATCCGCACTATGTGACCGCGGTGGGCGGGCCGGGGGGCCACCGCGCCGAGGTGATGCGGGTGGCCCAGCAGGCGGGCGTGCATCCGGCCCGCGTGGCCATGCTCAACCCGCACCCGACGGGGAGGATCCGCATCGCATGAACCCACTGCCGATCGGTTGGCGGTTGTGGGCGCAGATCGCCGGAGGGATCATCATGGGCGGGGTGGCGCTGGATCTCATCCACCGCTTCCTGGGCCTGTGACGTGGATCAGCGCGCCCTGGGGTACCTGGCTGAAGAGGCCGCGGAGCTGGCCGAGCGCGGGATGGCGGCCGGCGACAAGCTGTCGGCGCTGATCGCGCGCGCCGCCAAGACGCACGGATACGCGCCCTGGGCCATGGCATCCATGATCGCCGGGGAGTGGGACCGCCAGGGCATTCGCCGAGTCCCCTTGCAGGTCGAGATCCGGGCATGAGGACCGACCGCAAGCTGCTGGCCATCGGCGGGTTCGTGGTGCTCGGGCTGTCACCGTCCTTCGTGGATTGGATGCAGTCGCCCGAGGACCGGCCCAAGATGGTGGCGTTCTACGCGGTTGGCGTGGCGCTGATCTGGCTGGGCCTGTTCAGTGGATGAGGCGCGCTTCGAAGCTCTGACGGCGGCGGCGGTCAACGTCGTCTACTGCGTCGCGCTGGCCGGCCTGCTGCTGATGGCGTTCCCCGGCGTCCGCGAATCGCTGGTTCGGACCTGGACCGCCCAGCTCTACGCCTGGCGGCACGGGCGCTGGCTGGCCGGCCGCCGGCCGATCGCCGAGTGGACCACGCTGCTCGCGCGGGAGGATCTTCCCCAGGAGCTGGCATGAGGCGCGGCGTCTGGCGCGTCGCGCACCCGGCTGGCCCTCCGATCCTGAGCATGGGCGGGCGCGGCGGGCCTTCCAAACCGGCCCAGCCTGGCACCAATCCGGCGCCGCTGCCGCTGCCCAACCCGATCGACGCCGTCACCGGCCCCCTCACCAACGCGGCCAACGCGGTGGCGCGCGACACCGTGGCCGCGGGCGCGGTGCTGCTCGGGGTGGTGCTGGTGCTGGTCGGCTTGCTCCTGGCGAGTGGCTGGGCCGGCCCCGTGGCGCGCGGAGCGGGCCGGGCCGGGCTGTTCGCGGCGACGCGAGGCGCCGCGAGGTGAAGCTTTCGGCTGGCGAGCTGCTCCAGCTCGCGCAGCAGGCCGGATCCGGCGGCGATCCGAGCACCGCGGCGGCGGTCGCTCTGGCCGAGAGCGGCGGCGATCCGTCGGCGGTCGGACGCAACGATGACCAGTGGGGCTCGCGCGATCGGGGACTGTGGCAGATCAACGATCACTGGCATCCCGAGGTGTCGGACGGCTGCGCGTTCGACCCCGGTTGCAGCGCCCGCGCAGCGTACACCATCTCCTCGGGGTGGACGGACTTCTCCCCCTGGGCCACCTACCAATCGGGCGCATATCGGCAGTTCCTGCCAGGTTTGGCCACCGTCCAGCAAGCGCCCGCGCAGCGGTCCCTGTACGGCCAGGAGCACGTAGGGGAGCTACTCACGTCGCCCTGGTTCCCGGGGTCGTGGGAGGTCACCCAGGGCTGGGGGCCGACCTCCTACGAGGGGGAGCCGGAGGGGCATGGCTTCTCCCACTGGCACGCGGGGGTGGACGTGGGCGTGCAGTGCGGCACGACCATCACCCTGCCCATGGGGCTCAGCGGGCGCGTGCGCGCACTGGACAATCCAGGCGGATACGGTACGGCGCTGGTTGTGCTCCTCGATGGCTCCAACGTGGGGATCCTGCTCGGCCACCTGCGCCAACGCCTGGTCGACGATGGATCCGTGGTCAGTGGCGGCACCCCGCTCGCGGTCTCCAACAGCACCGGGAACAGCACCGGGTGCCATGTCCACTTCGAGGTCCGGCCCCAGGATCCCAAGCAACCGACCGGCCTGGCCCGCTACGGGAACGACGTCGATCCGTCGGCGTGGCTCACGGCCGGCCAGGCTGGAACCAGCGCGGAACTGCTGAGCGCTACGACGTCGAACCCGCTGGCGGACGCCTTGGGGCGCGTGGGGCGCTCCCTGCTGGCCGGAGCGCAGGTGCTGCTCGGCGCCGGCATGGTCGTGGGCGGTCTGATCGCCGCGGCCTACGGAATGCGGGGCCAGGGCGCGCAGGCGTTGCAGCGCGACGCCACGCGCACGGCACGCCGGCTCGCGCGCCCGCGTCGCCAGCCGCAGTCCACGCGAGCACCGGAGTCCCTGAGCCCGGCCGCCGAGAGCCGCATCCGGCCGGACCTCCAGCGGAAGCCTGGCGCTGTGCGCGACCTCGCCGGCCGGGGAGTGGGATCCCTGGGCTACGGATCCGGTCGTGTGGGGTCGACGCGTCCGATCCGCTACCGCAACCCTCAGGCGCAGGGACGCGGGAGGACGCCGCCTCACCTGAGGCGCCGGCCATGAGACGCATCCTGATCCCGGTCGGCGGGCGCTCCACAGACGCCAGCGGCGCCGCGACGTTTGATCTCGGGCTGGAGAAGACCGGAGATTGGCGCAACGTCAAGGTGTCGCTCCAGACCACGGGGCCGGCAGAGTGGGGGCTATTCAGCGGCGGCGCTCCGCTGACCTTCGGGCGCGGCCGGCGCGTCACCCTGGGGCCGGAGTTGCTGGAGCCGCAGGACCAGCTACAGGTGCAGGTGTCCGGCGGGCCGGTGTCCCAGCCGATTTTGGGCGCGGTATCCGGCCTCGGCGGCACGATGGAGGAGATCGTCAGCGGGTTCAACCCGGCCCCCAACACGATCGCCCTGGACACGTCGGCCACCCGACAGAAGCTGTTCCCTGTCGGCGTCACGCCGCCTACGAATCTGATCACGCCATCCTTCACAGTGGCTAGCGGTGGCACCTCGGGCGCGCTGCACTTCCAGCTTCCAGCCGGGACCGTGGCAGTGCGGTTCCTGGTCACTGCATTAGGTCTGCTGTTCACCTACCGCCTGATGGTCCTGGGCGTGCAGAGTGTGGAGCAGTACTACGGCGATCCTGCCGCGCCGGGTTCCAGCCTGACGGTGCCAGTGCCCACGCTCCCGCTCACGATCCCGGTGGAGATCGATTGGGACAGTCAGATCATCGTCCAGATCGACGCGCCCACGCAGAACATCAACGTGTTCGTGTCCGCCCTATTCGCACCCGAACCGCCCGGACAGGCGGGCGCCGCACAGTCCGTGGTGGCCCCCTCGCCGGCCACCTGGCAGGCGCCCAACCTGGCGCCTATTCTTATCAACACGACTGTGCTGGCAGGCGGCAACGTCGTGATCTTGGCTGCGGTGGCGGGCCAGCAAGTTCGCATCTTCTCATGTTCGATCGGCATCGATGCCGCCGTGGCCGGTGCCATCCTCTTGCAGGATACGACCGGCGCCAACTACCATGGGTTCGAGACGAGCGGCCCCCTAATTCCCAATCCCCTGGTGGGATTGAGCGCACCGCTGCCGGTTGGCGTTGGCGTACGCCTTCAGAACCCGTTGGGTGCGAACGTGACCTGTCGAGGTAGTCTTGTGGCATCGCAGTCATGATCGATGGAAGGGACTCCAGCGCCAGCCGACCGACCGCTGCTCAGGCCCGGGACGCGTATGTCCGTGGGGTCCGCGTGTGGGGCGGTTACCTGGCCACCCGCGCAAGCGTGGGCCTATACAGCGTGTGGGACCGGGCCAGTTTCGAGGTCGTCCAGCAGGCGGGGATGCGCGCTGTCGGGTTCTGCTCGGGCTGGGACGACGCGGCGGCCGTGGCCGCCCTGGGGCAGTCCTGGGACGTTCTGCCGTGCCTCGACGACGAGGATGGGATCCGGCCCCGGGGCCGCTGGGAGCAGAGCTGGCTGGACGTCGCCAACGGCGTCACGGCGACCGGCCTGTACGCGTTGGCGACGCCGCTGGACCTCCCCGCGAGCAACCACCATGCCGGGCTCGCCGCACCCTTCCACATCGCGGCGTGGTACCCGAACGCGCCCACTCCGGCCACCTGGCCGCCGGGCGTACCGCGGCCATTGGCGCCGTGCGGATGGCAGTACCTGGGAACCTTCGATGACCACGGCGTCAGCGTCGACGCGCTGTGGCTGGACGACGTGTTGGGGCCGGCGCCCACGCGCCCGCCCGCGGGAGGGAACGACATGGCCGCAGCGCACCGGCCCGACGACAGCGGGACGGATCTCTTCGTGGTGGGCGCCGACGGAGGCGTCGATCACTGGTTCTGGGCCACCCGCACCAGCCAGCCCGTCATGCAGACGAACCTCGGCGGGAACCTGCTGCCGAACACCCTCTCGGCATGGTGGCAGGATTGGAGCGATCCGGCCGCCAGGGCGCTGGTCGTAATCGGGCAGGCCGCGTCCGGACGCTACTGGAAACAGGTCTACACGGATGCGGCGAGCTGGTCCGGGTGGCTGGAGATGGACATGGTCGGCGCTACGCCGCCAATCGGCGTCGATCAGGGCCTCAGGGCCTACCTGAGGAGCACGCCTCAGTGACCGACACGGCGCGCCTGATTCAGATCGTGCGCCTGGCCGTGGGGGGTGCCGTGGCGGTCGTCACGACCGCCCTGCTGCTCGTGGTGGCGCTGTCCATCTCACGCGGCGAGAGCCTGAGCAGCACGCAACTCGTGGGCCTGCTGGCCACAGTGGGGACGCTGGTCGGCATCATTGTCAACCTGCTGGGGACCGGCGCCGTGGCGTCCGTGGCCCGCGACACCAACGCGCTCGCGGCCGAGACACGGGACAAGGTCAACGGCCACCTCGACGCGCATATGGCGCTGCATGCGGCCCCCTCGGGCGAGGACGGGG
>Ga0066903_100001375_pt1 | contig 17684 bp, 18 predicted proteins | sample PanSoiMetaGPlot1_FD_67491 | JGI IMG/M metagenome (GOLD analysis project Ga0066903, IMG submission 67491) | Tropical forest soil microbial communities from Panama analyzed to predict greenhouse gas emissions - Panama Soil - Plot 1 (version 2) | ecosystem: Environmental > Terrestrial > Soil >... | reverse complement strand
GTCGACCGCCACGCGCAGTTCTTCGAGCGACATCTTTCGCGGGAAGCTCGCCTTGGCGAATTCAACGTAACGCCCGAGTGCATCGTCAATGCGCGTTGCGCGGCCAATGTTTCCCGCCGTTGGCCGGATGTTGTCGATCTTCCCTGTGAAAACGAGGTCTTCGATCTGCGCTTCGACTTGATCGTCGAGTTTGTAGCCGTCGTGCCGAAAAAATTTAATGCCGTTGTCTTGGTACGGATTGTGGGAAGCCGAAAGAACGACGCCAGCATCAGCGCGCAGTGATCGCGTGATGTAAGCAACGCCCGGTGTCGGCAACGGTCCAATCACGAGAACATCAACCCCGAGCGAAGTGATTCCGGCCACGAGCGCGTTCTCGAGCATGTAACCGGAACGTCGCGTGTCTTTGCCGAGAACGATTTTCGGCCTAGCTCCTTGAGGAAGTGTTCGCGGATTGAGCTGAGTGAAGACATGGGCGGCGGCGCGACCGAGCTTGAGCGCCGTCTCGGCGGTGACAGGTTCGACATTCGCTACGCCTCGAACGCCATCGGTCCCAAAGATCTTCGTCGCCTTATTCACGGCATTATTGAAACGCCAAATTCGGAAAGGGGAAAGTGCTCATTGCGCGAGGGACGCCGGCTGGTGTTCGCGGTCATGATCGCTCAGAAAAATGCACTCATTTTCAAAACCAAGCACCACGGTGTTCCATTTGAGCGGAAACTTTTCCAGGAGTTGATTCCGTTGAATCAGGCTGGCCCAATCGCGGTATTCGCCTTTTACGATGTCCCGGAATTTATTTTCAGTTCCGCTGAGAGGTGTGAGGTAGAGGGCATTCACCGGACCGCCAAGTGTTCTGTAATCGCCCAGATCGATCATGATTTGGATTTTTTCTGGCAACCAAAGGCTCCGGCGATCGGCATACCACGCAATCGCCCATGGCATGTCGCTGGTCGTGACCTCTTCCGGCGCCATCCAATTATTCAAAACGCTGATCATCGGCGGCATGTAGGGAGGCCATTGGACGCGAGGTTTGTTCGGCGACAACCATGGCATCGAGAAAATCATTGGCATGGCACAAAGCAGATAAAGGAGGGTAATGAAACCGGCCCGCGCGAACGGCAAATTTAGCGCGAGCCGATTCCACTGAACTAGCAAGTAGGCCAGCCCGTAACAGGTCATAACCGGAACGAAGATAAGGTGAAGTTGATTTGCCGACAGACCTTCCTGTTCATCGATTCCGTACAAACACATGCCGAGCACCGCTCCACTCCACATCGCCAAGAGCAACCAGCGAAATGCCGCAGTCTCGGTTTTCTTGAAGAGATGCAGCAGTGAAACAAAAAATACCAGCGCGACGACGCTCAATCCGACATATTCGAACAAATGCGCGGTCTGTGAAACCAACCCGGTGGTAATCTTATCCCGAAACGCGCCAAGCACGCCTATGCTCGAATCGAACTGCATTCGACGCATCCAGCCCGCTTCGTTATGGCCTACTCCGTTCAAGATCGAGTAGACGGCGACGCCGCCAATATTTCCGGTAAGGACCAGGTTGCGAATTGCCCAAGGAAGGTAAATCAGCGCGCATACTCCGAGCATGATTAACGCAACCCAACCGCGCTGCCGGAAATAAAAGGCGGCGAATATCAAGGCAGCGACAATGATCCAGAACGTGAGCGCATGGGCTAAGGCGAGCAATCCGAGGCCGACCGCGGCGGCAATCAACCATTTCAATGGCGATTCATCACGATGTTGCGCCTCGATTGCGCGAACGAACAGATACGTCGCGATGTTGAACAGGAACAAAAGCAGCATCTGCGGGAGGCCGGAGAGCGCGTATTGCCACATTGCTTCGCAAAGGATCATCAGTCCGCAGACCAGCAAAGCGAGACGCTGATCGAACAATCGGCGCGCGGTGAAGTACAAAACTGCGATCGAAGCGATGAAAAAAAGCATCGACATGGTGGCGATCGCGTTGTCGCCGGCATAGACAACCGTGCTCGGGTTCATCTTCCAAAGAGCTTTGACTGGAAGTAACGCGATCGCATTTACAAGCGGCGGCAATGGGGCGTTGTAGGTATCGGACCAAATATTTCTGGCGACATCTTTGCCGTGAGCCTGCAATTGTCCGACCGCGAGGGGACGGGCCATTTTTGTGCTCCAACCGTCGCCGCTCGCAATCGCGCGGCCAATCTGCGCCTGGTCCATCCCAACGGGCGTCGAGAGCCCGCGGAATTGATAAAAATGGAGAACGATGAGACCGATCACGCCGAGCGCCACCGCGCCCCGTTTCACCCAGACCGCGAACCCGCCCGCTTCCAACGCGTGAACCGCGCTCTGAATGAATTCTTCGCTACCTGGCATGTGAACCCTGTTTCGATTTCATCGCGATCTCTTCCTTCTCGGCGTTTAAGACATTTATTTTACGGTGCAATGTTCGCCGGCTGATGCCGAGCTTTTTCGCGGCGGCAGTCACGTTTCCGTTGGTTGTGGCTAGCGCCTGCAAAATGAGTTTGCGCTCGGTTTCGTGCAAATCGAGCGGGCTCGACTTTTCCCCGAAGGCCTTGGCGGGAGAAATGCCTCGCGGCAGTGTGGCTCCCGCGGCTTGGCGTAATGCCGACGGCAAATCGCGCGGCGTAATCTTCTGCCCCGTGGCCATGACGACCCCATGCTCGATCGCGGTGCGCAGTTCGCGAACATTGCCCGGCCAGTTGTAAGTCAGGAGTGCGTTCATCGCTTCCGGGGCCAGGTCGACAATTTCCTTGTTGTTCGCTTTGGAAAATTGGCGAAGGAACGTGCGTACGAGCAAAGGGATGTCGTCTTTTCGGTCGCGCAATGGCGGCATCGTGATGCGCACAACGTTGAGCCGAAAATACAAGTCGTCCCGAAACGTGCCCTGCTTCACCATTTGTTCGAGGTTCTTGTTTGTGGCCGCGATCAATCTCACATCGGCTTTCAGTGTTTGATTGCCGCCAACGCGTTCAAACGCGCGTTCTTCACTGATTACGCGCAGCAACTTCACTTGAGTGGTTGGCGGAATCTCCGCCACTTCGTCCAAAAATATTGTCCCGCCATTCGCCTGCTCGAACCTGCCAATACGGCGTTCGTGCGCTCCGGTGAACGCCCCTTTTTCGTGCCCAAACAATTCGCTTTCCAGCAGCGTCGGCGAAAGCGCGGCGCAGTGCACGGTCACGAATTTCGCCTTGTTGCGTCGGCTCAAATTATGGATCGCATGGGCGGCGAGTTCTTTTCCGGTACCGCTTTCTCCCTCGATCAAAACGTTTGCCGACGAAGGCGCAACCTGTCGGATCGTGCCGATCACTTCGCGCAAGGCGGGCGACTCGCCGATCATATTCTCGAGGCCGTAACGCTCATCCACTTGTTGACGTAGCGCTTTGTTCTCCTGCTCGAGGTTCCGTCCTTTCAATGCGCGCGCGATAAGTAGCTCGACCTTGTCGAGGTTCAAAGGTTTGGTGACGAAATCGTACGCGCCACGTTTCATTGCTTCGACCGCGTTATCGACCGAGCCGTAGGCCGTCATCATGATGCAGATCGGCGGTTGCGGCATTTTCAGCACACGATCGATCAACTGCATTCCATCGTCCGCGCCCAGGCGAAGATCGGTCAGAAGGAGATCGACGCGTTCACGTTCGAGCACATTCATCGCGCTTTCGATGTCGCCGCCAACATAGACGTCGTAATCGTTCTCGAGCAGACGTCGCAAGCCGTCGCGCGTGGGCTTCTCATCATCGACAATCAGGATCGTAGGTTGGATGGGATCCATGAAATGACTCGGCTGCAGGTGTGCCATTTATTCTCACTCAAACGCGCGATCTCTCAATGAGAACTATGGAGCGCCTATTTCGAGGACGGCGTTTCGTGATAAGCCAAGCCGGACTGATAGAGCGGGATCTTGGCGTGTAGCGATTCGATTAGCGAAGTGATGTGGTTCGCTTCTGCGACTTTGAGCGCGTCCTGGGCTGCGCTCACTGCTTTGTCGAACTCACGATTCTCGGCGTAGGCGGCGGCGAGTGTGTGAAGGACCACCGGATCATTTCCATTTGTCGAGAGAACGGCTTCTTCTGCGAGCTGCACTGCCTTTTTTCCGTTGCGCAAGCGATCTTCGGCGGCCGTCGCCAGTAACCAGGCGAGATTATTTTCCACGAGCACCGATCCGGGGCCCGCCGCTAGGGCTGTTTCATATTCGCGAATTGCCTCTTCGATTCGTCCCAGTTGCCGGAAAGCATTGCCGAGATTGTTGTGCGCTTCGGCGTAATCGGGCCGGAGTTGAATCGCCAACTGATAATGCAAAACCGCGTCGTCGAGCTGTCCCTTTTGCCGGAAAGCATTGCCGATGCTGTAGTGGCTCTCCGCATGATCGTAGGGAAGGGCGAGTGTTGCGGAATAAGCTTCAATCGCGGCGTCAAACTCACCCTTTCGTAACAAAGCATTCCCAAGATTGATGAATGCGTCCGCGTTGCCGCGACCGGACCGGATCGCGCTGCTCAAATGAGTGATCGCTTCGTCCGGGTCGCCAGATTGCAAATAAGCCGCGCCGATGTTGTTTTGAGTGTCGGAGTCATTTGGTGAAATTCGGAGCGCGGCCTGGAATTCCTCCATCGCGTCGGACCTTCGTCCCTCCTGCAATAAAGCCTTACCAAGGTTGTTATGGTCTTTGGTCTGATTCGGCCAAAGCGCCAGAGCTTTGCGGAAAAGAACGATCGCGTCGCTCACGTTACCGCGCTCTGACAACAATGACCCGAGATTGCTGTAGGCCATCCAACAGCCTGGATTGCGGTTGATCGTAGCCCGCCAAAGCGTCTCGATGTCTCGATAGTCGCTACTTTGCCGCCAGGTTAGAACGCCCAACGTGAGTAGAAGGGCGGCATAGACCGCTGGTTGCAAAAGCTTTTTCGCCGAGGTGAATGAATCCAAACTGATCCTAATTCCGGCTGCAATCAAAGTGAGCGGCGCGGCGCAGGCGAGATATTGAAAGTGATCGGCGACAAAGGAGTAAAGGAACGGGTAAACATTGATGAAACCGAGCGCGGGAAAAAGAAGGCTCAGAAAAATTAGCGTAACCGCGAGGGGCGCCCGGAATTTCGCTCGCCCTGCCCAGATGAATCCGAGCAAGGCGATGAGCGCGAAGAGAAACAGGTATTCCCACCAATCACCCGCGTTCATTTGCCAGCGCGGATAAATGAAGGTGAGTTTGGCCGGCCATATCAGTTTAAAAAGATAAAACCAGAAATCGCGCGCCGCGATCAAACAGCGCTGCAAGATCGAGAGTTGAAAGGCGGCACCTTGTGCGCCGACAAAGACTCGTTCCACCAAAGCGGTGAAAAGGCCGGCGACGATGCCGAGTCCAAAAAATGGAAGCAATATCGCAACATCTTGGCGCGGCCGAAGCGTGCCGCGCTTCCACCACAAAATGATCATCACGACAAGCGGCAGTGGTGCGATCGCTGTTTTGCACAGCAAGCCGGCAAAGAAAAAAGAAAGCGCGGCAAAGTATGCTCGACGACTGCGCGTCTCATCGAAATTCAAGTAGCTAAAGATCGACAAGAAGAAGAAGAGTCCCGAAAGCGTGTTCTTGAGCTCCGAGATCCAGGCGACCGATTCAACCTGAACTGGATGGAGCGCAAATAGTCCCGCTGCCAGCCACGCTCCCGGAATTCTTAGTCGGGCTAAAATTCGCAGCAGCACGAGGGCGCCCAGCGCGTGCAACAAAATATTGAGCAGGTGATAACCGAGCACTGAATCACCCCAGAGTTTTTGTTCGATCCAAAAAACAGTATGCGCGAGCGGATAATATTGCTGTGTCGCGCCCGGTTGGATCCAGATTGCGACCAGTCCGTGGGCTGCGCGCAGATACGGGGCGGTGATGTGAGCCTTGTCATCCCAGACGGGGCGGCCATTCCATGCCGGCAGATACGCGATCGCAGTTGCGACAACCAGCAGCAGTCCGAACAGCCAAATTCGTCCCGGACTTTCCCGTGTCTCTTCTCGGAGCTTCTTCGCCATCAAACTGCGGAAGACTTGTTTGAATCGCCTGCTTCAAGCATACGAATACGTTTGTCCACGTGTGGCAGGCGAATCGTCACGGCCAGTCCCTTTCCGGCACTGCTTTCAATCGACATTTCGCCGCCGTGCTCGCGGACGATTCGCCGGACAATCAACAATCCGAGTCCGGTGCCGCTCGCTTTCGTCGTGAAGTAGGGTTCGAAGACCCGGCTGAGATTTTGCGGCGAGATGCCGCCGCCACTGTCCATGAATCGGATAATTACGTGCGAATCATCCTTGTCGGTGCGGATCCGCAAAATCCCGCGCGCGTTCATCGCTTCGAAGCTGTTTTTGAGCACGTTATAAAAGGCCTGCTTCATCTGGTCGCGATCCATCTCGATCAACGGAAGGTCGGAGCGCAGTTCCTGTTCGACCACGATGTCGCGGTCTTTGATTTCCGGCGCGAAAAAGCGCACCGATTCTTCGACGATGGAATTTACATTCTCAGGGCGAAGTTGTGGGCGCGTAGGCCGGATCGCGCGCAGAAATTGGCTGATAATCGAATCGAGCCGGCTTACCTCCGCTCGCGCGACTTCGATGGACTCCTGCAGTTCGGCCTGCTTTGCGCCATCCACTTTGCGGGCGGCGCGTTCAATCAGCTGCAAATGAATATTTAGTGAATTGAGTGGATTGCCGATCTCGTGCGCGACACCGGCGGCAAGCAAAGTGAGCGCGTTTAATCGTTCTGACTCGAGCGTTTGCTGCTCGCTTCGGCGATTTTCAGTGATGTCCCGCAAGATAATCGCGTGTCCAACCTGTTCCCCGGAAATGTCGATCTTGTCATTGTCTACTTGATCGGCGTTCGAGGTGCGTTCGATCACCAGCGGGACGATATAGAAATTGATGAACCGATTCGCGGGATAGAAAATTTCCATGTCCCGACTGACCGCGCTTTCCCGCGAAAGGAAGCTCCAATCCAAACCGCGCACGCACTGATCGAGTCGCTTTCCGAGCGAGTCTTCCACTTCGATCCCGAACAACTGACACGCGGCATCGTTAAGGTAGGTGATGCGTCCTTTTGAATCCGTAACGATGATTCCCTCCTGGATCGAATTGAAGACGGTCTCGAGGAATCCTTTCTCCTGGGCGAGCCGAAGAAAATAGTTCTGCACTTCCTCGGGACCGATTTTGCCGAGGCGCCCGATTAACTTTTCAACGAAGCCTGCTTTCACAACGACGCGGCGACGATTCAGCGGGAAACTGCGGAAACTTCAATCTGCGACATTTCGAGTCGGAGATAAGTTAACACCACTGGGGCCAGGATCATGCCAGGAATGCCCAATATAATTTCGCCCACGATCAATCCAATGAGGGTGAGCCACACCGGATTACGGGTCCAGCCGCCGATAATCTTGCTGTTGAGAAAGTATTCCAGCTTATGAATGGCGATCAGAAATACGAGGGCAACGAGCGCGAGCTTCATCGAAGCCGAGGCGGCCAAAAAAACAATGATCGTATTACTGATCAAATTTCCGATGATCGGCAACAATCCGCAAAGAAAGGTCACGCCGATGACGACCGCCGCGTGTGGCAAACCAATGGCCAGAATGAAAATCGCCGTCAACGCCGTGTTGATGAAGGAGATGATGATCTGCGCACCCATCACCGTTTCGAAGCTGAGATAGAGATCTTCGAAACGTTTTGCGATCTCGGCGGCGCATGCGGAATAGAGATTGTTTGAATCCCGGGAGGGTGGGTCGGCTGCCGGATGCCGCCAACTCCGAAAAAACAAACTCGCCGCGACTACAATTCCGATGACGATCAGCGCGAACACCGTACTTACCGCACCGGCAAAGTGGGCCACATTGCTCAGGTAATGGATTTCATCCTTGAGCTGCTCAATGACGAAGGCTTTGAGCGTTTCAAAATCGGTAAAGGGCAGTTCGATGTTTCGTTTCTCCGCCCAAGCGGTTGCGGACGGGATGGAGGTCTCGGCAATTTCAGGCAATGCCCGCCAGGCCGCGCGCAGGAAATAGCCGGCACCGTAGGCAATCGCGACGAGTCCGACGAGAAATAAGAGCAGAGATAGCCATTTACGGCTCGTGGCCGCATAAAGCTTGCGCAACGCGAAATAAGCGAAGAACGCCGCAAGTAGCAGTGGCCCGAGGTGTAGCCACGCCGCCGCGATTAATGTTGCGACGAGCACACCGTAGGAAATTTTGCGCGGCGTGCTCATCCTGCGCTCATAATAACGATTTTATGCTGCCTGGACGGTTTCTTTTTCGGCACGCTCTTTTAATGCGGCTTTGCGCGAAAGCTTCACGCGGCCCTTGTCATCAATGCCAATGCATTTCACCCAAATCATGTCGCCCGGTTTGACGACATCTTCGGTCCGTTTCACGCGGAAGTCAGCGAGCTCGGAAATGTGAACAAGTCCTTCCTTGCCTGGAAGAACTTCGACAAATGCCCCGAATTCTTTCGTGGATACGACCCGACCCTGGTAGGTCTGGCCGATCTCGATCTCCTTGGTCATGCCGCCGATGATCTCCTTCGCGCGCTGCATCGATTCGCCGCTTGTCGCGTAGATGTGAACGGAGCCGTCGTCTTCGATGTTAATCTCCGCTCCGGTCTCGGCCACGATTCCCTTGATCGTCTTGCCGCCCGGTCCAATGAGTGCACCGATTTTCTCCGGATTGATTTTGATGGTCTCAATTCGCGGCGCGTACTTCGACAGCTCGGTGCGTGGCTTGTCCATCGTGCTGCGCATGATTGCGAGGATCTTCGTGCGCGCTTCTTTCGCGCGTTGGATCGCTTCGGCCATGATCTTGTGACTGATGCCCGGAAGTTTGAGGTCGAGCTGATAACCGGTGATGCCATTGTCAGTGCCGCAGAGTTTGAAGTCCATGTCACCGAAATGGTCTTCCGAACCGATGATGTCGGTTAGCAGTTCGTAACGCTTGAGTTGTCGATCTTCATTTTGTTCGGTGACGAGGCCGACGGAAATTCCGGCTACGACTTGTTTCATGGGCACGCCTGCGTCCATGAGTGCGAGCATTCCGCCGCAGACGCTGGCCATCGACGTCGATCCATTCGATTCCATGATTTCGCTCGAAATACGGATAGCGTAACGAAAATCGTTCTCGCTTGGGACGACCGGTTCGATCGACCGTTCGGCCAGTGCGCCATGGCCAATCTCGCGACGACCGGGTCCGCCGGTGCGTCCAGTCTCTCCCACGCTGAACGGCGGGAAGTTATAATGAAGAATAAAACGCTTCGATTGCTCGCCGCCGCCGTAAGCGTCAATCATCTGCGCCTCTTCGATCGGGGCCAATGTCGCGAGCGCGAGCGCTTGCGTTTCGCCGCGCTGGAAAATCGCGGATCCGTGCGCGCGGGGAATTACTCCGACTTCGCAGGAAATTTGGCGTAAGTCTTGATAACCACGGCCGTCCACGCGTTTTTGTTTGTCCAGAATACTGGTGCGAAAGGCACGCTTCTGAACGTAATCAAATGCTTGTGAGATCGAGAACGCGTCGGTTTCCGGAAATTTTTCCAGAATCTTCGCCTTCACTTCTTCTTTCAATGCTTCGACTGCTTTGGAGCGAGCAACTTTGCCCGACGTGTAAAGCGCGCCTTCGATCCGGTCGCCCGCGACTTGATAAGCAATCTCGAGCAATTCCGGTCTCACGGTGAGCAGGGGCATTTCGCGTTTTGGTTTCGCGACCTGCGAGGCGAGTTCTTTCTGAATGCGAATCATCTCGCGCGTCTGAGTGTGCGCGAATTCGAGCGCCTTGATGAATTCGGCTTCCGGCAATTCGTTCGCTGCGCCTTCAATCATGATGACGTCGTTTTCGGTGCCGACGTAGACGAGATCGAGATCGCTTTGCGTGCGCTCGGTGTGAGTTGGGTTCGCCACGAACTGGCCGTTCACGCGACCGACACGGACTGCGCCAATCGGTCCGGCAAACGGAATGTCCGAAACGCAAAGCGCGGCCGAGGCGCCGTTAATCGCGAGCATGTCGGGATCATTTTCGCTGTCAGCGCTGAGCAGAATCGAGATCACCTGCGTGTCGTAAAAATATCCCTGCGGAAAGAGCGGCCGCAACGGGCGATCGATCATCCGCGAGGTGAGGATTTCTTTTTCGGTCGGTCGTCCTTCACGTTTGAAATAACCGCCCGGGAATTTTCCGGCAGCGGCCGCCTTTTCGCGATAATCAACCGTCAGCGGGAAAAAATCCTGACCTTCTTTGATGGATGTGGCGGAGACTGCGCTCGCCAGAATCATTGTGTCGCCGCACGAAACGATGACCGCGCCGTCGGCGAGCTTGGCGATCTTGCCGGTCTCGATATTTATCTGGTTAGACCCAATTTGGGCTGTGACCTTCTGTTGCATATTATTTTCCTGGATGTGCGAGTTCCAGGTCGGTCACCCTGACTGTAGGTTTTAACTCCGATCCCGCGGCCACGGGACTTAACGGACCTAAAACCTAAATTCAAGGTGTCTGGCGACCTGGTTGTCGCGGTTTACCAACTTTCGAATCGGCGTCGCACTGAAACGCGGACGCTACAATCAACCTCTGCTACTTCCGGAGATTTAATCGATCGATCAACTTTTTATAGCGTTCGGCTTGGGACCGGCTCAAATAATCGAGCAGGCTCCGGCGTTGGGCCACCATTTTGAGCAACCCGCGGCGCGAAGAATGGTCTTTGGCGTGGCTTTTCAAGTGTTCGGTCAGTTGTCCGATCCGGCGCGTAAGCAACGCGACTTGTACATCGGCGCTGCCAGTATCCTTCCCGTGCAACTGGAACTGCTTGATATCCAAGGTTTCAGTATTCTCAGCCATTTCGAAAGCGCCTACTTTAGACCAAGTCACGGGAAGCGCAAGCGTGTGACCGACGACGCCCCGCAGCCGTAGTTGTCGGCCAGGACGGTGGATCGTTCTTTTGCTTAACGGAGCGAGCGCCCGGGGATCTTAATGGGTCATTGCGCCGCCGTACTTGCCCCAGAGCCAGAGCAGAAGCACCGCGCAGATGACGGACATGATAAACCCGGCCGGATGAAAGGCGGAACCCGGGGCCGGCTTGGAGAACATGCGTCCAATCAAACCGCCCACGATAGAACCGGCAATGCCGAGAACCGTGGTCCAGATAAAGCCGAGCTGTTGCACGCCCGGGAGAATTGCGCGCGCACACAAGCCGATGATGAAACCTATAATGATCGACCAGAGGATGTGTAACATGCCGCCGATGTTACAAAGTTGCCGGGACGAAAGGCGAACCTTTTCTTTGCCTAAATTCTAGCCCCACCGCTACTTGCGATGCCGGTTGGCTTCGTCAATCGCGAGGTACTCGTCGCGCGGTGGGCTGAAGGTGTCGAGGACGCGCGTCTCTTCCATTGTCTCGACTCCATGGGGTACATTGCTCGCCAGATAATGCGAGTCGCCAGTTTTCAGTTCATGCGGCGTTCCATCGACAATCAGTTTCATCCGTCCGGACAGAATATGAACGATTTGCTCTTGCGGATGTTGATGCGGCGGCATTTTGCTGCCGGCCTCGAGCGTAGCCAGCATTTGATACATGGTTTTGCCGCTCGCTTTGGTTTGCCGCTTGATGCCGGGGCAAAGGGTGATCCAGGGATTTTCGTTCTTCATAATCAGGCAGCAGCTTCGCTATTATAATTAAGGATATTACTCTAGGCCTCGGGTTCGATCTTAATCCGAAAGTGATACGAGGAAATACTCATTCGTTTGGAGAAATAAAAACGGTGGGCATCGAAGCGTTGCACGCCTGAATCGAGCTCGAGTGTTTCGCAGCCGCGATCTCGCGCCTGCGAGATCAACCAATCCAGCAAGTGCGCGCCAAACCCGCGCGAACGATCGCGCTCACGAGTGACAAGATCGTCTACATATAAATTTTTGCCGGAAAAGAGCGATTCGAGGAGGCGATAGCCGGCGACGGCGCAGATATCACCGTCCGCTTCGAGGAATGCGAGATGATATCCCTGCTTCTGCTGTCGCAAAACGCGATCGACAAAATCCTGCTCATTCGTGATGTGGGTGCGCAACTCGCGCATGACCGGAAAACATTTGCGAATTTGATCCGGCATTTGCACGACAACAATGTCGATCTTTTTCATGTCGATATACTGCCAGTCCGCCTCGGACTTTCGCGACGCCCCTCATACCAGATATGAAGACCTTCGCGCGAACGAGCGGCACGGGGCCCGCGGACCAGAACGCGCAGCGTGTTGCCCAGGATCTCGCGCGCAGAATACATTCGCAGCTTACGACCGGACGTGAGCACCGGTTCGCTCAAAATCTTGAAGCGCCCGAGCTTCCGGATTGCGAGACTGAAATAGACTTCTTCTCCGATAAATAGCGTTTCATCAAATCCGCCCGCGCTGGCGAAATTCTTACGCGTGGTGAAAAGGAACGCACCGGCGCCGAGATTCAGGGCAAAATAAATTGCACAGAAAATTCGCAGCGATATGCGCGACCAAGTCGGAATCGCTCCGCCGATGTTCACTTGCGCGCTCCCGGCTGCGCAGCCGTTCGCCAACGCGTCGATCGCGCCGCTGACGTGCTCTGAATTGATTCGCGTGTCGGCATCGACAAAAAACAGAATCTCCCCGGACGCGGCGCGGCCGCCGGCATTACGGGCGGCCGCAATTTGCCGTCGCGTAATTGAAACAAGCCTGGCGCCTCCGGCGCGCGCGATTTCCGCCGTTGCGTCGGTGGAACCGTCGTCCACGACCAAAATTTCATAATCATGGCCTGCGGCGGCTTCCCGGATCGCTTCTATCGTCGCGGGCAGCTCAAGCTCCTCGTTGTACGCTGGAACGATGAATGAAAGCACCAGTCAGGTGTAGCGCGGGCGCGCCCGCGCGCAAATCGCACTCCGGCAAGTCAGCGAGCCGCGGCTGGATCGGCCCGCAACTTTCATTACGGCCCAAATCTGACTCCAGCCTTCTGCACTTCCTGATACGGCAGGAGCCAGATCAACGACTCATCATGAAGGTCGACCACTTGAATGCGATTGCCCCAGGGATCTCGGAAATCGCACCGGAAGGGCGGCTCAAGTTTCAATTTGTATTTCTTCGTTAGTTTTTGCCGCACTTCTTGGATTTGTTTTTCGTCTCGCACCATGATTCCAAAATGCCGCATATTGGCGGGTCGAACTTTTTCGACTTCGAAAATGGCGAGAAACTGGTGCTCGCCGAGTTTGAAAAAGGCGTCGCCTTCGCCTTTATCCATTTGCTTCAGATTGAACACGTCTTTGTAAAACACGACCGCCTTCTCGATATCGTCCACTTCGATCGCGACGTGATTGCAACCGTAAACTTGAACGCTCATGTTCTTAATCGCTCGAGGGCCGTGATCATGTCGCCGCTGCGATTACGGAGTTCATGCCAATGCACGGCCGCCAGTTCCGCAATTAGCTTTTCGCCTTTGGCCGTAAGCGCGACATGGCGCTGCCGCCGGTCCGTCTCGCCGGCCGCGCGCGTGACGAGTTTTCGCTCCACCAATCGATCGACAATGTTGACCGCGGAATGATGTTTGACCTGGAGTCGTTCGCTGAGCTGCGAAATGGTGACGCCTTTTTCCGAGGAGGATGCCTTCACTGCGAGGAGCGCCTCATACTGCTCGGGATTCAGACCCGCGTTCGCGCGGAGCAAATCTTTGCTAAAACGAAGAAACTTGCGCCCGAGATAGCGGAGTTCGGCGAGAGCTTCGTAATCGTCCGGTCGGAGAGGTGTCATAGGACAGGGTCGTCAGGCCTAACCGGACGACTTATCGATCGTCGATACATTGGCATACCGGTTGCTCATTTTCTATATAATATGAATACGCCCGCGGCCAAATCGCACCAAGCTTTCACTCTCGTCGAAATCATGATCGTCGTCGCCATCATCGCCCTCCTTGCCGCCATCGCCGTTCCCGGATTTCTGCGCGCTCGCAAGCGGTCACAGGCCAGCCGAATCTTGAACGATTTGCGCATGATCGATTCCGCAGTCGATCAATATGCGATTGAGACAAACCGCAAGACGGGTGACGCGGTTGGGATCACGGATTGGACGAATTATGTGAAAAAGGGCTCTCTTCTTTATCTCAATGGAACGAGCATCCTCGGAAGTTCTTACGGCGCCCAGACCGTCGATACGATTCCACAGGTGCCTTCCGGAGATCTCGCGGTTTTATCCGATGTGGCGGGAACCGGTTTCTGGTCGCCCTACGGGCCGTAGTTTACCCTCGCTCGCTGCGCGAATGGGATTACACCGTGAGGAAGCGTATCGCTACGATTTTTGATCGCCGGGCCGGATTGTTGCTTTCTTCCTTTCGCAATGGATCGCCAAGCGACTCTTGACCAGCTCGAACAACTTCTTCCCATCGCAACGCAGTGGGCGACCGAGCAAGAACGCCGCGTTCTTTGTGAAGGCGTGCGTCTTTCGGAAACGGAATTGACCGATGCCAAATCGATCGGTGTGCGTAATCCCGAGCGCGTCCGTCTGTTGCGTGTGGATACGATCCCGGTCCCGGCCCATCCGATGCTCCGGGCGGCCGCTGCTTCGATTAGTTTTTTGACCTCGGCTCCGAGTGGTCTCGCACTGGAGTATGGTATCTTTATCCGGGCGGATCGTTGGCGGGAGCGCGGGCTAATTGCACACGAGCTTGTGCATACAGCTCAATATCAACGCCTTGGCGGGATCCTGCCCTTTCTCCGGACTTACATCTTCCAGTGTGCCACGGTTGGCTATCGCAACGCGCCGTTGGAATTGGAAGCGATTGCGACGTCGGCCCGTATCGGCGGTTGATAGAATCTCGACCCAGTTGTGACTGCGACATCTTGCCGCAGTCGTCGTTCTTTTTTCTGTCGGGAACACTTAATGCTGCAAAACGAATGGATGCAGCCCCACAAGCCAGCACCGATACCGCGGAAGATCGAAGTCGATCTCTCGGAAATTCTCATTCAATCGCGGGCCGTTGAGCGCCCAGATTCGAGGGACCAGATCCCGTTTCAAAATCCTTTCCCTCTCCCCTGGAAGGATCCGGCGCTTAGCGCGCACTTTGCCCGCGTCAGCTCGGCTGACTGGACCAATATTATCTTCGCCGTTGGCGCTTCCCTGGCGGCGATCGTCTGCACGCTTGCAACTTTTGACGACCTGGAAAATTTCCGACACCTGCATTTGGCAAGCGATGAGATGTATTCCAAGCCAATCTATTTCCAGCCAAGAACTCACGGCCCTCGATCGCGACATTTTGCCGGGACTGGATCCACTTTTGGCGTTAACGCGCCCGCAACCAATAACAAGATTGATTTGCCGTCGAAACGGACCGGCTCTTCGAGCCAGATGTTGGGGTTGTCGAAACTCCTTCCCGCGGAATCATTTCTGAATTCCTCGTTGCTGCCGAACATCGGTCAGATTCCGCAAAACGTACCGAGTGGCGGTCCGACAACCGGCCCGACTACCGGTCCGTCGACAGGCCCCATGCACTCGACCGGGTCCGGGGACATGCACGCGGAGAGGAAAAACGGGCTGAAGGAACCAACCCGGACCAATCAAATGCGAACGACGAGCGCTTTACCAAGCCAAAAAGTGGAGAAGTCTTCGATGCGTCTGGCACAGGGACACGGTAGCAACTTGAAAAATGACGGCGGCAACGGGCGACATGCAGCCGCAGCCCAGATTTCGTCCGGCACCAAGGCGATCACGCATACCATGCATTCCACGACAAGTGGCGTGCGAGGTATGCAGAGTATGTCGGCGCCAAATTGCATGCACATGGAGCATGGATTGCTCGGGCAAGGGCCCGCCATTACCGCTTTACAAGGATTGAACAAAGCGGGCCTCGGCGGCGGCGGTGGTGGACATCGCGGCGCGAACGCACGTCGTTGAGCGCGCTCGTTGCGAAGTTAATTCACCCGTAGGTTATCTCTTGCGGTGCCCGGTCATCTCCGCGCTCGCCAGGCGCGAATCCAGTCGCGTAAGTTTTTTCGCCATCGTGCGCGTTAGTAACGGGATATGTGGGATCTCACAGAGGTGTTCGGCAATGAACCAGACTGGTTTGGTTGTGTTCATCCAGTTTAGTCGATCGAACCGCGCGAGATTTACCGGACGCGAATAGCGGCGCAGCGTGCGTTCAAATCGCAGATTAAAATAAATATTGAAGTAGCTCATCGCGAGCTCGCGTAACGAGCGGTAAACGGGTTCACGATATCGGCAGCCCGCAAAATTCGATTTCGCGACCGCGCCCCAATGCCCGCGCTGTTTGAAAATTGCGATGACGTGGTCGGTGTCTCGTTCGGCTTCGAGATCGAGAATGAGCGGCGGAAAGCCGAGGACTCGCAGGGCGGCGGCAGCAAAGACCGCTCCTTCAAAACAGGACGCGGTGCGTTCGTGCAGGACTTTTGCCGGCGAACGCGCGGTATAACCCAGATTATAGGGAAGCTCGTCGAGAAATTTTTGGACGCCGGCAGGATTCTTCAGCGCGCGCAAGCGGCGCAACTCCGAAGCCGTGAATCCAAAAGAAGTAGAGCTCGATCTGGCGATGACCGATCTTTGCGTGACGCGGGAAGAATTACAACCCGACGGGATGACGCGCTTCGAATCCGGTTGCGGGAACGCGTTCGCTCGCTTGCCAGCCGGGCGCCCACTTATCGTGGGCCGTTAAATAGGGCGTCGTGTCCAGACGCAGACCGGCAATGATCGCGTAGGTGTGACCGCTGCGCGCGTAAATCGTGATCCACTTTCCGCGGCCGCGCTCACCATAGCTTCGAAATTCCGACGAACTGATGGGTGACTTCAGCAAACCTGCGCCCGCGAGCGCATACGAGACGGTCCCCGAACAATCGTAGCCACGATCGAGAAATGATTTATGGCCGCCGCCATAAATGTACGGTTTGCGATGAAGCTGGTTGGCCGCCCAAATTGCGCGCTTAACTGCGAGGGGTGCATTCACGGGCGCAGAAGCCTGCCCTCCGTGAAGCCGCGCGTGACTTCCCGCGACGGTTGGACCGCTCGTCGGGAATAGACTGCTGGCGTTTACCGAACACACTCCGGCGACTAGAACAGCCGCCCAAACTAAAGCTTTTCGACTCAGGGAATACACGGGCCGTTTTTCGGAGCGTGTCCTATGCCATAAGATAGGACTCTGCAAAGAAAAAATGATTTAGATAAATCCTTTTCCTTAACGGCCTGCGATAGTTGATGCGGAATATTTTATACTATATAAGTATTCTCCGCCCGACACGACCAGGCGGGTTGCGACTCAGAGTATGCCCCAACTTGATTTTCGCGAAGCGCTCTCGACTCCGGAGGAAAAGAATTATTCACCCGCAGTCGTGGCTTTGACGGCGGTGACGCAAACACCGCCGGTTCTCAGCCTGGTTGAATTTCTGCACAGCCTGCGCCTGAGCCGGTCGGCGTGGGCCAACATCGTTTTCGTGATGATTGCTTTTGCCGGCGGACTCGTTTGCGCCTTTTACTTTTTCAACGGCGGCGAACTGCTGCGCGCGGCTGCTTCATGGCCCGGCGAATATCTTTATCCGCGGCCACCGGCAGTTGAATCTCTTGTCGGCGCGGAGCAACCGACCCCGGTTGACCAATTCGCCGCAAGCGCGGATCAAGCGAGCGCGAGCAAGAACGAGGACTCGGGGACGGCCGCCAATTTAAACGCTGCGCCAACGGA
>Ga0066903_100001374_pt1 | contig 17691 bp, 18 predicted proteins | sample PanSoiMetaGPlot1_FD_67491 | JGI IMG/M metagenome (GOLD analysis project Ga0066903, IMG submission 67491) | Tropical forest soil microbial communities from Panama analyzed to predict greenhouse gas emissions - Panama Soil - Plot 1 (version 2) | ecosystem: Environmental > Terrestrial > Soil >... | reverse complement strand
AGCAGGGGAGACAGGACTCGAACCTGCAACCCCCGGTTTTGGAGACCGGTGCTCTACCATTGAGCTACTCCCCTGGGTTGCACGGTCAGTGTACTCAGGGCTCGGGCTACAGTCCGATTCGTGGCCGGTAGGCAACCCCGCCCGTCGCTCGGAGCCCTGTTCCTGCTGCTCGCGGCGATCTTTGCCGGCGGCGCCTTCGCATCGGCGGCGTCCAACTCGGGGAGCGCCGCACACTGGGTCGTGGCGGTCTGCTCGGGTCTGATCGCCCTCTGGTTCGTGGGACTCTGCGTTCGGGCGTTCAAAGTCGGCTAGGCCGAGAACAGCGGAAACGACCGCAGCACGTCGTATTCTCCGAACGTGTCCGAACGTGGTACGGAAGATCTGAAGGCGCTCTGGCGCGAGTTCCGGAGAACGAACGACAAATCGATTCGGGACCGCCTGATCCTCACCTACGCGCCGCTCGTGAAGTTCGTGGCTGGGCGGCTCGGCAGCGGGCTCCCGGCACACGTGGACGAGAACGACCTCGTCTCTTACGGCCTGCTCGGCCTGATCGGCGCGATCGAGCGCTACGACCCGGACCGAGACGTGAAGTTCGAGACCTACGCCATCACCCGTATCAAGGGCGCGATCATCGACGAGCTCCGGGCCATGGACTGGGTGCCGCGCTCCGTACGGGCGCGGGCGCGCGAGATCGAGCGGGCGATGGCCGCGCTCGAGGCGCAACTGCATCGGGCGCCGACGGACGAGGAGATCGCCGAGAAGATCGGGATCACCGAAGAGGAGCTCGAGGACAGCCTCACGGACATCGCCCGCTCGTCCATCGCGGCACTGGACGAGGTGTGGACGATCTCGTCCTCGAGCGGCGACCAGGTCGCTCTGATCGACACGATCGAGGACACCGAGGGGCCCGAGCCGCAGGCGGCGCTGGACGAGACGGAGACGCGCGAGGCGCTGGCCGAGTCGATCGCGGCGCTGCCGGAGCGCGAGAAGATCGTGATCACGCTCTACTACTACGAGGAACTGACGCTGCGCGAGATCGGCGACGTGCTCGGCGTGACCGAGTCGCGCGTATCGCAGCTGCACACGAAGGCGATTCTCCGGCTCCGATCACGCCTCTCCGGCGTGCAGGCACGACCGCTCGCCGCCGACTGACCGGCCCGCGGCGGGGCGCGGTTAAGCTTGGCCGAAATCGTCCTCAGGAGGTGATTTCCCGCTATGGCTGTAACCGAGCCGGGAAAGATTCGTAACGTCGCCGTCGTCGGCCACCGCGGAACAGGCAAGACGTCGCTGGTCGAGGCGATGCTCTTCCAGTCGGGCGGCGTCAACCGCCTCGGCACCGTCGAGGCCGGCACCACCGTCGCGGACTGGGACGACGAGGAGCACAAGCGGCAGATGACGCTCGCCGCGTCCGTCTGCCATGCCGACTGGCAGGGACGGAAGATCAACCTCCTGGACACGCCCGGAGACGCTGGCTTCCAGGGAGACGCGATCGCGGCGCTGACCGTGACAGACGGTGCGCTGGTCGTGGTGAGCGCCGTGATGGGCGTCGAAGTGGGAACCGGACGGGTCTGGAAGCGGGCCGACGCGGGCGGGCTCGCCCGGGTGCTGTTCGTGAACATGCTCGACCGCGAGCGAGCTGACTTCTACCGTGCGCTGGGGCAGATCCAGGAGCAGTTCGGCACGTCGTGCATTGCCGTTGCGCTGCCGATCGGCGCAGAGCACGAGCTGAAAGGTGTCGTCGATCTGCTGCACATGAAGGCGTACCTGAGCCCCGAGGGAGCGAAGGAGAGCGGACCGACGGAGGTCCCCGCGGACATGGCCGACACGGTTGCCGAGTACCGCGAGAAGCTGCTCGACGCCGTCGTGGAGACGGACGAGAGCCTGATGGAGCGCTACCTCGAGGGTGAGGAGCTCGGCGTCGAGGAGGTCGCGGCCGCCCTCAAGAGCGCGGTCACGCGCGGCGACATCTTTCCGGTCGCCTGCGGCGTTGCGACGAAGAACCTTGGCACCACAGCGTTGCTGGATCTGCTCGTCGAGGGCGTGCCGTCGCCTGCACGGAGGGGTTCGTCCGTGGACGTCGGGGACGCGGCCACGGCGGCGTTCGTCTTCAAGACCATCGCCGACCCTTTCGCAGGGCGGATCAACGTCTTCCGTGTGCTCGCCGGCAGCGTGAAGGCCGATTCGACGGTCGCGAACGCTCGCGCGCACGCGAAGGAGCGGCTCGGGCAACTGCTCACGCTGCAGGGGAAGGAGCACGTCGCGACGCCGGAGTTCGTTGCCGGCGACATCGGCGCGGTCGCCAAGCTCAAGGAGACCCAGACCGGCGACCTGCTGCTCGACGCGGAACGCGACGTCGAGGCGCCGCAGATCGAGTTCCCGGCGCCGGTGATGAGCTTCGCCGTGTCTGCGAAGGCCAAGGGCGAAGAGGACAAGGCCAACCAGTCGCTGCGCCGGCTGGCCGAAGAGGACCCGACGCTGCAGCTGCGGCGCAACGAGCAGACCGGTGAGCAGCTTCTTGCCGGGCTCTCCCAGATGCACGTCGAGGTCGCGGTCGAGCGGCTCAAGCGTCGCTTCGGCGTCGAGGTCGAGCTGCATCAGCCGCGCGTGCCGTACCTGGAGACGATCCGCAAGGAGGCCCGGGCCCGGGCCCGGTACAAGAAGCAGACGGGTGGACGCGGGCAGTTCGGTGACTGCGAGATCGTCATCGAGCCGCGCCCGGGGCACGAGGGCTACGAGTTCCAGGACAAGATCGTCGGCGGCGTCATTCCGCAGGGTTTCCGGCCCGCGGTGGACAAGGGGATTCAGGAGGCCATGCTCCACGGCGAGTTGGCCGGCGCGCCGGTGCAGGGCGTGACCGTGCGGCTCGTTGACGGCCAGTACCACAATGTCGACTCGTCGGAGATGGCGTTCAAGATCGCCGGCTCGATGGCCTTCAAGGACGCGTACGCCAAGGCCGACCCTGTTCTGCTCGAGCCGATCATGGAGCTCGAGGTGACCGTGCCGGACGAGGCTGTGGGCGCCGTGAACGGCGACCTAAACTCGCGCCGCGGTCGCCTGCACGGGATGGAGCCGACGGCGGGCATGACGACGATCAAGGCCGAGGTGCCGATGGCGGAGATCCTCACCTACTCCCAGTCGCTCACCTCGCTGACGGGCGGCCGCGGCGATTACGCCATGCACTTCCTCCGCTACGAGGAGGTGCCGACCCACATCGCCCAGAAGCTGATCGAGGAGGCGAACAAGGCCAAGGAGGCCGTGAAGGCCTAAGTGCGCAGAAGCACAAAGGGTCTGACCCCAGCCTGACCCCGCGCTGGCGCGAGCCGGACGCTGGGGCCTAAAATCCCCGCAACATGGGCGTTTCCACCTATAGTCGAGGCGTGGTTGGTGCCCGGCCGGCAGTCGTCTGTGCGATCTGCGGCCGTACGGTCCTGGTCGGCGAGCGGACGTTTCGGTTCACTCCGGACGGCCGGGAGTTCGTCGACGTTTGTCCACTCTGCAAGGACGAGGCGCTCGCCCACGGCTGGGTCAGCGAGGGCGGGCCGACGCTCCCCGTGCAGCCCGGTGACCGCCAGCCCCGCGGCCTGTTCGGCAGGCTCCTCGGCCGCCGCCCGCCGCCGGTCGAGACGCTACCCGAGCCCATCCTCCGCCACCTCTCGCGTGACGAGCAGCAGATCGTCGAGGCCGCGACGCTCTTCAACCTCAGCCCGCACCGGCGCACCGTCGAGGGCCTGACGCGCAGCCTGGGCTGGCCGGCCGTCAGCATCGTCATGCTCTCCGGCACGAACCCGGAGGTCGTGATCACGGTCTGCTGGGAGATCTCCTGGTACCAGTACCGGATCGTGCTCGGCGCCTCGCAGGTGCGGCTCGCCCAGCGCGGCCTCGAGCCCGACGACCTCGACGCATCCTTCCGCGAGTGGAACGCCGAACTCAACGAGGCCGGTCTCGTCGTGCCGAAACTGCTCGAGGCGGAACACGCTCCGGGGGACTAGCGTCCTCCGGCTACCTGCCTAGAATTAGACTGTGATCTACTGCGTCGTCCCGCGCGAGCTCGAAGACGATCTGTACGACAAGCTCGTCTCCTACTACGCCGACAACCCGGACGTGACCGTCATTGTCGACCGTCGTCGCGGTCCTGACCGCCGCAGCGCATCGGGCCAGGAGGCCTATGACGAGCGGCGGGTCACGCGCGACCGTCGACGGGCACGCGTGACCGGGACTTTCCCGACCGTAGAGGTTTCAGGCACGGGCTAGACTCGCTCCGTGGCCACCGCGGCGCGGATCTTTCAGAACTTCATCGGCGGTAAGTGGGTCGATGCCGCCGGCGGCGAGAACTTCGAAAGCCTGAGCCCGGCAACGGGCGAGGCGATTGGCGTCTTCCCGCGCTCGGGGCCGGAGGACGTCGACCGCGCCGTCGCCGCGGCGAAGGACGCCTACGCGAGCTGGCGGCTTGTCCCGGCGCCGAAACGCGGTGAGATCGTCTTCCGCTTCGCGGCGCTCGTCGCCCAGCACAAGCAGGAGCTCGCCGAGCTGATGACGCGCGAGATGGGCAAGGTGCTCGCTGAGGCCGGGGGAGACGTCCAGGAAGCGATCGACATGAGCTACTACATGGCCGGCGAAGGCAGGCGCCTCTCCGGCCAGACGACGCCGTCGGAGTTGCCGGACAAGTTCAACATGAGCATGCGAATGCCGATCGGCGTCGTCGGCGTGATCACGCCGTGGAACTTCCCGATCGCGATCCCGTCCTGGAAGATCGTGCCCGCGCTCGTCTGCGGCAACACGGTCGTATTCAAGCCCGCGAACGACACACCGGCGCTCGGCGAGCGGTTCGTCGAGTTGCTCGAGGAGGCGGGCGTCCCTGCGGGCGTCGTCAACGTCGTGCACGGCTTCGGCAAAGACGTCGGCGACCGAATCGTGCGTCACCCGGACGTCCCTGTGATCACGCTCACGGGCTCGCGGGAGACCGGGGTCGCCGTGCTCAAGGCGGCGGCCGACAATCTCAAGCACGTCCATCTCGAGCTCGGCGGCAAGAACGGGATCATCGTCATGGACGACGCCGATCTCGATCTCGCCGTGGAGGGAATCCTCTGGTCGGCGTTCGGCACGTCCGGGCAGCGGTGCACGGCCGCGAGCCGGGTGATCGCCCACGAGCACGTGTACGACCGTCTGGCGGCGCGCCTCGTCGAGGCGGCCGAGCAGATGCGGCTCGGCCCGGGCTGGGAGGAGGAGACGGACGTCGGGCCTGTCATCAACCGCAAGGCAGTGGACAAGATCCACTCCTACACCGAGATCGGCAAGGCCGAGGGTGCTGACCTGCTCACGGGCGGGGAGGTCGCGACCGGGAACGGGCTCGATCGGGGATTCTTCTACCGACCGACCATCTTCGGCACGGTTGACCCGCAGATGCGGATCGCGCAGGAGGAGATCTTCGGCCCGACCACGGCGCTGATCAAGGTGCGCGACTTCGAGGAGGCCGTCCGGGTCGCGAACGGCGTGCGCTTTGGCCTTTCATCCGCGATCTTCACGCGCGACGTGAACCGCGCGTTCCGGGCGATGCGCGACCTCGAAGCTGGGATCACGTACGTCAACGCCGGGACGATCGGCGCCGAGGTGCATCTGCCGTTTGGCGGCACGAAGGACACTGGCAACGGCCACCGCGAGGCAGGTCAGGCCGCGCTCGATGTCTTCACGGAGTGGAAGTCGGTCTACGTCGACTACTCCGGGAAGCTGCAGAAGGCCCAGATCGACACGACGGAGTAGTCCGTTCCAGCCAGGTCCTCGCGGGCCATCACCGTCGGGGCACCCCAGCCCACCACCCACTGCGAGTCTATCGTTGAAATCCGCACAAGTGGGTGACGCGAACGCGCGTCTTGCGTGACGAGTCGTCCACAGGCTCTGTGAGACTCGTCCTGTGAAGGCACGTCTGTCCACCGACGGTGGGGCGCGCGGGAACCCGGGTCCCGCGGCGGCCGCCTACGTCCTCGAGGCCGAGGACGGGACGGTGCTGGCGGCGCACGGCGAGGCGATCGGCGTGGCCACGAACAACGTCGCCGAGTATCGCGCGCTGGTCGCGGGCCTCGCGCGCGCGGCCGACATCGGCGTCGACGAGCTCGAGGTCGTCTCCGACTCGGAGCTCCTCGTCAAACAGATGCGCGGCGAGTACCGGGTCAAAAACACGGCGCTGCGCGAGCTTTCTGGAGAGGCCGGTCGGCTGGCCCGCCGGATCGGTCGCGTGACCTACACCGCAGTTCGCCGCGAGCACAACGAGCTCGCCGACCGGCTCGTGAACGAGGCCCTCGACAGGGCGTCGCTATAATCCAGACGGCTCGGGCGGATGTAGCTCAGTTGGCTAGAGCGTCTGCTTGCCATGCAGAAGGTCGAGGGTTCGAATCCCTTCATCCGCTCCATCGAAGCCCCGCTCAGGCGGGGTTTTTCGTTGCGTGACAGCGATCGGTCGGGCGTGGATGCTCGGTTCTGGAAACGGTTTGGAAACGACGCGCTCGACCGCGACGGGCGTCTGATGCAAGGGCATTCGCGCAGGCGAACGTCAGGCAGCCGCGCGCGAAAGCGCGATTGCGGCAGCCGCGCTCAAGTGAAAGACGCGTTGCCGATCGGCTACCGCGTTCGTCCAGCCACGGCCGTCCCGCACTTCACCGGACACATCATCCGCCGCGTAGAGAAGCGCTCCCACTTGCACGCCGCGAAATCGCCCGACGGCGAGCAAGGCTGAAACCTCCATATCGACGATGATGCAGCCTTCGTCACGCCTCCGCGCGATCTTCCGGCGTGTCTCACGAAAGGGGGCATCTGTCGTCCAGACCTTGCCGACGGTGTAAGGGACGGAACTCGTGCTGCACACCTCAGCAAGTGTTGAGACGACGCCCGCCCCAGCTTCGATCTCGCGGGACGGGGAGGCGTAGTGGAACGACGTTCCTTCGTCTCGTAACGCTGCTGAAGGGATCACGACGTGACCCAGGGCCAGCTCTGGCACAACCGCACCGGCTCCGCCGCAGAACACGATGTTGCGACAACCGGCGGCGATCACGCTTTCAAGCGACGCGGCAGCCAGAGGCGCTCCGTACCCGGGGAAGAAGACCGCGAGAGGGTGCCTTTGCCACTCCATCTGCCATAGGACATGAGGCGGCGTCAGGCTCGACAGAACCATCAGCTCGCGCCGGTCAGGAAGACCATCAACCAACTCCGAGAAGAAGCAACCAACCGCCGCAACTGGCGCATCTACCTCTGCCTGCGGATGAAGGACGGCCTCCTCGTCGGGATCGAACTCGAGGAGCGGCAGGCCACTCATTCAACCGAGCGTATCCGTCCGCACCTCAGGGGTCATTCCGAAACACTGGCGCATAGGAGCGCGTCGAGGCTACGGCTCATACTTGGCAGCCATGGTCGCACCGCGCCTGGGTTTCTTTATGGCCCGCCCACGGCAGCGTGTAGCCGGACCCGCCCTCGCTTGCCATGCAGAAGGTCGAGGGTTCGAATCCCTTCATCCGCTCCATCGAAGCCCCGCTCAGGCGGAGTTTTTCGTTGCCGCGCGGGCGCTCGCAGCTCGCCGTGATACCGCCGTCCGGCTAGCGCTCGCCACCCACGGGTTTCGCGCAACCGTTTACGCTCCGCTCCCATGCGGAGCAGGCGAGCGCGAGTGACATCGTGACCGACGCGCCGGACCGCTTCCGGATCTACGCGGACTCACCGGGACAGTCTCGCGCTCGCCGGGCGACGGACGTCCTGCTCCTGCTCGGGGCTCTCGCCGGGCTGATCCTGCTGACGGTCGCCTACCCACCGTCGGGCTTCGAGCGCTCGTTCCAGAACTTTCTCGACAACACCCCTGGCTGGCTCGATCCCGTCTGGGCGGTTCTCTACGACCTGCTCTGGCTGTGGGCGCTGCTTCTCGCCCTCGCCGCGGTCGCCTGGCGTCGGTGGGTGATCGCGCTCCATGCCCTCAGCTCGCTGGTGCTCGTGGTGCTCGTCGCCTGGATCGCCGCCCGCTATGCGCTCGGCAGCTGGCCCGATCTGTGGTCGGCGATCGAGGGCGCCTCCGACCCGCCCAAGTTCCCGGCCATGCGAGTTGCGGAGACCGCGGCGGTGATCCTCGTCGTCTCTCCGCACCTCGTGCGGTCGCTGCGTACGACAGGACGCTGGATCCTCGTGCTCGGGATCGTCGGCGGGATACTCACGGACACCGCCACGCCCGGCGGGAACCTCGCAGGGTTCCTGGCCGCGGTCACGGCGGCCGCGGCGGTTCGGCTCGCGTTCGGGACGTCGGTCGGCCGCCCGGGCATGAAGGAGGTAGCCGCGGCGCTCGCCGAGCTCGGGATCCCGTGCGAAGGGCTCCGGGCGGCAGATCGGCAGGTTGCCGGGGTCGTCGTGTTCACCGGTCGCATCCCCGCCGGGGAGGAGCTGCTGATCAAGGTCTACGGCCAGGACGCCTACGACAACCAGCTCCTGGCCAAGGTCTGGCGCACCCTGTGGTATCGCGACGGCGGCCCCGAGCTCGGGCTTAGCCGCCTACAGGCAGTCGAGCACGAGGCGCTCATGACGCTCCTCGCCACTCGGTCGGGTGTCAGGACGCGAGAGGTGGTGACGGCCGGCCAGACGGTGCGCGGCGATGCGCTTCTCGTCCTGCGCGGAGGCGCCCGGCCACTCGGAGAGCTGTCCGCCGACGAGCTCGACGACGGGTTGCTGCGGAAGTGCTGGCAGTCGCTCGACCGCCTCGGGAAGGCCGGCCTCGCGCACGGTCAGATCGACCCGTCCACGGTCGCGGTTGCCGGCGGCGAGGTCTGGCTCCTCGACTTCGGGGCCGCGACGGCCGCCCCAAGCCACGACGATCTCCAGGCGGACCGCGTTCAACTCCTGGCGGCGACAGCCGCGGTCGCCGGCAGCGAGCGTGCGGTGAACGCGGCGCTCGAGTCCCTCGGGTCGGACGGGGCGGAGGCGCTCTTGCCCTACCTGCAATCTGCGGCGCTCGCGACACCGCTTCGGAAGACGGTGCGTGCGGCCGGGATCAACATGGACCAGCTGCGCGTCGACTTCGCCGCGGCTGCCGGGGCCACCGTTCCCGACCTGATCAAGCTCCGCCGGCTGACGTGGTGGACCGTCATCCAGGTGGCGCTCCTCGTGCTCGCATTTGCGGCGCTGCTCAAGGCGTTCGGCAACGTCGACTGGGACGAGGTGCAGACCGTCCTGGCGGACGCCGACTGGGGCTGGATCATCTTCGGCTTCTTCCTCTCGCAGGTGCCGAGGCTCACCCAGGCGGTGGCGATGCTCGGCTCCATCGCGGCCCGGCTGCCGTTCGGGCCCGTCTACATCAAGGAGCTCGCGACCTGCTACCTCAACCTCGCCATGCCGTCGAGCGTGGCGCGCATGGCCATGAGCATTCGCTTTTTCCAGTGCCAGGGATTGCCCGGCGCGGCCGCCGTGACCGCGGGAGCCATCGACTCGCTCGGCAACAACGTCGTTCAGGTCCTGATCGTGATCGTGCTGCTGATCTTCGGCGAGTCGAACGTGGACATCGGCCTCAGCGCCCCCTCGTCGGACAGCGGCCAGGGGCATCTGCTCTGGATCCTCGTTGGACTGCTCGTGGTCTCGATCCTCGTGGTGGTGTTCGTCGGCCCTGTCCGGCGGGCAATCGTCGGGCGGGTCAAGAAGTGGTGGCCCGACGTGCGCGACGCGATCACGGGCCTGCGCGGCGCCGGGAAGCTGCGCCTGCTCATCCTCGGGAACATCGCGACCGAGCTGCTGTTCTCGGCGGCGCTCGGCGTCTTCGCCCGCTCCCTCGGTCAGCCTCTTCCGTACGGCGAGGTCGTGCTGATCAACGAGAGCGTCGCGCTTCTGTCCAGCTTCATCCCGGTGCCCGGCGGGATCGGCGTGGTCGAGTTCGGCCTCTCGGTCGGGCTGACGTCGGCCGGGATGTCGCCGGAATCCGCCCTCGTGACGATCCTGCTCTATCGCCTGTCGACGTTCTACCTGCCGCCGATCTGGGGCTTCTTCTGCTTCCGCTGGCTGCAGCGGAACCACTATCTGTGAGCTGACGGCGGCTCAGCCCACGGCGGCGCTGCGCCCGCCCCCGAGCACGACGTTCAGCACGTCCCCGACGCTGGCGCCCCTGACCACCGGGTGTCGGAAGTGGGCGCCGCGGCGGACCTTGTACCGGTTCCGCCGCCCGACCCGGATCCGCTCCAGGTAGCCGTCGTTGGCCAGGTCGCTCAGAATCGCCTGAGTGGCGCGTTCGGTGATCCCGACCCGCGCTGCGATGTCGCGAACCCGAAGGTCCGGGCTCTGCGCAACGCAGGCGAGCACCAGGAAGTGGTTGGTGAAAAACGTCCAGCGGGGCGAGTCGGGCACACGCGTGTCGCTGCGAATATCGGGCAAGGGATCCACGGACTCCCTTCGTCGACTGTCGGCAAGCCGGTTGTATCACGCCGCGCGGCTGTCTTGCCACTGTTGCCGCGCTAGGCTGGCGAAAGTGCCCAGGAGCCTGTTCGAGAAGATCTGGGAGGCTCACGTCATCCGCGAGGCAGAGGGTGAGCCGACTCTGCTGTACGTCGACCTCCATCTCGTCCACGAGGTGACGTCCGCGCAGGCGTTCGACGGCCTGCGCCTGGCCGGGCGAGCCGTCCGGCGCCCCGATCTCACCGTTGCGACGATGGACCACAACGTGCCGACGCTCCCGGGGCCGATCGAGGACCCGCTTGCCCGCGCCCAGCTCGACGCGTTGAGCCGGAACTGCGAGGAGTTCGGCGTCCCGCTCTATGCGACCGGTAGCGGCCGCGAGGGAATCGTGCACGTCATCGGTCCAGAGCTCGGGCTCACGCAGCCGGGGAAGACCGTTGTCTGCGGGGACAGCCACACGTCAACGCACGGCGCCTTCGGCGCGTTCGCGCTCGGCGTCGGGACGTCCGAGGTCGAGCACGTGCTCGCGACGCAGACACTGCCGCTCAAGCGGCCGAAGACGGCGCTCGTGCGTTTCGAGGGGACGCTGCCTTCGGGGCTGACGCCGAAGGACGTCGCGCTCGGGATGATCGGCCAGCTCGGGGTCGCCGGCGGGGTCGGGCACGTCCTCGAGTACGCAGGCGAGGCGATCGAGAGCTTCTCGATGGAAGGACGCATGACTCTCTGCAACATGTCCATCGAGGCGGGCGCCCGCGCGGGGATGGTCGCGCCGGACGAGACCACGTTCGCCTACCTCGAGGGCCGCGAGTTCGCGCCTTCCGGTGCGGCGTGGGAGCGGGCACTGGAGGAGTGGCACTCTCTCGCCTCCGACGAGGGCGCGCGCTACGACCGTGAGATCGTCGTCGACGTCGAGGCGCTCGAGCCCCAGGTGACCTGGGGGACGAACCCCGGCATGGTGGCGCCCGTCGGGGCGCTCGTACCTGACCCGGCCGACTATCCGGATCCTGACGAGCGCGCGGCGGTCGAGCGGGCGCTCGCCTACATGGCGCTCGAGCCGGGGACGCCGATCGAGGAGATCCGGATCGACCGCGTCTTCATCGGCTCGTGCACGAACAGCCGCATCGAGGATCTGCGGGCTGCGGCGGCCGTTGCTGCCGGCAAGCAGGTGGCGCCGGGCGTGACCGCGCTCGTCGTCCCTGGCTCCGCGGCCATCAAGCGGCTTGCAGAAGAGGAGGGGTTGCACAGGGTCTTCCTCGAGGCCGGCTTCGAGTGGCGGCAAGCAGGGTGCTCGATGTGCCTGGGCATGAACCCCGACGTCCTGCAGCCCGGTGAGCGCTGCGCCTCCACGTCCAACCGGAACTTCGAGGGTCGGCAGGGGCGCCTCGGGAGGACGCACCTCGTCAGTCCGGCCATGGCTGCGGCGGCCGCGATTGCGGGGCACTTCGTCGACGTCCGCGAGTTGGAGGCCGTGTCCGCATGAAGCCGTTCTCGCGGGTGACCGGGGTAGCGGCGGTGCTGGAGCGGGCCGACGTCGACACCGACCAGATCATGCCCAAGCAGTTCCTCAAGCGCATCGAGCGCACGGGCTTCGGCGAGTTCCTGTTCTTCGACTGGGCCAAGGACCCCGACTTCGAGCTCAATCGCCCCGAGTGCCGCAGCGCGCGGGTCCTGCTGGCAGGGAGGAACTTCGGCTGCGGCTCTTCACGGGAGCATGCGCCGTGGGGGCTCCAGGACGCGGGCTACGACGTCGTCGTCGCGCCGTCGTTCGGCGACATCTTCCGCCAGAACTGCATCAAGATCGGGCTCGTCCCGATCGTGCTCCCGGCGGCGCAGGTCAAGCGGCTCTATCAGTTCGGCGGTCGGGAGTTGACCATCGATCTCGAGACGCAGACGATCGAGGATCCGAGCGGCGAGGTGACGCCGTTCCCCTTCGACGCCTTCGAGCGCCACCGCCTCCTGAACGGCCTCGACGACATCGGGCTGACCCTCGAGCACGAGGCCGCGATCGACGAATACGAGCAGCGCCGGGGCCTGGCCCGGGTCTGACCCCGGCCCGAGCCGGGGGCTAGGATTGGTTCACGCTGGCGACGTGGCCGAGAGGTTAGGCAGAGGCCTGCAAAGCCTTGTACAGCGGTTCGAATCCGCTCGTCGCCTTCACTATCGCTCGTGGTCGGAATGGCGTATCGTCACTCAATGGCTTCGGGCAATCTGAGCGTCGAAGACGTCGTCACCGTCGCGGAGTTCCGGTCGGCGCTGCGGAAATTCCTGCGCCGATCCGAGCTCGTTGCCGACTCGTGCGGGCTCACGCCGCAGCGCTACCTGCTGCTGCTGATGATCAAGGGCGCGCCCGACGGGAGCGGACGTTCGACGGTGACCGAGCTCTCCGACCGCCTCCAGCTCGCACAGAGCACCGTCACCGAGCTCGTGGCGCGCAGCGTCGACGCGGGCCTTGTCGAGCGCGAGGGCTCGACGTCGGACGGGCGTGTGACCTACCTCCGGCTCACGCCCGAGGGGGAGCGCCGACTGAGTTGCTCGTTCACCGGGCTGCAGGCGGAGCGCGACGCCCTCCAGGATGCGGTCGGGGCGCTCCGGCCGAACGCCTACTTCTAGCCAGCCCTCACAGAGCGCTCACAACGCTTGGCTAGACTCGCCAGCGGTCGTGGAGGGGAATGAGCAGTCCGTGGGCACGGCGGTGCTCGGCGCCGGGCCGGCGGGTCTGACTGCCGCGTACGTCCTGGCTCTGCGCGGCGCGCCCGGGGCGGTCTACGAGGCGGACGGCACCGTTGGGGGCATTGCCAAGACGGTGCTCTACAACGGCTATCGCTTCGACCTCGGAGGGCACCGATTCTTCACGAAGCTAGGCCCGGTCCAGCGCCTGTGGGAAGAAGTGATGGGGGAGGAGTTCCTCGTCCGTCCGCGCCTCTCGCGGATCTACTACGACGGCAAGTTCCTCGCGTATCCGCTGCAGGCGCGCGACGTGGTCAAGCGCCTCGGCATCTACCAGTCGGTCATGTGCTCGCTCTCGTACTTCTGGAGCCGTCTCAAGTTCCGGAGGGACGAGCCGAAGAGCTTCGACGACTGGGTGACGATGCGGTTCGGCCGGCGGCTGAACGACGCATTCTTCCGCTCCTACACCGAGAAGGTCTGGGGGATTCCGGGTTCGCAGATCCAGTCGGAGTGGGCGGTCCAGAGGATCAAGGACTTCTCCTTCTGGCGTGCCATCCTCGCAATCCTGCACCTCCAGCGAGGCCAGGTGACGACGCTGATCGAGGAGTTCCACTACCCGCGCCTGGGTCCAGGGCAGCTCTGGGAGCGGATCGAGGAGCGCGTCGAGTCGCGCGGGATCCCGGTCCGGAAGAACCACCGCATGACTGCGATCCGGCACGAGGGCGAAGTCGTGACGGGGATCACCGTCGAGTCGGACAGCCGTGAGACGAACCTGGCCGTCGACAGCGTGGTGTCGTCGCTCCCGCTCAGCGATCTGATCTTCAGCCTCGACCCACCACCGCCTGCGGAGATCGTCGCGGCCGCGAAGCGGCTTCGCTACCGGGCGCTCTGCCTCGTCGCGCTGATCATCGACGACGAGCAGCCGTTCCCCGACAACTGGATCTACCTCCACGACCCGGGGACGGTTGCCGGCCGGGTGCAGAACTTCGGCGCCTGGAGCCCGGACATGGTCAAGCCCGGGACGACCTGCCTCGGCGTCGAGTACTTCTGCTTCGAGGACGACCCGATCTGGCACATGTCCAACGAGGAGGCCGTGGCGCTGGCAACGGGAGAGATGGCGCGGATCGGCCTCGCGAACCCGGCCGACGTCGTGGACGGTGTCAAGGTGCGCGTACCGAAGGCATACCCGATGTACGACCCGTACTACCGGGAGGCGGTGGCGCTCATCCACGGGTACCTGACCGGCTTCGAGAACCTGAAAACCTGTGGACGGAACGGTCTTCACCGCTACAACAACCAGGACCACTCGATGTGGACGGCGATTCTCGCCACGCTCAACCTCCTGGACGGGACCGACCACGACGTCTGGGCGGTCAACACCGAGGCCGAGTACCACGAGGAGGGCAGGATCGTGGACGAGCTGCTCGACATCGAGCTCGTTGGCTGACCTGTCGATCGTCGTCGCCTCCAACGGCACGCCCGGCTCGGTCGAGGCGTGCTTGGCGGCGCTCGAAGGGCAGGTCGACGGCGCGCAGGTCATCGTCCAGGAACGGCCCGGAGCGCTCGTGCCCGAGCTCTGGCGCGACGGTATCGACGCGGCGACCGGCGCCATCGTGGCCCTCACGATCTCGCCGATGCGCCCGGCTGCGGACTGGGTGGCGCGGATTCGGGAGCGCCTGGTCGCTGACGACGTCGTCGCGGGTGCGATCGACCCGGGGGAGGGGCTGCGCGTCGTGGACTGGGCCGAGTACTTCTGCCGTTACGCGCGGGACATGCGGCCGTTCGAGCGCTGCGAGAATCCGGAGATTCCCGGGGACAACTGCGCGTACCGTCGTGAGCTGCTCGTGCGCACGCGGGAGCTGTGGCGGGACGGCTTCTGGGAGCCGGAGGTGAACCGCGCCCTCAGCCGTGACGGTGTGCGGCTGTGGCACGACCCCGAGGTGGTCGTTTTCCAGGGACGGTCGGCCGGGTTCGGCGCCTTTTTCCGGCAGCGGCTCGAGCACGGCCGCGCGTACGGGCGGCAGCGCGGGGCCCGATTCGGGACGGGTCGGAACGTCGCGGGCGTGGGGCTCGCGGTCGTGGTGCCGTTCGTGCTCTTGGTTCGCACGGCGGGCGAAGTTTTTTCGCGGGGCCGCTTCCGAAGGCGGTTCGCAGTCGCACTTCCCGCGCTGCTTGCGTTCGACGCTGCGTGGGCGGCCGGCGAAGCCATGGGCCATATGGACACGTTGCGCCGCGGATGACCGCACAGGGGTCAGAGCAGGGTCAGGCAGGGGTCAGACCCCAGCCAGGCCCCGGTTTGTCCGTCGTGATCGCGTCCGTGAACGGCATGCCCTATCTGGGCAACTGCCTCGACGCGGTCACCGAGCGTTCCCCGGATGCGGAAGTTGTCGTCGCCGACTGGACGGACGAAGCCACTCGCGCCGAGGTCCTCGAGCGCTGGCCGCAGGTACAGCTGCTGTCGTTCGACGAGCCGATGGCGATACCGGAGCTGCGGGCCGCGGGCGTGTTCGCTTCAGCCGCCCCGGTGGTTGCCCTGATCGAGGACCATTGCCTCGTCGTCCCCGGCTGGGCCGACCGCCTCCTCTCGGCGCACGCGGAAGGCCACGGCGTGGTCGGCGGCCCGATCCGCAACGTCGCCACACAGCGCATTCGCGACTGGGCCGCCTTCTTCTGCGAGTACGGCGCCGTCATGGAGCCGATGTCGCGCGGGCCGGTCACCGGGCTCCCGGGGATGAACGTCTCCTACAGCCGCGCCGCGATCGCCGCGATCGCCGACCTCCTCCGCGAGGGTCGCTGGGAGAACTGGCTCCACCCACGCCTGCGGCAGCGCGGCTTCGAGCTCTGGTGCGAGCCCGATGCGGTCGTCGAGCACGACAAGGACTTCGATCTGGGCGAGTTCCTCTCGCAGCGCTATCACTACTCGCGCTCGTATGCGGGCATGCGCAACCCTGAACTCGGCGCACGCCGGGCGCTCTACGCGCTCGGCACGCCACTGCTCGTCCCGCTCATCTACGGGCGGATGGCGCGGAACGTCTTTTCGCGCGGCCGCTCGCGGGTGGAGTTCGTGCTCGCCACACCGTTGATCCTCGTGTACGTCACGGTCTGGGCCTTCGGCGAACTCGTCGGCTACGTGTTCGGCGGCGGGCGCAGCCTGCTCAAGGTGCGCTGATGAGGATCGGCGTGGACGCGACGAGCTGGGTCAACACCCGCGGCTACGGACGGTTCGCCCGGAACGCGCTCGCGCGCCTCGTCGCGGCCGACGGCGACACGACGTATGTCTTCGTGATCGACGAGGAGACCGCGCGCACGGCGGACCTGCCCGCCGGTGCCGAGCGGCTGACCGTCGCGGTGACCCGCCCGCCTGTGGCGGCTGCGTCGGCTGACTCGTTCCGGCCCCCTGCCGATCTCCTCCGGCTTGCCGCCGCCGTCACCCGCGCGCGGTTCGACGCCATGCTCTTCCCCTCCGTGTACACATATTTCCCCTCCGCGCTTGCGCCCAGCATCGTGGGTGTCCACGATCTGATCGCCGACGACTTCCCCGAGCTGACGCTGCCGACGCGGCGCGCGAGAACCTTCTGGCAGCTGAAGCAGCGGCTCGCGATCCGGCTGGCGCGCCGGTTGTTCACCGTGTCTGAGTCCGCACGAAGCGCGATTGCGCCGCGACTCGGTATCACGCCCGCGCGGATCGCCGTCGTCCCCGAGGCGCCCGATCCCGTGTTCGCGCCGCGACCAGCCGCCGACGTCGAGCGGGCGGCCGCAGCGATCGGCTTCGAGAGTGAGCCCTACCTGCTCTACGCGGGTGGAATCAGCCCGCACAAGAGCGTGGAGACGCTGGTCGACGCCTACGCGGGACTGGAGCGCGACGGGCTGCGGCTCGTCCTCGTCGGCGCGTTCGAGGACGCGTATCTGTCGGCGGCCGGGTCCATCCGGAGCCGCATCGCCGAGCTCGGGCTAGGGAACGAGGTCATCCTGCCCGGCTACGTCACCGATGAGATGCTGGCCTGTCTCTACTCGGGCGCGACGGCGTTCGTCTCGCCATCTCTGGCCGAGGGCTTCGGGTTGCCCGCCGTGGAGGCGGCGGCCTGCGGCGCGCCGGTCGTGCTCAGCGACATTCCGGCACACCGGGAGACGCTCGGTGACGCGGCGATCTTCTTCCCGCCGCGTGACCCGGGCCGGCTGACCGAGCAGCTGCAGGAGCTGCTCGGCTCCGCCGTGCTGCGCCGTTCGTACGCCGAGCGCGGGCAGCGCCACGTCGCCCGCTACTCCTGGGACAGTTCGGCGGACGCACTCCGGACGCTGGTGCACGAGGTGGCGGATGGCTGAGCCGCTCTCGTTCTGCATGGTCACGACCTTCTATCCGCCGCACCACTTCGGCGGAGATGCGATCCACGCGTACCGGCTCACGAACGCCCTCGCAAGGCGGGGGCACCGTGTGACTGTCGTGTCCAGCGAGGACGCGTATCGCGCGCTCGGCGGCAGAGAGCGAGACGATTCCTTCCCGAACGCACCGGGGGTGACCGTGCGGCCGCTGCGCACGGCGTTCCCGGTCGCGGCGGCCACGGCGACATACGTCTCGGGCCGGCCGGTGTTCTACGGACCGCAGCTGGACGAGGTCTTGGGCGG
>Ga0066903_100001373_pt1 | contig 17698 bp, 16 predicted proteins | sample PanSoiMetaGPlot1_FD_67491 | JGI IMG/M metagenome (GOLD analysis project Ga0066903, IMG submission 67491) | Tropical forest soil microbial communities from Panama analyzed to predict greenhouse gas emissions - Panama Soil - Plot 1 (version 2) | ecosystem: Environmental > Terrestrial > Soil >... | reverse complement strand
TCGACCACGGCGACGTCTTCAGGTTCTTCGCGTACGTGGAGGCGTCCTTCTTGTCGAGCCCGAACTCGTAGAAATTGTTGTAGGTCGTAATCTGCTGCCAGGTGTTCGCCGTCTCGGTGGTGCTCGACGTGCTCTTGAGGATCTTCTCGAACGTGCGGCCGTGTGCTGCCGGCTGTTGAGCCGTGACGCTCGTCTCGCCGACAAGTGCGGCAAGTCCAAAGACACCAACCGCGGTCTGCATGAATGCCCGGCGGTTCACGAACGTGACTTTGTCCGTGATCTCCGAACTCCCGATGTCCGCCGGGGGCTTGATCAGCATGTTGCGACTCCTGGCGCGCGGGCACAGCACGCCAATTCCACACGTACACGATTGAGCGCTGTTGCGCGTTCTTCCGGCGTCAGCTCGAATCCATCGCGGATGAAGGCGAAGGCCTGATCCGACGTCCAGGCCGCGCGCATCAGGCCGCGTCCGGTGTGCACCTTCGAGCGCAGGATGTAGTGGCCCAATTCGTGCGCAAGCGCGCGGCCCAACGCTCGCCCAATCAGGGCCTCGTGTGAGGCAATCGTGGCGTCGTTCAGGCTCGACGTGCTGCGCAGGAGGTGCTCGGCTGAGGCTCTGGACAGATGGATGGAGCGTTCCGGACCGCCGTTCGTGAACATCACCCAGCCAAGCGCACCGGCACGGCCCGCCGGCGCCGGACGATCGTCGATGGTGACCTCAATCGTCAGGCCACGCGCCTCGCGCGGTACGTCGCGGGTCCATTCAAGGGCGATCCCTGCAGGCGCCCAGATGGCCGCTGCCTCCGCGCAGATCCGATTCACCATCGAGTCGGTGATGTCTCGCGGCGCGACGACCGAGGCGGTGATCCGCGTTGCCGATGTGTTGGCGGCAACCAACGCAAGGACTGTCACGCATGTCGCGATCACGGGTGACCTTCCATGACAGGACCTTTTCGAGCGGGCACCGTCGTGCGGCGTGGCGTCATACCCATACGGATACCGGCGGAGGCCCCCGATATTCCCGGGGCGAACCCGTCGCCCCGGGCACACGTGCGTGGATCTGGAGCCGGCGATTCGGCGTCCAAACCGGGGCGGGATGGCCGCATCGTCGTCCGGGAATATTCAGGGGGCGTGTGGTGATTTCGTTACTGCGCAGCGTTTGCACCCGATGCTGAAACAGGCCGCTTCGCGCGATGTCTCCGACGCGTGGGCTGCGTTCGAAGGAGAGGTCTTGCCACATGCCGACCGCTTGTTCCGCCTCGCGATGTGGTTCGCACGGAACCGCGCTGACGCGGAGGACATCGTTCAGGACACGATGATGCAGGCGCTGAAATCGTTCCACCGCTTCCAGCCCGGGACCAACTGTCGCGCGTGGTTGACCACGATTCTGCAGCGCGTCGTCAGCAACCGACGGCGAGCCGCCGGCCGTTCGATCGTGGTGGACGATCCCGACGATCGCATTGCCCAGACCGTGCCCTTTGTCCCGCCCGTGCCGCAGGCGCTCACCGACGAACTCGTTCTTGGAACGTTGCGCCGGCTCCCGACGACATTCCAGGAGGTCATTCTGCTCTGTGACGTGGAGGAGCTGTCCTACAAGGAAGCCGCCGAAGCGCTGGCCATTCCGATCGGGACGGTGATGTCGCGTCTCCATCGAGGCCGCGCGCAGCTGCGAGCGGAGCTTGCGGCTGCGGACGCGTTGCTGCCGGCTGGTGACGGGGTGCATGCGCTGGCCGGAAGAAGCGAGGCGTCATGAATTGTCGTGACGTGCGGGAAATGGCCGACTCGTTTCTGTGCGAGGAGCTCCTGACGGAGACGAACCACGAGATCCTGCGGCACCTCGAAACGTGCCCGGTGTGCCGCACGGAGATCGACGGGCGCCGCCGGCTGCGGGGCGCTCTACGCGACGCGATCAATCGTGCGCCGGAGCTGCAACCGTCTGCGGAGTTCCGGGCCCGTTTGCGCGACCAGCTCCGCGACGTCCCGGCGCATGGCGCCCGTCCCTGGTTTCTTTCCCGGCGACGGCTGGCAATCGCTGCTGGTGTCGTGCTCGCCGTCGGTGTGGCAGGCATCCCCCTGATGAAGCGGCCGGCGGGACCAACCGAGGCCCTGGCGCGGGATGCGGTCGGCGACCACCAGAACTGCGCGTTGAACTATCGCCTCGTGAAGAGGCCCGTGCCGCTCGACCAGGCCGCACGGCAGTTCGACGACGCGTATCGCGTGCTGCTCAGCGCGCCGCCGGACGACATCCGCACTCCGGATGGCGTCGCGCGAGTGACCGAACGGCACTCGTGCGCGTACGGGGCGCGCCGTTTCGGCCACGTCATCATGGAGTACCGCGGGCGCGTCGTGTCGCTGCTGATGACGGCGAACGACGGCGGGACGGGGACCGTCGGACAGGATGCGATCCCGCAGGTAATTGGGCGTCCGATGAACGGACTGTCCGTGGTGTCGGTCAACGGCACACGTCACGCGATTCTGCTCGTGAGCGACCTCGACACCGCCGAACTCACGCAGCTGTCGAGAGCCGTGTCCATGCCGCTGGCGCGCCGGCTCGAAGTCGGCGTGACGCTGCCCGCGAGCACGATGGCCGGACTGTTCGCTCCGATGCGGCCACTTGACACGATACATGATGATCGTCATAAATAGAGATACATGACGGTCCTCATATAACGGACCGCGGGGAGGACGATCCATGACGAAGTCACACATCAGTACCCTCACGGCCCCGAGGTCGGGCGCCGACAGCGCTCGAGCCGACCGCACATTGAACGCCGCCATCGTCAGTGCCGACATCAGCACGGGCTATGAAGCATTCATCGCGATCGTCGACGAGTTCTACGCCGAGGATGTCGAGGTGCGCAGCGACTCGTCACGGGAGCCGTTGATTGGGAAGAATCGCGTGAAATCCCGTCTGCTCGGCGTTCTCGTGCCCCTTCACGTGATGGCCGAAATCGGCGGGCTGTTCGTGTCGGTCAGTGAGAGGCCGATCGCCTCCGATTCACTCGACGAGCAGCATTCGCAATGGTCGGTCGAACTCGTAGGCGTAACAGGACGAGCCGTTCGAATCAGCTGGTCGGTCCGACGGCGATGGAAGCAGTCCCGGGTCGTCGGCGAGTATCACTACGACCATCATCAGGAAGGTGAATCGCTCGGACCGAACGATCTTCGCCTCTCCACGTTCAACGGCCCCGAAGAGATCGACGAAGAGATCGACGAAGAGATCGACTGAGCGTCACGTCGTTCGGAGAGAGCGCGTTCGGTGCGGCGCGCTTGAACCGCATCGACCATCGTCATCTCCTCGCCTCCGCCATCCTGGCGAACTGCCGCTCGACAGCTTTGCCGTCCTGCTGCAGGGCGGCCGCGACTGCGGCCGCCTCGCCTGGATAGACGTCTTCGACGCCGTCGCGGAGCGCGACGAGAATCGATTCGGCGACGGCTTTCGGCGGCAGCTTCGGCATCGTGACGCGGCTCGCCATCGCCGTGTCGACGAAGGCCGGCAATACGCCGACGACCAGCGTCCCCTGGCGCGCGAGTTCGCCCCGGATCCCCTGCGTCAACGACAGCGCCGCTGCCTTCGACGCGCTGTACGAGCCCACCGTCGGCAGGTTGACTCTGGACAAGATCGAAAGCACGTTGACGATCGCGCCTCCACCGTTGCGGGCGAGTATGGGAGCGAACGCCCGGCACATCTGCAGCGTGCCGAAATAGTTCACGCGCATCTCCGCCTCGGCGGCATGGTCGTCCGGCGCGCCGAGCAGCGATTGACCAAACAACACGCCGGCGTTGTTGACGACGACGGTGACGTCCGTGCAGCGCGCAGCGGCTTCCTCGATCATCGATGGCTGTGTGACGTCCAGCCGCACCTGCGTCACGCGTTCGCCTGGCTCGTAATCGAGCGCCGTGCGGGACGCGGCGTAGACGTGTCTGGCCCCCGCAGCCGCGAGTTCCTCGACGATTGCGCGGCCGATGCCTCTGTTGGCGCCAGTCACCAGCGCGACGATGTCTCGAGCGTGCATACGCGTTCTCCTTCAGTCATCCGGGGCCTAACCGGGAACGCCGCGACGGAACTGTCGCAGCAGGCGTAACGGACCACGGACGCGAATCGTCGGAGGTGTATATACAACCATTCTGCGCGGCCCCCCGAAGCCGGCGGCGCGATGCGCGGCGTCAGCGCGGAATGTCCGAGAGCGCCCGAACGAGGTCCTTTCCAAGCTCGCGGGCGGCGCGGGCCTGCGCCCGCTGCCAGGCCGGGCGGGCGTCGCTCACGGCCCGCTCCCCCGCGGGCGTCAGTTGGAGGTGCTGTTCCTCGAGTGCGATCAGCCCTTCCGCCTTCAGCCGTCCGAGCGTCCGGCTGAGGGTCGATTTTTCGATGTCCAGGTGATCGCCGACGCCGGATGCCCGTAGCGGCCCTGCGGCGCCGATCGTCACGAGAAGGTTCAGTTGCGCCGCTCCAATGCCCAGTTCGCGGAGTTCCTCATCGTAGATGCGCGTCAGTCGGCGCGCGAGCCGCCGGGCACGCATCACGAGGCACTCGCTGCCGATGTGGAGGGCGGTGCGCCGGGTCGACATTAGTTGTATATACAACATTAGACCGGCGCCGTCAAGGTGCGTGATCGATCGACCGCGTCGTCTGCAGCCGAACCGTCAAGTGTGGCCGTGCCGCCGGGTAATATGGGCCATGGACGACGCGGCCGGAGTCCAACCCTCGTCTGCCTATCTGCGCCTGCACGCGGTCCAGGTCTTCGTTCGCGACCAGGACCGCAGCATCCGCTTCTATGTGGACCAGCTCGGGTTCAAGCTCTCGATCGATGTCCGCCTCGAGTCCGGCAAGCGGTGGGTCACGGTCGAACCGCCGGACGGCGGAGCCGTCCTGACGCTGATCGCGCCGAGCCCGCGCGCTGCGGACTACAAGAAGATCGGGCGCGCGATTCCGGTCGTCTTCGTGACGGAAAGCGTTCCCGCGAAGTTTCACGAGTGGCGATCGCGCGGCGTTCGCTTTCTCAGCACGCCTCGACTTCGGCGGATTCGCTACGAGGGCGGCCGACGCGACGTCTCCGGCGTGGAGACGTGGCCGGAGGAGACGGATCCGATCTGGGGCGCCGCGTTCACGCGCTTCCAGGACGTCGACGGCAACACGTTTCAGCTCGTGAGCTTCGACTCGGTGAGCCGGGCGATCGAGGCGCAGCGCCGCGTGGCCGCGGAGAAGCTCGAAGCCGAGCGGCGCGCCGCGCACGAACTGGAGATCGCGCGACAGGTGCAGGCTCGGTTGTTCCCGCAGCGGCCACCGCATGCCGCGACGCTCGAGTACGCCGGACGCTGCATTCAAGCGCGCCACGTCGGCGGCGACTACTATGACTTCCTGAGCCTCGGCCGGGACCGACTGGGACTCGTCGTCGCCGACATCGCGGGCAAGGGCATGCCGGCCGCGCTCCTGATGGCGAACCTGCAGGCGAACCTGCGCAGTCAGTGCGCGACGGCCCTCGACGAGCCGGAGCGATTCCTGTACTCGGTCAACCAGCTGTTTTGCGAGAGCACGCCCGACAGCGCGTACGCGACACTCCTCTACGCCGAGTACGACGACAACGCGCAACGCCTGCGCTACGCCAACTGCGGACATCTCCACGGGCTGCTGCTGCGCAGCGACGGCACCCTGGACCGGCTTCACACGACGGCGACCGTGATCGGGTTCTTCGAGAGTTGGACGTGCGCGATCGGAGAATACGCGCTTCGTCCCGGAGACGTGCTCGTCTTGTACACCGACGGTGTCACGGAATCGTTCGATGCCTCGGGCGACGAGTTCGGTGAAGAACGTTTGCTCGACGGCATACGCCGCCGCCGCGATCTGCCCGCGCAGGCTCTGCTCGACTCCCTCGTCCACGACGTCCAGAGCTTCAGCCCTCATGAGCAGTACGACGACATCACGATGATCGTGGCGCGGTGCCGGACGGCGTCGTAGCGCGTCAGAGCCCATCCATATTCGGCATTCCAACGTGCGCGACGCTTCGCACGAATGTCGGAACACTTTCGCTGTACGTAAACGTCGCCGGACGCAGAGACGACGCTCACGGCGCTGCCGATTCGGATCGTTGGCGTTGGTTCTGCATTGCGGCTCCGACGCACCCGCCAGTCGTCGTGAAAGTGGTTGAGCTGGGTGACAGGAGGAATGCTATGGTCGTCAGGCCGGCTGTACGAACAGTCGTGTTCATCGCGAGTCTCGTCTTCATCTCTGTCGGAGATTGGACGCTCCACGCGCGTCCACAGGAGCCGCACCAGATCACGATTACCGCAACGAAATATCAGTTCGAGCCAGCACGGATCGAGGTGAAGTCCGGTGAACCTGTCGTCATCACGCTGGTCAGCGAAGACGGCAAGCATGGCTTTGCCTGCAAGGGCCTGAACCTCCACAACGATCCGTATAAAGAAGGCCACCCCGGGAAGGTCACGTTCACCGCCGGCGCCCCGGGCACGTACGAGTTCAAGTGCGACCACTTGTGCGGAACGGGACATCACCGGATGAAGGGCGAGATCGTCGTACTGCCGTGACGACGCGAACGCCGCGATCGCGACTTCGAGCCTCGTGAGCCCGCCACCAGGCGAATCTCAACTCGCGAGCGAGGCCGTGATGGCGCGGGCTGTCTTCATGACTTCGGCCGCCGCGCGCGCGACGCCGCGCGTCTGCAGCCGCGTCATGGGCGTCGAGATGCCGACCGACGCCACGATCTCGCCGCGCGGATCGCGAATCGGCGCGGCCAGGCATTTGACGTCCTCGTGGTGCTCGCCATCGTCGAGCGCGTATCCGTCGGCGCGCACCTGCGCGCACACGCGGGCAAGGCGCGACACCGACGTCAACGTGCGGCGCGTGTAGCTCCGGAGCGGCGCTCGCCCGAACAGGTCGCGCAAGGCGGGGAGATCGTAATCGGCGAGCAGCGCCTTGCCGTGCGCGGTGCAGTGCAGCGGTCCGAATTCACCGGTGTGTCCCGCCACCGACACGACCTGGCCGACGGGGATGTGGTGGTCGATGAAGAACACCTCGACGCCCTCGCGGACCGCGAAGTGCGACGTCTCGCCCAGCGTGGCCGACAGCTCCTGCAGGTAGTGATGGAAGAACGTCCCCAGCACCGTGCGCCCGTAGCGGCGTGACAGCAGCCATGCCGTCGGGCCGAGGATGTAGTCCTTGCTGCCCTTCGGGTTGGTGAGGAAGCGCCGCTGCCGAAGCGTGTTGGCCAGCCGGAAGACGCTGCTCCTGTCGATGCCGATGAGATCGGTCAACTGCTTCAGCGGCACGGGCGTGGAAGACGCGGCGACGGCTTCGAGGATCGCCAGTCCGCGATCGAGGCTCTGAATCGCGGGCGTATCGTGCCGGGTTTTTCGGGTCATCGGTCGAATCGTGCCGTGCCCGTGAGCATACCTCACGCAGCCGGCGGGGCCCCGCCGCGCGGGCCTTTTGTGCTTGTCTGCCGGGCCTGTTCGGTGCTAAGGTCCGCCGAATCCGGGTATCTCCATGCAACACGCGTTTCGTAATCCGCAATGCGTGCGACCGCCTCGCGATCGCCGGTGTTCGCGAGGCTGTGCAGGGACGAAGAGGGAGGAGCGAATGCGAACGAGGAAGTGGCTGCGGGTGTGTGTGCTCGCGGCGATGAGCCTGGCGTCGGCGGCTGCGGCCGTGTCGGCGCAGATTACGACCGGGAACGTCACCGGCACCGTGAAGGACGGACAAGGGGCCGTCGTGCCTGGAGCGACGGTCACGCTGATCGACGAAGCGCGCGGGACGAAGCTTGCGCCCGCGACAACGGACTCGACGGGCACGTACATCTTTCCAAACGTCACGGCGGCCACCTACACGGTCGAAGTGACGCTCGAAGGGTTCAAGACCGCGCAGCACAAAGACATTCCGGTGAGCGGCGGCGACCGCGTGTCGGTCCCGGTGATCACGCTCGAAGTGGGCGGCAAGACCGAGACGGTCGTGGTCACGGCCGAGTCCCCGCTCGTGCAGGCGCAGAGCGGTGAGCGATCGTTCGCGGTCACGACCCAGCAGGTCGAGAACCTGCCGGTCAACCACGGCAACTTCACCAGCCTCGTGCAGCTGGCCCCCGGAGTGAGAGAGAGCACGAACGGCAATGACCCCGGCGGTGTCCGCATCGGCGGCGCCAGTCAGAGCAACATCATGATGGACGGCATCTCGGCCATGGACACGGGCAACAACGGCCAGATGATCAACATGAACATCGAGTCCATCGCCGAAGTGAAGATCCTCACCCAGGGGTACCAGGCCGAGTACGGCCGGTCGAGCGGGCTGCAGATCACCGCCGTGTCGAAGAGCGGCACCAACCGCTTTCGCGGCTCCGCCTACGAGCTCTGGCAGAATTCCGACTGGAACTCGATCCGCATCCTCAACAGGCTGAACGGCGATCCCAAGCCGAACGCGAAGTCGAAAAACCTCGGCTATTCGATCGGCGGTCCGGTGGGCAAGCCGGGCGGCAACAACAAGCTGTTCTTCTTCTACAGCCACGAGTACGTCCCGACGAGCAATCCGATCAACAACGGCAACCCGATTCGCTACCGGGTGCCGACCGCAGCGGAGCGCGCGGGAGATTTCTCGCAGACGCTCGACAACAACGGCGCGCTCTACAACTTCATCAAGAATCCGGCGCTCAGCGGCAACTGCAATGCGACCGACCAGTCGGCGTGTTTCGCCGACGGCGGCGTGCTCGGCAGGATCCCGGCCAGCCAACTGTGGTCGACGGGGATCGCGATCCTGAATCGCTACCCGATGCCCAATCGGACGCAGACGCCGGGCAGCAACTACAACTACGAGCTGGGTGGGGCGGGGGGCGATCCGCTGCCGATTGTCGATCAGATGCGGCAGCAGCCGGCGATCCGCCTCGACTATCAGGTCAGTTCGAAGACGCGCCTCAGCTGGACGTACGGCGGCGATCGGCAGCGCGTCCTGACGACGCCCGGGCTCATTCCCGGATTCACCGACGTGCTGTTCCCGTACCCCTTCATCACGAAATACTCGTTGACGGTCAACCACATGCTGAACAACTCGACGTTCCTCGAAGGCACGTACGGGTTCATCCGCAACGAGCTGACGGGCGGCAACGAGAACGGCATTCTGATGAACGACTCGGCGAACCGCCTCAAGGACCTCGCCAACTTTCCGTTGCTGTATCCCAATGCGGGCATCGTCCCGACCGGTTCCTACGCGTATCAGGTCCTGCAGGACGTCAAGCCGCCGTTCTGGGACGGCACGCAGATGAACCTGCCGCCGACGTTCACGTGGGGCGGCCGCATCGGCGCGGCGCCGCCGAACCAGCGCTACCCGGGCTGGCTCAACATCAACCGGACGCAGGACGTCGCGATCAGCTTGACCAAGATCGCCGGCCGGCACACGGTGAAGACCGGGTTCTACAACAACCACAGCTTCAAGGCGCAGAACATTGGCGGCACGGCGTTCCAGGGCGCGGTCGGCTTCGACAACAACACCAACAACACGCTCGACACGTCGTTCGGCTATGCCAACGCCGCCGTGGGCGTGTTCAACCAGTACACGCAGGGCTCGAAGTTCGTCGAGGGCAGCATGCTCTACAACAACACCGAGGCCTACGTCCAGGACAACTGGAAGGTGAACAGCCGCCTGACGATCGACGGCGGCGTTCGCTTCACGCATCAGCAGCCGCAGTACGACCAGTTCCAGCAGATATCGAACTTCTTTCCGGGGCTCTGGAGTCCCGGCGCAGCGCCGGTGCTCTATGTGGCCGGCTGCAGCAACGGCGCGGTCGTCTGTTCGGGGAACACCAGGAATGCCATGAATCCGTTGAACGGACAGATCCTCGTGCTGCCGGGCGCCGCCAACAGTCAGGCGGCCATCGGCACGCCCGTGCCGGGCGTGGGCAATCCGCTGAACGGCATCCGCCAGGCGGGCGACGGCATCTCGAAGTACGGCTACACCTGGCCGAACCTCGTGGTCGGGCCGCGCTTCGGCTTCGCGTACGACGTCGACGGGAGACAGGCCACGATCGTGCGCGGCGGCGGCGGCATCTTCTACGACCGTCCCGACGGCAACACAGTCTTCTCGATTCCGGGCAACCCGCCGATTGCGACGTCGATCGATCTCCGGACCGGGCAGTTCCAGAACCTGAACCCGAACACGAGCTTCCTGCCGGTGCCGGGCATGCAGATCTTCCAGTACGACGCCAAGGTGCCGGCCTCGGCGCAGTGGGAGATCGGCGTTCAGAAGACGCTTCCGTGGGCGTCGGTCGTCGATGTCTCGTACGTCGGGAACCACGGCTACAATCGCCTCGGCGCGACGCAGAACGGCACGCCGGTGAATCTCAACGCGATCGACCTTGGCACGGCGTACCTGCCGCAGAGCCAGGATCCGACGCTCGGGCCGCAGACGGTGCCCGGCGCCGGCGCCTACACGCAGACGTCGCTGCTGCGGGGCTTCCGCGGGCTGGGCAGCATCCAGCAGCAGACGACCGATTTCCAGGACACCTATCACTCGATCCAGAGCAACTTCAACCGCCGGTTCCGCAACGGCTTCAGCTTTGGTGTCAACTACGTGCTGAGCCTGTCGCTCACCGGAAACACGGGCCTGACGAAGCGGGTCACGCACAACGCTGACGGCTCGATCAGCGAGTGGAGCGATGAGGCGGCGTACGAAAGGCTGAACGACATGCTGAACCTGCAGCGGCACCTGCTCAAGGCGAACTGGGTATGGAATCTGCCGAGCCTGCGGAGCGACAACGCCGCCATGAAGACGCTGGGTTATGTCGTCAACGACTGGCAGCTCTCGGGGATCTACACCGGCAGCTCCGGCAGCCGCTACGATCTGGGCTTCAGCTACAACACCGCCGGCGCCGCGGTCAACCTGACCGGTTCGCCCGACTACTCGAACTCCGCCAACGGCAACCTCGGATCGGGCGCCCGCATCGTCTACAAATCGAAGACAGACGATGGGTGCTCGAGCAACCAGTACCAGCAGTTCGACACCGCGAACGTCGCCGGGCCGACCTACAACAGTGTCGGCATGGAGTCAGGTCGCAACGTCCTGATCGGCTGCGCCACGCACCGGACGGACCTGGCGATTCAGCGCAACATCAAGGTGGGCGGTGGCCGTCAGTTGGTGTTCCGGGTCGACGCCTACAACGCGTTCAACCAGGCGTTCGTCAACGGACGTAACACGACGGTCAACTACAACAGCCCGACCGACCAGACCATCCGCAACGCGCAGTACCTCGCGGACGGCACGCTCGATCAGACTCGGCTGCAGCCCAGGAACGCGGGCTTCGGCGCGGCCAACAGCTGGACGACCAACCTGATCAACCAGAACTACCAGCGCGTGATCCAGTTCAACATTCGCTTCCAGTTCTAGAGGACGCGCGGACAACCGAAAGGAGCGGGTGGGCTGGGCCCACTCGCTCCTCCTCCGTGACCAGGGAACGTGAGATGACGCTCGTACAGATAAGAAGGTCGGGCCTGTCCGCTCTCGCCGCGGCGGCAATCGCCTCGCTCGCGGTGACCGCGCAAGTGAAGACGAACGTGCCCGACCCGGTCCCAGGTGCCCACCCGGCCATCGTCGAGCGCATCAAGATCCACGGGAAGGCGCTCGAGGGGAATCTGGAAGGGAACGCCGTCGACCGCGACGCGATCGTCTTCCTTCCGCCGGGTTACAACCAGAACCGCACGCGTCGGTATCCGGTCGTCTATGCCTTGCACGGCTATTCGATCGGGGCGGACCAGTGGAGCCAGGAGATCCACGTGCCGCAGACGATCGAAGGGGCGTTCGCGAAGGGGGCGCACGAGATGATCGTCGTGCTGCCCGACTCGAAGACCGTGCACAACGGCTCGATGTACTCCAGCTCGGTGACGACGGGCGATTTCGAGAATTACGTTGCGCGCGATGTGGTGTCGTACGTCGACGCGCACTATCGAACCATTCCAGTGCGTGAGAGCCGCGGCCTCGTCGGTCATTCGATGGGCGGCTATGGCGCGACCCGGATCGGCATGAAGCACGCCGACGTGTTCGGCGGCCTCTACATCATGAGCCCGTGCTGCCTGTCGCCTCGCGGAGGCGGCGGCCGCGGCGCCCCCAATGCCAACGCAGCGGCCAACGACGAAGCGCTGGCGGCCGTCAAGACGCCGGCGGATTCGGCGAAGCTCCCCTTCGGCTTACGCGCGCAACTCGCGTCGGCGGCAGCCTGGTCGCCGAACCCGAAGAATCCGCCGCTGTATCTCGACCTGCCGATCGGCGACAACCAGCAGGCCGTGTTTGCGAGATGGGCAGCCAACGCGCCGCTGGCCTTCGTCGATCAGTACATCCCGGGCCTGCGCGAGTATCGCGCCATCGCGATCGACGTCGGCGATCAGGACGGACTTCGCGTCGACACGGGCAAGCTGCACGACGTGCTCGATCGGTACGGCATCGCGCACACGTTCGAGATCTATCCGGGGACGCACACCAGCGACGTCGCCGTTCGTTTCCAGGAGCACGTGATTCCGTTCTTCAGCCGAACGCTGTCATTCGAGGCGGCCAGGCGCTGACGCCACTCCATCGCTGGCATTCCACCGGATGAGCCGCCGGCGCCGGAGTGGTAATCCCCACTGTTCAGCTGAAGGAGGAGCAACATGGCAGAACGAGGCGAACGGTCGTACCTGCAATTCAACTTCCTGGTCGATCTTGGCGCGGGGGACGGTCCGGAGGCCGGCTTCCAGGAAGTCAGTGGCATCGACATGGACGTCGCCGTGGCGGAGTACCGCAGCCGCGACACCCCCGTGGACAGCCTGCAGAAGATCACCGGCCTGAACAAGTCGACTGACGTCACGTTCAAGCGCGGCGTCATCCGTTCCCTCAGCTTCGATCGGTGGCTCAACGACATCCGCAGCGGCACGCAACACGCGACCCGCACGGTGACGATTGTGCTGCAGAAGGAGGACCACAGGTCGGCGGTCCGCAGATGGAAGCTGATTCGGGCGCGCATCATCAAGCACACGAGCGGACCGTTCAACGCGAGGGGGACCGACGTGGCGATGGAAGAGCTCGTGCTCGCCTACGAGCGGCTCGAGATGGAGTAGCCGGCAGCGCGTTCAGCGAGACACCTACGGCCGCGAGTTGGCGGGCGCCTCGATACGGGCTTTCAGGTCGCGAAGGTGGGTCTCGAGGCTGCTCCTGGCCTTTCGCTCGACGATCGCCCGACGCAGCGCCGCCATGGGGCCGCGCAGCGCGCTCGCGCGGGAGCGGTTGACGTAGAGCAGATAGTACGACCCTCGATCGCCGGCCGCGTCGCTCGCCACCATCATCGACATCGCAGCATCGATGTAGCGGCTCGAATAGACGTCGCGGTTGACGGCGACGGTCTGGTGGGGACCGGCCGCTGCGATCGTCACGTGCGTGACGGAAATGAACGGCGCGAAGGCGAACTTCTCCTTGCTCCAGTAGAGAAAGTCCTCGGCGCCCTCGAGCGGATTCGACCACGCGCACTGGACGTGCGCCGCGAGGCCGGGCTTGAGCGCGTCCAGAAAAGGTGACGCCTTGATCACTGCGTCTGCGGAACGAGCCGTCAGGATCGGCGTCCGGCCGTCGTCGTACCGCTCGATGCGCCCCGGCCCGCCGGTCACGTACGCTTGCACGTGCGTCAGCAGGATCTGCTTGAACAGCGCCGACGCCTGCGCGTCGGCGTCCGGCCGGTGCCAATCGACGCTGCCGGCGATCCGCTCAATCGCCGCTGATGGCAGCCGGATGTCGCAATCGCCGACCTTGCAGCCGCGCAGGTCGACGTCCTCGTGTGTGGTCGTGAGCGAGTCGAGATCGGACAGCCTGGGCGGATCGTTGAAGCGCCCGACGGCGAGCACGGGGCCGGCGCTCTTCCTGAACGTAACGATGTCGCGGTAGGCGGCGATCAGACCTTGACGCGTGCCCCGGATTCGCACCGCACCCGCGATTCCAATTTCCTCGGGGGCGGTCGGCGTGAGCATGTGCCTGACGATCGCGCCGTGTTCGAGATCCGCCAGATCGCCGGACGAGAAGCCCAGGTCGCGCGAGAGCAGGGCGTCGAACTCCGGCTGAAAATCCGAGCGAGCCGGCCCGCTGGCGCCGAGCACGCCGGCAGCCGCGACAGCCAGCAGCGCGGCGAGGGCGTTCGGCAGGAGCATGTCGGGCCTCATCAGCGACAGCCCTCTAGAGAGAGACGTCGGCATTCGGCATTCGACATTCGTCATTCAGGCCGCGTTTTCAGCGGCCTGCTAGAGGACGGCTGCCTTGCCGAGTGGACTGCTCGTGACCATCACGGGATCGGTGCGGCGCAGCTTCTGGATGACGGCACGCTCGCTCGCGTAGACGGTCTTGATGCCGTCGCCCATCGCCGCCTCGACGTCGCGAATGTATTGGACCAGGCGCTCGAAGCCATGCGGTTCCACCGAGGCAGCCTGATCCGTCCCCCACATCGCGCGGTCGAGCGTGATGTGCCGCTCGATCAGGCACGCGCCGAGGCAGACGGCCGCCAGGGTCGTGGCCAGGCCGACTTCATGACCCGAGTAGCCGACGGGACAGTCGAAGCTGGACCGCATCGTTTCGATCGTTCTGAGGTTGAGCTCGCCGAGCGGGCACGGGTAGGTGCTGGTCGCGTGGCAGATCAGCAGGTTGCTGGTGCCCAGCAGCGCGACCGCCTGCTCGATCTGTCTCATCGTCGACATACCGGTCGAGAGGATCAGCGGCCGGCCCGTCTGCTTCAGCCGCTGGAGGAGCGGGAGGTCGGTCAGCGCCGCGGACGGGATCTTGTAGCCGATCGGATCGAACCACTCGACGAAATCGACAGCGGATTCATCCCAGCAGGAGACGAACCAGTCGATCGAGCGGCTGCGGCAGTGCTCGATGAGCGTGCGGTACTCCTCGAGGCCGAACTCCATCCGATGGCGGTACTGGAGATAGGTCATCGTGCCCCATGGTGTCTCGCGGAGCTGGTCGCGCTGCGCCAGCGGCACGCAGAGATCCGGCGTGCGCTTCTGGAACTTCACGGCATCGCACTTCGCGTCCGCCGCGGCGTCGATCAGGCGGCGAGCGATGTCGACGGATCCGTTGTGGTTGATGCCGATCTCCGCCACGACATAGGCGGGCTGACCGTCGCCGATCGTCCGCGCGCCGAGCGTCAAGCTTCGCATGCTGGTTCTCCCTTGGCGGCTTAGGCAGCCGCCGAGTCCCGAACGAGGTCCCGCGTCCCGTCGAAGCGCGACTCGAATCGACAATCGGCTTCGAGCGTGTCGTGTCCGTCCGCGCGCGTGAGTTCGAAGAGCGCGTCAAGGGGCTTCGATCCGATGATTCGCGTCGCCGCGACGATGGAGCGAAGCCACAGCGGCTCCCCTTCCCAGAGTGAGGCGACGGAATGTTCGACGCCGTCGACCGTGATGAACACGCGCTCCGGCCAGGTCGTCTGCCGGCGATGATGCCGGGGATGGGGGCGGAGCACTTCACAGGCACCCTTGAGCACCCGCCCGACGAAGGGATGGGCGTACTCCGGAAAGATCACGCACCGGCTGGCGCGCTCGACGCGCAGCTCGTGTGCGAATTCCTCGAAGGTAGCGGCCCGGGTGACGTTGACGATCGTATTGGGGGCCAGCCCATGGCGGTCGCCGCCGCCGACCACAGGGATGTTGAATCCCCTGGCCAGAGGGAGCACGCAGCGGTTCTCGATCCAGTGGCGGTATCCGTTCAGTTCGAGGGCGTGAATCCGATCGCGAAACGCACGCAGAAACGCGAGCAGGGTCGAGTCGTGCCGCAATTGCCCGGCGCCGGCGAGATCCCAGCAGGGATGATTGAGCACGACGAGGGTCCCAGGGCATTCAGCGAGCGCGTCGAGGAGTTCCGCCAGCCGTTTCGGCGAGCCGGCCGGCGATCCCTGCGTGTACGTCGCGAAGGCCGACATCATGTCGTCGATCGACGCCGGCGAGATCCCGTGGATGCCGAGATGGAAGAGACACCCATCGAACGGCACGCTCCACTCGACCGACAGCGGCACGTCGAGCCCGGCCGCTCTCAGGCTCGCGGGGCCTTCCACCGTGTCGTGATCGGTCAGCGACACCAGTCCCGGCAGCCCAAGCTGCTCGTGCAGGTGCTGCAGCTCGGAGTCGATCATCCCGGCCGGTGTGATGTGCGGACGCCAGTACCATTCGCCGAGATCCAGCGGCCGGCCGTTCATCTCTTGGTACTGCGCCAGTCCCCGCTCGTAGAATCGCGCCACCATGGGGATGCGCCGGGCAATCTTCGGGATGAACTCCAGCGTTTCACGCGAACACTCTGAGTGGCCGTGCAGCGACACGGCCGACCGGATGCCGGCGGGAAAGGAGAATCGCGATTGCCGCGGGTGAAGGTGAATCTCGAACAGCGGCTCGCTCATGGAATCGTCTCAGCTGTTCGAGGGCAGCGGGGTGAACGCGTAGGGTTGCGTCTTCAATCCGGCACAATATGGAGGGTACGCGCGAAGATCGCGCGACGGCGTCGCACCGATCGCGCAAATTCGCCGTGTGCTTTGTGCAACGGCGGATGGTCGGGAATGTTACGAACGGCGGCGAACGAGATGCGCCGCGAGGCGATCGCAGAGCTCCCGCACGGCGCCATGGCCGCCCGCGCGGGTCAGCACGATGTCCGCGACGCGGCGCGCGTCGGGGTGGGCGTCGGCCACGGCGACCGCGCAACCAGCGAGACGCATGCAGTCGAGATCGTTGACGTCATTGCCGACATAAACGATGCCGGACGCGTCGATCCCGCGCTCGTCCAGGACCGCGCGCAGGCGGCCGGCCTTGTCTGCGAGCCCCTGCTCGAATGGCAGTCCCAGCTTGCGGCACCGCGCGCCGACCACACCATTGCGTTCGGTCGAGAGCACGAGCAACTCGAGGCCGAGCCGGCGCAGCATCTCGAGTCCGAGTCCGTCGCTGCGGTTGCAGGCGACGAACTCCTCGCCCTCGTCGTTGACCCACACCCGGTTGTCGGTCATGACGCCGTCGAAATCGAACACGACGAGCCGGAGGTCGGCCGGAAAGGAACGGCGGGCGCGCTTCACCACGCGGTCCAGCCCCCGTCGATCACGAGATTGCTGCCCGTCATGTACGACGAGGCGTCGGAGAGCAGGAACAGCAGGGCGGCCGAGTACTCGTGCACGTCGGCCATGCGAGCGAGCACGGTCCGTGCCGAATAGCGGCGTACGAATTCCTCGGGCTGATCGTGCTGGACGCCGCCAGGCGTCAGCGTGTTGACCCGAAGTCCGGTGCCGGCCCAGTAGGCCGCGAGATGCCGGGTGAAGCCGAGAACGCCGCTTTTGCTGACCGAATAGGCGATCGGCTTGAAGCCGCGCCGGTCCTGTGGGTTGTCGGGTTCATACAAACGCTGATCGGGCCCAACCAGCCCGTAGGTCGATGAAATATTGACGATGACGCCATGTTTCCGAGCCAGCATCGTCGGGGCAACCGCCCGGGCGCACAGAAACATGCCCGTGAGATTGACGGCCAGCGTCCGGTTCCATTGGTCGAGTGAGTACTGTTCGAATGGCATGTCGAATTCCGCCGTCTGACTGCGGCTGACTGCCGGATTGAGGGCGGCGTTGTTCACGAGTCCGTCGATGCGGCCGAACGAGGCCAGCGTCGTGCGAATCAGCTTCGCTACCGAGGCTTCGTCTGTGACGTCCACGCCCACGCCGATCGCCTTGCC
>Ga0066903_100001372_pt1 | contig 17701 bp, 15 predicted proteins | sample PanSoiMetaGPlot1_FD_67491 | JGI IMG/M metagenome (GOLD analysis project Ga0066903, IMG submission 67491) | Tropical forest soil microbial communities from Panama analyzed to predict greenhouse gas emissions - Panama Soil - Plot 1 (version 2) | ecosystem: Environmental > Terrestrial > Soil >... | reverse complement strand
TCCTCGCTGCGCCAGGCGCCCGAGAATGCCGTGGTCCTTTCGACCATCCATTCAGCCAAAGGCCTCGAATGGGAGGCTGTGTTCCTCATCGGAATGGAGCAGGGGGTGCTGCCACACATCAATAATGACGATCTGGAGGAGGAACGCCGGGTTGCCTATGTGGGCGTCACCAGGGCGAAGCGGCTCGTCGGATTGACGTTCTCGGATCTGCGTTTCCGTCAAACGTCCCCGCCCTCCCAGTTCCTTTACGAGCTGGTCGGGAAGGAACGGCAGCATACCGTCTGGACTGGTCCGCGCGCGGACGGCGCGGACGAGCGTCTGCCGCTGTTATCGGATAGAGAGCGGCAACGGCTGATCGAAGGCCTGCAGCCGAACCGGCCGGCGATTGAGCGCGACGCGCGAGCGCACAAGCGTTCGCGCCAGCGCGCTGCCGCGTCCGCCGACAGGCAGCAGGGACAGATGGCCCGCAACAATGCCAATGGGGCGCCGCCGCGTCATGGCCTTTCCTGGAGCGCCGACGAAGACGAACGGCTGCGTGCCGCGTTCTTCGGGGGTGAAGCGATCGCGGCGATCGCCGCGGCGCATGAGCGAAAAATCAGCGCGATCACGGCGCGCCTGGTCAAGCTCGGTCTCATAACCGAAGACGGCGTCGTCGAGGCCGACTGATCCGATCTCGCGCGACCCTTCCCCGGCAAACCAAAGAGGGTTGCGGAGGCGCACCCGGGAGCGGGCCCCGGCATCAAGCTCTTTGTTGTCTCACACCTCGATGAGGACCTTCCCGCCCTCAACCGAGGTCGGGTAGGTTTTCATCGGGATCATGCAGGGCGGCAGCACCACCTCGCCGGTGCGGATGTTGAACTGGCCGTTGTGGAAGTTGCACTCGACCACGTCACCCTCGATGTAACCCTCGGACAACGAGCCCGGCCCATGGGTGCATTGGTCGTCCAGCACATAGAAATCGCCATCGACGTTGAACACGGCGACAATCAATCCCTCCTTCTCGACCTTGAGGGCGGTGCCGACCGCAACATCATCGGCATTGCAGAGTTCGATCTTTGACGGCATGGCAGCTCTTGATGGCAGTCGTCTCACGCCGCATTTTATTGACGCCAGAAGGACCGCGGGGTACTTTGGTGGAGTTGAAAATACGACGTTTTGCAAGGGTTTGCTCGAGGCTCCATAGACCATAGGCATGATCGCAGGTCAATGTGGCGCGCGCCGCGGAGGTGGCCATCCGGGTCTCTCCGCAGACCGGGCCCGAAGTTAGCAGTTCACCCTACTGTTGGCCCGAGTTTCGGCACCCATGACCCAGGAATGCGGGAGGAGCCCGTGCTGCGAAAAGAGCAAAATGATCTTCTGACCCAGACCGGCCCCGGGACGCCGTGCGGTAAGCTGTTCCGCAGCTATTGGCTGCCCGCGCTGCTGGCCGAAGAGCTCCCCGAAAACGACTGCCCGCCCGTGCGGGTGAAGCTGTTGTCGGAGCGGCTGCTGGCGTTCCGCGACAGCAGTGGCCGGCTCGGACTGATCGACGAGTTTTGCGCCCATCGCGGCGTATCGCTGTGGTTCGGCCGCAACGAGGAAAACGGGCTGCGCTGCCCCTATCACGGCTGGAAATACGACGTGACGGGGCAGTGCTTGGAGGTGCCATCCGAGCCGGAGGAGAGCGGCTACTGCAGCAAAATCAAACTTAAGTCCTACCCGCTGGTCGACCGCGGCGGCGTGCTATGGACCTATATGGGCCCGAAGGAACAGGTGCCGCCGCTGCCGGAATGGGAATTTGCCGTCGTCCCGGATCGGCAGCGGTTCATTTCGAAGCGCCTGCAGGATTCGAACTGGCTGCAGGCGATGGAGGGCGGCATCGACTCAAGCCATGTGTCGTTCCTGCACCGCGGCGACCTCAACTCCGACCCGCTGTTCAAGGGCGCCAGGGGCAATCAATACAACCTCGCCGATTCGCGGCCTGTATTCGAAGTGGTCGAGAGCGCCGGCGGCCTGTTTATCGGGGCGCGGCGCAATGCCGAGGACGATCAATATTACTGGCGCATCACCCAATGGGTGATGCCGTCCTTCACCATGATCCCGCCGCGCGGCAATCATTCGGTCCATGGCCATTTCTGGATTCCGATCGACGACGAGAATTGCTGGACCTGGAGCTTCGACTATCACCCGATCCGCAATCTCACCGACGCCGAAGTGGCCGCCATGCAGGACGGCAAGGGCATTCATGTCAAATGTATTCCGGGCACCTTCCGGCCGCTTGCCAACAAGGACAACGACTACCTGATCGATCGCGCCGCCCAGAAGGCCGGCCGAAGCTACAGCGGCGTTGAAGGCTTCGGCATGCAGGACGCCTCGATCCAGGAAAGCATGGGGCCGATTGTCGATCGCACCAAGGAGAACCTGGTGTCAACCGATAACGGGATCATCATGGCGCGTCACCGGCTGCTGCGCTCCGTGAAGGCGCTCTCGGATAAGGGCGAAGCGCCCCCGGGCGTCGACCCGGCGCACCAGCGCGTGCGTTCGGCGGCCGTGGTGCTGCCGCGCGGCCAGGCCTTCAAGGATGCTGCCAGGGACGCCCTAATGGCGCGCCCGGGCGTCGCCCCGGCCTCGGTGTAGAGCTTCCTTCCCCCTCCCTTTTGGGGGAGCGTCGGGGCGGGCGTCATGCCGCGTGGCGACGGGGTGCCGCAGCTCCTCGACCCCCGCCCCCGACCACTGCCCACAAGGGAGACGGGAGAAGAAACACCGCGCGCGCTACACCGTGGATTGACCCAAGGAAATCGCAATGCTGAGTGAAAGCGCGAGAATGTCGACTGCCGCAGAGGCGCGGTTCCGGATCGACGCACCCAACGCCAAGCCGCGACACATCAAGGTCATTGCACTCGACGCGGCAAGCGAGGCGCTCGTCAAGCAGCTCGCCGAGCGGCACTGGAATAACGCGAGTTTCTTCACGGCTTCCGCATTCGCAGGCGCGCCGCCGCAACGCGGCTTCTCCATGCAGGGCTGGCTGAGCGACCTCGCGGGCCGGACCAAGGACCTGGTCGACGAAGTCAACGGCGCCGACCTCATCGTCATGGTCGCGACAGCCGGCGAAAACGCCCAGGCAGCTGCGCTGATCGGGGAAGCCTGCAGTCTCAGGCGGGTCAACACCACCGGGCTCATCTTGCGCGGGGCGTCCGCCACCGACGACATGCTGTCAAAGACGCTGTCGCAACTGCGCCCATGGTCGCTGATGCTCGTGATCGCCAACGGCGAAGATTATATCGAGGATATGCTGATGGCACTGCGCGCCTGAACTTGAATGACAGTATCCCGGAACATCGTTGTCATCGGCGGCGGCCCGGCGGGGGTTTTTGCCGCAATCGAAGCCAAGCGCCGCGACCCGCAGGCGGCCGTCACGCTCATCTCCGCGGAACCCTGCGAGCCTTATGAGCGGCCGCCGCTGTCAAAGGCGGTCTTGCTCGGCAAGGCCGCCGCAGCTGACGCGCCGATAGCTGGCCCGAAGGGGCTTGCGGGCCACGGCGTAGGCCTGGAAAGCGATACCCGGTGTACTGTCATCGACCGCGCCACGCAGCAAGTGTTCACGGCGTCAGGCTGGCGATTCGGCTACGACGCGCTGGTGATCGCGACCGGTTCGGTGGTACGCCAAATTCCGGCGCTGCCCCTCGGCGCGCCGCGCATCCACTATCTGCGCACGGAGGCGCACGCGCGGGCGCTCACCCATGACCTCAAGAACGCGCGGCATCTTTGCGTCGTCGGCGGCGGCCTGATCGGCCTCGAAGTGGCCGCATCGGCGTCCGCGCTCGGCATCAAGGTGACCGTTATCGAAATCTTGCCCCGTATCCTGGCGCGGGTGTGCGACGAAGACACTTCGGCACGCGTCGACGATGCCCATCGCCGCCACGGCGTCGACCTCCGGCTCAACACGGTTTTGACCCATGCCCAAGCGGAGCCTGACGGTCGCATCGCCCTCAAGACCGGCGCCGGCGAGACGTTGACTGGCGATCTCGTTGTGGTGGGCGCCGGCGCCGTGCCCGACGATCGCCTTGCGGCGGCGGCGGGGCTGCAGACAGACAACGGAATCGTGGTCGACGCGCAGTGCCGCACGTCCGATCCCAAGATTTTTGCGGCCGGCGACGTGGTGCGGTTCCCTGGCCCTCACGGTCTGGTGCGTCGGGAAGACTGGCGGCACGCCCAGGACCAGGGCGCGGTCGCGGGCCGCAACGCGGCTGGCGGAAGCGATGAGTACCGCAGCGTGCCGTCATTCTGGTCGGAGCAGTTCGATCTCTATATTCAGGGCGTGGGATCGCCGCCGGCAAAGCCCGACCAGCGGGTGCGCCGGCAGGGCGCTGGTGCGAGCCAAATCAGTTTCGAATTGACCGGGCCGCGCATTGCCTATGCGCTCGGCATCAACGCCCAACGCGACATGGCCGTGGTGCGGCGCCTGATTGAGCGGCAGACTGCCGTCGATCCGATCACGCTCGCCGATCCCGCCAAGCCGCTTGCAGATTTGCTGAAGGCGAGAGCTGCAAGCCCGTGACGTGTACGGCTCGGTGCATGCGATTGATTTCCACGGTGGTGGATTTTTACTTGTTCGGATGCAGCATGACGAGATGGGCGGCATGACAGGTGGCGACAGCGACGTTCTGCTAGTGATCGATGTTCAGAATGATTTCTGCCCGGGCGGCGCTCTTGCGGTGCCGCGCGGCGACGAGGTGGTCCCGATCATCAATCGACTCGCCACTCGGTTTCCAAACGTCGTCCTGACCCAGGATTGGCATCCGGGAGATCACCTCTCATTCGCCTCCGCTTATCCAGGACGCAGACCGTTCGAAACCGTGACGGCACCCTATGGCGCCCAAGTGCTCTGGCCCGATCATTGCGTCCAGGGGACGCCCGGCGCCGATTTTCACCCATCGTTGTCGATCCGACACGCAGCAATGGTGCTGCGCAAGGGCACTCGCCGCACCATCGACTCCTACTCCGCGTTTTATGAGAACGATCGCAACACGCCAACCGGTCTTGTGGGATACCTGCGGGAGCGCAACATCACGAAAATCGTTGTCGCCGGGCTCGCGTTTGATTTCTGCGTCCGCTATTCAGCCGAGGACGGAGCCGGGGCGGGGTTCGATGTTGTCGTCGTCGAAGACGCATGCCGCGGCATCGACATGGAAGGATCTATGGCGGCGGCGCACCGAAGCTTCGAGTCGCTGAAAATCCCCTGTGTGTCAGAACGAGACTTCTCGTAGGCGCCAAAACGCCCGGCGCGTCGTCCCGGGCTCGTCATGCATGATTCGTCGCCCCAACCGGAAAGCGTGCGAGAGTGTCTTTGACCTGCTGGTCGGAGAGCTGCCGGAAATCGGCATAGAAGAATCCGATCGCGCCGAAAAACTCGTGGTCTTCAAGGCATATCACGTGGTCAGCCTCCTCGCGCAGGGCGATGAGCGCATCGGTCGGCGCGACCGGTATCGCAAGCACGAGCTTGCTCGGCCGACGCATGCGGGTAGCGCGGAGGGCTGCCCGGGTGGTGGCGCCGGTGGCGACGCCGTCGTCTATGACGACGGCGACACGCCCTGCCACATCGACGGCGGCACGATCGCCGAGATAGAGCCTGCGGCGGCGCTCGATTTCGGCGAGCTCCTTATCGCGAATGGCTGCGAATTCAGCTTCGTCGACGCCCGCCATCCGAATCACCTCGTCATTGCGAACGACGATCGGAAGGCCCCCGTCGACCACTGCTCCCATGGCCAACTCGGGCTGGGTCGGAACCCCGATCTTGCGGACCAGGATCAGATCAAGGGGGGCATCGAGCGTGGCTGCGACCTCTGCGGCTACCGGGACGCCACCGCGCAGCAGCGCGAGGATCACGGGCTGCTGATCCCGGTACGTCAGAAGCGCTTGCGCAAGCTTGCGGCCGGCATCGGCTCGATCCATGAAGGACATATCGCCCTCTCGGCAAGGCCATGTTGAACAGGTACGCCCAAACGCGTCACTTGCTGAGGGCGCGTTGCGCTGGCAGTTCCAACGTCAACTTCCACTCCCCACGCAGGGCGCTACCCTCCGTAGGGGCGACCGGTGGTGGTCGCCCGGTTTGCGCGTCGCGTTTCCCTGATCGGGAACGACCACGCTCGCCCCTACAAAGGTCGGGCGACAGGGCCGCCTAGCGAAAAAAATGGACGCGCAAATGACAAGAGATTCAACGACATCGGAACGCACGCGTCACTCTGCTGCATCTCCACATTCCGGCCATTCCAGGAACGGCGCGGCGCGCGGCCCGACTCACCATCGTCTCCGATAACGCCTGGCAACCCGGTATCGTTGCCACGTAGGCCGGGTGCTGTGCGATAAGTCGGAACGCTGGTGAGCCTGCACCATGTCCTGGAACTTCGCCCGCGCCCGATCGAATTGGTTCAAAGGCGCTCGCCCTGTCAAACGTCGCAAGCCGCTCGGCGGTCGCTGTAAACTTCGGCTAGGCGAACGCGTTGATGAGAAAGACCGAGCCTCAATTCCGCGGGCGATCCGCTGATGGTGTGTATTGGCTAGCCGCGCAATGACAGCCGCAATGACGATCCCGGCGGAAGTGGCGCCACGGTGATGCGTCATGAGCACGAGATGCCGTGCACGCCGGGACGTTCTGTCGGGCGCTGAAGGCGTTTCCCTCGACGAGAAGATCGCCTTTTTAAGTCGGACGACCAGCTATGCGTCGCGGGTCTGCAGCGTGGCCCGTCGCGAGACCCATATGTCGTGGATTTTTCTCGCGGGAGAAGAGGTCTACAAGCTGAAAAAGCCATTGCGGTTTCCTTATCTCGATTTTTCGACTCTTGCCCGGCGCGAAGCCGCCTGCCGCGCCGAACTGACGTTGAACCGCAGGCTTGCGCCCAATGTGTACAAGGCCGTCGTGCCGATCCGGTGGTCGTCGCGCGGCCTTACGATTAGCGGGCCCGGAGATATCGCTGACTGGCTGGTGGTGATGCAACGCCTGGACGAGCGCCAGACGCTTGACTATGCGCTGGAGACGGGCCGGCTTGTGGCCTGGCAGCTCGATCGCCTGGTATCGACGCTTGCGGATTTCTACCGGCATGCCGATGCGATTTTCGTTTCGCCGGAAAACCACCTGCGTAATTGGCATCGAAGCATTGCCTACAACAAAAGTGTTCTCCTTGACCCGCGTCTTGGGCTGCCGGCCGGATTGGTCAGGCAGGTCGACCGCGCTCAACTGCAGTTTCTGGCCGGGCGATCGGCTCTGATCGTCGATCGCGTTCGCCACCGCCAGATCGTGGAGGGGCACGGCGACCTGCGCCCCGAACACATCTGGCTCGGAGATCCGGTCAGAATCATCGATTGTCTCGAATTCAACAAGGGTTTGCGCATCGTCGACCCGTTTGACGAGATCGCCTTTCTCTGCATCGAGTGCGAGCGTCTCGGCGGCGCCTGGGCCGGGGAATACATCAAGCGTCGCGCACGCCTCATGTTCTCAAACGGCCTGTCCGAGGAACTCTTCACGTTTTACCGATGTCACCGGGCAACCTTGCGCGCGCGCCTAACGATCGCTCATTTGCTCGAGCCCAGCCCCCGCACGCTCGAGAAATGGCCGCGGCTCGCGCGCACTTATTTACGCCTCGCGGCCGCCGACGCGCGACGGCTGGAGCGCCTCTTCAGAACACCATGAGATCGGTGAGCGTCTGGCCGCGATGGAGGCGTCGGATGGCGTCCGCCAGCAGGGGAGCTGCGGGTATTGTGTGGACCTTGTTTCGCCGGACCGTCGCATCCAACCGGAATGGCGGAACGGCGTCGGTCACGACAATACGTTCGACAGTCGGATCAGCGATCACTTCCGCGGCGCCGGGCATGAACAAGCCATGCGTGACGAGCGCAATCGCCCGTCTCGCCCCGGCCTTTCGCGCCGCGCGCGCCGCGCGCAGGAGGGTGCCTCCGGTGCTGACGAGGTCATCGACGATTAGCGCGACGGCGCCATCCACATCGCCGACAAACAAGTCGCCCGCGACGATGCCCTCACTGCGGTGCTTGTCGGCAAAGCCCTTCCGGACCGGCGCGCCCAAGGCCGCTTCCAATGCCTCGCGAAACAATTCGGCGCGTTTGACACCACCAGGATCAGGTGACACCACGCAGAGGCTTTCGCGGCCCAACGCCTTGGCGTAGTCGACAAACAGCGGCGCCGCCGTCAGCGCGACCGCCGGGCAGCGGAAGGCGTTTTCGAAAGCCGCCGGGTTGTGCACGTCGAGCGTGATGATCGCATCGGCGCCGACTGCTTCGAAGAGGCTCGCCACGTAGCGGGTCGTGACCGGATCGCTCGGCTTGGTGCGGCGGTCCTTGCGCGCGTAGCACAGATACGGCACCACCGCTGTGACGCGCGCGGCGCCCGCATCCCTGAGGGCGCCGATGAAGAACAGCAGCCTGCAGAGCTTGTCGTTGGCGCTGTCGGTGGGGCCGCCGTGAAGGCTCTGCACAACATAAACGTCGGCGTCGCGGACATTCTCCAATGGCCGCGCCTTATGCTCGCCGTCCTCGAAATCCCGCTCTTCGTGCGCCGCCAGCGGTTGTCCGAGGGCATTCGCGATGGCTTTGCCGAATTCCGCCGTGGCTCGCAGCGCAAAAAGCCGAAGGTCATTGCCGCGCCCGAGCCTTGCGTGGGGTTTATGAAGGGAGCGGGGTTGCGAAAGTGCCGTCATGGGCTTGGCGCGGTAGCCGACTCTCAATGAGCCGGACGGTGTGATTCAGCACGCAGGCTTGAGCCAAAGCTTGCGCCGCGGAACCGGCTTGCGTTACGTGGACATACCACCAGTCGTAACGCCTTGAGGCTGAAACAGTTGCCCCTCGATGTCACGGGTGCACGGATCCGGCAGGAGTTGAGGGAGTTGATATGGGGCGAATTCTGGTCACCGGAGCGATGGGGCAGATCGGATCGGAGTTGGTGCCGGCCTTGCGCGAGCGCTATGGCTCTGACCACGTGGTCGCATCCGACGTTCGGATCGCACCCTACCGGCTTTCAGCCGGGGACATTCGCTACATTCCCGAGCATCTCGACTGCACGCAGGCGCCGCAGGTTCTCGAAGTGGTGCGCCGTCACGAGATCGGCACCATCTATCACCTTGCTGCTCTGCTTTCGGCAGTAGCCGAGGAGAAGCCCCACGCGGCCTGGAGCATCAACATGGACGGCCTCTACAACATATTGGAGGCTGCGCGTCAGTACCGTTGCCAGGTGTTTTTTCCGAGCTCGATTGGCGCTTTCGGCCCCTCAACACCACACGAGCATACGCCACAAACGGCCGTGCAGCGGCCGACCACAATTTACGGCGTCACCAAGGTCGCCGGAGAGTTGCTTTGCGACTACTACGCCGGCCGATTCGGCGTCGATGTGCGCGGCCTACGGTTGCCGGGCCTCATCTCCTACGTAGCCCCGCCCGGCGGAGGAACCACGGACTATGCGGTGGAAATGTTCCATCAGGCGCTCCGCTACAAGCAATACAGCTGCTTCCTGAAAGCGGACGCCCGACTTCCCATGATGTACATGCCGGATGCGATCCGCGCGGTCATTGCGCTTATGGAAGCGGACAGCGCGCGGCTTCGCTATCGCAACGCCTACAATGTCGCCGCCATGAGCGTTACGCCGGCCGAGCTTGCCGCCGAGATCCGCACTCATATCGCGGGTTTCACCATCGACTATCGCATTGATCCGGTGCGCCAATCCATCGCGGAATCATGGCCGCATTCGCTCGATACGAGCGCCGCACGCGACGATTGGGGCTTTGCGCCCCAATTCGATCTCGACGCCATGACGACGGATATGCTGTCGCGGCTCAGCGCTAAGATCTCGGCGACACAGGCGGATTAGCAGGAACGAGGTTCTTATGCCGATTCACGGACTGACACGGGCGCTCGCGGACCGACTCGACGAACTGGCGCGGAGCGGACGCCTCAAGGGAAACGAGGCTGTCATCTCCGGCGTGACTGCCGGACACGACGGCCATGGCCCTCGTTACGCGATCGAAGGCGAAGGCGGCAGGCCGTTTCTGCGCATGAATTCCAACAGCTATCTGGGGATGGGGCTGCGCGCCGAGGTGGTCGAAGCTGAGGACCAGGCAGCGGCGCGCTATGGCACAGGCCCGGGCGCCGTGCGCTTCATCAGCGGCACGTGGTCGACCCATGTCGCACTGGAGCGGCGGCTGGCGCGCTTCCACAGCCGATCGGATGCCATCCTGTTCTCGTCGGCCTATGCGGCGATGATGGGGCTTATTCCGCCGCTCGTCACCGAGAAGACCGCTGTGATCAGCGACGAGCTCAACCACAATTGCATCATCAACGCGATCGCGCTTGCCCGGCCGGCCGAGAAGCACATCTACAAGCATCTCGACATCGGCGAATTGGAACGCGCGCTCGCAGCGGCCGCGCAAGCCTGCACGCGCGCCATCATCGTAACCGACGGCATCTTCAGCATGCGCGGCGACCACGCGCCTCTCGATCGCATCATGGAATTGGCGCGCAACCATGACGGTGCTTTCGAGGAAAATGCGATCGTCATCGTGGACGATTCTCACGGCGTCGGGGCGTTCGGCGCATCGGGGCGCGGAACCGAGGAATACACGGGCGCCGCGCCGGCCGATCTACTCGTGGCGACGCTCGGCAAAGCGTTTGGGGTCAACGGCGGCTACGTGGCAGGCGAAGAGACGATCATTCGATACCTGCGCGAAACCTCGCCCTTCTACATCTACTCCAACCCCATCACCCCCGCCGAGGCGGGCGCCGCTTTAAAAGCGATCGATTTGCTGGACAGCGTGACCGGCCAGACTTTGCTCACCCACCTGCGGGCAATGACGGCGCATTTCAAGGCGGGGCTCGTCAGGTTGGGCTTCGAAACGTTACCGGGAGAACATCCCGTTGTACCGCTCATCCTGCGCGATGCGGCGCAAACGTCCACCCTGGTCGCGCATCTGCGCCGGCATGGCATTCTGGCCACCGGGCTCAACTTTCCGGTGGTGCCGAAGGGCGATGAGGAAATTCGCTTTCAAATCAGCGCCGATCACACGTTTGCGGACATCGAGATGGTGCTCGAGGTGCTCGCACGGTTCGAGGGTTAGCCTGGCGAAGTCTCGTTAGGCGAGGCTGTTGGGCGGTTATTTAATTGCGGGGAAGAGATATGGCACACATACCGGATTGACTCAAAAATGAGGTTGAGGATTATTTTAGATTTGTGAGCTTTGAATCATCACTTCTTAATATTAGAGCGAACATTGGCGCCTTTGCTCTCAGAGCCCACAGCGAGTGGCCGAACGCCAGGATTTTATGCTATGAGCCAATACCGTCTAATCTTGACCAGCTGAGCGAGAATGTCAGCACCGATTATGGGACGTTTTGCGCATGCAGTTTGTGGAACATCAGGGGCAAGGGCGATTTACATTGGAGATATGTTTGTTAGGGATGGGTTGTAGAAGGACCGGGACAAACATCTCAAAAAAGTGTGAGTCAGTGCTTGGCTGCTGCTGATATGCCGATTGCCGGTTTGGTGAAGATTGATACGGAGGGATCGGCGGTTGAAATTTGCGAGGCCTGAACTTCGGGCAACTTCGATCATTATGTTAGAGCATCACAGCAAGGTAGATGCCAGCCTAATAAAGGATCTGGTCGCAGTGGATTTTTGATTACTTCGCGATGAGTCGGATCGGGAAATAGGAACAGTGGTCTTTGAGCGACTGCACTCGGCAGCGCGAGGAAGTTGTTGAACAGCCGCAATTCCAAGGCCGTAGGATGGGTCGAGCGATAGCGAACCCATAGGGGCCTTTCAGTGGCGAGGCCGAAAGTGGATTTCGCTATTGCGCAACCCGCCCTGCTCGGCCACGGCTAAGCACTCTCGGCCGCCGTTAGCGCACCATAGGCCGCCTCATCGAGAAGCGAGTCAACGTCCGCTGGATTGCCGGGTTTCAGCTTGAACAGCCAGCCGTCGCCGGTCGGCTCGGCGTTGACGAGGCCAGGCTGTTCTGCGAGCTTGTCATTGACCGCAGTCACTTCGCCGGCAACAGGCGCGTAAACATCGGCGGCGGCCTTCACGGATTCAACGGTTGCCGCCACCGCACCTGCGCCGAACGTCGCGCCTACGCTCGGCAACTCGACAAAGACGAGATCGCCAAGTTTCTCTTGGGCGAAAGGGGTGATCCCGATGGTGGCGACGTTGCCCTCCATGCGGAGCCATTCGTGATCCCTGGTAAATCTGAGCATGGGCATCTCCAAAGCCGCTATCGATATTTATAACGCGCCGGGACGAACGGCAGCTTCGACACGATCACGCCGAGCCTTTTGCCGCGAATTTCCGTAAAAACACGCGTGCCCGGCGTTGCTGCTTTGGGCGGCACGTAGCCCATGGCAATCGGCATGTTGAGGCTCACCGCAAACCCGCCGGAAGTGACGATACCAACCGGCTCAGCGTCGCCTTCGTTCCGGAACAACAGAGCGCCGGCGCGCACCGGCGCCCGCCCTTCGGGCCGCAAGCCTACGCGCCGGCGGGTAACCCCCACCCTGCCCTCCCCTGCTTGCTCGGGAGGGCGGGGTGGGGGCAGCTGTCCGAGGATGGCCTCCGCGCCCGGAAAGCCGCCGGCGCGCTGGCCGCCGGCTCGGCGCGCCTTCCCGATCGCCCACTCGAGTGCCGCCTCGACGGGCGTCGTCGTCTCGTCGAGGTCGGCGCCGTAGAGACAAAGGCCCGCCTCGAGCCTGAGGCTGTCGCGCGCGCCGAGCCCGACCGGCGCGACCTTGGGATTGCGCAACAGCGCATCCCATAGCGGCTCCGCGGCCCCAGCCGGCAGGCTGATCTCGAAGCCGTCCTCCCCCGTGTAGCCCGAGCGCGACACAAAACACGCCGCGCCCAGCAGCGTCACCGCGCGTGCATCCATGAACCGCAGCGACGTCAGCTCGGGCGCCAGCGTTTCCAGCACTACTTCGGCCGCGGGTCCCTGCAGAGCCACGAGCGCGCGATCGAGCAGCGGCTCGACCGTACATGAGTCGGACAGATGAGATCGCAGGTGCGTTTCATCGAACGCCTTGCGGGCCGCATTGACCACCAGCATCAAATGATCGCCGCGATTCGACACCATCAGGTCGTCGAGAATGCCGCCGTCGCGGTTGGTGAGCAGGGTGTAGCGCTGCCGGCCGGTCGCAAGCCCCAGTATGTCGCCCGGCAGCAGCGTTTCGAGCGCGTGGGTGGCGTCTGCGATGCGGCCGGAACGCGGGCGCAGCGCGATCTGTCCCATGTGGGAGACGTCGAACAGGCCGGCGGCTGCGCGCGTATGAAGGTGCTCCTTGATGATGCCGGTGGAATACTGCACCGGCATCTCATAGCCCGCGAACGGCACCATGCGCCCACCAAGGCGCACGTGCGCCGCACGAAGCGGCGTGTATTTGAGCTCGTCGGTCGGCCGCGGCTCAGTCACCGCCTCTCCTCCACCCCCTCGCGACCTCCCCTGCTACCCCACCCTTCCCTCCTCCGCCTGCGGGGGAGGGCGGGGCGGGGGCCGAGCGATCCGAAAGGACGAGGTCGCGTGCGGCCTTGACCTCGTCCAGCCGCCTGACAGGCGTCCGGTGCGGAGCGGCCTTGACCTTAGCCGGATCGGCGTGGGCCTCTTTCGCGATCGCCTTCATGGCGTCGACGAAAGCGTCCAACGTCGGCTTCGCTTCCGTTTCCGTCGGTTCGATCATCAAGGCCTCTGGCACAATCAGCGGAAAGTAGTTCGTTGGGGGATGAAAGCCGTAATCGAGAAGGCGCTTACTCACATCAAGCGCACGCACCCCGGTGCCGTCGACTGCGCCTCTGCATACGAATTCATGCATGCTCATGCGCTCGAACGGCACCGTGAAGGTATCGTGCAGCCTGACGCGCAGATAGTTGGCGTTGAGCACCGCATGCTCGGAATTGGCGCGCAGACCGGCCGCGCCGTGCTGGCGAATATACGCGTAGGCGCGAACGAACATGCCGAAATTTCCAAGGAATGGGGACACCCGGCCGATAGATTTCGCAGGCATTGCAAGGCGGTACCGGGGGCCGCCCGGATCGCGCGTCACATCCACCACCGGTCCCGGGAGGAAATCCTTAAGCGGTCCGGATACTCCGACCGGCCCTGAGCCCGGTCCGCCGCCGCCATGCGGCGTGGCGAAAGTCTTGTGCAGATTGTAGTGCATCACGTCGAAGCCGAGATCGCCGGGACGGGCGATGCCGACAACAGCGTTCAAGTTGGCGCCGTCTCCGTAGACAAGTCCGCCGCACTCATGCACCAGCTGCACCACCTCCCCGATGCGCTCCTCGAAAAGACCGAGCGTGTTCGGATTGGTTATCATAATGCCCGCAAGGGCATCATTGCAGGCGGCGCGGACCGCCTGCAGATCGATGTTGCCGTGCCCGTTAGAAGGAACCTCGAGCGCCGTGAAACCCGCCATGGTGGTCGAGGCCGGGTTGGTGCCATGGGCGGAATCGGGAATGAGGATGCGGGTCCGTTTGGAGTCGCCGCGTGAGTGGTGGTAGGCCCGCATCATCAGGAGGCCGGCAAGTTCGCCGTGCGCGCCGGCGCTGGGCTGCAGCGAAACGCCGGCAAAGCCGCCGATCTCCGCGAGCCACTGCTGCAGCTCGAACATCAGCGCAAGGTTGCCTTGCACGGTCTCCGGGGCCTGCAGCGGGTGGGTGTCGGAGAAGTCCGCAATCCGCGCGATCGCTTCGTTGACCTTCGGATTGAACTTCATCGTGCACGAGCCAAGTGGATAGAAGCCCGAATCGACCCCGAAATTGCGTTGCGACAACGCGAGATAGTGTCTGACCACGTCGAGCTGGGACAACTCGGGCAGAGGACAATCGGCACGCACCTCGTCCGCCGGCAAGTCCGTGGCAGGAACGTCGCTCGCAGGCAAGTCGACTCCCGCGCGACCAGGCGCGCTCAATTCGTAGACGGTCGCTGTCGCATCGCCCATCATGTCACGGCCTTTCGCAGCGCCGTCACCAGTTGGTCGATGCCGGCGCGCGTATTGAGTTCCGTCACCGCGATCAGCATGTGGTCTTTCAGGTGCGGGTAGTCGCCACCGAGATCGTAGCCGCCGATGATTCCGTGTTGTTCGCGCAGGCGCCCGTTGATGTCCGCCGTGGGTGCCGGCAGGCGCACCACGAATTCCTTGAAGAATGGCCGCGCGGGCGCCTGCGGATTGATTGCGAACCCCTTGAGCTTACCGATCTGCGCAGCCGCATAATGGCTCTTCTGGAAGCAGAGTTCGGCGACCTGTCTGAGGCCGCGCGTTCCCATGGTCGCGAGATAGACCGCGGCCGCAAGTGCACAGAGCGCAGAATTCGTGCAGATGTTGCTTGTCGCCTTGGCGCGGCGGATGTGCTGCTCGCGGGTGGCAAGCGTCAGCACGTAGCCGCGGCGGCCGTCGGCATCGACCGTCTCGCCGACCAGGTGGCCGGAAAGCCGCCGCACATGCGCCATGCGTGCCGCGAAGATCCCGAGATGCGGTCCGCCGAAAGACGGCGGAATCCCCAGCGACTGGCCTTCGGCGACGACCGCATCCGCCCCATAGGCGCCCGGTGGCCGGAACAATCCGAGCGCGATCGGATCCGCCGCAACGATGAAGAGACCGCCGGCGCGATGTACAGCTTCCACCAAGTCCTCGATCGGCTCCCATTGGCCGAAGAAGTTGGGGTTTTGGATGACGAGCGCAGCGGTATCCTGGTCGATCAGCGCCTTAAGCTGTGCCGTGTCGGCTGCCGCCGCGTCGTCACCGACTACGAGCGCGGTCGGGATGCCCCGCAGATACGTTTTGACCACCTCCCGATACATCGGGTGGACAGCGGGCGATATCACGACCTTGCTGCGTTTCCCCGACGCTGCATGAAGCGCCAGCAGAACCGCCTCCGCCAATGCGGTTGCGCAATTATAGTGGCTGGCGCTGCTCACCTCCATTCCGGTTAGCCGGCAGATCATGCTCTGGTACTCAAACAGCGCCTGGAGCATCCCCTGGCTCACTTCGGGTTGGTATTGCGTGTAGGAGGTGTAGAACTCCCCGCGAGAGAGGACATAGTCGACGGTCGACGGTCGAAAGTGGTGGTAGACCCCCCCACCGAGGAACGAACGCGCCGGGTCGACCGGAAAATTGCGCGCCGCCTGTGCGTGCATCTCGCGCACAAGATCCGGTTCGGCAAGGCCCGGGGGAAGGTTCAGTTCCGGGAATCGAACCTGTGCCGGCACGTCAGCAAACAAATCCTCCATGCGGTCAACTCCGATCGCAGCGAGCATGTCGGATCGCTCCCGCTCGGTATGCGGCACATAGCTCATCTGACCATTCCTCGCTCTTCACCAACTCTCTATGAAACCGGCTCAGGGCGGGTTTGCTTCCCGTGAGGGCAATTTCAAAGACTAGTCTAACGCGCCTGGAAGGCGCCGTGACGAATCTACACCCCGCCGCACCCGCAGTAGAATGGTTTGCTACGCGGTCGGCTGCGGATGCGAGGCAAGCATCAGAACGGCCTCCGTCGCGGAAGGGACGAAGGCCGCTCCAATCGGCGTGCCGACTTTGTGATGATTATTCTGCCGCGGCCGCCAGCTTCTCGATGGGTCACATCGCTGCAGGCTTGTCCAGCATGGCCGCCCAGCGTCCCGCACATATCGGTCGAGCCGGCATGCCCGATGCGTGGTCCACGGATGAGCGCCGAAGAAGCGGTCTTTGTCCACGGCGGCGTCGACTTCGTCGGAACATACTCAAGCACTCGTCGCATAGCATTGCGCGATCGATCGCAAAGCTACTGGTGTTTTATTAACCGCCCGACCAGCCACATGTTCCCGTCATCGCGGCGGACACGGGCCTGCATAGGGCACGACCGCAACGCTGTCGTTGCCAACGCGCCGGCAAATTGCGACCCGTTCCTCGGTCATCACCGGGTCGAGCGAGTATGATCGCATGCTGTAGACGCCGATCGAATTGAAATAATGGCAGAACGGCAGCACGGTGGTGACGCGGTCGATGAACCAGTCCGTCCCCGATTGATATGGCGGACCATCGGTCTGGCTCAGCACTTCGCGCTCCGGAACCACGCTCCAGCCTGCGTCGGTAACCGGATCGCATTTGTGTTCGGCCGCGACCGCGGCGCTTGAGATAGCGGACACGGTCAGAGCCGCAACCGCTACCACGATCACCTTGGCGCCAGGCATCTCGGTCCCTTCGAAGGCTCTTTGGTTCGGCGGACATCCAGCTGCTGTCTTGACCCAGCGTCCAACAGAGTCAAGATTACCTGGTTTGATCAAGGCTAATGGCGTTGGCGCGGCGTCTCTCAAATGCTTCGCCCCACGAAGGCGCGGGACGAAGGGCGCAGCCATGGGCGTTTGCCTCGCTTTTCAATCGGCCCGGGAGGGAACATGGGTAAGAACGCCACCGATCGCGACTGTGCTGCTTTACGCGAGGTGAGCCGGCGCGCCTTCCTGTCAACCGGTGCGGCCGGCGTTGCCTTGACCGCGGCCGGCGTGCAGGAGGCCGACGCTCAAAGCGCCTTGCCGCCCAATTGGGATCGGTCCGCGGACGTTGTGGTGATCGGGGCAGGCGTCGCCGGATTGGCCGCGGCCATCACTGCGCGCGATCACGGCGCCTCCGTCGTCGTTGTCGACGAGAATTACGATATTGGGGGCCGCGGCATCCTGAGCGGCGGGCGCGTGCATCTCGGCGGCGGCCA
>Ga0066903_100001371_pt1 | contig 17704 bp, 14 predicted proteins | sample PanSoiMetaGPlot1_FD_67491 | JGI IMG/M metagenome (GOLD analysis project Ga0066903, IMG submission 67491) | Tropical forest soil microbial communities from Panama analyzed to predict greenhouse gas emissions - Panama Soil - Plot 1 (version 2) | ecosystem: Environmental > Terrestrial > Soil >... | reverse complement strand
GCTCACCGCCGTCTCGGACGCGACGACCGGCTCGACGTTGTACCCCGTCATGAACTTGATGTCGTCCATGGCGAAGACGTTGGTCGGGTCCGTCATCGCGATCGTCAGCGTCGCCCCCGCACGGCTGAGCGGCATGATCTGGTACTTGTGCGCCGTCTCGGACGGAATCAGCTTGACGATGGAGGGATCGATCTCGAACTGCGAGAGGTTGATCGACGGCACGCCGTACTGCTTCGAGAGCAGCGCCGTGATCTCCTCGTCCTTGACGAAGCCCAGCTTGACGAGGTTGAAGCCAAGCTTGCCGCCGCTCGTTTTCTGATAGTTCAGCGCTTCCTGCAACTGCGCAGGAGTAATGCGCTTCTCTTTGAGCAACAGCTCGCCAATGCGGACGGGCATCGTCTCTCTAAGTTAGAAAGTTGCGGAAACCGGGCTGGGGGGAACTTCGATGATAGCAGGCTGACATTTTTTGTCAAGCTAATAGACGAAGCTGAAACCGGCGCCCCACCCGCGGTCCCCGCTCGACGACCCGAAGCTGACCTGGGCATCCGCCCGGAGGGATCCGAGCACGGCGACGCTGCCGCCCACACTCCCGATCGGCGCGGCTGTCGTTCCCGTCGTATTCCAGTGGATCCCGCTCCGCAGCCACACTTTCGAGAAGGGGTGCGATTCGAGGCCGACCGCCGCATCGCGCCACTCACCCGAGGGGGATTGCGTCTTCGTGAATTCGCCGTCGGCGGCAATCGTGAGGTCCTGCCGGGCGTGAATCGCCACGCCGGCGCGAACCCGCCGTTCGATCGGCACGTCTCCCAGCGTTGGCGCGAAGAGGTTGTGGACCGTGACGCCGATCTGACCCAGCCCGCCCGACAACATCGCCCCCGCGTCGGCGTCGAACGCGTTCGCGCCGTTGCCGTGAACGAACCTCAGCGTGGATCCGACTGCGAATCCATGATCGCCGAGCGACTGCACGAGGGTGACACCGGCATTGTGCACTACGAGCCCGTTTCGGCCGGTTGACCCAGGTACAGTAGAGGTCGTCCGGTAATAGCAGAAGCCGAGCGGAGGCGTCGCGAAACCGACAAAGCCACTCGACTGGCGGTCGAGCACGTTGGCGTCGACCGTCAGTCCGACGAACGATCCCGACGCCAGCCCTGCCGGATTCCAGAACGGCGCCGTCCCGTCGTCGGCCACGGCCGTAAACGCGCCTCCCATTCCAGCCGCGCGCGCGCCGTTCACCGGTGCAGACTGTGCGTTCACCGATGAGACGGGGGCCGTCAGGAGGCCGAGCGCGAGGATGAAGATGCGTAGTCTCATTACTTACTGTAAACCTCACACCGCGTGAGAGTTCCGAGACGAGGTCCGGAAACATTTCGTCCCAGCCCGTCGTATATGCCGTGGTACAATCTAAGGGTTCCCGGACAAACTTTATGACTACCACAGCCCCAGCGGCAGGCTCGACGCCTGCGCCGAAGAGTCTCGTTGCGCGCTTTATCGGCATCATCACGGCGCCGCGGGCGACGTTCGAGACTGTCGCCGCCTCGCCCAAAGTGCTCGGGATGCTGTTGACGGTGTCGTTGCTGACCGGGGTGTTTTCGGCCCTGCCGCTGACGACCGACGCGGGCAAGCAGGCCATGCTCGAACAGCAGGTCCAGACGATGCAGTCGATGGGCTTCCAGGTCAACGATCAGATGTACGAAGGCATGCAGAAGGGCACCGCCCGACTGCCCTACACGACCGGTATCGGCGCCGTCATCTTCATCCCCATCGTCTCGCTGGTCTTCGCCGGCATCCTGTTCGCGATTTTCAATGCGGCCCTGGGGGGCGAGGCGTCGTTCAAGCAGGTGTACTCGGTCTACATTCATTCCGGCGTCATCAGCGTGGTCTCGGCGATGCTGACGGGAGTGGTGAACTATTTCAGCGGCCGTGCCGGCAGCGTCGCCAACCTCGGCGCGCTCCTGCCGATGCTGCCCGAGAAGTCGTTTCTGGCAAACCTGCTGGGCACGGTCGACATCTTCATCATCTGGTCCCTGATCGTCCTGGCGATCGGCCTGGGCGTCCTGTATAAGCGGCGGACGCAGCCGATCGCGATCACATTTTTCTCGCTCTACGCGGTGATCGCGCTCGCCATCGCGTTGTTCAAGAGCCGTGGAGGCGCATGAGCCGTAACAAGAAAATCCTGATCGGCGTCGGCGGTGTGGTCATCGTCGGCGCCATCGTGTTCGCGAACCTCAAGTTCAAGCAGCAGACGGGCACGACCGTCAACGTCGAGACCGTCCAGAAGCGGGACCTCCAGGCGATCGTCTCGGCGTCCGGGAAGATCCAGCCGGAGCGGACGGTCAACATCAGCGCCGACACGATGGGTCGCGTGACCGGTCTGGCGGTCGAGGAAGGCCAGAAGGTCGAGAAGGGCCAGTTCCTGCTGCAGATCGATCCGCGCAACCTCTCGAGCGCCGTCAACCAGACGGAAGCGTCGCTCGCCGCGGCGCGCTCGACGATGGAGCAGCTGCGGGTGCAGGCCGAGAGCAACAAGGCCTCGCTGAAGGTGGCGCAGGACGCCTTTGCACGTCAGCAGCAGTTGTGGAAGGGCGGCCTGACGACGAAGGAAGCGCTCGACAACGCCGAGAACCAGCTCAAGATGCAGCAGGCGCAGGCCACCGCCGCCGATCGCCAGATCGAGACGCAGCGCATGCGGATGCAGCAGGAGGAGGCGTCGCTCGACAACGCGAAGTACAACCTGAGCAAGGTCCGCATCGAGTCGCCGATCAAGGGCATCGTCACGCGGCGCAACATCGAAGAAGGGGAAACGGTCGTCATCGGGACGATGAACAACGCGGGCACCGTGCTGCTGACCATCGCCGACATGGCGCTCATCGAAGCCCAGGTCGAAGTCGACGAGACCGACATTCCGAACGTCCAGATCGGCCAGAAGGCAAAGGTCACGATCGACGCGGCCCCGGGCAAGTCGTTCGCAGGACACGTCGTGGAGATCGGCAACAGCCCGATCCAGGCGGCAGGCTCGACGGCGGCGTCGCAGGCGACGAACTTCCTCGTCAAGGTGAAGGTGGACGATCAGATTCCCGACGTCCGCCCCGGGTTCACCTGCACGGCGGAGATCACGACCGCGACGCGGCAACAGGCGCTCGCCATCCCGATCCAGGCGACGACCGTGCGCGAGATGGTGGTCGACAAGGAAGGCAACATCATCCGCGACGACCCGAAAGCGACCAAGGGGCGGCCCTCCAGCGCGGTGCAGGCGCAGGAGCTGAAGCCGGGCCAGGATCGCAAGGAGATCGAGGGCGTCTTCGTCGCGAAGGACAACAAGGCCGTGTTCACGCCGATCAAGACGGGCATCGCCGGCGAGAAGTATTTCGAAGGCCTCTCGGGCCTGAACGCGGGCGACCAGGTCATCATCGGCCCGTTCTCCTCGGTGCGCGAACTGAGGGACGGCGGGGCGATCAAGATCGAAGCGGCGCCGCGCGGCGGCGCCACGGTAACGAAGAAGTAGGCCGGGGCCGGACCCGGCGTCAGCTATGCACCAGTTCCTGGAATCGGCCGGCATCGCGCTGCGCGCGATCTGGGAGTACAAGCTGCGATCGTTCCTCACCGTGCTCGGGAACATCGTGGCGGTCACTTCCATCATCGCGGTGGTGTCGCTCGTCCAGGGCATGAACGCCTACGTCACCGACACGATCGAGTCGAGCGTCGGCGTCGACAACTTCACGATTCAGCGGATGCCGCCGATCCGCACGCAGGCCGACGAGGATCGCGTCCGGAGCAACCCGCGCATCAAGCTGACCGAAGCGACGGCGATCAAGCGGTTCAGCGAGAACGTCGGCGCCATCTCGGCCCAGGCCAACGCGGCGGCGACGATGTCGTTCCGCAACGAGTCGGTCGACGGCGCGCAGGTGATGGGCGTGTCGGCGGAGTACATCAACTTCGGGACGTTCGACGTCGAGCGCGGCAGGCTCATCAGCCCCGTCGAAGTCGACACGCTGCGGCCGGTGTGCATCATCGGCTTCGACGTGGCCGACAAGCTGTTCGGGCCGGTCGACCCCATCGACAAGACGATGAGCATCGCGCACCAGCACTTCCGTGTGGTCGGCATCCACAAGAAGAAGGGGGCGGCGTTCGGCAACTCGCAGGACAACTTCGCGATCATCCCGCTCGGCATCTTCCAGAAGATGTTCGGCTCGCGCATGTTCGGGCTGCAGCTGCTCGTCAAGCCGCGGACGCCCGAGCTGCTCAACGCGGCGATCGACGACGCGACCGTGGCGCTGCGCGTGGAGCGGCGGCTGCGGCCGAAGGATCCCGACAACTTCGGGTTGTTCACGTCGGATACCTTCCTCAGCATCTACAAGACCCTCACGAGCGGCGTCTTTGCGGTGCTCATCGGCGTCGTGGCGATGTCGCTCGTCGTCGGCGGCATCGTCATCATGAACATCATGCTGATGGTGGTGAGCGAACGGACGCGCGAGATCGGGCTCCGCAAGGCGCTCGGCGCCAGGCGGCGCGACATCGTGTGGCAGATCCTGACCGAGTCGATCACGCTCTCGACGTTCGGCGGCGTGATCGGTACGGTGCTGGGCGCGATCTTCGCCATCATCATCAGCAAGGTCTCGCCGCTGCCGGCCTCGGTGCAGGCGTGGTCGGTCGCGATGGGCATCGGCGTCACCGCGGTCGTCGGCCTCTTCTTCGGGATGTATCCGGCGATGCGCGCGGCGAAACTGGATCCGATCGAAGCCCTTCGGCGCGAATAGCGCCGGGCAAGAAATGAGACGGGAATAGATGGCTGGTATCCGCGCCGGGCTGCTCTCCGAAATCTTCGTGATGTCGTGGGACACGCTCCGCGGCAACAAGATGCGGTCCGCCCTGACGGTGCTCGGCATCGTCATCGGCATCACGTCGATCGTCGGCATGACGTCGCTGCTGCGCGGCTTCGACCAGTCGTTCCGCGACGCCATCAACACGCTCGGCCCCGACACCATCATCGTGCAGAAGTGGGGCGCGCTGAGCTTCTCGTCCGGCAAGAGCTTCCTCGAGGTCGCGCGGCGTCCGAACCTGACGCGCGAGGACGCCGAAGCGATCGAGCGCGACTGCCCGTCGGTGGCGATCGTCGACGTGTGGCTGGGCGCGACCGGCCAGGCCAATTCGCGCATCTACTACGGCCACGAGCGGACGCGGCAGGTCGGCATTCTCGGCGCGACCGAGAACTGGTCGGCGGTCAACTTCGCCAAGGTGGAAGGCGGCCGCGTCTTCTCGCCGTTCGAGACCGAGCACAACCGGCAGGTCGTGCTCCTCGGCAACAGCCCGTGGAAGGCGCTCTTTCCCAATACCGACCCGATCGGCAAGACGGTGCGCATCGCCGGCAACCAGTTCACCGTCATCGGCGTGCTCGGGCCGCGGCCGAGCCCGGGGAATCTCGGCGGCGTCGACGACTTCGCCATCATCCCCTACGGCACGCACGCGAAGATCTGGGGCAAACCCCTGAAGGGATCGGCCAAAATCACGGCCGGGAATTTCAACCCGGCCGTGGTCCGCACGGCGATGATCGCCGTCGTCCCGCGTGAGGGTCAGCGCGAGGCGGCGATGCGGGAAGTGGAAAACACCATCCGCATCCGCCACAACCTCAAGCTCGACGAGCCGAACGACTTCGACCTGGCGACGCAGGACGCCGTGCTGAACGTGTGGGAGCAGATCAGCCGCGCCACCTTCCTCGCGCTCGTCGTCATCTCGTCGATCGCGCTGATGGTCGGCGGCATCGGGGTGATGGCGATCATGATGATCTCGGTGACCGAGCGCACGCGCGAGATCGGCGTGCGCAAGGCGCTCGGCGCGCGCCGCCGCGAGATCTTGTGGCAGTTCCTGATCGAAGCGGCGTTCCTCACGTCGGTGGGCGGCCTGCTGGGCATCGTGTTCGGCAGCTCGATCGGCCTGGGCGTGCACGCGATCACCGGCTTCCCCGTCTCGCTGCCCTGGTGGTCGTTCGCCATCGGCATCGGCTTCTCGGCGAGCGTCGGCATCTTCTTCGGACTGTTCCCTGCCTTCAAAGCGTCGCGCCTGGATCCGATCGAGGCCCTGCGATACGAGTAATGAGCGCCTGAGACGGGCCGACGGCAGCGGCACGACGGTCACGAAGATCACAAAGACCACGAAGCTCTCGTGGCGGTGCCGTCAGGCATCCCCATCGATATGCCTTTCGTCGAGCCTGCCAGCCCGCCGTCAGAGATAAGCAGTGAGCCGATAGCCGGAAGCCGGTAGCTGGCGGCCGGTAGCTCGCAGCTTGCAGCCTCGACAGATGATATCGTTCGGCATGCGAATTAAAGCGGCTCTGGCGCTTGCGATAGCTGCGTCTCTCACGATCTCCGCGCAGTCCACGCCTCCCTATAAAGACGCGTCGCTTCCCGTCGCGCGACGGCTCGACGATCTCATGAGCCGGATGACGCTCGAGGAGAAGGTCGCGCAGACGCTGGCGGTGTGGCAGCAGAAGCGGCAGATCGCCGATGCGAACGGCAACTTCGATCCCGCGAAGGCCGCGCCGATTCTGCAGCACGGCATCGGGCAGATCACCCGCGTGAGCGACGGCGTCGAGCGCGGCGGCAAGCGGCGCGGACCGCGCGAGGCGGCGGAGTTCGTCAACGCGATTCAGCACTGGGTGATGGAGCACACGCGGCTCGCGATTCCCGCGATGTTCCACGAAGAGGCGCTGCACGGCCTGGCCGCGTCGAAAGGGACGAACTTTCCGGTCCCGATCGCGCTCGCCAGCAGCTGGGATCCGGCGCTCGTCGAGCGCGTGATGACCGTGGCGGCCCGCGAGGCGCGCGCGCGCGGCGCGCAGCAGGTGCTCTCCCCCGTCCTCGATCTCGCGCGCGATCCGCGGTGGGGACGCACCGAAGAAACCTACGGCGAGGATCCGCACCTCGTCTCCGAGATCGGCCTCGCTGCGATCCGCGGCTATCAAGGGCCGGGTCCCACGCTGACGGCGGGCCACGTCTTCGCCACCGCCAAGCATTTCGCCGCGCACGGACCGAACGAAGGGGGCATCAACACCGCGCCGACGCAGGTGCCCGAACGCGAGCTGCGCGAAGAGCTGCTCTGGCCGTTCGAGCTCGCGATCACCGAGGGACACGTGATGTCGGTGATGCCGTCCTACAACGAGGTGGACGGCGTGCCGTCGACGGCGAGCCTGTTCCTCCTGCAGCGCGTGCTGCGCCAGGAATGGGGGTTCCAGGGCTTCGTCGTCTCCGACTACAACGCGATCGAGCAGCTTGCCGATCGGCACAAGGTCGCGGGGTCGATGAACGAGGCCGCGCGGCTCGCGATCGCGGCGGGCGTCGACCTCGAGCTGCCGGATCGCAAGGCGTACCTGACGCTGGTCGACGAGGTGAAGGCCGGCCGCGTCGACCAACGGCTCGTCGACGAGGCCGCCCGGCACGTGCTCCGGCTGAAGTTCCTCGCCGGACTGTTCGAGCATCCCTACGCGGACCCCGACGAAGCCGAGCGCGTCACGAACAACGCCGAGGCGCAGGCGCTGGCGCTCGAGGCCGCGCGCGCGTCGATGGTGCTCCTGAAGAACGAGAAGAACACGCTTCCGCTCGACCGGACCCGCATCAAGAAGCTGGCCGTCGTCGGACCCAACGCCGGCGACGTGCACCTCGGCGGCTACAGCGAAAACCCCGGCCGGGGTGTCAGCGTGCTGCAGGGGATCAAGGACAAGGGGGGCGCCGGCATGGAGATCGCCTTCGCCGAAGGGACCCGCATCACGGAAGAACCTGCGAGCTGGGATCGCAACGAGGTGGCCCCCGGCGATCCGGCGAAGAACGCCCAGCGGATCGCCGACGCCGTGAAGATCGCGCGCGCCGCCGACGCCGTCGTCGCAGTGATCGGCACGAACGAGTCGACGTCGCGCGAGGCGTACGCGGACAATCATCTCGGCGACATGGCGACGCTCGGCCTGACGGGCAATCAGCAGGAGCTCGTCGATCAGCTCGTGGCCACCGGCAAGCCGGTCGTCGTCGTCCTGATGAACGGCCGGCCGCTCGCGATTCCCGACGTCGCGGCGAAGGTGCCCGCAATCCTCGAAGTCTGGTACCAGGGACAGGAAGGCGGAACCGCCATCGCGGACGCGCTGTTCGGCGACGTCAACCCCGGCGGCAAGCTGCCGATCAGCGTGCCCCGGACGGTCGGCCAGCTGCCGGTGTACTACAACCGCAAACCGACGTCGTTCCGGAACTACCTGTTCGAGTCGCGCGCGCCGCTCTATCCGTTCGGGTTCGGCCTGAGCTACACGACGTTCACCCTTTCGGATCTCACGCTGGCCGACACGACGATCGGTCCGGCCGGCCACACGACCGCGAGCGTGAAGGTCACCAACACCGGCACACGCGCCGGCGACGAAGTCGTCCAGCTCTACGTCCACGATCTCGTCGCGTCCGTCACGCGCCCCGTGAAGCAGCTCCGCGGGTTCCAGCGCGTCTCGCTGAAACCCGGCGAGTCGAAGACCGTCACGCTGCCGATCGGCCCCGACGCGCTGTGGCTGATCGATCAGCAGATGCAGCGCCGCGTCGAGCCCGGCGACTTCGAGATCCTCGTCGGCAACAGCTCGAACACCACCCTGAAGGCGACGCTGACGGTGAAATGAGCGCTGAGACGGGCCGACGGCGGCGGCCACAAAGGTCACGAAGGTCACAAAGAAAGCCCATTTGCTTTTCGTGATCTTTGCGGCCTTTGTGATCTTCGTGATCGCTGCCGTCGGCTCGTCTCAGTCGAATCAGCTATGCCGTTCGGACGATGGGGATGCGCTGCGCGGCGGCAGGTAGCTGCGGGAAATCCGTGAAGGGCTCCGACTGGTACCAGTAGGCGCACGAGAAGAAGTTGTCGCCGCGGTCGTTGGCGTGGCCGTGCTCCATCGTGTGCTTCAGCATGCGCTCGAAGGTGACCGGGTTGTCGCCGTGCCAGCGGTAGCAGCAGTAGCGGCCCCCGGTGCGCTCGGCATTCGCGATGAGGGGCGCGCCGTACATCCGGTGGCCGAACGGGATGGCGCCGTCGCGTCCGCCGAAGTCCCAGCTGCCGAGAAAATAGTCCTCGCTGCCCGTGCCGACGATCGAGGGCTTCTCCTCGCCGTCCACGAAGATCATCTCGTCCCCCTCGCCCCACCAGCCGTTCGCGTTCTGCAGCACGCCGAGCGTGACGCCCATGAGGTGGCCGCGGCCGCGCGTCTCCATGTAGACGTAGTTCTGACGGCCGTCGGGATTGAGCTTCGCATCCGGCCCGGTCACGGGCACGCACGGCGCCGCCTGCCGGTACTGCGCGTGGAAATACAACGCGTCCTCGGGCAGCCGCGGCACGCGGAGGTAGTCGATGTTCGAGTAGAACGCGCCGACGTCCTGCGTGCCTTCGTTCGTCACGGTGAACCGCGCCGAGCGCCGGTAAGGCATCGCGAAGTAGCAGTTCAGCGATCGCCCCGGCGAGCACGCGAGGTATTGCGATTCGTAGATCGCGTAGGCGTTGAGGTTGAGCCCGAAGAAGTCGCCGATCGGCGCCTCCACGCTCGGCTTCGCGCTGCCGTCCCAGTAGCCGCGCAGGACGAGCTCCTTCAGGTGATCGCTGCTGCGCGCCGAGATGGTGAACCAGATGTGGCTGATGACGCCCGGTCCCTCGGCGTTGAACACCTCGCGCACGGCGCCGGCGGCGATGGGCCACCGATCGCTGTTGCCGCCGGTCGTGTCGTAGCTCGACTGCTTCAGCGATCGCGCGCGCTGCGTCCGCACGTAGCCGGGAAGGAAGGCGTAGGCTTCCGGCGTCTGCTGCGCCTCGACACCGCCGCTTGCGCCAGCCGCCAGACCGCCCGCTGCCAGCATCCCCTGCAGGAACTCACGCCGATCGTTCTGCCTGCTCGCCATCGGCCACCTCGCGCCGACTCTACACCGTTTTACAAACTGAGAATCTCCCGGAGCCTGTCGGATCGCCGGCGCGACATCTCCACGGTCCGGCCGCCGCGCAGCGTCACGAGCAATCCGCCGGACACGGCTTCGTCGACCGATTCGATCCATTTCAGATTGAAGATCTCCGCCCGGTTGGCGCGGAAGAACGCGTGCGGATCCAGACGCTCCTCCAGCGCGTTCAACGACCGACGCACGAGCGGACGCTCGGCGCGAAAGTGCACGCGCGTGTAGTTGCCTTCCGACTGGAACAGGAAGATCTCGGGCAGACGGACGATCCAGCAGCGGTCGCCGTCGCGGACGAACACCTGCTCGAGCAGCTCACGGCGCGCCGGCGGACGCAGGCGTGCGAGAGCCGCGGCCAGGCGCTCGGGCGCGATCGGCTTCACCAGGTAGTCGAGCGCGTTCACCTCGAACGCCTTCAGGGCGTAGGCGTCGTAGGCCGTTGTCACGATGACCTGCGGCACGACGTCGAGCCGCTCGAGCAGATCGAAGCCGGTCATGCCGGGCATCTGCACGTCGAGGAACAGCAGGTCCGGCGCCGCGCGCGCGATCTCGTCGAGCGCCGCGGCCCCGCTCGACGCCTCGCCGACGACGGCCACCTCCGGATGCGCCGCGAGCAGGCGGCGCAACTCCACCCGCGCGAGCCGCTCGTCGTCCACAATCAGCGCATTCATGGCGTCAGCGGCATGGTCACGCTCGCGACGACCCGATCCGGCCCCTCGCCGCGCAGCGAGAACGCTGCGCGATCGCCGTACAAGAGCCGGAGCCGCTCGCGGAGGTTCGCGAGGCCGACGGCCTCCGGCCGCGGCTCTCCGAGGGCGCCGGAATTGGCGACCTCGATGCGCAGCGCCCCCTCGTCGCGCCGCACGCGGATGGCGATCGTCCCGCCCGCCGATCGGACGGCGACGCCGTGTTTGACGGCGTTTTCGACGAGGGTCGGCAGCAGCATCCGCGGAACGTCCAGCGGCGCCGCGTCCGCCGCGACGTCGACCTGCACGCGCAGGCGCTCCTCCAGCCGGACGCTCTCGAGCGCGAGGTAGTCGTCGACGATCGCCATCTCCGCCGAGAGCGGCGCCGTGTCGCGCAGCTCGCGTCCGAGCGTGTAGCGAAGCATGTTCGCGAGCCGCGTCACCATCTCCTGCGCGCGCGGGGGATTCTCGAGGACGAGCGCGCGAATGGAGTTCAGGCAGTTGAAGAGAAAGTGCGGATTCACCTGCTGCTGCAGCGCGCGCAGCTCCGCCTCCCGGAGCGCCAGGTGCCGCGCAATTTCGCGGGCCGTCTGGCGCCGCTTCTCGGTCAGGCGGACGTAGAGTGCGGTCCACATGGCCGTCACGAGCGTCACGGACCACGCGAGTCCCAGCACGCTGGGGACGGACCAGACGCCCCGCGGCAGGAGCGCCAGGCTGATCGAGACGACCAGCGCGGTCTGGATGGCGGCGATCACGAGGACGCCGGCGGCCAGCCGCAGCCACAGGCGCCAGGAGGATCGCTCGAGCCATCGGTTCGCGATCATCACCCGGCGGAACGCATCCGTCAGCGCGATGCTGTAGCCGAAGAACAGCACATAGCCGGTGACGAGCGCGCCCCTCCAGCCGCTCGCCGTCACGCCGATCGGCAGGATGCGGTCGACGAAGATCGCGTAGACGGCGCCGACCGCCGAGTACGTACCCCAGCCAATCGTCTGGAACAGCCAGTAGCGCGCGCGCAGGCTCATCGCCCGTCCAGGAACCGCTCCATCCGGGTGAACATCCACTGCGGATCGTCCCACATGATGAAGTGGCGAGCCGTGTCGTTGATCTCGAGCTGGACGCCGGGAATCGCGTCGAACTGCTCGTGCAGCGTCTTCAGGTGCCGGTCGTGATCAGTGAACTGCGCGTAGCTTTGCCAGGCCGCCAGCACGAGCGTCGGCGCCTTGATCTTCGCGAGGTCCGGCCGCAGATCCATTTCGAACATCTCCGCAAGGGCATCGGCGACGGCAGTGCGATCCGACGCGAGGCCCCATTTCACGAGCCGCTCGAGATCCTTGTCCCGGCTGACCATCATGCGTGTGGCCGCGCCGCTCTTGACGTACGCGTCGTAGGCGTCCGGCGTCATGTGGCCCATATTCTGCCGGATCAGCTCGGCCGTCGCCTTCGCCTGTTCGGGGCTCGAGGGCTGCCCCGTCAGCCTGAGGTAGTCGGCGTAGCCGTCCACGTCCACGATCGCGCCCGGCAGATCCGGATACTTGATCGCGAACCGCAACGCGAGAAACCCGCCGAGACTGTGCCCGACGATGACCGGCCGGGCCAAGCGCTTATCGCGGACGTACGCGGCGAGATCGTCGACCACCCGCTCCAGCATCGGGGCCGGCACGCGAGGCACCCCCGCGAAGCCGGCCACGGTGAGCACGTGGCACTCGAAGCGATCCTTGAAGTGATCGACGGCACCGTCCCAGGTCTCTCCAGACGAGGAGAGGCCAGGGATGAGAATCATCGCCCGGCCGTGGCCGGTGACCGTCGCCTGGAAGCCGTCGGGGACGCCGAGCGAGGCGATGAGGGCAAGCGCGCAGATGCAGTGTTTCATGCGCCCAACGATGCCGCGCGCCGGGCATCGCTGAGGTGGGAGTGTGACGGGCGGCGCCCCTGGGGGACGAGCGCGCCGTCCGCTTGATCCCGTTACCCGGCAGTCATAGGATCGCCGAATCGGCCGGTCGCTCAGGATCGGCCCCGTCGGAGGGTACACCCTATGAAGGTCTATGACGCCGCCAGTCTCCGTAACGTGGCGCTGGTCGGCCACTCCGGATCGGGAAAGACACAGCTCATCTCCGCCCTCCTCTTCGACGCGGGCGCCGTCAACCGGCTCGGCAAGGTCGACGAAGGGACGACGGTCACCGATTACGACGAGGAAGCGATCGCGCGCAAGCACACCCTCTCCGCCGGCGTGGCCTACGCCGAGTGGAACAAGACCAAGATCAATTTCATCGATACGCCCGGCATGGCGAACTTCCTGAGCGACGCCAGGGCCGCACTCCGCGTGGCCGACGCCGCCCTCGTCGTCGTCGACGCGGTCGCCGGGGTCGAGGTCTCGACCGAGAAGGTGTGGGAGAGCGCCGACGAGCTCGCCATTCCCCGGATCGTGGTGCTCAACCGCGTGGACCGCGAGCGTGCCTCGCTGGAGCGCTCCCTCGAGTCGCTCCGCGGCGTGTTCGGCCGCACCGTCATTCCGATCCAGCTGCCCATCGGCGAAGAGAAGCACTTCAAGGGCGTCGTCGACCTGGTCGCGATGAAGGCCTACACCTTCAGCGACGGCAAGCCGTCCGAGGAGGCCGTCCCCGGGGACCTCGAGGGCGCGGTGAAGCCGGCGCGCGAGGCGCTCATCGAGATGGTCGCCGAGGCCGACGATGCGCTGATGGAGAAGTTCTTCGACGCGGGCACGCTGACGCAGGACGAGCTCGTCGCGGGCCTGAAGCGCGCCGTCGCGGCCGCACGGATCTTCCCGCTCGTGCTGACGTCGGCGACGGCGAACATCGGCCTGCAGCCGCTGCTCGACGCGATCGTCAGCTACGCCCCGTCGCCCGCCGAGCGCGCCCTGCGCGCGAAGACGGCGGAAGGGGAAGACGTGGAGCTCGCCGCGAAGGACGGCGGCCCGGCGGCGGCGTTCGTCTGGAAAACGGTCGCGGATCCGTTCGCGGGGCGCATCACGCTGTTCCGCGTCATCGCGGGCTCGCTGAAGTCCGACACGACGGTCCACAACGCCACGAAGGACGCGCAGGAGCGCCTGGGTCATCTCGTCTGCGTGCAGGGCAAGACGCAGACGAACGTGCCCGAGATCAAGGCGGGCGACATCGGCGCCGTCGCCAAGCTGAAGGACACGCAGACGAGCGACGTCATCGGCGACAAGGGCGCCGGCAAGGTGCCGCCCATCAAGTTTCCGGAGCCGGTGATCTCGTACGCGATCGAGCCGAAGAGCCGCGGCGACGAAGAGAAGATCAGCACGGCGCTGCACCGGCTGCAGGAAGAGGACCCGACGATCAACTACACGCGCGACGCGCAGACGAAAGAGCTGCTGCTCGCCGGACAGGGGCAGTCGCACATCGAGGTCACGGTCGCGAAGCTGAAGCGCCGCTTCGGCGTCGAGGTGCTGCTGAAACTGCCTCGGATTCCCTACCGCGAGACGATCAAGGCGTCGGTCGAGGCGCACGGCCGCCACAAGAAACAGACCGGCGGCCACGGCCAGTTCGGCGACTGCAAGGTCCGGTTCGATCCGCTGCCGCCGGGCAGCGACTTTCAGTTCGAGAACGACATCTTCGGCGGCTCCATTCCGCGGCAGTTCGTGCCGGCGATCGAGAAGGGCATCCAGGACTCGCGCATGCGCGGGTTCCTGGCGGGCTACCCGATGGTCGACTTCAAGGCCACGGTCTTTGACGGCTCGTATCACGCCGTCGACTCCAACGAACTGTCGTTCAAGATGGCGGCGTCGCTGGCCTTCAAGGACGGCATGGCGCGCGCGCGTCCGACGCTCCTCGAACCGGTGATGAACGTCGAGGTCTACGCGCCGTCGGACTTCGCGGGCGATCTCATGGGCGATCTGAACAGCCGTCGCGGCCGTATCGGCGGCATGGACACGCGCGGCGTCTCGACCATCATCCGCGCGAAGGTCCCCATGTCGGAGATGCTGACCTACGAGCAGCACCTGACGTCCGCCACGGGCGGCCGCGGGTCGTACCACATGGAGTTCGACCACTACGAGGAAGTGCCGGGCCATCTGCACGCCAAGATCATCGCGGCGTCGAAGGCCGAACGCGGCGCAGAGGAGACCGAGGAGGTCTGAGCTCTTTCGACCGGCTGTGAAGACTTCGGCACTCCGTCAATGACGAATGACGAATGCTGAATGCCGAATAGGACGTTCAACAAGGCCGGTGCCACGGTTGTGGGCTAGCGGCCTTTTGAAGATTGGCGCGCTCCGGAACGCGGAATCAGGTTCACGACTGCGCTGGACGCGCGCGTGCGAGCAGGTACGACGAACCGATCCAGATTCCGGCATTGTTCGTCAGGTCGACGCCGCCGACGCCGAGCGTCAACGTGCCGATGAACGCGACGCGGCCGTCGTTGCCGAGCGTGATGTCGCGGAACGACGCGAATGTTCCGGTAGTGCCGGGCGCGATCGTGCGTGAGAGCGCTATAGGCTTCACGTGCTGACCGTCCCCGATGAAAATGCCTCGGTCGCTGGTCGTGCCGATAAGGCCGACGTGGAAAGCAAACCGGCGGGAACTCTTTCCGGTGTTCCGGCAGACGTGAAGGCTTCGGCATTCTGTCAATGACGAATGTTGAATGCTGAATGCCGAATGAAGGTCAATGTCAAAAAAAAGGCCGGCGACGCGATCGGCGTCCCCGGCCCTCGTGATGATCCCCATTTCGGCATTCAGCATTCGTCATTCGTCATTGACAGAATGCCGAAGCCACGTCGAACGGCGGAAATGAGTAATTACGATCCGCCCGCCTTGCGCGGCGTCGTGGTCTTCGCGCCCTTGCCGCGGGTATCGGCTTTGCCGCCCTTCCCGCGCTCGGGACGCGCCGGCTTCGCCTTCTTCGGCGCGGCGCCTTCGCCTCCCTCGTCCCCTTCGTCGCCCTCGGCCGCTTTCTTCCCGCGGAGCCGATCGGCCGCCGCGCGCAGGCGGCCGCCGACACCCTTCGGCTTCTTCTGCTCCGCCGCCGCGGACTTCTCCGCCTCGGCGTTCGGGTTGAACTCGCTGCCGACGAGCTCGATCTGCGCGACCTCGGCGCTGTCGCCGCGGCGGTAGCCGAGACGGAGGATGCGCGTGTAGCCGCCCGGACGCGTCTCGAACCGCGGCGCGATCGTGTCGAACAGCTTCGACACGACGTCGCGGTTCTGGATGTCCTGGAGGACGAGGCGCCGCGCGTGGAGCGCGCCGCCGTTGGCGTCGCCCTTGGCCAGGCCGCGCTTCGCGATCGTGATGATCCGCTCGACGAAAGGACGGAGCTCCTTCGCCTTCGGCACCGTCGTCTCGATGTGCTCGTACTGGATCAGGCGCTCGGCCTGGCTCCGCAGCATCGCGATGCGATGCTCGGTGACCCGGCCCAGTTTTCGATGTCCGACTCTATGGCGCATGGCTATTCCTGCGAGGCCGCCGCCGGCTGATCGAGCCGCATGCCGAGGCTGAGGCCCATCGACGTGAGGATCTCCTTGATCTCGTTCAGCGACTTGCGGCCGAAGTTCTTCGTCTTGAGCATCTCGCCTTCGGTCTTCTGCACCAGCTCGCGGATCGTGCGGATGTTCGCGTTCTTGAGACAGTTGTACGACCGGACCGAGAGCTCCAGCTCCTCGACGCTCTTGTCGAGGTTTTCGTTCGAGGTCGCGGCCGACGGCTCGCCGCCGCCCTCAGCCGACATCTCGGCGGCGTCCTCGAGGTTGATGAAGATGTTCAGGTGGTCGCGAATGAGCTTCGCCGAGAGCGACACGGCGTCGCGCGGCGTGACCGACCCGTTCGTCCAGACGTCCACCGTCAGCTTGTCGTAGTCGGTGTTCTGGCCGATGCGCGCGGCCTCGACCAGGTAGTTCACCTTCTTGATCGGCGAGTGGACCGAGTCGACGGGAATCCAGCCGATGCCGAGATCCTCGTCGAAGTTCTTGTCGGCCGAGACGTACCCGCGGCCGCGCTTCACGCGCAGCTCCATGTGCAGCTTGCCGTGATCCGCCACCGTCGCGATGTGCGCGTCGGGCTCGAGGATCTCGATGTCGCCGTCGGCCTCGATGTCGCGCGCGCGCACCTCGCCGGCCTTGTCGACGCGCAGGTACAGCGTCTTGGTCGTGTCGGTGTGCAGCTTCAGCGGAATCTGCTTCAGGTTGAGGATGATGTCGGTCGCGTCCTCGACCACGCCGGGGATCGGCGAGAACTCGTGGAGCACGCCGTCGATCTTGACCGCCGTCACGGCCGCGCCCTCGATCGAGGACAACAGCACGCGCCGCATGGCGTTGCCGACCGTGGTGCCGAACCCGCGCTCGAACGGCTGCGCGTAGAACCGGCCGAACCGATCATTGAGCGTCTCGCGCTCGAACTCGAGCCGCTTCGGACGCTGAAAACCCTTCCAGAGCATGTGGACCTTACTTTCCTCGTTCGACCGTTCGATGTTGAACGATCGCCGGATCTGCTATGACCCCCTGCCTCCCGCCGCAGATCCGGCATGGCTGCGGGCAGAGGGACTGTTCGTGCATTCCTGTCAATGACGAATGTCGAATGACGAATGCCGAATGCGGCATTCAGCATTCGTCATTCGTCATTGACCGATCGGGTACTACTTGCTGTACAGCTCGACGATGAGCTGCTCCTGCACCGGCAGGTTGATCTGTTCGCGCGTCGGAAGCGACGCGATCCGGCCGCTCATCGTGCCGGCGTCGAACGACAGCCACTCGGGGACGCCGCGTCCCTTCACCTCTTCCAGCGCGTGCTGGATGGTGGGGTTCTCCGTGCTGCGCCCCTGGACGCCGATGACGTCGCCCGCCTTCACCGAGTACGACGGGATGTCGACCTTCTTGCCGTTCACCGTGAAGTGGCCGTGGCGCACGAGCTGCCGCGCCTGCGCGCGCGACGTCGCGAGGCCGAGCCGGTAGATCACGTTGTCCATCCGGCGCTCGAGCAGCTGGAGCAGCGTCTCGCCGGTGATGCCGCGCGTCCGCTCCGCCATCTCGAAGTAGCGGCGGAACTGGTTCTCGAGCACCCCGTAGATGCGCTTGACCTTCTGCTTCTCGCGCAGCTGCAGGCCGTAGCC
>Ga0066903_100001370_pt1 | contig 17705 bp, 17 predicted proteins | sample PanSoiMetaGPlot1_FD_67491 | JGI IMG/M metagenome (GOLD analysis project Ga0066903, IMG submission 67491) | Tropical forest soil microbial communities from Panama analyzed to predict greenhouse gas emissions - Panama Soil - Plot 1 (version 2) | ecosystem: Environmental > Terrestrial > Soil >... | reverse complement strand
GAGGATCACCTCGCGCCCGAAGAACTCGGCGGTCTTACGGACGCCGGGGATCTTCGACAGGTGCGGGTGCCAGGAGTCGGCGGCGACGCCGTTCTCGGAGGAGACCCAGACGCCGTCGTCGGTGTTGACGCACAGCGAGTGGTTCCCGTCCGTGTGGCCCGGGGTCCACACCAGCGCAACGCCCTTGCCGAGCTCGACGTCGCCGTCGACCAGCACGACGTTGTCGGTGATCAGGTCCTTGAGCCCGTCCTCGACGTACCAGGCCCACTGCATGGGGTGCAGCGAGGCGAACGTGTCCCACTCCTTGCGCTGGGCGATCAGCTTCGCGTTCGGGAACAGCGGCGGCCGGGGTGCGGACTCGCCGGGGATCGGCTCGGTGGTCCCGAGGACGAAGCGCAGATCCTGCACGTGCAGGTGGTCGAAGCTCACGTAGTCGACGTCCTCCGGCCGGAGCCCGATCTTCACCAGCGCCTCGTCCGGGTGGTTCCAGATCGTCGCGAGGACCTTGTACGAGAGGAACTCGCCCAGCCTCTCGATCTGCTGCGCGTAGTAGGGCGCCTCGGCCGGCCCCTCGGGAACCGTCGGCTCGTAGGCGAGCGTCTTCAACTCGCCGTCGAAGTCCTCGAACTGGACGACCTGCAGCCGGTTGATGATGTTGACGTAGGGGTTGGGCCCCTTCGCGGCCCCGCCGAACGCGAACTTCAGCGGATAGCCGGCCGACGCGATGTCGACCGTCCGCATGCCGCGAATCCGGTTCTCCGGAGTGGCGAAGCGGGCGCGGAACTCGGCGGCTGCCTCCCGGATCGCCGCGGGCCGGTCGCCCCGCGGCCAGATGTCGTTGGCGTCATCGAACTCGTGGAACGGCTTGAGCCCGATCTTCTCGATCTTGACCTTCGGAACCTCGACGACGGCCATCGCGCGCACTCCTTCCGGGGGATTCGGCTACCCAGCCAACTCTAGAGAGTCGCGGTCGCTCCCGGCGGTCGAGCCCGGCGGCCCGATGGCGCCGACGGTTCCAGACTGGGTAGGCAGCGCCCAGTTGATGTCGCCGGGTCATGTTGATCTACGTCCGGGAAGCGGATGCGAATCAACATGACCGGGCAGTTTGGCCTGGGCGCTGCCCTACCCAGCCCCTGAAACGCGGGCGCCCCGACCAGGCCGGTCGCCCGCCGGGCTACTTCGCGCTGACCTCGGCGCGCTCTTCCGCGTCGTGCGCCTCCGGCTGCGCCTCGCCCGCCATGCCGGACCAGTGCGCCTCGGGCGAGGGCGGGACGTCGCGGAGGTACCACTCGGCGTCGAGCGCGCCCATCGTGCCCGTGCCGGCCGCGGTGACGGCCTGGCGGTAGGTGTGGTCCACGAGGTCGCCGACGGCGAAGACCCCGGCCAGGTTGGTCCGGGTGGACTTGCCCTCGGTGATCACGTAGCCCTCGTCGTCCGTGTCGACCTGGCCGACCACCAGCTCCGAGCGCGGCGTGTGGCCGATCGCCACGAAGGCGCCGCCGACCTCGAGGTCCTCGGTCTCGCCGGTGTCGGACTGCTTGAGGCGGATCTTGGCGAGCTTGCCGTCGTCGCCCGCGATGAACTCCTCGGGGACGTACGGGGTCTTGATGGTGATGTTGTCCCGATCCCGTGCCCGCTCCTCCATGATCTTCGAAGCGCGGAACTCGGGGCGGCGGTGCACGATCGTCAAGTCGTTCGCGAACTTCGAGACGAAGATCGAGTCCTCCATCGCCGAGTCGCCGCCGCCGATGACGGCCACGTTCTCGCCCTTGAAGAAGGCCCCGTCGCAGACCCCGCAGGTGGAGACCCCCTTGCCCCCGAGCTCCATCTCGCCGGGAATGCCGAGGCGCTTGGGCTCGGCGCCCATCGCGAGGATGATGCTGCGGGCACGGTACTCGTCGTCCCCGACCCAGACGGTCTGGATGCCGCCGTCGGAAAGCTCGATGCGGGTGGCGTCGTCGGTGATGAAGCGGGTGCCGAACCGCTCGGCCTGCTCGCGGAACTTCTGCATCAGCTCCGGGCCCATGATCCCCTCGGGGAAGCCCGGGTAATTCTCGACATCGGTGGTGTTCTGGAGCTGGCCGCCCCACTGGAACCCCTCGATGACCAGCGGCTCGAGCTCGGCGCGGGCGGTGTAGATCGCCGATGTATAGCCGGCGGATGCTCCGCCGATGATGATGACGTTCTCGACTCGGTCGTTGTTCACATTCACTCCGTCTTCTGAGCGGCTACCCCGTTACCCCGGGGTAATCGTTATGACTCATCATACTTTACTTTCTGAAGTAATGGCGGCCCCGCGGAGGGGTTCGCCCACCCGCTCGGCGAAGGGCGCGTGAGCGCGATCCTCCTCCCAGCGGGCGATCGTCCTCCGCAGCTGGAAGAAGGCCACGATCCCGGGCGGGATCGGCAGCCAGAACGCCGCGAGCCGGTAGGTCAGCACGGCGGCGAACACCTCTGAGCTGGGGAGACCGAAGAGCACGAAGGTCCCGATCATCCCGGCGTCGACGGCTCCCACGCCGCCCGGAGCAAGCGGAAACAGGTTGGCGACCATGCCGACGAAGAAGCCCTGCACCACCACGCCGAGCGGGACGTGCACGTTGTACGCGTGGAAGGACGCCCACAGGATGCCGATGTTGCACGCCCAGAAGCCGACCGCGCCGGCGACGGCGAGCCCGCCGCGCGACGGGTTGCGGACAAAGTCGATCGCGGTCCGCGTACCGCTGGCAAGCGTGGCCGGCGCGCTTGCGAGCCGCCTTGCCAAGCCCTGGAAGCGGTACCCCTGCGCAAAGCGCTCGAGCCGCCGCTCGATGTCGTCCGGGATCAGCGCGACCAGCAGACAGATGATCAGGAGCGCTCCCGCGATCGCGGCGGGCACGATCGTCAGCCCGACCGGCGCCTCGCCGCTCAGCACCCCGGTTCGAAGCAGGACCCCGAAGACCACCAACGCGACCATGTAGACCGCGTAGAGCAGGACCAGGAAGGCGACCATCCGGGTCGCGGTCGCGCGGCGGTCCATGCCCGCCTTTCGCAGCGCCCAGTAGGTCAGCACGATCCCTCCGGCGCCGCCCGCCGAGAAGAGGCGCGTGGCCGCCAGGCCCGCCATGGTGATCTGGTACGACGCGTTCCACTGGAGGTGGTGCACCCGCTCGCCGACCACGCCGCGGAAGAGAGCGACGTAGGAGAAGAACATCAGCAAGGTGAACGCGAGCGCGACCACGAGCCACGCGGGGGTCGCGTCGGCGAGCTGGCCCACGGCGCCCTTGATGCCGACGACCTTGGGCAGCAGGATGTAGATCGCGGCAAGGAGGAGGAGCACCACCAGGCCGGTCTGTAGGAGCCGTTTTGGCGATGCGAAGAAGGAAGGCTCGGTCTCGTCACCTTCCTCTGTCAGATCCCGATCGACCACATCATGGTCGTTCCCCATCCCCTCTAATACTGGCATGCGTGCCAGCCGTTGGTTTGTCAGCCAGGCGTCGAGGCGAACGCGCGAGCCCGCAGCTGTCTCAGCTGTTGGCGATGCGCTCCAGGCGCTGCGCCAGGCCGCTCACCCGGTCGGCAAGCGGGCGCGCCAGCGGCTCGCCGCGCCGGACGGCCACGACGACGGCCGAGCCGACCAGGAGGTCGATGAGGTAGTGCTCGCCGAGGTAGACCAGCGCATAGCCCAGGGTCAGCGCGTACGACCAGCCCGCAAGGCCCGCAACCGGTCCCGAGTCCGCGAGCAGCAGCGCCGCGAGCACGGAGGTGCCGAAGTGGAGCGAGGGCATCGCCGCCCACGGGTTGCCGCCGAGTGAGGAGTACAGGGCCGGCCAGGCGCGCCCCCAGGTCCCCTCCCCCACCTCGACCATCACCCGGCGCAGCCGCGGCGGAACCGACGCGGCCACGATCTCCTCGCTCTCCCGCCCCTGATCGGCCTGTCCCGGGATGTAGCCCTGCTCCTCCGCCCACCACGGCGGCGCCGTGGGAACCGCGAAATAGATCGCGCAGCCGATGTCGAAGGCGGCGCCCATCTGGCGCGCGGCGCGGGGGAACCGGCCGTGGTTGCGCACGAGGATCCAGGCGAGCGCCAGATGCGGCTCGATGAACCACGCCCAGTGGATCACCGCGAGCACGCGATCGAGCTTCGTGACCTCCCCGGTCCGCGCGAAGGCCCTCTGGAGCCGGATGTTCGGCAGCTCGCCGGCTCCCAGGATCCGGTCGACCTTGATCGGATAGCGGACGTGCAGCCGCTCCCGAAGCCGGTCCGGGTGGTCGTAGGGAAGCTCGTGGATCACGGTGAACGCCCACATCTGGAGGGCGAAGAGGCCGGCGTCCCTGCCCTTCGTGCGCGGGAAGAGGACCGCGAGCGCGAACGGCCCAGCAGCCGTCGCGGCGACCGTCACCGGCGCCGGGATCCGGAGGCGTCGGCGCGCGAGCGGAATGGCGAAGGCCCCCACGAGCGCGGCCGCGGCCGCCGCCCGGACCACGGGCCTCAGCGGCGAGGGCCGTCGGCGGCGAGGGATCCCGATGCGCAAGGCGCGGCGAGTCTATAGGTGGCCCCGCCGGATCGCGGGCGCGCTGGAGGCATCAGCCCGAGAGGGCTGGAGGGACGCCCGGCCGCGCCTGCGCCATCAACCTGCCCCGGGGACAACGCGGTTCTCCCCCGCACCGCGATTAGAATGCTCGCGCCTTGGCGCCCCGGAAATCCGTCCGCCGTCTCGTGCTGGCACTAGCGCTCGCCGCAGGCGCGCTGGCGCTCGTCGCTGCGCCCGCGGCCGCAAGCGTGCTCGGACCCCGTGCCGGGCATTCCTCGAACGCGGACGACATCCGCACCGCCTACTGGGTCGCGATCATCGTCGCCGCGGTCCTCGTCGTGGTCGTCCATGCGTTCCTGATCGCGGCGCTGGTGCGCTTCCGCGCCCGCCGCGGGCGGTCGCCGCAGCGATTCACCGCCGGCGCGCGGGCCTTCGTCCGGCCGGTGGTCCCGCTGGTGGCCGTCGTCGTCGGCCTGTTCATCTTCGGCATCGTGATGATGAGCAACGCGCGCGACGTCCAGGCAACCGGGCCGGACGGCCTCAACGCCGACGCCGATCTCCTCGCCCAGGTCAACGACCTGAGCATCCCGCCGACCGCGCGGCCGCTGAACATCAACGTGATCGGTCAGCGGTGGCTGTGGCGCTTCGAGTACCCCGGCGGCCGCCCGGGCGACCGGATCTTCTCCTACAGCACGCTCACGGTCCCTGTGGACACGCCGATCCTCCTCCACCTGACCTCAAGCGACGTGACCCACCGGTGGTTCATCCCGGCGCTCGGCGGCCAGGTGGATGTGATTCCCGGCCAGGACACGGCGACGTGGTTCAACGCGGACCGCGTTGGCACCTACAGCGGGCAGTCGATGTCGTTCTCCGGTAGCGGGTTCGCCGCGATGCGCGGGTGGGTCCACGTGGTGACACCGCAGGAGTACCAGCAGTTCATCGCCCGCAAGCGCGCCGGCCTGGCCCGCGCGCAGAAGGACGTCGTGAAGGCGCTCGGCGAGTCCTCGACGACAACCGCGGGGGCGCCATGAGCCCACCTCCCGTGACAACCGCCCGCCCGGAGCTCGTCACCGAGGAGCGGCCGCGCCGCCGCCAGGCCTGGATCGAGCGCGCCACGAGCGCCGACCACAAGTCGATCGGGACCCTGTACATCGGCGCGGCGCTGGCCTTCCTGGTGGCGGCGGTAGCGCAGCTCGTGGTCATGCGGACACAGCTGATCGTCCCCGAGAACACGTTGACCGACCCCGAGATCTTCAACCGGATCCTGTCGACGTTCGCCGTCACCGGTGTGGTCCTGTTCGCGATTCCGCTCGCGCTCGGGGTCTTCTCCTACATCTCCCCCCTGCAGGTCGGCGCCCGCGGCGTCGCTTTCCCGCGGCTCAACCTCCTGTCCTTCTGGCTCTTCGTCTCGGGCGGCTTCACGATCTTCGGCAGCTACCTGTGGCGCCCCACCGAGGCCGGCTTCGCGGCGTTCCCGCCACTCTCGGAGTCCATCTACTCCAACACGCACGGCGTGGACGCGTGGATCGTCGGCACCTTCCTCGCGCTGCTGGGCTTCGTGTGCTTCGGGGTGAACATGGTGGTGACGCTGCGCAACATGCGCGCGCCCGGAATGGCCTGGCGCCGCGTGCCGCTGTTCACCTGGGCCGCCAACCTCTGCAGCTACCTGGTGATCGTGTGCGGCTCGGTGATGCTCGCCGCGCTCACGATGCTGTTCATCGACCGCAACTTCGGCGGCGTCTTCTTCGATCCCGGGTACGCGGGCGCGCCGATCCTCTACGAGCACCTCGCCTGGTTCTTCTTCAGCGGTGCGTTCGCGTTCATCGTCATCTTCGCTGCGGGCGTGATCTCGGACGTCCTGCCCGCCTTCGCGCGCAAGCCGCTCTTCAGCCATCGCGCCGCGCTGGGGTGCATGCTCGCGATCGCGATCCTCGGGCCGCTGTCGTGGATGCGCAACATGTACACGGCGCCCATCCCGACGGCGTTCATGGTGGCCGCGATGTTCCTGGCGATCGCGCTGACGATCCCCATCGGGCTCCTGATCTACAACTGGATCGCAACGGTCTGGGGCGGGGCGCTCCGGCCGCGCGCGGCCGCGCTCTATGCCATCGCGGCGATCAGCGCGATGACGGTCGGCCTCGCCGGTGATCTCGCCTGGTCGCTGATCCCGGTCGGCTGGCAGATCGAGCACACCACGGCGGCTCAGGCAGCGACGACCTGCGTCATCGTGGGCGGCGCCGTCCTCGGCGGCTTCGCCGCGCTCCACTACTGGTTCCCGAAGATCACCGGGCGCATGCTCGGCGAGGGACTTGGCAAGGCCGCCCTCGCCGCGATCCTCGTGGGCCTGTACGTCTTCGCGGCGGGCTCGTTCCTGGCCGGCGTGAAGGGGCAGCCGACTGACGTCTACAAGTTCTTCTCCGGCGAGGGCCTCGACGGCCCCAACCTGATGGCTTCGATCGGCGCCTTCGTGATGGCCGTCGGCGCGCTCCTCCAGCTCGGCAATGCCGCCCACAGCTGGGGCAGGGGCGTCGCCGTGGGACACGACCCCTGGGGCGCCTCCTCGCTCGAGTGGTTCGCCTCCTCCCCGCCCCCGGTCCACAACTTCGACGTCGTTCCCGATGTGCGCAGCGCGGAGCCCCTCTACGACATCCGCCGGGCGATCCGCGACCGTTCGGACTCCTGGCAGCCTCCCGCCCCCGCAGCGCGGCAGGAGACTCCGGCGCCCGAGCCGGAGCCGGAGCCCGTCGGAGGCGGCGACAGTGGGGACGCCCAGGGCGGCACCCCAGTAGCCTGAGGGCCGATGCTCGACGCCCCTCGTGGCGAAGCGAACAAGCACCTCCGCCGCTTCCGCCGCCTACTGACCGCCACCATCTTCGCGACGTTCGCGCTGATCGTCATCGGCGGGGTCGTTCGCGTCAGCGACTCCGGGCTCGGCTGCGGGGCCGAGGGCAGCGGCACCAAGGGCTGGCCGCTCTGCGGCGGGCGGCTCCTCCCCTTCCTGCAGGAGCACCAGGTGATCGAGTTCAGCCACCGCGTCGCCGCGACGGTGATCGTCATCCTGATCGCGACGCTCGCGTTCATGGCCTTCCGCCACCTCCGCGACCGCCGCTGGCTCGTGCGGGGAATCGTCGCGGCGGGCATCCTCGTGATCGCCCAGGCGATCCTCGGCGGCCTCACCGTCGAACATGGGCTCAAGACCGCGTTCGTGGCCGCTCACCTCGGGATGGCGATGCTGCTGCTGGGGCTGCTGATCACCCTCCGCCGGCTTGCGCAGGAACGCGAGCGGGCGGCGCCGCTCGACACCTCGCGTGCGCTGCGCTGGACCGCGACGGCCTCGGTGGTGCTGCTCTTCCTGACGATCATCGCCGGCGGGACGATCGCCGGCACCGAGGAGGAGGGCACGCCCGGCCAGCCCGTGATCGGCGCCCACCTCGCGTGCGGCACGGAGTTCCCGACCTGCCTCGGCAAGTTCATGCCGTTCTCCTACGGCAAGCTGGTGGACATCCAGCTGACCCACCGCCTGCTGATGTACCTGACCGCGATCGCGGTGGTGGCGATGACGATCGTCGCGGTCCGCCGCCGGGTGGTGATGCCACCCGACGGCAATAGGGCGTTCTTACTCATCCCACTGCTGCTGGTCTGCCAGATCCTGCTCGGCGCGATCAACGTGTGGGAGGGCCAGCACGCCTGGCTCATCGTCTCCCACCTCACCCTCGCGACGATCCTCTGGAGCACCGTCATCTATGCGGCGACGACCCTCGTGCGGGTCCCCGAGCCGGTGGGGGCGCCGCGCCCCGAGGGCTCCGGCAGCGAGCCCGAGACCCAGGTCGTGGCCGCGTAGACGATGGAGAGCGCCACCAACACGAGCGGCATCGTCGGATCCCCCACCGTCGAGGGAGCAACGGCGGACGCCGCCGGGCTCCCGCTCGGCGGAGCAGTCCCGCGGCGGCGTGGCCGAGATGTCCTGCGCGACTATCTCGCGCTCACGAAGCCGCGGATCATCGTCCTGCTGCTGATCACGACCGTGACGACCATGTTCGTCGCGGATCCCTCCGGGCCGAGCCTTGCCGTGATCCTGTGGACGATCCTCGGCGGCTACCTCGCCGCGGGCGGCGCCGGCGCCATCAACCACTTCGTCGACCGCGACCGCGACGCCCGCATGGCCCGCACGTGCGACCGGCCCCTGGTGACAGGGCGGATCGAGCCGCGCAAAGGGCTGCTGTTCGGCATCGGCCTCGCGATCGCGTCGGTGCTCGTTTTCGCACTCGCTGTCAACACGGTCGCCGCGCTGCTCGCCCTCAGCGGCCTTCTGGGGTACGTGTTCGTCTACACCCTCTGGCTGAAGCCGCTGACGCCGCAGAACATCGTCATTGGCGGCGCGGCCGGCGCGGTGCCGCCGCTCGTCGGCTGGGCCGCCGCCACGGGGGGGCTCACGGTCGAGGCCCTCTACCCGTTCGCGATCGTCTTTCTCTGGACCCCGCCCCACTTCTGGGCCCTAGCGCTGCTGGTCAAGGACGACTACGAGCGGACCGGGGTGCCGATGCTTCCCGTCGCCCGCGGAGAGGCCAGCACGAGGCGCCAGATCCTCATCTACAGCGTGGCGCTGGTGGCGTTCACGGTGCTGCCGTACCTCACCGGGCTTTTCAGCTGGCCCTACCTCGTGGCGGCCCTCGTGCTGGGAGCGGGCTTCATCGGCCTCAGCGCGGACCTCGTGGCGCGCCCGTCACGGGCCGCCGCGGTCCGCCTCCACCTGGCCTCGCTCGCCTACCTGGCGCTGCTGTTCGCCGCGATGGCGGTCGATCGCATCCTGCTCGGCTGAGCTCGATTACACGCGAACGCGGCGTTGCGCCGACCCCTACGGCGGCATAGGATCGCACCCGATGCCGTATCCAGAGGCGACCACGAACTTCAGGTACCGGTCGAGCCCGGACGTCATGGGCGTGGGCCTCCTCCTGTTCGCCGCGAGCATGGTGGGGCTCCTCGGCCTCCTGAACCTGTTCTACGCCATCTCCGTGATCGCGGGGTCCCACATCTTCATCACGCACGCCGCCTGGCTCTTCGGCCACAACACGCCGGCGGGCTGGCTCATCCTCATCGTCTCCCTGGTTCAGCTGACAGCGGCGCCCTCGATCCTGCTCGGGAGCCGGTACGGGCAGGTGGTCGGCATCCTCTCGGCGGCCGGCAACATCGCCGCCCAGGTGGGCTTCTTCTCCGACGTCCCCGCGGTCGCCGTGATCATCATCCTGATCGACATCGGCGTCATCCACGCCCTGCTCGCCTACGGCGGCGGTGGCGGGCTGCGCCCTCTGGTCTACCGGTAGCCGGCCCCGCCGCGACTCAGATCAGGCCCACGAGCCCCCGGAGGACGAGGGCGACGCCCATCACGGTCAGGAAGACGATGGCGGCTCGCCGCCAGTGCCGGCCGACCCAGGCCTTGGCCCGGTCGATGGCGTTCGGGGTCCAGTCGGGCGCAACCGCGTAGCTGATCAGAGGGGCCTCGAGCAGGATCAGCATGATGAGGTTGAAGGCGAGGACCAGAGCCACCGTTGGTGCCGGCGAGTAGTCGAGGTTGTGGATGCGAGTGAGGCCCACGAGGTAGGACGCCCCCGGGAGCGTCAGCAGAGCACCGACCACGAAGGCGCTGCGCGCGGACCCCCTGCCGAGGAACTGCTGCCAACGCGGCGGGCCGGAGGGGCCCTTCTCGGCCTTCTTCGCCCGTCGCCTCTCTGCCATCCGCTCCTGGCGACCGGTCGCGAGGACGAACACGATCACGAGCAGAAGGGACCCGAGAGCCAGATCGATGGAGGGGCTCAGGGTGTTCTTCCCCGTGCTCACCGCGTGTTGGTCGAGCACGTCGAACACGATGATCATCCCCAGGGTGAGGCTGGTCATCAGGGCCCCCAACAGGTAGCCGAGCAGCAAACGCTTCGGGCTCGGCATGAGCAGCATCACGGTGGTCGCCGTGAGGAGCGTGGGGTTCAGCGCCGCCAGCAGCGCCACGACGAAAACCTCGCCCATGGTGAAACGCTACGCCGTGCGCCGGTCGTGAAGATCGTGAGAACCGCGACATTGCAGGGCTCGGCGAGCGGTAGGTTTGGCAGAGGAACCGTTTGACCAATGAAAGGAGCGCCCCGTGAGCCCGGACGAGCTCGAAGAGATGGGCCCGATCGACTACATCCTCATTGCCTGGCCGGACCCGCACCCCAACGGCGAGATCGCACCCCTCGTCGTCGACCTCGTCGACCGAGGGATCATCCGCATCCTGGACCTCGCCTTCGTTGCCAAGGCCGCGGACGGGACGGTCGCGGGACTCGAGATCGCCGACCTTGGCGATGAAGCTCAAGAGCTGAAGGTGTTCGAGGGGGCCTCCTCGGGGCTGCTCTCCGACGACGACCTCCAGGAGGCCGGCGCCGCGCTCGACCCGGGCTCGGCCGCAGCGGTGCTCGTGTTCGAGAATCGCTGGGCGGCTCCGTTCGCCACCGCAGTACGCCGCTCCGGAGGCCAGCTCGTCGCCAACGGCCGGATTCCGGTTCAGGCCATCCTCGCCGCACTCGACGCGGCCGAGGAGGCCGAGTCCGCGACCAGTCAGTCCTGATTCGAAAAGGAGTCACACACCATGCCTGGACTGCTCAGAGGAATGGCCCGCACGGCCGCCATCGCCGGGACCGCAACCGCTGTCAGCAACCGCGTCTCACGCCGGCAGGCCGAGCGCTGGTCCCAGCAGCAACCGCAGCAGGATGACGCCGAACAGCCTCAGGCGGCGCCCCCGCCGCCGGCCGCCGCTCCCGATCCCATCGACCGGCTGAAGGAGCTCGGCGAGCTGCGCGACAACGGCGTTCTGACCGAGGAGGAGTTCCAGGCTCAGAAGGCAAAGGTGCTCGCCTCCTGAGCCCATCCGCGCGCCGGGGGCGCTGATCATGGGCGACGTCGCTCCCGCAGAAACGGCGGATCCGACCGCACCGATGCGCACGCGCGAGTATCGCTCGCTGATCGTGCTCGCCGGACTCCTCGGCGTCGTGACCTCGGTCGTCGCCTGGGGCTTTCTCGAGCTCGCCTTCCACGTGCAGGGGTGGGTGTTCGACGATCTCCCGGACGCGCTCGGCTACGGCTCGGCGCCGGTGTGGTGGCCGCTGCCGATCCTCGCGATCGCGGGGGTGATCGTCGCAATCGTGATCGACCGGCTGCCCGGCGAGGGCGGTCACGTCCCGGCGTTCGGCCTGAACCCGTCTCCAACACATCCGATCCAGCTTCCGGGGGTGATCCTCGCCGGTGTCGCGACGATCGGCCTCGGCCTGGTGCTGGGACCCGAGGCTCCCCTGATGGCGCTCGGCGGCGGGCTGGGGCTCCTGGCGATCCAGTTGGTGCGGCCGGGCGCCCCCGACGAGGCGGCCCAGGTCGTCGCCGCGGCCTCGACGCTCGCCGCGCTGGCCTTTCTGTTCGGGTCGCCGATCGTCGCAGCCCTGATTCTGATCGAGGCCGCGGGGCTCGGCGGGTCGAGGCTGCCGATCGTGCTCGTTCCCGGCCTCTTCGCCGCGGCGATCGGGTCGCTGATGTGGATCGGCATGGGCGCGTGGACGGGCCTCAACACCAGCGCGATCTCCATCAGCGCCCTCAAGCTCCCCTCGTTCCCGCGGCCGGACATCGCGGACTTCGGCTGGACGATCCTGCTGTCGGTCGCGATCGCAGTCGTCACCTTCGCGATCTTCCAGATCGCCAAGCGGACGCATCGCCTGACGCTCCCGCGGCCGCTGGTGCTCCTCCCAGTCCTCGGTCTCGCCGTGGCAGGCCTGGCGATCCTGTTCTCACAGGTCGCTGACAAGGACGTGAGCTACGCCCTCTTCTCGGGCGAGAACTCGCTCGACGCGCTCGTCGAGAACCCGGGCTCGTGGTCGTTGTGGGTGCTCGCGCTGCTGATCGGGTGCAAAGGGCTCGCCTACGCGTTCTCCCTGGGAGGCTTCCGCGGGGGTCCCGTCTTCCCGGCACTGTTCCTCGGTGCGGCCGGCGGGATGATGGCGGCACACCTGCCCGGTTTCAGCCTCACGCCCGCGGTCGCGGTGGGACTCGGGGCCTCCGTCACATCAGTTCTGAGGCTGCCCCTTTCCGGCGCCGCACTGGGTGTCTTCCTCACCATCCCGGCAGGCGCCGGCTCGAGCCCGCTGATCATCGTGGGCGTCGTGATCGCCTACCTGACGACGCTGGCCCTTTCGGCGAAGCTCGGAGACGCTCCGGCGGCCGCGCACTAGTCGGCTCGGCGCTCGAGGCGGTCGATGTCGGCCTTGAGGGCATCCAGCTTGGCGGTCAGCTCGTCGAGCTTGCTCGACACCGGGTCATCCTCCCCATCCGACTCCTGCTTCTGTCGCTGCGCGACGAAGGCGCTCGTGATCACGCCGGTCACGATCGCGTAGAGCGACAGGCCGCCGAGCATGAGGAAGGCTGCGATCACCTTCCCCACCGTGCTTCCCGGCACGACGTCGCCGTAGCCGACGGTGGTGACCGTCTGGATCGCCCACCACATGCCGAGCCACACGTTGTCGAACGTCCCAGGGTCGACTAGGCGCTCGACCACGCCCAGGACCACGACGCCGATCGCCCAGGACATGAGAATCACATAGGCGGCGTAGCGGGGCTTCAGGCCCTTGCGCTGCACGCGCCGCTCGAGCCTCCTGCTGAGGCGGCTGCTCTCGCTCATCCAGGCCGTTTTCGGCACTCCGCCTGGCACTCCTGCGACTATCGCGGGTAATGGCACCGCCGGACGCACCGATCGCCGGCCACGGCACGTTGGAGCGGACCGACGGCGCCGGGCCGTTCACGAGCCGGGCCGTCTGGGGGCTGCCCAGCGGAGGCCAGGCGACGTGGGACTCCTGGCGAGCCCGCAGGCGTGGCGAAATCTCTGTTCGCAGCGAGCCTGGGGCGGCCCCGACAACTATCGAGGCACCTCCCGCGATCGCCAGCCGCCTGCGCCGGGTGAACCTGGTCGCGGCGTGCGCATTCGTGGTCGGCGGCTCCCTGTTCGCCCTCGGGGCGGCGATCGCCCAGCTCGGCTCGGGCAACCCGACCGCCTCCGCCTCGGTCTACTTCGCCGGCGGCATCTTCTTCAGCACCGGCGGATACGCCTCGCTGCTCGGAGCCATCAACGCTCCACGAAGTCTGGACCCGGACGGCACGCCCGCAGCGGGACCCTGGCGCTGGTGGTCCTATGAGCCGCGCCGGATCGACTGGCTCAGCACCTTCGTGCTCTTCGCCGGCACCCTGGCCTTCGGCGTGAGCCTGATCACCGCCTTCCTCAAGGGGCTGACAACGCACCAGGAGAACCGCCTGATCTGGTCGCCGGAGATGATCGGGTGCATCCTCTTCCTGATCTCGGGCCATCTCGCGATGGGCGAGATCTGCCACCGCTTTCGCCCATGCTGGCGCCGCCGCGACCTGGGCTGGGCGATCGTCGCAATCAACCAGCTCGGCTCGGTCCTGTTCATCGCCGCAGCGCTCGCGGCGTTCACCAGGCCCGTCACCGGGAGCGCAGTCAACGTCGACCTCGCCAACTGGGGGACGCTCACCGGTGCGGTCTGCTTTGCGATCGGGGGCGTGCTGCAGGCGTTCGACACGCCTACGCCGGAGCGCTCGCCTTCGCCTCTCCCGACGCCTCCGGCGTCCCGGGCGGGCGGCTCGGGAGCGAGCCCGTCGTGAAGAATGCGGCGAGCACTATGAAGCCCGCCGCGAGGAGCGCCGTCTTCAGCGCCTTCAGCTGTGCGTCGGCGTAGTTCTCGACGAGCGCGTCCGTCGTCGCTGGGTCGATGCCCGCCTCATCCGCGGCAGTGCGGATCTGATCGGTGCTCACGAAGCTGACCTGGCCCTCAAGCCGGATGCCGACCTGCTGATTCACGTCGGAGGAGATCCGGCTGTCGCTCGAGATGTTCGACGAGAACGAGCTGATCAGGCCGGTGATCAGGACGGCCCCGATGAGGGCGGTGCCCAGCGCGGCGCCAAACTGCTGCGCCGTGAACTGGAGGCCCCCCGCCTCGCTTCGATCGGCATCGGTGACCGCGGACTGCGCGATGTTGCCGAGCTGGGACGCGATCAACCCCATGCCAACGCCGATCGCCCCCATCGCGACGGCGAAGGAGGTCGTGTTGATCTTGGGATCGATGGTCCCGATGAGCACGGCGGTCGCCACGACCAGCATGCCCAGCCCGACTCGGACGATCGTTCGCCCGGACCACCGGCTCGCGAACCTCGTCGCTCCCATTGCGGTGACGAGCATCGCGATCGACACCGGAAGCATCGCAACCCCGGTCTTGAATGCGTCATAGCCCTGCACCACCTGGAGGTACAGGGGAACGCAGAAGAAGATGCCCAGCAGGATCGCGTTCTGCGCGACGAACATGCCCAGGCTGGAGCGCAAGGTGGGAATGCGAAGCAACTCGAAGCGCACGAGCGGCGCCAGCCCGCTCCTCTCACGGCGACGCTCCCACGCACGAAATGCCGCGAGGACGACCATGCCCGCGGCGACCATGAAGGGGACGAGCGAGAACCCAAGCGGGGTGATCGGCGAGTTTCGGGGCTCCAGCCATCCCCAATTGCTCGACTGGAGCACGGCAAAGACGACCAGGGCCAGCCCGAGCGCGGAGAGGATCGACCCGATCCAGTCGAGGCCGCCGGCCTGGCGCTCCTTTGGCGGCTCATTGAGCATGCGTGTGCCGAGGAGGATCGCGACCACCAGGACGACCTCGCCGGCGAACACCAGGCGCCAGGTGAGGTTGGTGGTCACCCAGCCGCCAAGGATCGGGCCGACGGCGATGCCGGCCCCTGCCACCCCGCCGAGCACCCCGTAGGCGGCCGCGCGCGCCTTGCCCTCGAAGTTGCCGGCGGTGAGCGCCACCAGCGCCGGCAGCACGAGCGCTGCCCCGATGCCCTCCAGGATCGACCACCCGAGAGCCAGCGTGGGCACGCTCCACGAGAGCGCCGTGAGCAGCGAGCCGACGCCGTAGATCACGAGCCCGATCCGGAACGCCCGCCGGCGCCCCCAGATATCGCCGAGCTTCCCGCCCGTGACCATCAGGGCCGCCATCGTCAGCGAGTAGAGGGTGATGACGCCCTGGATCGTCGTCACGGTCGTGTGGAAGTCAGCGACCAGCTGCGAGATCGAGACGTTCATCACAGACTGGTCCAGCACCATCAGGAACTGGGCCGCGGCCAGGACGAGGAGGACCGCGCGCTTAGACACGCTTCAGCCAGGCTCCCCGGTCCGCACCGTCATCTGAACCAGGCCGGCGCCGGGTGACCGGTCGATCGGCAGTGCGAAGGACGCGTACCTAACGGGCCGGAAACTCCCGCGCCGCCTGGCGCCGCAGTATCTCGATGCCCACCACGGCCAGCGCCGCGAGCACGAGAATCACTATGACCTGCCCGACGTTGTTGATCCCGGGAATGAACGAGAGCCAGAGCAGGAAGAGGACCGCGACGACCGCATAGACGGCGACCGGATGGTCGCGCAGATACGGCGCCAGGAACCGCCGCACGGCGGTCTCGTGGCGTCCCGGTCCCGCCAGCATGCCGCCGCCGATGAAGGCAACCCCGATCACCAGCACGAACAACGCCCGCTGGCGAAGCCCCGCCGAGATGATGTCCCAGACCGATGTGATCGCAGGTTTGACCGTGTCGGACGCCGCGACGGAATCGATTCCGTTGCCGATCAGGCGTCTGAGCAGCAGGATGAACACGGTCGCCAGGACAATTCCGCCGCCGGCGGCGATCAGGGCCTCTCGCCGCCACCCCTTGGCCAGGAAGATCGCCGCGAGGTAGAGCAACAGGGCCAGTATCGGCAGCACGATGCCCAGGTTGCGCAGCAGGCTGAAGAGGGTCTGGATGCCCGAGAGCTGGCCCGAGCTCAGCAGGACGAGCTGCCCCGGGGTCTGAATTGCCTGGCGGTTAAGCAGGGCGTTGATCCGCGACTCGGCCGCGGCGAGCGAAGCATCAAGCGTCTGCACGTTCGCGCTGCTGGGATTCGCGAGCACGGCCGCGGTCCGTTGCTCCAGGGTCGACGCCCTGTTGTCGGCGGTGGACAGTCGGGCCTGGAGGCCGGACAGCCTCCCCTGGAGTTGTGAGGGGACCTGCCCCTGAACGCCCTTGATCGTCGCCTCGAGGTTCGCGATCTTCGTCTGCAGCTGGGCGGCCGTCCTGTGGAGGGCCTGCAGGTTCTGCTTCAGGGTCGGGGTCAGCTGGCCCGCCTGGACGCTGGCGAGGGTGGACCTGACCGATTTGATCTGGGCCTGCGCCGTCGTCAGACGCTGCCGTAAGTCCGTGGTGAAGCTCTGAACGAGGCCCTGGAGCTTCGAGATCGTCTGTGGGCTCACCCCCAGCCGGGTCGCCAGATCGGCGACCACTGTGCCGTAGTTCAGGGTCACGTTGCCGCCGGTGGTCGAGACGAAGGCGTCCTTGTTCTGAATCAGGCTGACGAACTGCTGCTGTGCCCCTGCGATTGCGCTGGCGACGAGGTTTTGGACCTGCGGTGAGGCGAGCGCCCGCTGCGCCGCGTCGGTGGCGAGTTGCCGGGTGGCCGCGGTGACCGGAAGCGCCAACGGCTTGGCGGCGCTCGGCAACTCCTTTTGGATCTGGCCCTGGACGTCGACGTTGGCGTAGAGCTGATCGACCGTGTAGGTGGCCAGCGCCTGTTGTACGTCAGGCTGAGCGAGGATCTGGCCGGTGGTGTTCTTGATCTGGTTGGTGTCGAGGACGGCCCGCTGGACCCAGTTGGCGATGATCGAGATGACCAGCACCAGCGATGCCAGCACGATCAGCGACCACACGGAGACCCGATGACGCCGCTTGGGGCGCGCGCCGGCCGACGCCTTAGGAGCAGGCACTAGGAGTCACTGGGATCATTGTGAGGGCAATCTGCCGGAAGGTCGGGGCGGGCTGAATGGGAAGCTGAGCCGACCCTCTCACCGGAGAGCAGGCGAGTCAAGCGCCGGCCCACAGCTGGATCGAGCAAACATCGTGATGCACTCTAGAAACTGGTCCGGCGCCCTTGATCACGCAATGCGGCTGAAATCCGTGATAAAACGCCGCCGATGGATCGCAGGCTCGCCCAGAGAAACCTGATCTCGGGCCTCCTCGCGGGGGGCCTCGCACTGCTCGCGTTCGCCTTCGCGTTCTTCTTCGCGGTCATCTACATCACCCAATGAGGAACGGGCGCCG
>Ga0066903_100001369_pt1 | contig 17711 bp, 21 predicted proteins | sample PanSoiMetaGPlot1_FD_67491 | JGI IMG/M metagenome (GOLD analysis project Ga0066903, IMG submission 67491) | Tropical forest soil microbial communities from Panama analyzed to predict greenhouse gas emissions - Panama Soil - Plot 1 (version 2) | ecosystem: Environmental > Terrestrial > Soil >... | reverse complement strand
TCACCGCTGCCGGCGATGACGTATTGTGTCTCCTCAAGGCTGTCGGTGTGCCAGCCCAGATGCCCGCCGGGGGCGATCGAGAAGGGAACAACGACCGTGTTCTCCGCGCCGTGTCCGCCAAGCTGAACTCGGAGCGGAGCGCATGGAAGAAACGATTGGCAAGGCCGGCTTGCGCGATGCAGCGATCGGAACCGGCATTGCTGTGGACAAGATGCTTGCGCTGACGGGTCAAACGCCAGCGTTGCAGATTGTCAACATACCGCTCCCAACGCCAGAGGAACGCGCTGAGCGTGACGCGATCCATCGCAAGCTTGACGCGATCTTTTGCATTCGGCCACTGCAATCACCCGACGTTGGCGCGTAGCGCGTGCTCTTATTTCTCTAGCGAGAACTGATCCTCCAGTGATTCCGGTTCGAGCTCAAGTGCGATAAATTGAGCGGAGTGGAGTGAGTTAATCGGCAGAACAGGAGCCAATCTGCTTCTAGGAGAAAGAGTCGGCTGCATGTCGAACGTCGGAACGGGCGATCTTTGGACTGCTAGCTCCGTAGCGTTCGGCTGCTGATATAATTTGATTAAAATCAGCGTGGCGCACGCGACCACCGAAGCGATGCCTAGGGATGCCAGCGGACGGACATTGTACCGGAACACAAAATCCCGAGCGCGGTCGACGCAGATGCTCCAAAGTGGTTCACGAAGCAATTCGTCCCGCCACTGCCGACGACGGAACTGGTGCAGGAAATTCTCAAAGTAGCCAACCGGCGGTTGTTCGTGGCGTTTCAGCCGAAGGAGCCGTCTAATTTTGTCGTCGCCGAAGAGGTCCATTCCAGCGCAAAGTTTTCAGCTCGTGAGACAAACTTCATCGTGGCCTCGTTGAATCTTTAGCGGAAGGTAATGAGATGAAATTTCAATCATTTCATATGGTTCGCACCACGGCTCTCTCGCCCGCGCATCTTCCAAACGCTGCATGGCGTTAGACCGGCGGCAGCATGCCGATAGCAGCTCGGAATATTTCAAGGTCGTGATGCGTGTATTTCTGGTGGACGCTGCGAGTTGTGTGGCCCGTCAATCGCATCCTCACTTCTTCGGGAACATTATTGTTGGCGAGAATTGTCGAGAATGAGTGCCGCAACGAGTGGAACGAATGGGAATAAACACTGCGCCCCGATTCAATGCGTTTACGGATCATGCTCTGCGCTATATGCGCCCGCAGCATGATTTTTCGAAATGCTTTCGAGAGCGGACTAACATTCTTGCGCTGTGCGAGCGATGGAAAAACAAACGCATCGTCACTGTCCGGCGCTGGCAAAGAGAGCAGGTAATCTTCGAGGACCGGGTGAACTACCACGGTGACTTGATTGCCAGTCTTCCGCGGCTCATACGTGATCGTCTTAATCGGCGAAATGAGGTCGATGTCCTGCCAGCGCAGATTGCAGGCATCATTCAGGCGCATACCGGAGTAGAAACCCGCCATGATGACGCCTCGCCAATCGCCGTTGGCGACCGAGATTAGCGCTGATACTTGCTCGGGCCTGAAAACTTTCTTGTGGGTCGCCTTGTCCCTCAGCGGTTCAACCCCAGCGCAGGGATTGACGCTAAGGTGCCCTTGTCGCTGTGCCCCGTTGAAGGCCGCCGACAGAAATGTGATGTAGAGGTTGACCGTCACAGGTGCCAATCCTTTCGCTTCACGCACGTCTCGGAAATCGAGAATGTCCTTTGACGTAATCGCTGCGATGTTCAGGTCTGCTCGCGACCCGAGGAATGCGAGAAACTCCTTGTGCATCTGCTCATGCCGGAGCGCGGTTTTCTCGCTTTTCGATTTGCGTTTTTGCTTCGCGAAGTGCTTGAACCATTGTCTTACCGTGAATACGCGTAGTCGCTCTCCGCTGACACGTTGAAGAACGTCGCTGAGAAGCTCCCGTGTGCGGACTTCGGTGAGCGTTCGCTCTGCAGCCATGTCTTCAGCGCGTTGCAGAGCCTCGGCAATGAGCTTTGCCTTGCTCTGATTGGTTTCCTTTGTGGATTTTTTCAGCCTTCGGCCATCTGCAGTCGTAAAACAGGCGTACCAGAAGGATGAACGGTTTCTGGAATCTCTAACAACAGTAGCCATTGAAGTCAGAACAATGTCAGAACATTCGACAATGTTCGAGGACGTTTGTTCATTTCCATTACTGGGGAAATGTAGAAAACTGCCTTGCTAGGATTCGATTAACAACATTGAGACCAAACGGATAATCGGCGCATCAGCCTCATCGGTGGCGATTGTTTCCGACCCATCGCCAATTTCCAGTCCGAGATCGACCTCTTCTCCGATTTTTTTCTGCAAGACGTCGGCTGCTTCATCGGCGGTCCCGTAGTATTTGATCAGAGCGTCGCGAATTCTCTGGGGACTGGTGCATACCAGTTCCAGTTCTCGTTGGAGGAGAAAGCTCAGACTGTCGATCGTGTCGATATCGAGCGGATTACCGACCGCGACCACGAGACTGGTCTCGCCAAAAGCCACCGGGATCACTTGAAACGGCGCGCGTCTTCGCTGCGAATTTGATTGATGATCTGTGGTGGAATCACCATGGCAGAGACGTCGATCCAATCCATATGTGCTTGCGCTGCTAGTGTGCGCGAGACGTCGACATCCGAGACAACGCCGTCGTTTATCAAAACGTCGACGACTCCAGGCTCGCCGTTTAGAAGTGATCGCCCCCTGTCGATCTGCTGGCGCGTGATTAGTCCGCCCTCTTCGAGGACTTTGAGTAAGTACTCTTCGTTGTGTTGCACCGGAGGAAGGGATGCTGGGGCGCGCAGTCTACTGCAAGACTGCTAAAATTCCAACCCAGCAGATCCCTATCGAGGCCGGGCTGGCGGTCCGGGAAATATCATTCCACGGTCACGCTTTTGGCGAGGTTGCGTGGTTTGTCGATATCGCGGCCAAGCTCGACCGCGAGATTATAAGCGAGCAGTTGGAGCGGGACGACAGCCAGGATCGGCATTACGTATTCGGGAGCTTCCGGCAACACGATAATATCGTTGGCGATTTCTCTAAGGTGCTTTGCACCCTTGCCGCTGGTCACCGCGATGACGGGCCCCTTGCGGGCCTTCACCTGTTCAATGTTGTTCAGATTCTTCGAGAATACCGGATCGTCCGGCGCGATAAACACCGAGGGCAGATCGGGACGGACCAACGCGATGATTCCATGCTTTAGCTCGGCGCTGGGATGCCCTTCCGCAAACAGATAGGTAATCTCCTTCATCTTGAGCGCGCCTTCCAGCGCGACCGGGTAGTTGAATTGCCGGCCGAAGAAAAGCATGCCATTTGCGTCGGCATATTTTCTGGCGATTGCCACGATCTGATCGCTCAATTCCAAAACCGCTTCGATCTGGCCAGGCAACGCTTCGAGCGCTTCAATCACACGGCTTCCATCTGTTGCGGACAGATTTCGCATCCGGCCAAAGAGCAATCCGAGCAGGCTAAGAATGGCAAGTTGCGAGGTAAACGATTTTGTAGCTGCGACGCCGATTTCCGGTCCGGCGTGCATATAAACTCCTCCGTCGCTTTCACGGGCGATCGTGCTCGCAACATTGTTACAAATTCCCAGGGTCCGAAAACCCTTGCGCCGGCTTTCGCGCAATGCCCCGAGTGTATCCGCGGTTTCGCCGCTCTGGCTGATGGCGAACACCAACGTCTCGGGAGTCATCGGTGTGTTGCGATGGCGAAACTCACTCGCGTATTCGACTTCCGTTGGGATGCTCGCGAGTCGCTCGATCAAGTATTCACCGACCCTGCCGGCATGAAGCGCCGTGCCACAACCGGTGAGGACGATACGGCCAACTTCGCGAAGCTCGGGAGGCGTCATGTTCAAGCCACCCAGCTTGGCTGTGCACTCCTCCGGGTTGAGCCGGCCACGCATTGCGTCGCGCACGGTGTTCGGCTGCTCAAAGATTTCTTTGAGCATGTAATGGGGATAATCCCCTTTACCGATGTCTTCGGCCGTGAATTCAACCTTGCTTACCGGGTGGTCGGTGCTATCGCCCGCAAGCGAAGTGATCTCGAACTTGTCTCGGCCGGCGGCGACAACGTCGAAGTCGTTTAGATAAACTGCGTCTCGGGTATAGGCCACAATAGCGCTCACGTCGCTGGCGAGAAAATTTTCGCCATCGCCGACTCCGAGTACAAGTGGACTTCCGCGGCGTGCACCGATCATGAAATCCGGCACATCGGCGTGAACAAGGGTGACTCCGTACGTGCCAATTACCTGTCGAAGGGCCGCTGTAACAGCCGCAAGCAGCCGTTTCTTTTTTTCGGGAACATCAACAGTGTTTGCGCATGAGTCGTCGTACAATTTTCCGATCAGATGCGCGAGCACTTCGGTGTCAGTCTCGGAGCGAAAGTTTGTATCGCCGCTACGGATTAGCTCATCTTTGAGCGCCTGATAATTTTCGATAACTCCGTTATGGACCAACGCCAGTTTGCCACTGGCATCAAAATGCGGATGCGCGTTCTCGTCGGTCACTTTGCCATGTGTCGCCCAGCGGGTGTGGCTGACCCCCACCGATCCCGCGACTGGTTCTTTCCTCATCAGTGTTGCCAGCGCCGCGATACGTCCGGCACATTTGCGGGTCTCCAGGCGTCCCCGATCTATAACAGCCATACCCGCCGAGTCGTAGCCTCGATATTCAAGGCGCCTCAGTCCGTCGAGTAAAATAGGCGCGGCTTGAGCACGCCCAACATAGCCAACAATTCCGCACATGGTTTTTTTGGATTGTAGCGGCGGCTGTCCTCAGCCGCAACAAGCAGAGCTTTCAGTTACTTTTCCAAAAAGGCGAACGCAGTTAGCGCGAAGCGTGAGCCATCAGTTTATGCCATCGCAAAATTCGCGCACTTCGTTTATTCATTGGAACTCATGCAACTCGAGCCGAAGCGCGATGCAGTTCTGAAAGATCAGATCTCCAAGGACTCTGGAGCGCTGCCGCCTGGGACGACTCAGCGAACGCTTGCCGTCATCATGGGGGGTGGCGCCGGGACCCGTTTGTTCCCGCTGACGAAAGACCGCGCAAAACCAGCGGTGCCTCTCGGTGGCAAATATCGCATTGTCGATATCCCGATCAGTAATTGTCTGAATGCCGGGCTTCGCTCGATTTATGTACTTACGCAGTTCAACAGCATGTCGCTGCACCGCCACATCCAGGCAAGCTACAAGTTTGACAATTTCTCACGCAGCTTTGTGGACATTCTGGCAGCACAACAAACGCCAGCCGGATCCCAATGGTATCAGGGAACAGCTGACGCTGTCCGGCAAAATATGCGGTATTTTCTTGAGCATCCATTTGATTACTACCTGATCTTGAGCGGCGACCAACTTTACCGGATGGATTTTCGCGCGCTGCTGCAACAGCACATTCGGCTCGGCGCAGACATTACGCTTGCTACCAAGCCCGTTTCGCTCCATCAGGTTTCTGAGTTTGGCATCATACAGAGTGGCGCTGATCGCCGGATCACGCGCTTCGTCGAGAAGCCCACAGACGAAACAATAATGCAGGAGATGAAGATGAGCAGGGGGCTGCTTGGCGCCATCGGTTCCGATCAGAATGAGCAACTATTCCAGGCCTCGATGGGTATTTACGTTTTCAACCGCGACGTGCTCATACAGTCCTTGCAGAACGATCTGGTCGATTTCGGGAAACACGTCATCCCGTTATCGATCAAAGACAGGCATGTTAGCGCCTTCATCTTCAAGGGCTATTGGGAGGATATTGGGACAGTGCGCGCTTTCTACGAGGCGAATCTAGATCTCACCGACGTAGTGCCCGAGTACAGCTTTTTCGATCCCGAGTCTCCGATTTACACGCACCCCCGATTTTTGCCCGGGAGTAAAATCAACGGTGCCACGTTGCGACAGGCGATTATTTCGGATGGATGCATCATCTCGGATGCCCATCTGGAACGATGTGTGGTGGGAATACGAAGCGTTATCCAAAGTGGCGCGACGATCCGAAACAGTATTGTGATGGGAGCGGATTATTTTGAATTAGACCACAGCGATTCGTCGCAGCCGCACATGGGCATTGGGCGCAATTGCGTGATCGATCGCGCCATCGTGGACAAAAATGCTCGCATTGGAGACGGAGTTGTAATTACGCCGGAGGGAAAACCGCCAAACTTGGATGCAGACAACTACTTCATCCGCGACGGCATTGTAGTGATACCCAAAAACGCCGTCATTCCAGCCAGTTCCTGGATTTGATCGGTTCCTGTAGCCGGTTCGCCGTGCGAAGCGTACTCGTGAGACATTGGTAATGGCTTCGCAGCGCGTCCCGCGGAGACGCGGCTACAGTGGTCACCGTCTGTCGGTCATCCCGGCAAACTGCCCCTGGGTCTCCCAGGATTCTTGCTTATTCCACGGGATCAGTGAGTCGTGACGATCGTCTGGATCTTTCACCAGGGCAGTTTCCTTCTGTGTTGCGCAAGACGTCATCGCTACCAGGAATGCACAAAGCAGAATGGGAACCACGATTGTTCGAAGGTTACGGACTTGTGCCAGCATAAATCACGTTGTCTCCAGGTTGCATTTGGGCGCCGCGCGCCAAACTGTTGCTGATGATATCGCCGATGGCGGTTGCCGGTTCAACTGAAGAAATGCGAATTTTTCCGACCAGTGTTCCCTCTCGCAGAACAAGCATTTCGGCGTTGGACTCTACTCCGTGGCGAGCACCTAGATTTAATACCACGAAGTTGTACGCTTGATTAACTGCCAGAATCGTCCCGCGCAAGCCTGTTCGACGGGTGCCAGTCTCACGGACACTTTCCCGCCGTTTTTTGCCTTCTTTTGGCTGATCTGCGCGCTGCTCGATCTCCTGAAGTTTCTGGGAAAGGAAAGCTTTTTCCTTTTCTGCCGCATCCAGCTGGCCACGAAGATCATCCAGTTGTGACTGCAAATCGTGAGGAGGGGCTGCCGGGGCGGGACTGTCAGCTCCTAAAGGATTCGGATTTTTTTCTGCTTCCTGCACCCGCGTTTGCAAAGAAGCGATCTCCTTCTGGTTCTCGTCCAATTTGGCCTGCAGATCGGCGTTTTCTTTCTGTGTTTTCGCAAGCTCTGTCTCGGCTTTTGAAGCTCTGTTCTCTGCCTGTGCGACCTTACCCTGTTCTTGTACGGTGCCGTTGCCCGGGCTGTTGAGCTTCGCGCGTGTGCGTCCTTCGGCGGCGTGGCGCGCAGCCTCTGCAGTCGCAACGGTCGAGCGAAGCGCCTTCATTTTCTGAGTGTTCAAAAACCCGAAAAATCCTGCCAGTACGAGCAACAAAATGGCAAAGCCAGCTACGCTTTTCGGCGTGGAGGAGGATGCCGCCGATTCCCGATGCGTCATTGAGAGTGGTGCGCTTTTTAAACGAATCGCGCAGAAACGCAATCCTGATTTCGAGTTGAAAACCGGAGTGTAAAGGAATCGGGCTTCAATCGGATTGCGTTTGATATTATTTCATCCGATAGACTTGGTGTGGGACAACAGCACCGAGTACGCACCAAACGCAAGCGACATAGAGCCTATCTACAGCGCAAAAAGGCAGCCCGGCGAGCCAGCGCCATGCAGACAGCGTCAGCCAAGCAGCGGACAAAGAAGGAACCCGCTGCGGAAGAGCAAATCGGTTCGGTTGTTCCGTAACGAGGCGTTTTCGGGGCTGATGCAGACAATCTGAGAATGTCGCACCGAGCCCGTTATCTGATTGTCGACGGGCACAGTGTGATTTTTGCATGGCCCGAACTCCGCAAACTTCACGCGCGGCGGGCCTCCCTGGCGCGTGAAATGTTGATCAAGCGCTTAAGAGACTATCAAGATTGGACGGGTGTGCATGTGGTAATCGTGTTCGACGGAAAGGGAAGAAAAATCGAGACGATCTGCGACCCGGCCGATGTTCAGATTTTCTATTCCCGGACCGGACAGACAGCGGACGCGATCGTGGAACGGCTGGCGAGCAAATACGCGAAACGGTTCGAGCTAATGGTGGCTACGTCCGATTCGTTTGAGGCAGAGACAGTCGTAGCGTGCGGTGCAGAATGGATCTCTCCGGAAGGTCTGCGTGGCCTGCTTTCAAGCACACGGCCAAATTAGGATCCCAATTTCTTCTCAAGTTCTTTCACGCGCGCAAAGAGCTTTCCCAGAGAGCGGACCCATGCGATCTGCTGCTTCACCTCGTCAATTGGTCCGGCGGGATAACCAAACCACACGCCGCCTGGAACATTCTTGGAAACGCCGCTCTGCGCCGCGATAATGGTCCCGTCGGCAATTTCCACGTGGCCGACAATGCCTACTTGTCCCGCCATCGTGACGCGCTCTCCCACACGCGTGCTGCCTGATATGCCGGTTTGCGCCACGATCACCGAATTTTTTCCAATCACGACGTTGTGCGCGATTTGAACGAGGTTATCGATCTTCACACCTTGCTGAATCCAGGTCCGGCCGAACCTGGCGCGGTCAACCGTCGTGTTGGCGCCGATCTCGACGTCGTCGTCGATTTGCACGATCCCGAGTTGCTGAATCTTTTGCTGCCGGCCGTCGATGATTTCAAAACCAAAACCGTCGGCACCAATCACAGCACCGCTGTGAACGATTACTCGGCAACCGATTCGGCTTCGCTCTCGAATGGTCACAAGCGGGTAAATCAAGCATGCGGATCCGATCGTAGTCTCATGCCCAATGTAACTTCCGGCACCGACAATTGTATCGTCACCGATCTTGGACCCGTCTTCGATTACCGCATGGGGCTGGATAGATACACGTTCTCCCAGCCGAACGCTTGATCCGACAATTGCGCTGGGATGAATACCGGGCGCGAAAGTGACTGGTTTCGGCGCAAATTTGAGCACAACCTGTTCGAACGCCTTCGTAGGATCAGATACGCGAACCTGGGCGGCAGCGAGCGGCTCAACAAAATCGGTCGGCACGAAAACGGCTGAAGCCCGCGTTTTGCGCAGGAGACCGATATATTTGCGGTTGCCGAAGAAACTGATCTCGCCGTTCGTGGCCTCTGCCAGCGATGCAGCCCCTGTAATCTTCAGCTTTGGATCGCCAATCAACTCGCCGCCAGACATGCTGGCCAGTTCTTGAAGAGTAAAAGACACGGAGAAAGTTAAATTGTTAAACAGTTAAAGCGTTGAAGCGGATGTCGCCGCGTCCCCACTCACCGATTCATTCTTTTCTATCTAACGATTCCTTTTTCGGCGGACTGGAGACCACCGTTCCTTTGGCCAGCGCGGCGAACGCTTTTCGATGAATGCCTGAACGCCTTCCAGCGAGGTTTCATCCATCATGTTGCAAGCCATGGTCTGCGCAGCTGCTTCGTAGGCTTGGGCGATGCCAAGTTCGATTTGCCGATAGAAGAACTCCTTTCCCATCGCCACAGCGATACGCGGTTTTGCAATGATGGTCGTAACGAGTTTCTCAACTTCGGCGTCGAGCTGCTCGGGTTCCGCAACACGATTAATGAGCCCGCGCGCTTTTGCTTCTTCCGCGCCGATAAATTCACCCATTACGAGCATCTCGAACGCTGCTTTGCGCAAAACATTCCGCGAGAGCGCGACGCCCGGCGCGGAACAGAAAAGCCCGAGATTCACGCCGCTGACAGCAAACCTTGCAGCGCTCGAGGCGACGGCGAGATCGCACATTGCCACCAACTGGCAGCCGGCTGCAGTGGCGATGCCCTGAACACGAGCGATTACCGGTACGGGCAATCGCTGGATGCTGAGCATCATCTCAGAGCACTGACTAAACAGCCGCTCGTAGTACTCATGGGATGGCTTTGCGCGCATTTCTTTTAGATCATGGCCGGCAGAGAACGCTTTGCCTTCTGCCGACAGAACGACGACTCGCGCCGACTCGTCTTCGGCTATCGCGTCGAATTCATGCTGCAGCGCTGCCAGCATCGCCTCTGACAAAGCATTGAACGCATTCGGCCGGTTTAATGTTAGCGTGACAAGGCCGCGTTGATCCTGGCTGTGTAATACAACTGGTTCGTTGCGCTCCAGCGGTTTCGGCTTCGGCGCAGTTTCAACTGATACTGAAGGGGCTTTCACGGGTTTGGAGGTTTTAACGCTACCGCTGAAATTCCAAATCTGAAATCCGAAAAATTTAGTTTCCGTTTGCAGAGACCGGCAACATGATCTGGCAAGCCGACAACAATGCGCAGCCCGGATTGGTTGGGTTGATTATTGTGACTTATGAAGATCGTCGCGATCGCTAATCAAAAAGGTGGTGTGGGCAAAACCACCACAGCCGTAAATCTCGGCGCCGCGCTGGCTGAAATGGGTCATCACATCTTGATAATCGATCTGGATCCACAAGCGAACGCTACAAGCTCGTTCGGCTTGCAAGCAGTAGAGCAGACCAGTCTTTACGAACCATTGCTTGGTGACGCCTCCATCACCGAAAGAATCTTTCCTACCGAACGCGACGCTTTGTTTATCGTGCCTGCCGATCTCGATCTTGCCGGCGCAGAGGTCGAAATCGCACGCATGCCGAATCACCTCACACGGCTTGCGGAAACACTGCAGCCGCTACATGCAGATGAGACGTTTGATTTTGTCTTCCTGGATTGTCCTCCATCGCTTGGAATCCTGATGACCAACGCACTCGCCGCCGCGGATGAACTCCTGACTCCAATTCAGTGCGAGTATTTCGCGTTGGAGGGTTTGGTAAAAATTGTCCGACTGATTGAGCAGGTCCGAGATTCAGGTGCGAACAATCGTCTGCAGTTGAGTGGCATTGTCATGACCATGTACGACGGCCGAACAAATCTTAGCGAGCAGGTCGTAGCGGAGGTACGCCAGCATTTCGGTGAGCGCGTGTATCAGACCGTGATCCCGCGCAGCGTGCGCTTGAGCGAGGCACCGAGCTTCGGGAAATCGATTCTGGAGTATGCTCCGAACGGAGCTGCCGCCGAAGCCTATCGAGCGCTTGCCCGCGAGTTCATCCAGCGCCGCTCGACACCTGCCATTGCTCCCGAGACAACGCAAACACAGTCGTCGGAAAGCCGTGAAACGTAATTTCCTTCTCCGGTATTGGTCCAATTTTCTCCGCCACCCCACGCGAAGGAACGCCCTTCGAGATGCATCACCGAAATTCTCGCGGCACGAGGCGAACGGTGGGTCTCGAGTGTCGACCAATTGGAATTGCGCACTCAGCGGATTATCTGGAAGCTGTGCCACCATCAACTGGCAGGTCGATGCCAGTGATGAAGCTGCTCTCTTCGGAAGCGAGGAACACGGCTGCCGATGCTATCTCATCTACTGTTCCAAGTCGTCCCATTGGGATCATCTTCTTGAAGTAATCGCTTGTACCCTCGTCAGATGTTTTAGCGCCGGCATGGACCATGGGCGTCTCCGTCGGTCCAGGACTGATTACGTTCGCCCGAATGCCACGGCCAGCCAACTCTGCGGTCCAGGTCCGGACAAAGGAGACCAAAGCTGCTTTCGTTGCCGAATACGCGCCGAAGCCCGGTATGCCCATCTGCCATGCGGCCGAACCAGAAAGGATGATCGACGCTTTGTCGGCAAGTAGCGGCAGCGCCTTTTGCACCGTAAAGTACGCCCCGCGTACGTTCAGGGTTGAAGTGCTTGTCAAACGTTTCTGACGTCGATTCTGTGAGTGAAACGGGATCTACGACGCCGGCATTTGCGAAAACGACATCGACACGTCCCTTCGCCTTTCGCACCACTTCGTAGAGATGATCTAGATCATCGAGCTTCGAGACATCTCCCGGGACCGCCGTAATATTCTTCCCGATGAGCGAGACCGCCGCGTCCAACTCCGCTTGCCGACGCCCGGTAATGAAAACGTAGGCCCCTTCCTTCACGAAGCGCTTGGCTGTAGCCAGGCCGATCCCGCTATTGCCTCCAGTGATTACAGCTACCTTTCCTTCCAGTGCACCCATCGATTTTTTCTCCCTTGACTCTCAGTTGCTTCCACTGTTCTGGAATCGTCAGTACAAATGTAGAATGGGGTGCATCGGATTCAAGATTTTGTGCCCTAATATGAAGAGTCGCGGACACTCCGATGCTGCTTTTTGGGAACGGGCTTTTGAAAGCACTTCCATTGCTGACTCTGGAGGAACCGACTCTCGAGACGGTTGTTCGCTCGCTCTTCAGCAACACGGTTGCGTTCCTCAGCGCACTCCTTTCGAAATGGGCGGAGAATTAATCAGAACGTTTTCAGAAGCATTTGGTTAGTCAGACACAATTTGTAACGCGGCTGCGATTTATAGTTGAAGATGGGAACAGCGACCTAGGAATACCTGCGGCCGGCGCAACCGCCGGACACATCAAGCCTGGCCGAGGTACGCGACGCGGCGAACAATTGCACAGCCCGCCACCTCTATAAGCGCGCAACACGGACGGTTTTTGGCGAAGGCCCCGAGGGAGCCACGTTGATGCTGGTAGGCGAACAGCCAGGGGATTACGAAGACGTCGCCGGTAAACCCTTCGTTGGCCCCGCTGGGAAAATCATGGACCGAGCGCTGGAAGACGCTGGCATTGACCGAACCCAGGTGTATGTCACCAACGCCGTGAAACATTTTAAGTGGGAACCTCGCGGGAAGCGCCGAATCCATCAGAAACCCAATTCGCGGGAAATCGCAGCCTGCCGTCCCTGGCTGGAGGCAGAGCTCCGAATCGTCAAACCAAAGTTGGTAGTAGCCATGGGCGCAACGGCAGCTCAGACAATTTTCGGCCCTACATTTCGAGTCACTCGGGAACGTGGCAAAGTATTGTCGTCAAAACTTGCGCCGAAAGTGCTCGCGACCGTGCATCCATCATCTCTGCTTCGACAGCCCGACGAAGAATCACGGCAACGCGAGTATGATCGGTTCGTTGTGGACCTTCGCGCCGCACGAAGGGCAGCCAGCAAGGGATAGTTCAACATTAGTGACGGCGCAGGCCTCTGTTAGCGCCAAAAGAGCAGCATTCATCGCCAGCCTGGGGCAACGCCCTCAATGATTGGCTGTAACACGAACATCAGCGCTGAAGGCGCGATTTACTCTTTGCACTGCCGGAATAGAGAACGGGCTTTGAAATGATTCGCGCATTCAGCGATTGCGTGTTGGGCGTTCAAAATTGCTAGGGCCGTGCCCCATGCTCACGGAGACACAGCGCCTTTGCCTCTGACAGGCACGGCGCACTGCGCCGGCTCCTACTTCAATCGACCGCAATGGCGTCTCGCGTTTTGTATTCGGCCACAAACGTCTTGCGAAACTGATCGAATGTTCCCCTTTCAATTTCAGTGCGCGCTCGATTCATTAGATTTAAATAGAAGTGCAAGTTATGCAGTGTGACCAGGCGAACTCCGAGAATTTCTTCCACCTTAATGAGATGGCGAATATAACCCCGCGAAAACTCACGACAGGCTTCGCATGCACAACTTTCTTCAATCGGATTCTTATCCAGAGCGAACTCTGCGTTCTTTAAATTGACGGTGCCTGTGGCGGTGAAGGCCGTTCCATTCCGGGCGAGGCGCGTCGGCAGCACGCAATCGAACATGTCCATGCCGCGTGCGATCAACTCGAGCAGTTGAGGCGGCGTGCCGAGGCCCATCGCGTAACGCGGCTTGTTCTCCGGTAGGAATGGCTCGGCCCATTCGACGGCTTGCATCATTTCCTCCTCCGGTTCCCCCACGCTGACTCCGCCGATCGCATAACCATCGAAATCAATATCCACGATTGCCTGCACGCTTTGCTTGCGCAGATGCTCAAACGTTGCGCCCTGAACAATGCCGAAAAGCATCGAATCGGCGAATCGGTGCACCGGCGCGCCGGCGAGTCCCGGTTTTGCCATTTCCCCGTTTTGACGTTTCCAGTCCGCGCAGCGTTTCGCCCAGCGGGTTGTCATCTCCGCGCTTTGGCATGCGTAATCGTATTTACAAGGGTACGGAACACATTCGTCGAGCACCATCGCGATGTCGCTGCCAAGCAGCATTTGAATTTCCATCGCGATCTCCGGCGAAATGAAGGCTCGCGCGCCGTCGATGTGATTTTGAAACTCGACACCCTCCTCGGTGATTTTCCGCAATTTGGCCAATGAAAAAATCTGGTAACCGCCGCTGTCTGTCAGAAGTGGTCCATGCCAATTCATAAAGTTGTGTAGACCGCCAAAATGTTTGATCACCTCGAGTCCTGGCCTAACGAATAGGTGATACGTATTTCCAAGAATGATTTGCGAATTGAGTTCACGAAGTTCCCCCGGACTGACACCTTTCACTGAACCTTGTGTTCCTATCGGCATAAACGCCGGCGTCTCGATCTCGCCATGCACACTCGTTAGTCTTGCACTCCGCGCTTTCGAGTGTCGATCAGTGGCTAACGGTTCGAAGTTTTTCTGCATCTCAATTTAGAGATTCCTCGACTCCGCCCGGAATGACAAACGCAGTGTAAAATATTCTTTGCAGACAGCGCTTTTCCCTCTATACTCACGACCCACCGCATCAGGCGCGTGAGAGAGTTTGCTGCGCGACCTGGGCGGGTTTTTTGTCGCCCCGCGCACAACGCTTTTGGCGGCGCTTTGTTTTTGGAATTTGAAAGATGCCTACGATTAATCAACTAATCCGGAAGGGGCGCCGAAGGGTCTCGGTGAAGTCGAAATCACCGGCCCTGATGGATTGTCCACAACGGCGCGGCGTGTGCGTGCAGGTGATGACGCGCACTCCTAAGAAGCCGAATTCCGCGCTGCGAAAAGTGGCAAAGGTGCGGTTGACGAATGGCCAGGAAGTGATTGCCTACATTCCGGGCGAAGGGCATAATTTGCAGGAGCACTCGATCGTGCTCGTACGCGGGGGACGCGTGAAGGATTTGCCGGGCGTCCGCTATCACATTGTGCGCGGGACGCTCGATGCGCTAGGCGTGGACGGACGCCGGCGCGGGCGCTCCAAATACGGAGCAAAGCGTCCGAAAGCTGGTGGCGGAGCCGGCACGGCTAAGGAGGCCGCCGTGGAAAAGAAATAATATTGGACAGGAAAACCGACGATGTCGCGACGGAAAAGAGTTTACAAGAAAGAGGAGCATGTCGACTCCCGCTACGGGAGTCCGGCGGTGGCGCGGCTCATCACCACGGTGATGAAGCGCGGCAAGAAATCGCTGGCGGAGCGGATCGTGTACACGGCGATCGACAAGTCACGCGAAGGTTCTGATTCCGTCGATCCGTTGGAAGTCGTAAACAAAGCGGTCGAAAACGTCCGTCCGCGACTGGAAGTAAAATCACGCCGGGTGGGCGGAGCGACTTATCAGGTTCCGATGGAGGTGGCGCCCGCGCGACAGATTTCTCTGGCTACGCGCTGGATAGTCCAATACGCGGACAATCGGAAGGGAATGCCCATGGCCGAAGCCCTGGCGCAGGAAATCAGGGACGCTGCGGCAGGTCAAGGGAACGCGATCAAGAAACGCGAAGATACACATAAGATGGCGCAGGCGAACCGCGCGTTTGCGCATTTCCGTTGGTGACAACTATGGCGACGGCGACGATGGAACAGAAAAAGAGCCCGGTGAAAAATCCAAATTCGCCGAATCGCAAGTTCCCACTGGAGCGAACGCGGAATATCGGCATCGCAGCGCATATCGACGCTGGCAAGACGACCATCACCGAGCGCGTGTTGTTTTACACCGGGATGATCCACAAGATGGGCGAAGTGCACGAAGGCACAACCGTCACCGACTGGATGGAGCAGGAACGCGAGCGAGGGATCACGATTACTTCTGCCGCAACAACCTGTAGCTGGGCGCAACGCAAGGAGGAAGGCGTTTACAAAATTTTCGAGGGCATCAAGGAGCGGATCAATATCATCGATACACCCGGACACGTTGATTTCACGGCCGAAGTGGAACGTTCACTTCGCGTTCTGGATGGGGCGATTGCAGTTTTCGATGGTGTCGCCGGCGTACAGCCGCAATCGGAAACCGTCTGGCGTCAGGCGACCAAGTACAACGTGCCGCGTTTGGCGTTCATCAATAAGATGGACCGCGTCGGCGCCGACTTCGAAATGTCGGTGAAGAGCATCCACAAAAAGCTCGGCGCGAATGCATGGCCGGTTTTGCTACCCTTGGGCAAGGAAGATCAGTTGCGCGGCCAACTCGACGTCATTAATAAGAAAGCGATCATCTATTCCGAGAACGACCAGCTCGGATCGACGTATGAAGTTACCGATGTCCCGAAGGAGTACGTCGAGATCGTTGATAAGGCTTACAACGATCTGGTCGAACAAGTTTCAAATATCGATGATGATGTAGCCGAGGCCGTCATCCATGAAAAACCGGTCACACCAGAGCTGTTGAAAGCTGGAATTCGCCGGCAAACAATTTCCAACAAATTTGTGCCGGTGATCGGCGGCTCGGCCCTGAAGAACATCGGCATCCAGTATTTGGTCGATGCGGTCGTCGATTATCTCCCGAGTCCACTCGACATTCCGCCGGCAAAGGGTCAGGATCCAGATACTGGCGAGCCAGTCGAGGTTCCGACCGATGACAACGGCACCTTTTGTTCGCTGGCCTTCAAACTTTGGAGTGATCCGTTTGTTGGGAAACTCGTTTTTTTCCGTGTTTATTCTGGCACGCTGAGTAAAGGCGACACTGTTTACAATCCACGTACGAACAAACGCGAACGAATTTCGCGTCTGATCCAGATTCAGGCAGACAAACGCGAAGACATCCAAACCTGTTACTCCGGTGATATCGCGGCGATCGTTGGCATCAAGAATATCACGACCGGCGACACATTGTGCGATGAAGATCACGCGATCCTTCTCGAACCGCCGTCTTTCCCTGATCCAGTCATTTCGATGGCCATTGAGCCAAAGACGAAATTAGATCAGGAAAAAATGGCGACTGCGCTCCAGCGTCTCGCGGAGGAAGACCCGACGTTCCGCGTCTATACCCAAGAAGATACTGGTCAGACGATAATTGCCGGGATGGGTGAGCTGCACTTGGAGATCATTCGCGACCGGATGTTCCGCGAATTCAAAGTGGACGCAAACGCGGGCAAACCGCAAATCGCGTACCGCGAAACGATCACCGCCAGCGCGCATGGCGTTGGCAAGTTGATTAAGCAATCAGGCGGCCGCGGCCAGTACGGACACGTGGAAGTGGACGTCCGGCCAACGGAGCGGGGCAAAGGCCTGACAATCGAGAACAAGATCGTCGGAGGCATTATTCCGCGCGAGTACATTCCCGCGGTAAAGAAAGGCATCGAAGAAGCAGTGCTGAACGGCGTTTTGGGTGGTTATCCTGTTGTCGATGTCGAAGTCGACATCGTTTACGGCTCGTTCCATGAAGTCGATTCCAGCGAGCTGGCGTTCAAGATGGCGGCGATCTTTGCGATGAAAGATGGTTTCAAACAGGGCAAACCGATTTTGCTCGAGCCGATCATGAAGGTAGAAAACATCACGCCGGACGAATTTCAGGGTGACATTTGCGGGGATCTAAGCAGGCGTCGTGGCAGCATCAACAACATCGAATCGCGCAGTGGTCTGGCGATTATTCACGCCGAAGTTCCGCTCGCGGAGCTGTTCGGTTACGCGACTGCGATCCGCTCATTGTCGAAGGGACGTTCGAGTTATTCGATGGAGCCATCTCATTTCGCGCCAGTGCCAGCGAACCTGGTTCCAGCCATTCTGGATCAGAAAGAGGCCAAATGAGTAATGGCCAGCGCATCCGGATTCGCCTGAAGGCGTTCGATCACCGCATGCTCGATCAATC
>Ga0066903_100001368_pt1 | contig 17713 bp, 12 predicted proteins | sample PanSoiMetaGPlot1_FD_67491 | JGI IMG/M metagenome (GOLD analysis project Ga0066903, IMG submission 67491) | Tropical forest soil microbial communities from Panama analyzed to predict greenhouse gas emissions - Panama Soil - Plot 1 (version 2) | ecosystem: Environmental > Terrestrial > Soil >... | reverse complement strand
ACTCATACATGCGTTGCGGGAGTGGTGGCGCCAGAACGTAGCTGAAGAGGGAGCAGGTGCTACGGTTCGCTCGCTCTGCCAGGAACTGTGGGGATTCCTTCGCGACTCAACACCCGAACAGCGGCGCCGACGCTACGGCGACATCGAGTTCGACTGGGACCACCGAGTCGATACCACGAGCGCAACCGTTGGATGGCGCAATCGGTTGCTCGGAGTTTTCCATTCTCCTTATCAGCCTACCGACCCCTCCCTCTTCCACGAGATCCTCGGGGCGCTCGATCTCGACTTTACCGATTACACCTTCATCGATATCGGTTCGGGAAAAGGACGCTCGCTGCTGATGGCGTCTGACTACCCGTTTCGAAGAGTAATGGGCGTTGAACTCTTGCCGGAACTCGATCGCATCGCCCGCGAAAACATCGCCAAGTACAAATCAGAGAAGCAAAAATGCTTTCAGATCGAGTCCTGTTGCGTCGATGCCCGATCCTTTTGCTTTCCCACCGACCCCACACTCCTCTACCTCTTTAATCCTCTATCCCGAGCTGGGCTGTCGCAATTGCTTGAGAACCTCGAGCGCTCGTTGTTACAACACCCTCGCAAGGTCTATCTCGCGTATCACAATCCCATTCATGCGGATCTACTTTCGAGCTGTTCTTGGATCCAGGAAATCGGCGGCACTCACCAATTTCATTTATACGAGACCGGCTGTTTTGCGGGACAAAACGAGCGCGTTTAAGCGTGCTTGAAGCGGCCCAGGGCAGCGATAACCGTATTTACGCTCTTTCGCAATCCCTTGAGCATGGGGGGCGGTTATCCCCTTTCTTAATAGTGGATATCCAGTTAACCGTCGACCATCCGTTGGCGGTTCTCACGGTCATTTGACTTTGGCAAAGGCATCCCGCATCCCATGCTGAGAACCTCTCAAATCGATTCGTCCTTGTTGAGCTGACTCTCCTCTGGTCATCGGGGCCGAATCTCGAGGCATCTTAAGGCACAGCGGATCAAGAACGACTAGTGACGGGGCAGTGTTCCATCCCAACCTCGATTCGCTTACAATGAATTCTCCGCAGCTGGCCGTCCGAGCCCGGGAAGATCATTCCCTGCCCGCTGCATCTTGTTGGCCGGAGAGCGGATCCCGCTTTGTTCGAACCCGTGAAAGTCAAGCTCATCTCGCAGTTGCTCCTGGTAACCCTGTGTGTTTGCCGCGCCCGAGCGGCTGCCCCTGATTTGCACGCCTTGGCCCAAGCCGTCGACCAACACTACAACCGACTGCGAACGCTGCAGGCCGAATTCATCGAAACCTATAAGGGAGCCGGCATAGACCGTTCGGAATCCGGCACTCTATGGCTGAAAAAACCCGGCAAGATGCGCTGGGAATATCGTTCTCCGAGGGACAAGCTGTTTCTCAGCGACGGTCGGGATGCATGGTTCTATGTTCCAGGGGATAGGCAGGTTAGAAAGACCGCGGTAAAGAAACTGGAGGACCTACGATCGCCGCTGGCTTTCCTGCTGGGTAAAACCAAGCTGGAGAAGGAATTGCACGGCCTGGGATTTGCGCCAGATGTCGCGCCGCTCGATCCGGGCAATTATGTGCTCCGGGGGGTCCCCAACGGGCTTTCGGAGCGTATCACCCAGATTTTGCTTGAGGTTACAGCAGACTCCCGAATCCGTCGCATTCAGATTGACGATGTCGACGGATCGACAACGGAGTATCGGTTCAGCCGGTCGAAGGAAGACATTGCGGTTGCGGACAGTCTTTTCCGTTTTTCCCCTCCCCGCGGTGTCGAAACGATTGAAGGAGAAATTGGACCATAAGGGTGTATGGCGATGAGTCCTCGGCAGCCCCTTTGAAGCGATCCCACGGGTTGCAAAAGTAGCTGAAAAACCGGGTACTTTCGAGCATCCTGAAGTAAGACTTTGGAGTATTGGCAGTACACAAAAGACCTAGCGTAGCAATGTTAGACTTGGGCATACCCCAAGGTCAGTAACGGTTACCGGAATGGCGGAATTCCTAGTAAAACTCGCGGATGAGCGTGGCCATGTCAGCGAACAGCTTGAGCACGGCTACTCGGAAAACGAAGTCCGCGAGCGCGTAGCGCAACAGGGATACCTCGTCTACTCCGTGAAGCCCCGCGGGATGTTCAGCGCGGGAGGTGGACTCAGCCGGGGCCGGGTCAGTCAAGGTACGTTTCTGATTTTCAATCAGCAGTTTCTCACGCTGATTAAAGCGGGCTTGCCGATCCTGACCGGCCTTGAACTGCTGATCAAGCGCCAGAAGGACGCATCGCTGAAGGCGGTTCTCGAAAACGTTCGAGATCGCGTGAAAGGCGGAGAGTTGCTCTCCGATGCTTTCGCCGCGCAAAACATGTTTCCCCGGATGTATACGACCACGCTGATGGCGGGCGAGAAGTCAGGAAACATGGAGGAAGTGCTCAGTCGCTATATCGCGTTCCAGCGGGTTGCCATGAGCTTTCGGAAGAAGCTGTTGGTATCGCTGGTGTACCCCACGTTGCTGGTCTCGGTCGTGCTGATCATGATGGTTTTTCTGGTCACGTACGTGGTGCCGCAGTTTGCCAAGCTCTTCGACAATCTCGGAGCCAAGCTGCCAACCATGACGGTGATCATGCTCTCCATCGGTATCGCAGCACAGAAATACGTTGTGTTTTTTGTGGCTGGTCTGGCTCTGACGATTTTCTTGCTTTGGCGCTGGAAGAATACCGACAAGGGAGCGGAGGTCATCGACGGTGTACTGATGGCGTTTCCGCTGCTGGGTGATATTCGTTTGAAGTACCAGGTTGCCAGCTTATCGCGCATGCTCTCCACGTTGCTGCAAGGCGGCATCCCGCTGGTTCCTGCGATGGAAACCGCGGGCGCCTCGATGACGAGCCGGAAGGTGTTGAACGGAGTCTCGGCAGCCGCGAGCCGGGTGCGCGAGGGCCAGGGACTGGCGAAGAGCCTTGAAGAGCAGCGGATCTTTCCTGACCTTGCGGTGGAAATGATGGAGGTCGGAGAGTCAACCGGCGCGTTGCCGGCGATGCTGAATTCAGTGGCGGAGTTTTACGAAGAGGATGTGCAGACCGCGCTGGGCGCGGCCATGGCATTGATTGAACCGGTATTGCTGATTTTCATGGCGATCTTCGTGGGGGGGATTTTGATTTCACTGTACCTCCCGATCTTCACCCTGGGTTCAAGCGTGCAGTAGAACTGGCAGGCGGCTGTGCGGGGGGAACCGGCAGGCGCCAGAAGGTAAACGGGTATTTGGGCAATGGCGGAAAAGAAACCAATCAGCAACGGCGGAAACGGGGGCAAGGTTACGGTCGCCTCGGAGAAGCCGGCCACGGAAGCCGATCGCGCGCAAGATATCGCGCGGCGTTATCGCTGCGAATTCGTGGATCTCAACGACTTTCAACTGCAGCACGAGCTCTTCAAGAAGGTGCCGGTCGATCTGATGTTCCGGTACAACTTCGTCCCCCTGGAAGAGACGCGTGACGGCCGGCTAGCGATTGCCATTGCGGATCCCAGCCAGCTGATGATGATCGACGAGATCAGCCTGCTGCTCGGGAAACGCATCGTCACCAAAGTTTCCACGCTGAAGCAAATCTCCGACATCCTTAAGAAGACCGAGCAGTCGCAACGCGTGCTGGAAGAGGCCAGCGAAGGCTTCGCTCTCGACGTGATTCGCGAGGACGAACAGACCGGCGAAGAGACCATTTCGATCGACCGGCTGACGGCACAGGGCGGCGACTCGAGCCCGATTATTCGCCTGGTGGATACCACGATTTTTACCGCGCTCCAGCGGCGCGCCAGCGATATTCACATTGAGACGCGTGACGATTCGGTTGCCATCAAGTTCCGTATTGACGGCGTGCTGTCGCAGGCCATGCCTCCCATCGGCAAGGAACACCACTCGACCATCATTTCCCGTATCAAGGTCATGAGCGAGCTCGATATTTCCGAGCGTCGCGTGCCCCAGGACGGCCGCTTTCGCGTGCGCTTCAACGGGCGCGCCATTGACTTCCGCGTTTCGATCATGCCGTCGATTCACGGCGAGGATGCCGTGCTCCGCGTACTCGACAAGGAGTCGATGAGTGAGAAGTTCCGCACGCTCACTCTCGACGTGGTCGGATTCGATCCCGAGGACCTGCGCAAGTTTCGCCGCTACATCAAGGAACCGTACGGCATGGTGCTGGTCACCGGACCGACGGGCAGCGGAAAAACCACGACCTTGTACGCGGCCGTGAATGAAATCAAGACTGACGAAGACAAGATCATCACCATCGAAGATCCGGTCGAATACCAGTTGCGCGGCATCACCCAGATTCCGGTCAATGAGAAAAAGGGGTTGACGTTTGCCCGAGGATTGCGCTCCATCCTGCGTCACGATCCCGACAAGATCATGGTCGGCGAAATCCGCGATATGGAAACCGCGCAGATCGCCATCAACTCCGCCCTCACGGGCCACCTGGTATTCACGACTGTTCACGCCAACAACGTGGTCGACGTGATCGGGCGATTCCTGAACATGGGCGTGGAGCCGTACAACTTCGTCTCCGCGCTGAACTGCATCCTGGCACAGCGCCTGGTGCGCCTGATCTGCGAATCGTGTCGCACGGTGGTGCATTATCCTTCCGAAGTTCTGGAAGCCAGCGGGCTGGATCCGCAGCAGTGGGCACAGGTTTCGCTCTACGAAGGCCAGGGATGCATCGAGTGCTCGGGAACGGGATTCCGAGGGCGAACCGCCATTCACGAATTGCTGGACCTGAGCGATCGTATTCGCGAAATGATTCTCGCCAAGAAACCGACATCCGAGATCCGGAGAGCGGCCCGCGAGGAAGGCATGCGCTTCCTGCGCGAATCGGCGCTCGACAAAGTCCGGCTTGGCCTCACGACCCTGAAGGAGATCAACAAAGTCACCTTCATTGAGGCGATGCGGTAGGCGACCAGTCTCCTATAATGTGGGAAGGGACTTAGAGGTCTTACGTCCGAGGCTTGCTCAAACGCTGATATCGAATGAGTGTGAAGTCCAAAACGGGTGCACGGCCGAGAATTGCGTGCGAGATCTCCGCCGACCGCGTGCTGGCCGGAAAGCTGGCGGAAACCGGCGGAGTCGTGGACGCTTGTGCCGTGCGGGAGTTGCCTCCAGGCAGCGTCGTTCCCGATCTGACCGAGAACAACATTCTGCAACCGGAAGCTGTGCGCAAGGCGATCAATGACGTGGTTGGAACGATCGCTGGGCGTTTGCGGGACGTGATTGGTGTTCTGCCCGATGCGGCGGTGCGCGTGGTGCTCCTCGATTTTGACACGCTCCCTTCGAACCCCACGGAAGCCGAGGGTGTCGTCCGCTTTCGTCTGAAAAAATCACTGCCGTTTGACGTCGACAAGGCGAAGGTTTCTTACCACGTGCAGCAATCTCTCGGCGGCTTGCGCCTGGTCGCCGCCGTAGCCCTATCGAGCGTAATCGAGGATTACGAGTCGGCATTCCGCGATGCGGGATACAGCGCGGGTGTGGTTTTGCCGTCGATGCTGGCGGCCTTGGGTGCCGCGGAAGGCGACTCACCAACCTTGGTCCTCAAGGTGGATGCGCGAACGACCAGCCTCGCCATTCTCGACAAGCAGCAGCTTTTGCTGTTCCGCACACTTGAAAATACGCGGGGAGTGACCATCACCGGCGAACAGCTTGCCGAAGAGGTCTATCCCTCAGTTGTGTTCTTTCAGGACACGTATCACACGAACATTGAGCGCATTTATGTCGCAGGCCTGCCCGAATCCGGCGGTGCGGCTCCAGCGTTACGGGCGCAGACGGGAGCCGACGTCCGCGAGCTGGTCGCGAACTCGCAACTCAGTTCGAACGGCTCCTCAATCCCACGCTGGCGAATGGCAGGCGTCGTGGGGGCGCTGGTATCCTGATTTATGCGTCTTGATATCAATCTCGCTACCCATGCCTATGAGGACTCCAGGCAATTTTGGCTACGCTGGGGCACGGGCGTCGGCGTTCTCGGCGTCCTGACGCTGGGATTGGTGATAGCGGCCATCACGGGCTGGTACGACGCGCGCCTTGACCGCAAGAAGATCAGCGATTTGCGCGCCCAAATTGCCGAGCGCGAGCAGGAGCAGGCCACTGCTGAAGCGCTTTTGAGCCGCCCCGAAAACCGTGCCATGCGCGAGAAGTCCCAGTACCTGAATGACCTCATCGCGCGCAAGGCGTTCTCGTGGACCCAGGCGTTTGAAACTCTGGAACGGCTGATGCCTCCCAAAATCCACCTCGTCGCCATCGCTCCCGAACTGAATGAGGAGAACCAACTGGCGATCAAGATGATCGTTGCAGGAGAGTCCTCGGAGCGCGCCTTCGAGCTCGTCAAGAGAATGGAAGGGTCCAAGCATTTCCGCGACACGCGCATCGAAGGTTCACAACAGTCTGTGCAACCTGGTTCCGAAGGAGTTCAGGTCAGCATTATCGCGTTGTACGTGCCGATTCTCGATGCGGAGAAAACACGGTAATGCCGGATCTCCGCGACACACGACGCAAGATGAAGATCGCCGTCGGCGCGCTGGCGGGGGTCAGCGTGCTGGCTGCCGGACTCCTGGTCTCACCGCTCGTGGGGTCGGCCGCGCAGCGTCAACAGGACATGAATCAGCTGCGGGCGCAGCTCACCACCAGGAACCGCCAGGTGGAGCCCCTCCGCGGAATTGACAAGAAAATTCCGTTGGCTACCAAGCAGATCGATGACTTCTACAGAGAACGCTTCGCCTCGCACGATTCCGACGTTGCGGAAGCCCTGGAGACGTTAGCCAAAGAATCGAATGTCAAGATCCAGACCGCAAAGTATAAGGTGGGTGACGCGGAGAGCGTGGGGCTGCGCCGCGAGGAGATCGAAACTTCAATTCAAGGTGACTATCAGCCCATTGCGAAGTTCCTGAACGGCTTAGAACGGTCCAAGGTGTTTTTCATTATCAATAACATCGCGCTCGCTCCGCAGAATGGACCGCTTCAGTTGCAGATGAAACTGGAAACCTTCCAGAAGGTGGGAGATTGAGGTGAACGTCGGCGTCGACAACAGGAAGAAAGTCCTCTGGGCAAGCGCGCTCGGCGTGGTCGCGTTGCTGGTCGTGGCGTATGAACTGTTCAGCGGGCCTTCCGCTCCGGTAACTGCTGCACAGCCGACTACGACGGTCACTGGAAAGGCGAAGAAGGTCACGAGCCGAAATGGCAAGGAGAAAACCACAGCAGAGCGCCTTGATCCCACCCTCGACCTTCGCCTGCTGGCGCAGACGGAACAGACCAAGTACACCGGCAGCGGGCGCAACATTTTCGTCGCTCAGGTCGATATCCCGGCGCCGGTCGCGCCGGCTGTGATCGAAAACACTGGCCCCATTGGACCTCCCGCACCGCCGCCACCACCTCCTCCGCCCCCGATCAATTTGAAGTTCTTCGGCTTCGCCAATAAGCCCGGCGAACCCAAAAAAGTTTTCCTCTCTCAGGGAGAGGACGTGTTCATTGCGGTCGAAGGCGATATCGTGGACCGCCGTTACAAGGTTATTCACATCGGACCGGCTTCGGTCGAAATCGAAGACGTGCTCTACAACAACAAGCAAAACATTCCGCTCACCCAGGCCCCCGGATAGGCGGCCATTCTTATGCGCAAGCCGATTGCACACGTCAAAAGCCGGAAGCAAGAGCGCGGATATGTCCTGCTCACCATCCTGTTCTGGGTGGCGGTGCTCGGCATCATGGTTTCTATGCCGATGCTCACGTACTACCACCAGCAGATGAAACGCGATCAGGAAGAAGAACTGGTCCACCGCGGCGTGGAGTACGAGCGCGCTATCCGCAAGTATTACCGCAAATTTGGGAGCTATCCCGCGACCGTCGAGTTGCTGGAGGATTCCAACCACATGCGCTTCCTTCGCAAGCGCTACAAGGACCCGATGACCGGGAAAGACTTCAAGGTCCTGCATCAGATGGATGTCATGATGGCGTTCGGCAATGCCCTCGGCGCGGGAGGAATCGCGGGCGGTCAGACGTTGGGTCAGCCAGTGGCCAACTTGAACGCGCCAACCACGCCATCCCCGGATTCCAACCCAAACCCATCCGGCTCCACAACGGGAACGACTTCGGGGACAACCGGCGATCAGGCACAACAAAACTCGTCGAATAATTCGGGCAATACCATGCCATTCACGACGATTTCCGGCCAATCGGCGGGAATGCAGACGATGGGCGGTGGCGGCATCGCGGGCGTGGCGAGCATCAGCACGGATCAGAGTATTCGCGTTTACAACAAGAAGGACCACTACAACGATTGGCTGTTCGCCTACAACCCGGCCGCCGACCGCGGGGGGCTGCCCCGAGGTCCCTATGACCCAGCGCAAGCACTTGCGAACCAGATGATGATGCAGGGCATGCAGAATGGCTTGAATGGGGTCAACGGGCAGAATGGGATGAATCAGCCCTTCGGCCAGAACGGCTCAGGGTTCGGTCAAAACAATGGCCTTGGCCAGAATAGTGGTTTCGGTCAAAGCGGCATGGGGCTGAGCAACGGCCGTCGACAATAGGTTCGGGATACCGCTGCCTCTTCAGAAGCTGAAGCTAGCCTGCAGCTCGATCTTTCGACTGGCTGCCGCACTTGAGAACGGTCCGCCCGCAAGCGCCACTGACTGTCCGAAATTCGGCGAACTCAGATTCCCTACCGGCGTTGCCAGGTTCTCGCGGTTCAGCACGTTCCGTGCATTCACACTGAACGTCAGGTTGTAGCGGTGATTCGTATTCCCTGGCCCAAAGATCGCGCCCATGCCAGCGCGCGGACCAGCTCCAAATCCGCCTCCACCACGTGGACCGCCTCCGCCGTGTCCGCCCCCCCCACCCGGTCCTGCGCCGGCACCTGTCTCCTTGCCGAAGCCGAAGGTTTTTGCCAGCCGCAAGTTGAGAGTGAACTGCACCGGACCCGTCAGGTAGTTGATCGGAATACGTGGATCGGTAGCAACCGGTTGTCTGTTGTAGCAAGCCGGATCGGCAACCGGCCCGCATTCAGCCGCGAAGGAAGGACGATCGTTGTACTGGGAGTCGCCGTTCCAATCACTCCCGAGGGATACGTTGTAGGGCACACCGGACGTCGCGATCAGGAACGGGCTTAAACGGAACCCGTACGGCCCGGAAATGGAGCCGCCGAAGAACACACGATGCCGGACGTCGTACGCAGCCCTTCCATAGTCCACATTGAGGTCGTACTGGTTCGAGGGAAATCCACCCGACGTATTCGAGTGAACGGAGTTCAAGGTGTAATAGCCGAACAATGTCAGCTTCGCGCCCGCGCGCACGTTCGAGCTGATGATCAACTGGTTCTGCCGGAAGATGCCCTCTGTTGTGTACTGATAAATATTTCGCAGGCCGCACGCGTCGGCCTGTCCTGTAATTGGGTCTGTGCAGACGGCTACCGTCCCCAGGGGCCGCAACGCCACGTCACTGACGTCGACCGGATATGTCGTGGTCGCAGTCGGAATGGGAGCGTTGATGTTGCGCGTGAACAGCTGATCGTAACCGCGGGAATTCATATACGACACCGTGAGGTTCGCGATCTTCGTGAGTTGCCGCTCGAGCGTGACCGCCGACTGAAAGATATAGGGGGAACGCAGCCGCGGATCAATCCGGTAGAGCGTGGGCGAACTCGATTGCAGGTCCCCCTGGCTTGGAATCTGAGGATAAGTCACGCCCGGGATGGGAGGCTGCGCGGGATTTGGATCGTCCGGAGTCCGAGGAGGCGCGGCCTTCGCCTGTGCGAGGTATTGCAATTGCGTCACGCCGTTCAGCCGCGTCGCCTGCATGACGTTGCTTTCACTGAAGCGGTCGTAGAAGAGGCCGATTCCAGCGCGCAGCACAGTTTTCGGCGCATTTTTCCCGCCTCCGCCGATTCCCCATGCCAGAGCCACGCGCGGCGCAAAATCGGCGTGATCATTGATCTCATTTTGCGTTTCAAAGCGCAGGCCATAGCTCAATGTGAAATTGGGGCGGACTCGCCAGTCATCCTGAATGTAAAGTCCGGCATCGATCACGTTGACGGTCACCGTCGGAATGACAGACGTCGCAGCGGTCGGAACCGCATTGAGTGAGAATTGAACCGGCGTCCCCGCCTGAAAGTAGCCTAGATCCTGAAACCCCCACGAGCCGTTGAACCCTCCCGCCTCTGTGCTCACCTCGTGAACGTCGCGCAGGCGGCCTCCGAACTTCAAGAAATGCATGCCCAGCGACATGGACGTGTAGTTCTGCAGTTCGTAGTGCTCCTGCTGGTCGGTGGATGTGCCACCGCTGGCGCCGCCCGATGTAAACGCATTGGGCACGGAAATCGTCGGTGCCGTGCTCAGAGGAACGTCACGGTTGTTTTCGCGCCGGAACTGGAACCGTGTCTCGTTGATCACCCTGGTCGACAGAACCTGCGTGTCGCTGATCTGGACGGTGTGCTCGGTATTGGTGCTGTTCACACCTTGATCCTGCAGCGCAAAGCCGCCAACCCCGCTGTTCTCTTCCGTATTGCGGAAAAACTGGTATCGCGCGGTCAGCGTGTTGTTTTTGGAGACCTGGTAGTCGAAGCGCGGACCAATGTTCGTGCGTGTGTGCGGCTGTGGAACAGCCGCTGTATACGGCATTCCCAGACAAGAAGGTAGCGGGGTGCAGTTTGGATCAGCACCTGGAATCAGAACCGTCGCGTTGATGATGGCGACTTCATCGATGTTGCGGCGCTGCACGTCGAAGAAGAATGACGCTTTCTTCCCCAGCGGACCGCCGACGTTGCCCATGTACTGCAACGAGTGATAATCAGGCTCGGTCCCGATCAGAAACGGATTCTGGGAGTTCAGGGCCGAGGAGTTTCCGAGAATTGAAACCTGCCCGTGGTATTTGTCGGTGCCGGGCTTGGTGAAAATCTCAATGCGGCCGTAGCCAAGTTTGTCGTATTCGGACGAGAACGGGTTCTGGTTAATGCGGATCTCGCGAATCGAAGACTTCGGTGGAAGCTGACCGGCGGTGAATCCGTCGATATAGATTTGCCCGCCGTTGGGACCGGCGGATGGACCGGCCAGCGCCTCCAGGTCCGTTTGCAGTTCGTCGGGATCATCGGGAAGGGCCTCAAGGTCTTTTCCTGAAAGAACGATCGCACCCGCATTCGACGCCGGATTCGTGTCGACCGCCGTGCCTTCCTCGGTGACGTTGACTTTTTCTTTTTCGACTGCGATCGAGAGCGCAATATTCAGCATTTGCGACGGGCCCGAGATCACGCTCACGTCGTCCTGCGCATAATCCGAAAATCCCGCCGCGCTCACGGTCAGCGTGTACTTCCCTGGAAGAAGTCCCTTGATTTCATAGCCCCCGGTGCGATTGGTGGTGGTCGTCTTGGCATCCCCATCCGGCGTAATCGCGATTACCGCAGCTCCGCTTACGGCGGCACCGGAGGGATCGGTAACTGTTCCGTGAAGACCTCCCGTGGCGTTCTGCGCACGAAGGTTCGCCATAGCTCCCAAAACCGTGAGCAGTGCGAGCGCCCGAATCATCCGAAGACAGAACTGCATTCTTGCTCCTGCGAAAATGTTCAAGGTGTGGAGATGAGCCAGCACACTACGGGTTGGCTGCGGCCTCCGCGTTCCCGGATCCCAGTGTCCATGGAGAAAGCATCATCGCCTGCGCCGCATTCGGCGCCGCCGTCAGGATTGGTTCGACCCCAGCAAGCATCGTGATGGCATTGACCGTTCCGGTGCTGTCGCCTGCCGTGGACACGATCATGACGACATCCCCTTTCTGAAGGTCGGAGAGGTTCGCTGGAGGTATTCGGCTCAGGATTTGCTGAATGTCTGGCGGGCCGCCGTTCCGAGAACCGCGCCCGGAACCGCTTCCTCCCGGACCCATTCCAGCCGAGGACTCACTTCCCCGCTCGCGGGCGTTCTCGCCCGAACCACCGGTGGCGGCTGCTGCACCAGGAATGCCTCCAGCGGCGGCGGCCTTCAATCGTGCAGCGATCCGCTGCGCGAACTCGGACGGCAACTTGCGCAGCTGCGCATCCTGCGTCACCCGGACAACAACCGTTTGCTTGCTGATGGAATCCTTGAGACTCAAAGTGTTGTCCGCAGCATCGAGTGACACAATCTGCCCGGCCAAGTTGCGGAAGGTGCCCGATACGGTCTCCTCGGCATCGAGCGAAGTTCCGTCCTCGTTTTTGCTACCGCGCGCCCGCAGCTGATCTCCGACCTTGATCTGGTCGATGGCCGCAATCTTGGCGTCATCGAACTTTACCGAGTTCGGCGCATAGCGGCGCAACACAGTGCTTTTCGTGGTGTGAACTGTGACAGTCTTCGTGCCACCAAACGAGCCGGTGGATAAAGTGATGTCCCCGGTTGCCGGGTTAAGCGCCGTCACCAGGCCGCCGACTCCGCGCTTTAGCCAGTCGCCTAGATCTTTCTGCTGTTTTGCCGCCACGTCGGCCTGCTTCATGACGACGACAGCGCCCGCCGTGATGGAATGCGCGTCCGCCCCGGGTTTGCCACGAACCAGCACGCGGTCACCGACTTGCAGATCCTGCTTCTGCAACGGCGTCGCGTTCTTAAGGTCTTTCTCTCCGGGCGCCACGCGCAAGATGCGGGTCGCATCCTGGAAAGTGACCTGAACCTCCTGGCCGGAATCGGAGGACAGGGAGATGCCAAGATCGGTGATGGCCTTGATCGCGCCTACGTACCGCTGAGCCTGGGCTTCGCCGGTACTCGCAGCCCGCCCCACTGCGAGTGCCTCAGGAAGGGCCATGCCGGCTCCTAAAACAAGAAGCAGCAAGGCACCGGAAACGGTTCGGCGGGAACGAGTAAGGATGGAACCCATGCCATCACTGTAGCATCGCGGGGATGGCCCATGTCCTGTCTTTACAAAGTTTTACCCGATCGTCACAGAGGTAAACAATTCGCGAAAGCCAGCAAACGTTGTTGAACAAGGATGTTGCCGCGAAACACGCACCGAAGGTATGAGCTGTGAGGGAAGGTGAATTGGAAATGGAGACTCGAACCTTACCCGGAAAAAGAAAAGAAATGGCCGGGCCTAAAGTCGGAATGTGTGCTCTCCCCCACGAGACCACATCAGAGACCGATGGCCCGGCCAAAGCGTCGCCAATCATAACCTCACGGAAAGAAAGGGCAAGTAAACTTTCACTTACAAATTCGTCCAAATCGCAAGCGGGGCGCGCGGTTTGGAGGAACTGAACTTAGCGGGTTCATCACAGCGTGAACACACGGTCTGTAAGTCAGCGTTTACATTCCGTGTCTGTCAACATCGGTCACATGCCTTGCGCCACTGAAGATCGTCCCCGCCCAGAGCAATTCCAGCCTCCAACACCCACGACCCGAGACCTGGATACTCGTGACCTGCGATCTGACATCTGAGACCTGAGACCTGCCTTGCTATACTCACGTCCCATGCTGCGAGACACACTGGAAGAAGGCCGGCTGGCCGCAGACCGCGCGCTCGAGCACCTGATTCCGGCTGAAACCCAGCATCCGGCTTCCATTCATAAAGCCATGCGCCACAGTGTGTTCGCGGGCGGAAAGCGCCTGCGTCCGATCCTGTGCCGTGAGGCCGGGCGCATGATCGAAGGAAGGTTGCCGGATGGAATCGATGACCTGGGCGCCGCGCTCGAAATGCTGCACACCTACTCGCTCATTCACGACGATCTTCCGGCCCTCGACAACGATGACTTGCGGCGTGGCCGGCCGACCTGTCATGTGGTATTCGGCGAAGCCACGGCTATCCTCGCCGGCGACGCTCTGCAAACTCAGGCCTATGAAGTTCTTGCGCGTTTGCAGTGTCCTCCGGAACCCCGTGTACGCATCATCGAAGAGATCGCGCATGGCACGGGAACTGTCGATGGCATGATTGGCGGCCAGGTGGTCGATCTCGAAGCGGAGCACTCCAAGCCCGACCTGCCAACGCTCGAATACATTCATCGCGCAAAAACCGCAGCGCTGATCACCTCCAGCCTTGTGAGCGGCGGAATCTATGCGGGCGGCGAGGCTGACGACATCAAATCCCTGCGCTCATTCGGTCAGCAAGTGGGCTTGGCATTTCAAATCGTTGACGATGTGCTGGATGTCACACAGTCCTCGGAACAGCTCGGCAAGACCGCGGGCAAAGATACCGCCGCGGAAAAAACGACCTATCCGGCTCTGTTCGGCATCGACGAGTCCGTAAAGAAGGCCGACGCATTGGTCGCAAGTGCATACGCACAGTTGGCGCCGTTTGGGGAGCGGGCAGCGACCCTGAAGGAGATCGCCAGGTATTTGGTGGAGAGGAAGAAGTAGAACTCTTGGCTGGACGTTTGGTTCTTGGGTCTTCTGGCGCCGGGCTTTCGTGCCGAGCTGAGCTCGTTTGCTAATTTGGGGAAACGCTCTTGCTGATTCTCTTAAAGCTAAGTTACCGAGAACTCGTCGTGCGCTGTTCTTCGTCGTAAGCCATGCCACGACCATCGCAGGCACCGCCATTGAATTGCGTTCTGGAGCCCACTGGACGCATTCTGCAATCGTCCCCATACCCAACCATCCAGCATGCCGGAAAGATCGTTCAAGCATCTCTAGGCGACGATGTATCTTTTAGTTAATATACGTACGCCTGCAGGGCCTCGGCATGGGGTTCGGGCGGCATCGCAACCCTATGGAATCGAGCCGAGCGCCCAGAACCTAAAACCGAGAGCCATTACTTCAGATCTGCGGTCCAGTTTAAGACCAGCGTCATGGGCTGGGCCGACGCCGGGGGCTGGGTCAAAACCAAAAACTTCTTGCCGTCGGGTGCTACGTCGTAGGGTGCGCCCAAGGCGAAGACATTTCGCAGATTGAATAGGTTCTGAAGATTACCCACTTCGACTTCGTTCGCGCGCGCGTTCACGGAGACAGCGTAGAGGTTGACATCGTATCCAATGTAGTAGATCTCTTTCCCATCCTTGCGCCACACTGGAAACGTTCCGCCTTCGCGCGTGATCTGCCACCGGCCACGGCCGCCAGGGAATGATGTGACGTAGACTTCTTCCCTTCCTCCGTCATCAGCGCCATAGGCGAGCCATTTGCCATCTGGCGAAATTCGGGCCGTTGTGACCTTGCCGGTGGGAGTCTCTGGCTTCACGATCAGCTGCGCCTGACCGCCGGGTGAAGTTGGCACCACCCACAGAGAAGCCCCCGCTGGACCGGACTGCTGGATGTACATGAGGTAACGGCCATCGGGCGACCACTCTGGCCACAACATGGAAACCGGAACACCGCGGTCAGCCGTCGGCGCGAGCAGCAATTCGTCCTGGCCTCCGCCGCTGGCCAGTCGTGCATGCAGTGACGTGCCGCCGAGCAGTGTTGATCCGAACTGGACCATGTAGGCGACGCGCTGACCGTCGCCTGACCATGAGGGCATCAGGTGAGTGCCATCGTCAAATGTAAGTCGCGTGCGCGAGCCGCGCTCCATATCGAGCACCCAGATGTCAGACTTCGGATTTCCCAGAGCGACCGCAAAACGTTTGCCGTCCGGAGACAGTCGGCCGCCGCGAAAACCTGCGCGTTCCGCCACGCGATTCAGGATCTTCCCGGTCCGATCCATCCAGAATGCGTCGGTATCGCCGAGCCCGCCTTCTGAACCAGGTTCGTACACCAATACGCCCGAATCCGACACCGATGCCACGGTGTGAAAGATGCCGCTATCGTGTTGCACGTCGTTCGCAATGACAATGGGATCGCCCGATACGGCGCCCCGGTCGACATCAAATTTCTGCGCCACCAGCGCGTTCTGTTGGTGATAGAGCAGATAACTGGAGGAATACATTCCTGCACCATCAGTGGCGAGCACGAGATGAGTGGCATCGCTGTCGAGCGAGCCCATGTAAATACCGTTGTCCTCGCGTCGGCCCCCAGCATGGTTGGTCGCATAAAACAGGAAGTGCTTTCCGTCAGGCAGGAACACCGGCCAACGGTGTGTACTGTGCTTGCTAAGATCGAGTTTGGTAACGCGCTCGGGAGTGCCGCCATTCGCGTTCACTCTCCAAAGCGACTCGCGGTAGTCGGGAGCATAGACGATCATGTTGTCCTTGCTCCATGCGCCTCCCCGCGCGTTGGGGGCGTCGGCGAGCAGGGTGACAGGCCCGCCGGCCGCAGAGATTTTGCGCAGCTTGCCGCTTGAGAAGAAGGCGATGAATTTCCCGTCCTGCGACCAGAACGGAGAAGAAGACCCGTCTGTGCCGGCAAGCTTTTCTGCGGTGGAGTTGTCGAGCCGCCGCACCCAGATGGAATTCCCCTGCTTGCCGGTACGGGCTGCAAATGCGATGCGCGTGCCGTCAGGCGAAAGCACGGGCGGACCAGAGAAGTCGCCCATGAAGTCGAACCCGGCGTCAGGCGGCGGCATAATCGAGGCACGAATCACCCGAGATTGTGGCCGCGGCGAGAGAGCGAACCACAGCAGCAGACTCAGCAGGAGCGCGAGCCCCGCGACCCACCAGGCGCGCTCACGCCACCGGGGATGCGGCAGGGCAACCCGGTGCTGCATTCCCGACGTGGTGTCGACCGAGCTGATCCAGCGCAACTGGTGCGCAACGTCGGCTGCACTTTGCCAGCGCGAATCCGGGTCCTTCATCAGCGCGCCCTGTATCACATGTTGCAGGGAGGGTGGAGCCAGCGGCTGATAGACGGAGATGGGCTCGGGATCTTTCTCCAGGATCGCCGACGCGACCGTCACCTGGCTCTTGCCTTCGAATGCCCGGCGCCCGGTGGCCATCTCATAAAGCACCGCACCGAAGCTGAAGATGTCGCTGCGCGCGTCAGCGTCTCGCCCCTCGATCTGCTCGGGCGCCATGTACTGATAGGTACCAATCACCGTACCCTCAGCGGTGAGGGGCTGCGAGTAATTGGGCGAGGTCATGGTTGCCGACATGGCGGAAGATTGCGGCATGACGGGTTGCGCGGTCTTGGCCAGGCCGAAGTCGAGCAACTTCGCGCCCGTGCGCGTGATCATGATGTTGCCGGGCTTCAGGTCGCGGTGCACGACTCCCGTGCGGTGCGCTTGCTCGAGCCCTTCGGCGACTTCGGCGCCGTAACGCAGTACGAGTTCAAGTGGCAGGCGTCCCTTGGCGAGGCGTGCACCCAGCGTCTCGCCCTCAAGAAACTCCATGACGATGTAGTGAATCCCCTCCTGCTCGCCGAGATCGTAGAGCTGGCAAATGTTGGCATGGCTCAGTTGCGAGATGGCGCGCGCTTCACGCTGGAATCGTTCGAGTGCGGCCGGCTTTTCCGAGAACTGCGCGGGAAGGATCTTGATGGCGACCGTGCGATCGAGACGCTTGTCGACCGCGCGATACACCTCTCCCATTCCACCGGCTCCCACCGGCGCGACGATTTCATAGGGCCCAAGTTTTGTCCCGTTGGGAAGAGGCATGCGGCGCAGAGGGGATTATAACTTGGAAACAGGTGCCGGTTGTCGGTTCTCCGTTCTCAGTTTTTTGTTTTCAGCTTCTATCTCTCAAGTTACGCCGAGCGATATCAACCGCGTCTGAAGTTCTTACCGTTGACTGCGAGGCCAGAGCCACGCCTTCGGAAAAATCATGTGGTCCCTGAGACCTGACACCTAAGACCCGAGGCCTAGTTCGCCTTCATCTTCTCCTTCACATTGTGGGCTAGCTTTTCAATTTCTTCCGCCTTTTTTACCACGTCGAAGGAGAGGACGTTTTCG